>Ga0172366_10000264_pt1 | contig 35772 bp, 32 predicted proteins | sample LakKivSesite69cm_FD_114533 | JGI IMG/M metagenome (GOLD analysis project Ga0172366, IMG submission 114533) | Sediment microbial communities from Lake Kivu, Rwanda - Sediment site 69cm | ecosystem: Environmental > Aquatic > Freshwater > Lake > Sediment | place: Rwanda: Western Province, Lake...
CTTGATTAAATTTCCTTTTTCATCCTTCATACTTCATCCTTCATCCTTAAAGCACAAAATAGATTATGGAAAATAAAGGCAAAACAACAATACATATATTCGTTTTTGCGCTATTTTTTTGTTCGGGCATCTCGGGGCTTGTGTATGAGGTTGTCTGGACGCGGCAACTGACGTATCTCTTCGGTGCAACGCTTTATGCCGTGTCGACGGTTCTCGCCGCTTATATGGGCGGTCTGGCACTTGGGTCATTCTTATTCGGGAAATATGCTGACCGCAGTAAAAATAATTTGCGGCTTTATGCCCTGCTGGAACTGGGCATCGGCATTGCGGCGCTCATTCTCCCCTTCCTGCTTTCGCTCCTCGACCCCATTTACAAATTCGCATATCGGCATTTTTCATCTTTTCTATTCTTAAGTCTTCTGCGTTTTGCGCTGACGTTTTCCGTGCTCCTGATACCAACCACGCTCATGGGCGGGACACTGCCCGTGCTGTCTCGCTTCCTTGTGCGAAAGAAGGAATCTCTGGGAATGAATGTGGGGGCGCTATATTCGCTCAATACACTTGGCGCCGTGCTCGGATGTTTTATCACGGGCTTCATTCTAATTGAGGCGCTGGGCATCCGTGGGGCAACACTGCTGGCAGTCGCAATAAATGGCTCTGTAGCGTCAGTCGGTCTTTTACTGGCGATTAAAGCAGGCGGGGATGAATTGCGAATTACGAATAGCGAATTACGAATTGAGAAAAATAAAATAACAGAAGAGGTTCAAGGACAGGCGCGGAAGATTGTCCATGCCGTGCTTATCACGTATGCCATCTCGGGTTTCATTGCACTTTCATATCAGGTGGTTTGGAATCGTGCTCTCGTATTCACGTTCGACATCATGAAGAACACGACCTACTCCTTCACCGCCATGCTGACGGTTTTTTTAATCGGGCTGGCGCTGGGCGGGGCAGTCATGACACCCGTCGTGGACAGACTGAGAAACCATCTGCGGCTCTTTGCCATGCTCCAGTTGCTTCTGGGACTTTCCGGCGCATTCTCATTTTTCGTCATCTATCACTTTGGCCCCTTGCTCAACCCCTTCAATATCCTTAACCCGGCGGGCGATGTAAATTGGTGGGCGGGCGTTATGAACGTCTTTGCCAAGACCTTTGCCTCCATTTTTCTGCCCACATTCCTCATGGGGATGGCATTTCCCGTGGCAACAAAGATATGCGTCGACCGCATCGGCGCTGTGGGACTTGGGGTTGGCAGGCTATATTCACTGAACACCATTGGCGCCATCGCCGGCGCATTCGTCTGCGGTTTTATCCTGATTCCAGTCCTGGGCATGGCGGGTACAATTTTCATGCTTGCAACGGGCAATCTCATCATTTCACTTTACCTTTTTAACATCAACACTCAAATGACAAGGAACATGCGGAACGTTCTTATTGCGTTCTGTGGGCTGTCCATTTTAATCCTCCTCATCCGCATCCCCCGGAACGTCCAATTCCAGGAGCTCAGCCCGACGGAATCCATGATCTTTTACAAGGAAGGACCTCTTGCCACAGTCTCAATTCTTGAAAATTCCTTCAAATATCGCACGCTGTATGTGGATAATGTCGGCGTTGCAGGAACGGACAGGATTCTCCTGACAGACCAGAAGAGTCTTGCCCACATCCCCATGCTTCTACTGAAAAACCCAAAGAGCGCCCTGACGGTCGGCTTCGGCAGCGGCGGCGCCTCCTATTCCTATACGCATTACACCGACCTTAAGGAAATACATTGCGTGGAGATATGCAAGGAGGTGCTGGATTGTGCACCTGAGCTTCTCACATCCAATCACGGTATGCTTCTTCCCTTTAGCTGGCACGCACCATTGCCGGCAGAGCAAAAAGATTACAAATACTTCGCCATGCCGGGTTATGGGACTTTTGACCCCCGCTACAGAATAATTATTGACGATGTGCGGAGTTACCTGCGCTTCACGGGGCACAAGTACGACATCATCGCCACTGATTGCACCGACTTGCGTTACAAATCCAATGCCAACCTCTATGATTACGAATATTTCCGCCTCTGCAGGGGACATATCTCCAAAGACGGCATGGTGGTAGTATGGATGCCGCTTGCGGGACTTTCAGATGAGATGTTCCGGCTCGCCCTGCGCACATTCTACCGCGTCTTTCCCGAAATGTCAGTCTGGTATATGAATAATGAGCCCACGCATTACATCCTCCTCATCGGGACACCCAAACCGCTCAAAATTGATTATGAGCTGATGAAAAAGAAATTGAAAGAAGCGGATGTGCAAAGGGATTTGCGTGAGCTCTACCTTAACGATGCAGACAAGATTCTATCATGCTTTCTCTGCGACCAGAACTCTCTCAAGGATTATCTTGCCGGTAATAAGATTAATTCGGAAAACCACCCCTATCTTGAATTTGAATCGCCCAAATACGGTTACAGCGACCAGCCAATGATAGACAACCTCAACACGCTCCTGAAACACCGCACATCCATCATTCCTTATGTGTTCAACATCCCTGACAGAACGACCTTCGGGGAGAGGATGAATAGATATGCAGAGGCGGTGCCGCACATCATCGCCGGACACGCCCTGTATCGCCAGTTGCTCAACCTCAAGGCGTGCCGGAAATATCTTGAGGCGGTTCGGCTTGCGCCGGAAGACCGTGCCACACTTAAACTCCTCGACTTTGATGAATTGAAACTCCGCATTGCGGCGCATCCAAGCGAACCGTGGGCATACCGAGAACTCGGTTCGGTCTATTTTGAGCAGGGACGCTATTCCGAAGCGGTAACGGCGCTATCCAATCTCCTCAAGAACGCCTCATCCCCGCCAATCAATGCCACAAAAGATATGCTGGATTACCACAGGGACTCACTCATATACGCAAACAAGACTATTGGCATCTGCTATATCAAAGCGGGGGATAAAGACTATGCCAGACCATATCTTGAAAAGGCGCTCGAATTAAAACCAGACGATGCAGAAATAAAAAGTCTCATCCAGAAAATAAACTCAAAATAAGTCAATCACTCAAATCAACGGTTCCCTCTGGCGGAGTTCATCTTTCTCCAGCAACGTCCCTTTCACATTTAAAAACGACGCAATCCTTTACGCCCATGCGCAGATGGGAGACGGGTATGCAGTGCCATCCTCGCCCAAGCCAGATGTCTGTCCACGTTTCCGGCAAGTCCCATCTCACCGGCTGACCCCAGTGTTCCACAACAAGCCAGAGGCGACGGGCAGAGGAGAGTGCATCCGGTCTCCTTATGAGATGTTTTGCGGCAATCATGCGTTCCTGCAAAAGAAGATTCGGCGTGTTGATGAGATATTGCCCGTTCAACGGCAGATAAATAATCATTGGGAAATAAGAAAAGTCACTCGAATGCAGTATGGGTTCTTCCGGCGCCGCCGCCTCTTGCAGGATTCGCGACAGGGGCAGAGAAACATCTCTGATATCCATCGAGAGATATCTGACCGTTGGGACAAAGAGACAAAGGGCAAGATATGCGATGCTCACTGTCCTTAAAAGACGTGAGGAAATCTCCACTATGCCGCGCCCGATAACGTAAAATATTAACGGGAGATAGATGATGAAACAACGCGGGTAAAAGCGCCCGCGAATGAGCAGATGTATCATTATAAGAATAAAACCTGCTCCCAGAATGGAAATCGCCAGACGCAACATTCGCGGCTCTCCACGCAGTGTCCAAAGTCCATAAAAAAATAACACCACCACAAAGAAGAAAAACAAAATCCACCCCGGTTTCCCGAAAGGAACCCATGGCGTGACGCCGCCTAACGTCTGGGTGAAATATTCAACAATCATTCTTAAAAAATGGCTGAAATGTGACTGGGCATGCCTCCCGCCAAGAGTCCCGGAGAGAAGATGTTCGCAAAAGGTCTCATACCAGGGAAGGTATAGTATGAAGATGAAGAGGGCAGTCCGCAATGTATCCATGAATCCCTGGAAAATTCTCATGTAAAGCGGTCGGTCGACATAAAAATTTGAGCGTTCCCACATAACAAATATCAAAAGACCAATGACAAAGATTCCCGCAATGTAATGAGTATAAAGACAAGCCGCACAGGTTAAGCCGAAAATGATGAAAGACGTTGCATCCGGTCTCTCAACAAGGCGTAAATCCGCCCAGAGCGCAAGGGTTGTAAGTAAAACAAGCAGGGCATACATGCGGATTTCCTGGGAATAATGAACCATCACGGGCGATAGCGTAAGAAAAATAAGCGCAAGACTTAAGGCAGAAGCCTTTGCACGGCGCCTCATTGCGAGATAAAAAACCCAGATTGCCGCAATCCCAAAAAATAAAGATGTGAGTCTTTGAAAAAAAGGCGATGCGGATATGTGAAGCATCCCTTTTAGAAAAAGATGATAAAGCGGGGGATGGACATCAAGCCGGATTAAGGAAAACATCTCAGGGAAGGGACGCATTGCCATGGAAATGCCCAGGGCTTCATCAAGCCACAGACTCATCCCCGAAAGGTGCACCATCCGTATAACAAACGCGATAAAAAGGATGAGGGCAACGGTTACGGTTTCCCTTTTCGAAAAATCTTTCATCTGCGAAAATCTGTGAAATCTGTGGATTGCTCTTAGGTGCTATTTTTACAAATTCCCACCTACATCACCGGACCGAACACAATGCTCAGGAAGGTACGAACGACACTCTGTTCCTCGGCTTCCTCGAATTGCGCCTTAATCTGATTAACAGCGGTATTTGTGTTTTTATAGAGTGAAGGGTCATTCACCAGTTTGCCCAGCGTCCCCTCACCCTCATTAACCTTTTTTGAAATCTGATTGATACTGTCCACAGTGCTTTGTAGTTTTGGGCTGATGTCATTAAGGGATGTAACGAACTTGTTTATGGATTCCTTATTATCCGTGACGATGGTATTGAAATTATCAGCCGCATTTTTGACTTCTGTGAAGGTCTGTTCTGCCTTTGTGACAAGTTCATCCGAATAGACAAGGCGGGAGAGTGTCCCTTTCCCGGTGCGGATGTCAAGTGTGAGAGAGGAAACGCCATCGGCGGCGGATGTCAATTGTCTGTAAAGGGAATCATCCGTAAAAAGCCTACCGACGGTTCCCTCACCCTTCTTGACCTTCTTAACTATTTCACTGAGGGCAGGGGCAATTTCGGCAAAGGAATCAGTTGTCTTTTTAATATTCTCGCGGTTCTCATCAATGAGGGAGGTAATCTGTTCAGTCAGTTTCTGCTGATTTTTGTTAAAATCGGAGGCGAGGTCTTTAATCTCTTTACCCACATCGCTAACAACCTGAAGTGCAGTGGTAACGTCCGTGGTTTCCACCGTCTGGATAGTCTCGCCATACTGCAGGTCAGATGAGGCGGGGTTGCCGAAATCCACATTGATATAATATTGACCAAGGAGACTCTGTAGACGGATGGATGCAACGGAATCCTTTTTCAGATGATAAGGCGAGCGGATAAACAATTTCACATCCACAAGTGCCTCACGGGCATCGAAACTGAGTCCCTCAACCTCGCCGATTTCGATTCCACCCAACATGACCGGCGCACCCGTTTCAAGCCCTCTGACATCCTTGAATTTCGCAAAGAGGTCAACCCCAGCAGGTCGCCCGAAAAGGTTTTTCTCTACCCTGAGGGATAAACCCAGAAGAAGCAGACATCCCACCACAATAAATATACCAACCCGAATCGCCAGACTGCTCTTGGTTTCCATATATTTCCTCCACTCTTCAAGCCGTCATAGAATCATAATGGCGGCGGCATGATATTCCCTGCGAATAAAATTCTGAATAATCTGATTTTTGGAATTCTTGAACTCCTCCGGCGGCAATGACTCAATAATGCATCCTTCGTGAAGCATATTAACAGTATCCGCCAGTTTGAAAACGCTGGTCAGGTCATGCGTAACCATGACGGATGTGACTCTCAGCTCACGTGAGAGTCTCAAGATAAGGTCATCGATGTTCTCCGCCATGGGCGGGTCAAGACCGGCAGTCGGTTCATCATAGAGAATCAAATCGGGGTGAAGTGTGAGTGCCCTTGCGATGCTCACCCGCTTGCGCATCCCCACTGAAATATTCCCCGGCATTTCACTTTCCTTTCCCTCAAGACGCACAAGTGAAAGTTTTTCCCGGACAATTTCAGGAATCTTGTCACGCTTCGCCAGTCTGTGCTCCACCAGACCCAATGCCACATTATCGCCTACCGTGAGCGAGCTGAGAAGTCCCCCGGATTGGAATATCACTGCAATCCTCTGACGAAGCGGAAAAAGCGCCGTCTCGGGCAGAGGAACGATGTCACGACCGTCCACAATAATATTACCGGAGTCCGGTCGGAGCAATCCCGGCAGATGTTTAAGGAGGACACTCTTCCCACTTCCGCTTCCACCCACAATAACCGTAATCTTTCCCTCCGGGATGGTGAGGTTCAAGTCCTTGAGAACGTGATTATCTCCAAAACTTTTATAGATATTTTTGACCTCAATCTTCATTTCATTCTGCCATAGAGTAACGACTTCTCAGCCCAGGAAGCGTGTAATAAAGTAATCCGCAACCAAAAAGAGCGAAAGTGAAATCACAACGGAGCGCATTGTAGAGCGACCAACGCCCTCCGCCCCGTTCTCCGTCGTCAGTCCAGAGTAACAGCTCACAATTGAAAGGATGGCGCCGAATACAAGCGTCTTCCACAGGCAGAGAATAATATCCTGTGTCTTCAGGGCGTCAAAAAGTCTCTTGTAGTAAACCCTCTGAGAAACGCGCAGATAGTTGACCGAAACGAGCGCCCCGCCCCAGATGCCCACCACGATTGAATAAATCGTCAGGAGCGGCTGCATGGTCACGGCGGCAACAAATCGCGGCATGGCAAGAAATCTAACAGGTCGGATGCCTAAGGAACGCAAGGCGTCTATCTCCTCTGAAACACTCATGGCGCCAATCTCAGCCGCCCAGGATGCGCCCACACGAGCCGCCACAATGAATGCGGTAAATACCGGTCCCATCTCACGCACGAGGGAAAGACCCACAATCGCACCTATCTGTTGCTGGAGCCCGAGGTTCTTCAACTCCACTCCTGTCTGGAGCGATGTTATCATGCCTGTGAACATGCCTATCATTGAGGCAAGGGGAAGTGTATTCCATCCCACCTCCAGCATCTGGCGAAGAACCCTTCTGGCGCTGGAGAGAACAAACTTCACCTCTATGAGGCATTGCATTAGAAGGAGGAGCATGCCTCCGGTAGAGTCAAAGATGTCCGTGAATATTGCCTCAATGCGTTTTAAAAACGTAATCATTCTTTCTCAACTCCAGAAGGTGGGGCATCGAATGATGGTATCCTCCCTCTCCGGTCCAACAGAAATGATGACAATCCGCACATCAAGCAATTCCTCAATCCGTTCGAGATATGCCCTTGCGCATGAAGGAAGCCCCTCATAAGTTTGAATCCCGGATGTCTTCCCACCCCAGCCCGGCAATATCTCATAAATAGGTTCCACATCGGAGGAATCATCAAGCCCTGATGGGAAAAGACCGACCGTTTCACCCTTATATTTGTAAGCAGTGCATATCTTCAATGCCTCAAAGGAATCAAGGATGTCTAACTTGGTAATTGCGATGTCTCTTGCGCCTGAGACTTGAAGCGAGCGCCTCATGACAACGGCATCGAACCACCCGCATCGACGCGGGCGTCCGGTGGTGGCTCCATACTCATCCCCTGTCTTTCTCAATAATTCTCTTGTATCATCCTGAAGCTCCGTTGGAAAAGGACCACTGCCCACGCGCGTCGTATATGCCTTCGCAACGCCAAGAACGTCTGAGATGAACCGGGGAGCAACGCCCAGACCGGTGCAGACACCTCCCGGCGAGGGATTGGAGGAGGTGACGTAGGGATATGTCCCAAAATCGATATCGAGCATCATCCCCTGAGCGCCCTCTGCAAGGACACGCCGCCCCTCCTCAAGGTATTGATTAACTAAAGTGACACCATCCACAATCATCTCCCGCACCCGTTCGCCCAAGGGGAAGATTTTATCTACAATGTCATCCGTGCTGGGACATGGCTCCCCGAGCACCTTTTCAAAGATGAGGGCATAGAAATAAATGGCGGCGCGAATCCTTTTTACAAAATGCTCCTTATTAAGCATATCCAGCACCCGGACACCCTGGCGGATAATTTTGTCCCCGTATGCGTATCCGATTCCCCGCCCCGTCGTTCCAATCTTTCCCATCCCACGCAAACGCTCCATCGCCTTGTCCATCAGGCGATGATACGGTAGAATCAGATGGGCATTCTGCGAGATAAAAAGTCTTCCATCCACAGAAATGCCGCCATCCTCCAATGCCTTTATTTCCTCAACCAGGACCTCCGGGTCAATCACCACGCCGTTCCCTATCAGGCATTTCACATCCTCATGAAGTATGCCAGATGGGATGAGGTGAAGGACGTATTTCTTCCCACCGATGACAACGGTGTGTCCTGCATTATTGCCCCCCTGGTATCGCGCCACAAGGTCAGCACTGCCAGCAAGGACGTCCACCACCTTACCCTTTCCCTCATCACCCCACTGACAACCGGTAAGAACAAGTAAAGGCAATTTCACATCTCCCTGTATAAATTTAAATCCGCACAAAAATACATGACTATGGACAAAGTTAGGCAACATGCAATAAAAAAAGGAAACAACGAACTCGTCTTCGAACAGAATAAACCAGTTCATTGCCAGAGAAAGATTTATTCAATTGACGGAACTCCAGAATTCACAATAAAAGGATACTGCAAACCGTTTTGATAACGCCTCAAGAAGGAGTTAATTTTATGAAACAAGCTGTTAAAAAATCACTTTTCTGGATGCCCCGAATTCTTGGTATTCTCTTCGCTGTTTTTGTGAGCATATTTGCTTTCGATGTGTTTGATGAGGGCTACGGATTCTGGAAGACAATCCTTGCCCTGCTGATACACTTAATCCCGACTGGAATGATTCTTCTCGCATTAATCATCGCATGGCGCTGGGAATGGGTTGGGGGAATCCTTTTCATTGCTCTTGGTATATGGTATATTATTGCATTTTGGGGGCGGTTCATCTTGATATCATACATAATGATATCAGGACCACTGTTTCTTATAGCCATTTTGTTTTTAGTGAATTGGCTTTACAGAAGGGACCTCCGAAAAGTTACCTGAATCTATTATCTCAATATACTGCCTGAAATTTCAATCTATCTTCATCATAATGTTTCGCTATTTATTTGTAATTGAAAAAAAGATAAGCGTTAAAATTATAAGAACCACGCCCGCCCCGATAAGTAACAAGTCCCTTAAAATTTGTTTGTTGAGATTATCTACCATTGCGGATGAAGAAATTTTGCCGGCTGGTTTTTGCAACGTATGGATGTCAGTCGTATCCGCCGAGCCATGTCTTTCTTTTGAAAGACACGTCAGCTTGACCACATTCAACGACCCTATTAAGGTATTATAATCCTGAAGGCGCGCAGTTATATCTTTTTCCATCATCATCACAACGAGGTTTGAGAGTTCTTCAGGTATGCTGGGATTCAGGGTATAAAGCGGAAGCGGTGATGAAGATTTTTGTTTTTCCAGAAGCTCAGCATCCGTTTTTCCCTCAAATGGAGGGCGACCCGCAAGACAATGATAAATGGTCGCCCCAAGGGAGTAAATGTCAGAGCGGTGGTCGGTGTTCATTCCAAGGACTTGCTCGGGCGACATGTAATCGGGCGTGCCGACAATGTAGCCGGCGTAAGGCTGACCTGAAATCTCCTGACGCAGAAAACGCGCAAGTCCGAAATCCACAATCTTTGGAACTCCTTCACTCGTCAGCATGATGTTGGAAGGCTTGATGTCCCTGTGGATGATGTTTCGCTGATAGGCATATCTCAGGGCGTCAGCCACGGCGAGAAAAATGTCCATCCATCGTGAGTATGCGAGCGCAGTTTTCTTGCGAATCAAATCCCGAAGCGACTCTCCCTCAATGAATTCCATGATAATATACGGAGCGCCATCTTCCATGAGTCCAATATCGAGTATGGAGGCAATATTTTTATGTGAGAGTGCGGCAATGGCGGAGAGTTCTCTGTTTTGAGCGGTGGATTCACCCATCATGGCGCCAGTAACGTTGCGCCTGATGATTTTCAATGCCACATAGCGGTCAGATTTTTTGTCAAGCGCCTTCCAGAGCTCACTGCTGGCACTCCTCGCTATAGAAGTTATAAGTTCGTAATCCTTCATCTAATGGGACGACCGGGCATAACTTTGACATTATTATGGAAGGCGTGGCAGAGCGCCACGGCAAGGGCATCAGCCGCATGGTCAGGACGTGGGATTTTATCAAGAGAAAGTATTTCCTTCACCATCTTCTGAACCTGCTCCTTTGTGGCTCTGCCATAACCCACAATGGTCTGTTTTATCCTGAGCGGTGAATATTGCGCCAAGGCAAGACCGCACTCTTCCGTTGCCAGAATTGCCACGCCTCTTGCCTGCGCCACAGCCACGGCAGTCTTGACATTCGCCGCAAAAAAAATCTCCTCAATCGCCACCACGTCAGGGCTGTATTCACGGCAGAGATTCCCGATGCCATCATAAATTGCTTTCAGCCGTCGGGCGAGTGTCTCTTCTTTCTTCGTGGATATGACGCCATAAGTCAGTGGAGCAAGGCGGTCGCCGATTACCTTAATAACGGCACAGCCTGTTTTTGCCAACCCCGGGTCAACGCCAAGAATAATCATCGCCTTTTCTCTTGATAAATAAAAAAACAAATGACACGAATCCATAAGGAAGGTAAAGTAAATTCTTGTATTCGATTTGACTTTTCCGATGGCTTGTCTCTATGTAACGCCCATAAAGCATGGGAGGAACGTCCTTGAAGGATAGCATTCGCGTTTTCTTTCTCTTTCTTGGCTTGTATCTTTTGACCATGGGCGGACATCTCTATTCCCCGGATGAGGAAATCATATTCCGCACCACTCAGGCGCTTGTTGAACGCGGCTCCCTCGCCATTGAACCACTGGTGGGCTTTGCCACAAAAAAGGGCACGGACGGTCGTGAATATGCACAGTATGGCATAGGTCAGCCACTGCTCGCCATCCCTTTTTACTACACGGGAAAACTACTCTACACGATCTTCCCCACCGATAAGGCGCAGAACTGGGTAAGTGACACAGTCCAATATCACGACAGAACTCCGCGGGATGTCATGCTTCGTCTCGGCGTCTCGTTCTTCAATCAATTCATCACAGCCCTCCTGTGCGCCACGCTTTTCGCCTTCGCACTTTATTTAACAAGAGACCGCATCGCTTCATGGATGACAACGCTCCTCTTTGGACTGGGGACTTATGCCTGGGTTCATTCCAAACCATTCTTTACAGAACCACTTGCGGCGCTTCTCACATTCTGCGCCTTCTTTTTACTCTATGCAGGACTGAATAAAAATTCCATGCGACGCATCATCCTTGCCGGCGCACTATACGCATATGCACTGCTTGTGCGGATGGACAGTCTTTTCATGCTACCGGGCTTTTTGTTAATGCTCATCCTCACAAGCGCGCAGAAAAAAGAAGGCATGTCCAAGAGACATTTTATAAAAACGTCCATCCTCTTTCTTGCGCCGCTGATTGGAGCGGTTATTATCATGCTGTTGCTCAATAAAATCCGGTTCGGGTCATTCTTCAGGACGGGCTACGAAGACCAGGCAGAGGGTTTCAGATTTTCCACCCCGCTCCTTGCAGGACTTTTCGGGTTTCTCTTCACAGCAGGCAAGGGAATTTTCTTTTTTTCACCAGCCCTCGTGCTCACTCTCTTTGCCTTCGGAAAATTTTTCAAACAAAATCGCACACTTGCCATCGCATTCCTCGGCTGTGTCCTTACCTTTTTTCTGATACAATGCAAATGGCAGAATTGGGCAGGCGGCTGGTGCTGGGGTCCACGCCACATCTACCAGATTCATGTTTTTCTCGCCCTGCCCATCGCCCTTCTTTTCACCGCCCCGCGCCGCCTCTTCATCCGCTGTGTCTTCTGGGCATTTCTCGTGACGGGATTCTTCGTGCAGATTTATGGATGCTCGGAGAATTTCATTGACTATTATTCCGAATTTTTCACCTCGCCCCAAACGCAACCAAATAACTACAACTTGTGGTATATGGAGTCTGAAAAATTTTTAGATACGACATATGGACTCTATCTGCTCGATAAAGACGGACGACCGGAACGCCGTATCCCGCTCCGCTATCTCGTTTCACCAATCCAGAACTCAATTTATTACCCACAGAATAGCGTCTGGGCGGATTACATCATCATGTTGAAAATGGGACAGCATGATTTCTTCTGGCTCAAACTCCTTACACGATGAAAGAGACTAACGATAAATCATTAAACGACTCCTCAGGCGCGTCCGAAGGTCTCGCCTCTATTGACGGCAACATCAACCATTTCATCTTCGAGAACGAGGAGAATGGTTATGCCGTTGCCGTCTTTCATGAGGAGGGCAAACGGCGGATAAAGATAACCGTTGTGGGAATCCTTTCGGGCATCGCCCCCGGTGAGACCATCAGACTCTGGGGGCGATGGGTGCAGAATCCCAGACACGGTTTGCAGTTTGAGGTGAAATCTTTCGTTCCAATCCTTCCTGCGACCGCCGTTGGCATCTGCCGATACCTCGGCTCCGGTTTGATAAAAGGAATCGGTCCCATATTTGCAAAACGCATCGTGGAGCATTTTGGGGCTTCCACCTTAGACGTGATTGACAAGGAACCAGACCGCCTCCTGGAAGTACGCGACATCGGGGAAAAAAGACTCCTGCTTATCAAATCGGCATGGCAGGAACACCGCCTCATCCGCGACATCATGGTTTTTCTCCAGACACACAATATATCCCTCAACCTGGCGACAAAAATATTTCGCCATTATCAGGCGGATTCCATCAGGGTTCTGCGCGAGAACCCCTATCAACTTGCCATTGACATCCAGGGAATCGGATTTAAAACCGCTGACAGGATTGCCCAATCACTCGGCATCCCGAAGGATTCGCCTCAGAGGATTCGGGCGGGCATCCTGCACATCCTGAATGAGGCGGCATCAGACGAGGGTCACACATTTCTCCACGAGGAGGCGCTTATCGAGGAGGCGGTGAAACTCCTTGAAGTGACAAACAAAGATGAGATTGGAAAAGCCCGGAATGACCTTGTCGTGGATGGGCGGGTCATTATTGAGACGGATATCAACGGACGCTGTATGGTCTTTCCGCGCGCCCTTCATATCTGTGAAAGCGGGATTGCAAACCGCCTGCGGGCATTGTGCACCACAAAAAGAAAACCGTTCAGAACCGATACTGAGTCAGCTATCAAAGCCTTTGAAGCGCAATTCAAGTTCCATCTGGCGGAACTGCAAAAGGACGCCGTCACTGAGGCGATGAAAGGCGGTGTCATGGTAATCACGGGCGGACCCGGCACCGGCAAGACTACAATCATCCGCACAATCATCCATCTTCTTGCCATGAGCGATGTCCGTATCTGTCTTGCATCGCCAACAGGTCGCGCCGCAAAAAGAATGGAAGAGGCAACCGGCATGGAGGCAATGACCATCCATCGCCTCCTCAAATATAAACCCAGAGAAGGAAAGTTCGCCTATGACGAAAACAATCCCCTGCCCGCCGACCTATTGATAATTGATGAGACGTCCATGCTGGATGTCGTGCTCTCTTATCATCTGCTGAAAGCTGTCGGTCGCCACACATCTATCATATTCGTCGGGGATGCAGACCAGCTCCCGTCCGTTGGTCCGGGGAATTTTCTGCACGATATAATAAAGTCGGGGCAAATCAAGGTCATCCGCCTGACAGAAATATTCCGTCAGGCAAGGCGTAGTCTGATAGTCGTTAACGCACACAAAATCAACCACGGTGACTTTCCCTATCTCCCTGCGCCGCGTGATGATGCCATGCCGGACTTCTTTTTCATCCAGAAGAATGACCCTGAGGATGCCCTTGCCACCATACTCAAACTTGTGCAGGAACGCATCCCATCCCGCTTCCGCCTTGACCCGGTGGAAGACATACAGGTGATTACGCCGATGTATAAGGGACTCCTCGGTGCCACCAATCTCAACAAGCAACTCCAGGAACTCCTGAATCCCAATCCAGATTATATAATGAGGGGAGGCATTGGCTTTCGCCTTGGCGACAAGGTCATGCAATTGCGCAATAACTATGACAAGGACGTTTATAATGGTGACCTCGGATTTGTTGTGGGCTTTGATAGGGAATATCAGACAATGAGGGTGCGTTTTGAGGGACGCGTGATAGAATATGAATACGGTGAGCTTGAGGACCTGACGCCTGCCTACGCCATCACTGTTCACAAATCTCAGGGGAGCGAATATCCCGCAGTCGTCATGCCCATCATGACGCAACATTATATCATGTTACAGCGGAACCTGCTATACACGGCAGTGACGCGGGGGCGGCGGCTTGTGTGCCTCGTAGGGACGAAGCGGGCGCTTGCTATTGCCATCAAAAACGCCCAAGCCGCCGAGCGCAACAGCGCCCTCGCCGCATGGTTACAAAAACCCACCCTTGGTGAATAAACAACAACAGACAGATTACTGTTTTTTATTTATACCGAAGCCATTTCAGGATTTCGCTGGGACTGGGCTGTTTACCATACATGAGAATGCCCGTGCGGAAAATTTTGGCGGAAAGGGCATCCACGGCACAAAGCATCCCTAATTGCTTGGTTACATTATCAATGATTACAGCATCCATACTGAGTCAACTTAACGCAATTTATCTTTTCTTGTAATCCACGCATTTGGTGGCGTTGGGGCGCTCGCGGTTGGTGCAGGCGTTGGGATAATCATAACGGCAGGTATCACAGAGAAACTCCTCTTCAATCATTAATATCTTCTTCAATAAACGCTTCAGTTTATTTAACACTTGTTATTTTCCCGTTTCACTTTCCTTTGACCAATTGACAATATCGTCATCTGTGTCTTCTTTTTTGTCCTTGCCCATGGAATAAAGGTCATACTCATCAGTATTATGCTCGCCCGGACACTTGTAAACCAACTTCCGTCCATAAGCATCTTTGGGGACTTCCTTGAGATAAGGCGTATCACCCCAGTCATCCTTTTCAACATCGCTGGGGCATTTGACAAGCGCCTCAAGTCCCTGTTCGGTCGTGGGAAAGGAACCTACTTTCATTTCATATTCTGAGAGGGCGGTTTCGGTACTTTTTATGGTCGCCTCGGTTGCCTTTATTTTTGCCCAGTTGGCTTTCTTGGAAAGGTTCGGAACGGCGATGGCGGCAAGAATGCCGATAATAACCACCACAAACATGATTTCCAGAAATGTGAAACCTATCTTTTTATATCGCAGGATTCTCATATGTCTTAACCCCCGTTTCTTAGAGGATAAGCATCAACCCATCACAAAAATGTATCAAAGTTGCAGATGCTGATTATTATGACTTTTCCCTGATGCTTTTGGTTAGATAATTTACCATACTCTCCAGATTATGGTCCTTTTCAAGTGTTTTTTCAATCTTGCGGCAGGCATGAAGGATGGATGAGTGGTCGCGTCCACCAAAATAAACCCCAATCTCGGGCAGAGATTTAGAGGAGAGCTTCCGGCAAAGATATTGTGCAACGTGGCGGGGCATTGAATATTTCCTTCCACGGGCATGCCCGATAAGGTCAGCAAGCTTGATGTCAAAATATTCACACACGGCTGCCTGGATGGTGGCAATTGAGACCTCCTCCCTTGCATTGCCTGTCAAAAGGTCGCCAATGACCTCTCTGGCAAGGAAGGTGTTAAGTGTTTTCTTTTTGTGTAGCGTAACGTAAGCCTGAAGGCGGACAAGTGCCCCTTCAAGGAAGCGCACATTCGTATCAATCCGCTCCGCAATATAGACAAGCACATCATCCGGCAGACGCAGACCTGTAGGCTCCGCCTTTTTTCGGAGGATGGCGATGCGGGTTTCCAAGTCAGGGGGCTGGATATCCACAATAAGTCCCCACTCAAAGCGGGAACGGAGCCGCTCTTCAAGGGCGATGAGTTCCTTCGGTGGTCTGTCACTTGAGATGACAATCTTTTTGGCTGAGTCATAAAGGGCGTTGAAGGTGTGAAAAAACTGGATTTGAGTTTGCTCCTTGCCCGCAAAGAACTGAACGTCATCAAGAAGAAGGAGGTCTGCATTGCGGTAATAGTTGCGGAAGTTATACTGGCTATCCTTGTCGAGGGCATTGATGAAATCATTCATGAACTGCTCGGATGTGACATACAGCACCACGCTCTTCGGGTCGGCGCGGAGGAATTCATGCCCTATTGCCTGCATGAGGTGAGTCTTGCCCAATCCCGTGCCGCCATAGATGAATAATGGGTTATATGACCTCGATGCGGGGTCGGCAACAGCCCTCGCGGCAGCATGGGCAAAGCGGTTAGACTCGCCAACAACAAAGTTTTCAAAAGTATAACGCTCATTCATCCTCGTCCCCCTGGACTTCTGCTCCATTCCACCGGCGGGCGATACCGAATTGGTATGAATCGCTTGAGCATTGTCCTCCGATTCTTCCTCACCGGAGTCGTGGGTCAGAAATTTTATCTCCGGACAAAATCCCGTAATCTTCCCCACCGCTTCAAGGATGCGCTCATAATAATTGGAAAGAAGCCATTTGCGATAAAGGTCGCTCGGGACAACAAGATGCAATGTGTCATGGTCAAAGGAATGGAACTTAACAGGAGCGAACCACGTTTCAAAACTGTTGGCATCTACTTCCGGACGAAGGGCATCCAAAACATCTTCCCACACCTTCTCATTGATGGCTATCATAGGCGTAACCTTTTTACGAATTGAGCAGGGTTCTGGCAAGAATTCACAGAAAGGGCATAAGCGGACTACTGAAAAACAGCAACAAATTCCGACCATTCAACCAAAATAACGTATCAAACAATATAAAACAATCTTTCCCGTTGCAAAGACTCACCAGAGATGAAGGTCATCATGGTCAGAATATCAGTATCTCAACAACTCACTGGAACAATACGCAGGACTTTCCAAATCCACTGCAAAATTATGATAATTTATGTTCCCATTCAAAGGGAAAGCTTCTATATATATAAATCAACATCTTTTCAAAATTCAAGAAACTTTTTTAGTTTTTTTTGCAACGCCCAAATATATATTCAACCGCAACACTTCCAATAATTTGCAGACTGATGGGTGAACATTTGTCCGGCGTGTCTTCATGTGTATGCCAGTATGGATAGTCAAAGTCGATGATATTGACCCACGGAATTCCACGCCTCAGGAACGGCGTATGGTCGTCCAAAATGTCAAAATCCCGCAGGATGTCTGAAAACTGATAGGGCGCACGCCCCTGTGCCAGCCGGAAAAAGTCCCCCGTCATTTTACGGGCACCTTCCATGGATAACTTATCAGGTTTAACATTCAACTCACGGTCGCCAATCATGTCAAAATTGATTCCCGCCGTAATATGATATTCCTGAAGTGAATGCGAGGCAAAATACTGGGAGCCCAGACACCATTCATCCATTGAGCCCGGCAATCCCGCATCCTCAAGGTCAAAAAAGAGGAAAAGTATGCGACCGGGGTAGTGGCGTTCTCTCAGTACCCGGGCAATCTCGCAAAGAACGGCAACGCCCGATGCGCCATCATTTGCCCCGATGATGGGACGGCGGCGCAGTTCGGGATTCGGGTCGTTCTCGGCAATAGGACGCGAATCCCAATGAGCGCTGAGGGCAAAAATATCGGAGGTGGGACGCTCTCCCTTATAAAGTCCTATGATATTCACACCGGTTACAACGCCACCCTGAAGTCGGGATCTGGCTGTGAAATATTGACGTGTGACGGTTAGCCCGTATTGCCGCAGTTCTTTTTCTATGAATTCCATGCAGAGTCTGGCGGCTTGTGAACCTGCAACTCGTGGTCCGAAATCACATTGCCTCTTTAGAATCTCAAAGGCGCGAACTCCATCAAAATCCGTCCCGCTATCAGAGGCGAAGCACACACCGAGACACAGAATGAGAAGTAGCGCCAGAATCTGGAATTTACGTAACAATTTTCATCACCGCTTTGTTCGCACGGAAAAATTCAAATCATGAAAAAACATTCACGCAGATAATGCAGAGATTAAAAACATCCTGATATTAACCCTTTGACTTCTGGATTCTTGCCCACTCATCCTTCAATGTGACGGTGCGGTTGAAAACCAGTCTTTCATTGGTGGAATCAGGGTCAACACAGAAGTAGCCAAGTCGTTCAAACTGGAAGCGGCTGCCGGGCGCCGCATCTGCAAGTGTCGGCTCAAGACGGCAGGAGGTCAGGACTTTCAGGGAATCCGGGTTCAGGTTTGACTTCCAATCGGCGCCCTCCTCCGCATCTTCAGGATTTTCCTTCATGAATAAGCGGTCATAAAGCCGAACCACCGCATCAATGGCATGGGCGGCGGAGACCCAGTGCAGGGTCGCCTTGACCTTGCGCGCCGGCGGTGCATTTCCGCTCCGCGTCGCTGGGTCATAAACACAGCGCAGTTCAATAATCTCGCCCGTTTTCGGGTCCTTGACCACGTCCTTACAGGTTATGAAATAGGCGTATCTGAGTCGGACCTCGCGACCGGGCGCCAGACGGTAAAACCTCTCAGGCGGCACCTCAAGAAAATCATCCCGCTCAATATAAAGCACTCGCGAGAACGGAATTTTCCTTGTCCCCATCGATGGGTCTTCGGGATTATTCACCGCCTCAAGCCATTCCTCCTGTCCTTCGGGATAGTTCTCAATGACAACCCTGAGCGGACGCAACACTGCCATGACGCGCCGTGAACATCTGTTCAGGTCTTCACGCAGGCAGTGTTCAAGTAAGTCAACATTCACCGTGCTTTCCGCCTTTGCCACCCCTATGCGTTCGCAAAACATGCGGATGGCTTCCGGCGTATAGCCACGTCTGCGGAGCCCGGAAATGGTGGGCATCCGCGGGTCATCCCATCCGCTGACATATCCCCCCTTAACCAGCTCGTGGAGTTTGCGTTTGCTCATGACGGTATAGGTGAGGTTGAGTCGGGCGAATTCAATCTGGCGGGGATGGTGAATGCCCAGTTCTTCAAGAAACCAGTCATAAAGCGGACGATGGTCTTCGAATTCCTGCGTGCAGATTGAGTGCGTGATTTTTTCAACGGAGTCCTCAAGCCCGTGCGCCCAGTCATACATGGGATAGATGCACCATCTGTCCCCGGTGCGATGATGGGCGGCGTGCAGGATGCGATACATGACGGGGTCTCGCATGTTGAGATTGGGGGAAGCCATGTCAATTTTTGCGCGGAGCGTGCGGAAACCGTCAGGAAATTCACCAGCCCTCATCCTCAGGAAAAGCGAAAGATTTTCCTCAATCGTGCGGTTGCGATATGGGCTTTCACGCCCCGCCCTGGTGAGGGTGCCGCGATATTCCCTGATTTCATCGGAGGATAAATCACAGACATACGCCTTGCCTGACTTTATCAACTGGATGGCATATTCATACATCTTTTCAAAATAATCCGAAGCGAAATAGAGCCTGTCCTCCCAGTCAAAACCAAGCCAGCGCACGTCCTCAATGATGGACTGGACATACTCCTCCTCTTCCTTCACGGGATTGGTGTCATCAAAGCGCAGGTTGCACAGTCCATTGTAATCCCTTGCGATGCCGAAGTTCAGGCAGATGGATTTGGCATGTCCAATATGGAGATAGCCATTTGGCTCCGGGGGAAACCGAGTCTGCACACGCCCCCCGAACTTACCGGTTTTCAGGTCATCATCAATGATGTCACGGATGAAATTGGACTGCATCTTAGACTCATTGGGCGGCATGCACTGGACTCCTTTCCCATCCTGAAATGAATTGGAATCTCGCCGAAAAAAAACTGCGTGGCTTATGGATTTTTTTCCTTGAAGAAGGCGATGGCGCGATCTATTCGCCTCAGGCACATCTCTTTCCCCAGGTAGTGCATTACATCAAATAGCCCTGGACTTGCCAGTCCACCGGTAAGGGCAAGACGCACAGGCTGTGCGAGCATCCCAAGAGCGACTTTTCGCGCTTCTGCAAGTCTGTGAATCGCACCTTCAAGGGCGGCGGGGGAAAAATCTTCCTGAGCGAGCAAAATCTCCCTGACCGATTGCAGACTCTCACTGACTCCTCCCTTCTTCAAGACCTTCTTCACGCCATCCTCTGCATATTGAAAATCATCACTGAAATAATAATGCAGGTGCTCCACCATCTCCTGCAAGGTGCGAACTCGCTCAATCTCCAGCGTGATGATGCCCTTTAGCCATGCGGAGTCATAATGCGCGGGGTCAATGCCTCTTGAGGGCATGTAGTCAAGGACGTGCTGAACCACCTTATCGCGCGGAAGCGAGCGAAGATAAACCCCGTTCATCCAGCGCAGTTTCTCAATATCAAACACCGCATTAACCCGGTTGATGCCGGAGATGCTGAACGTCTCAATCATCCGTTCCTTTGTCATGATTTCCTCATCATGCCCCGGCGACCATCCAAGGAGAGCAAGGAAATTAAACACCGCTTCCGGAAGAAAACCCTGTTCCGCATAATCCATCACGGAGGCGGCGCCATGGCGCTTTGAGAGTTTTGCCTTGTCCGGTCCCAGAATGAGCGGAACGTGGGCAAACCGTGGGACGGGCGCCTTCAGGGCATGATAGATAAGAATCTGCCGGGGCGTGTTGGAGATGTGGTCAGCCGCGCGTATGACATCGGTGATGCGCATATCAGAATCATCCACCGCGGCGCAGAAGTTGTAAGTGGGATGCCCATCCGCCCTTAAAATGACGAAATCTCCCAACAGGGCATTCTCAAACCGCACCTCTTTTGCTATGGCATCCTGGAACACGGTCTCGCCGGAGGTGGGCACGCGAAATCGGAGAACATAAGACTCGCCCGCTGACTCCTTCGCCGCCACAACATCGGGTGGGAGGTCGCGACACGCACCGTCATAAATGATTGCCCCCTTTTCCTTTTCCACCCTCTTGCGCATCGCATCAAGGCGCTCACGGGAGCAAAAGCATTTGTAAGCCGCACCAGTTTCAAGTATCTCCCGCGCCTTCTTGCGATAGAGCTCCAACCTTTGCGACTGATAATAAGGACCCTCATCCCACGTCAGACCCAGCCATTGGATGGATTCAAGAATCTGCCGGGTCGCTTCCTTCGTGGAGCGGTCGATGTCGGTATCCTCGATGCGCAGGATGAAAGTCCCACCCATGTTTCTGGCAAAGAGCCAGTTGAAGAGGGCGGTGCGTGCGCCGCCAATGTGCAGATAACCCGTTGGGCTTGGGGCAAAACGGACTCTGACCTTCTCCATCATTCAAGTCCTTAAATTAGCGCTGGATTCTCAGCCTCCGAGTTCGAGCAGGCTTTTCAAGAAGTTAACAAACGGCAGGGTTACAATGTGTGCCATATCAAGACCTATTGCAATGGCGGCGACAAGAATGATAATTATGATGATTCCCAGAAGCATTTTCAATGGTGAACCCCGTCTTTTTTTCGGCTTCTTCTCGACGAGCGCCATTGTTTTTTCCTGAAACGCCTTTGCCTTATCATGGCAAGCCTCGCTACAGAAAACGCCGATGTTCGTCACAATCTTGCACTCATCGCACAGAGGGATAAAGCATGTTTTGCAACGAACGTGTGCAATCCTGCCGGGATGAAATTTGCATTGTTCCATTTTTTCGCCCACCCCGCTAAAATCTTAGTGATTCCTTGTATCAAAATTGCCCTGCATGTCAAGCTGCTTTCCCGCACATGCCATCAGGGGCGGAAATATATGATGTCGTGTGAAATAATCAGGAGGATTATTCTGATTTCCGGGCGGTGCGGCTCGCCTTTTCCTGCCATAAAAGGACAATGGTTATCACCAATATAACCGGTATGGCAATTATCCACTGCTTAGTCGTGCTTTTTTTCAGCCAGTCATCCACAATGAACCTCATCCGCCCGATGGCGAGAGAAAGACGCGCCATGACGGTGTAACCGAATGACGTCCCGAAATATACCATGAGATAAATCATGCCCGTCTTAGCAACACCTTTGAGCGACTTTTTGTGCTCAATGGAGTAAAAGAAATAAAACAGCACGGTGATGACGCCCACAAGGAGAAGAAGGATATAAAATGCATCCATGAACGCACCAAGATTACGATGGGGGTAATAGATGGCAAATATAAAAAATAGCACAATGGAAAGAATTGTTCCGAGAATTATGAATAATCTGCGCCCGAAGCCCCAATCGGTATATCTATCCGTCTGGACAAAATAGACAAGTGTGGAGAAAAAACCGATGGAAAGGATGCCAAATAGCCTGCTCATGGGATTCAAGGAAAATTGACTCGGGTTAAAAATGGGGGCTATTGTGATTCCCGCATGTCGGATAAGAGATGCCTGAATAACTGCGGGTGCCGCAAGACCCGCCCCATAACCTATGAGAAATGCAAGGGGTATCCGGCTCAGCCAGGCAGCCTTCTTGGAATACCGTGTGAACATCAAAAGCCCCAGAAATCCCGGGATGATGACAAGATAACTTCCCGATGAACGCGGATGGAGCAGGGGTTCAACCAACAGGGCTTCTATGGAATCCGTCCAGGCAATGACGATTAAGTAACCCGTAGAGACGCCGATATATAAGTGTTCGGCGAGTTTGTAAAACGGGTTATCCTTATAAAGGAAACTGTATATGGCGATTGTGATTCCAACGGCAAGCCAGATGCCAATGGTGGTCGCCAAGGGTGAATAATTACTCATCGCAGTCTTTCCTTTCGCAGCTTGCGCTCCTTAGCGAGATATGCAAAATTGCCGACAAGGATAAAAATAATGATAAGAAAATGGATGAGCGTTTGTGAGTCCATACCATTGGTGGCAACTCCACGATACCCGAGGAGTTTTTCATATTCCGAGCCGCCCTTCAGCCCGCCCACAATACCCGTGAGCTGTCCAGCGCTCAAGTTTGCATATATCCCCGGTGCCATGATTGCCGTGCAAAGGGCGCCAATTTTGATTCCCACAATCTCATAACCATAGGTAATCCATGAATTTATCATGCTGTCATCATGGAGTTCAGCAAGATAGGGAAAATCAGCAAGGGTTTTAATTCCTTTCAGGATAGGCATGGAATAAACATCATTTCCCATATAATCCCTTTTACAGGCGCCTTTGAAGTCATGAACGAGCCCCATAATCATGGCGCTCTGCCCTGCTTTAAAACCCATGTATGCGTAATCCTCACCGTATTTTAATGGATGCCCCTGCCTTCTGAATTCATCAGCCACAAAATTAAGGACGTTTTGCGCATTTCCTCTCGCCTGTTCCAGATAGCTGATACTGACAACCTTAAGTTGTTTCCTGAAACAGTGACGGACAACTGCCTTCGCCATGGGGTCCATTTCAGGTGTTGAAGCAGGCTCATAATCAAAGACAACAAGGATTCTCGACCCTGCCGGAAGTTTATCAATTTCATTATAAACGCCAAGAACCTCCTTCGTCACATGCACGGGGAGATTGAGCGGCTTTATAATGGGGATAAGAATGACCACCGCGACCAAGATATAGATGATTCGCCTGTCAATGCTCAGTAATCTATTGATTATCTTTATATTCACCTGCTCCTCCTTAATTCCATGCCTTAATCCGCCTCACTATTATTCATCGCTCCCCATATATGTCCTCTCAACCCCCAGAATCACCCGGAGGGAGGTAGAAACGGTTGCAAGGGCAATCCCGATATACACCGCCCTGCGCGCCGCAACAGTGGGATAATTGAGGAAAAAAGATGTTAGAGTGTCCAACCTCAAAAACACGAGGTAGGGGCTGATTTTTTTTGTCATAAATTCAGAGAACATCTCCCCCCATGGCACCCGCCCCATCATTAAAATCATGGCGGTGATGAGCATTATTGTGGCGTCAATTGTGCGGACGCGGAAGGCGCGGTAAGCGGCGGAGGCGATGTAAAATGCTAAAAGGGAAAAGACGGTCGCCGCCGCAGGAGTGTTTACATAATCAAAAATCCACATGTAAATAGTGCCTGAGCGCGTTCCGAGGAGATGTTTATTGTGAATGGTCATATCATAGGGAAGAACACCAACAACCATGGTCACAATCAGGGCAAGAAACATCACCATGCTGTAACCCCAGCCAAGTTTGCCTTCGCGAATCTTCAGGTAATGCGACCTCATAAGACTCGTAAAGGCGAGAACAAGAGCAAATGCACTGATAATCATATACCAATTGGACGCCTCACCCTGAAACTGGTTAAAGGGCTTGTGCGGCACATAATAAGCAACAATCATCATTAGTCCGCATACGAAGACCACAATGAGGGGAAACTTCCTCTTGAAAAAGTCCATGAGGTTTCTACCTTACTGTGAAAAAATTCTTAATCACCTGAAAAATCTCGCTCTGCGGATAAAAGGCGCCCAATGTGACCATGATGGTTCCTATGATGAAGGCAATAAACAGGAGGAGTTTGCCTGCATCCTGGGATTTCAGACTTCCGACCAGCCTCGGATTGCGTGCAAGATACGCCGATGCGGCATAAAGCTCCTCACCTATGAGGCAGTAATCGCACGCCACAACAAAGAAGGGAATCTGATAAATGGAATCGGTGCCTGAAATCTGGATGGCGCCGGTGGTTGCACCAGTCTCCGCCAAAATCAGCGCCTCGGCGGCAAATGTGCCAAGAAAAAAATTCGCCGCCGGTTTCTCACGCACCATGATGCTGTCCACGCCAATCGTATAACTATACTGCTCACCCGCTATAAAGTAAATGTCATTCGGATTAAAGGCGTCCGGTCGTCCGGCGTTGATATATGCCTCCCTCACAACCTCCTGGCAGACAGTCATGGCAACGGGCCATTTGGACGGCACGATAAGCCGTGAATCATACTGTGCAACCTTCTTCGCCACATGAGCGAGGATGTTCACAGAACAGATGGTGCTCAGCTCAGTGATGTCGTAATATCCCGTGGAATAAAGGATGGGCTTGCCCATCTCGGTGGCGCGCCCGACTGCCTCATCCACGGCGTCAATTCCAGGAATTTTACGCAGAAACATGTTGGGATTGCGCTGTGCCTTTGAGATATAATAAATCAAAAAGAAAAACATCGCAACAAGGATGATGAGTCCATTGGTGCGGTCATGCCTGAACCAGTTTGCCACAGGAACACCCGAGGCAACTGTGGGGCTCATGACAATCGTTTTGCCATCGGTGACTCCAATGTGGAAATAGGTCATTACTGGATAGTCCTGCACCTGGGCTTCCTGCCACCTCCCATCGGCGCCCCTTCGCCTTACAGTCTTCATCTTCCAGAGGGGTTGAACCTTGTATGCGTGGATATTCCTGTTCTTTATGCTGAAGCCAAAATATTGGGTCATTTGTGAGGCGAAATTTTTATCAGAGTCTATCTTTTCCACCTCTGTGAACGGTCCATCTTTTGACTCACCCCTATAAATGATGTATTCAATTCCGGGGGAATCGTAAGGCATCCTTGACCATGTCAAGAGGAGGGTCCCGCCGTCGTCGGAAGGGGTGTCCATTGCTTTGAAATCTGTGGGTGGGATAAGCTCAATATCCTCCGTGAATCCCCCCATGCCCGGCATCATGATGAACACCCAGCATAAAAATAACCAAAGATACTTGAATTTTGCCAAAAAGTCACGAAGACACGAATCAATACCTGATTTGAAATATTTTGTGTCCGCCTTAGGCGGATTGTGTCTTTGTGGTGAATCTGATAATTGTCTCATATCAGACCTCGATACGTTCCACATTGGCGCGGGGGACGGTGACCACCTCGCCAGTGTCAGACAGCTTCACCTTCATGATACGCACATGGGATTCAGTCTCAATCTGTGTCAAATCCGGCGGAAGTTCTATCAATGTGCCAAGACGTCCGAAATACGGTTCCCTGATAATCCGCGTCTCATCCCCGAGCATGATGCCGCTTTCTGCCTTGGTGGCATGGGGCATAGCCTTCGCCGCCTCATCTCCTGAGAAGTGAATGATAATCTCCGGGCGCATAACCCCTGCGCGAATCTGTGTGTGTCCGGATATGGATGCCCTCCGACCATTATTTTTCAGCAAGAGGTCAAATGTCCGCTTCGCCATTGCCATGCGACCAAAACCCTCAGTCACAATGAGGGTTGTGGGAATATCCTCATCACCCGTCACAGCCACACCCAGCTCATATCCCAGAACCGCCTTCAGGTCTTTGGCGCTGAAACCCCCCACAATCACACCCTTCACCCCTACATCCATTGCCTTCTTGAAGACCCTGTAACTGATATTGGAACCGCCAATGAGAATCTTCCCCGCATATTCCTCTTTGATATCGCTCTCATTTACAACGGCGGACGGGTCTTTGGAAACTGCACAAAGCTCTCCATAGGTCTCCCCACCGATGCCAAAGATGCCCTGGATGAAGGTGCATGGACATTCAATAGTAGCGCCAAGTCCTTCACGAACACTCTTTACCGTGCCGTCCACAAATGCCATGATGGAGATGCGTCGGGGTGGCTTGCGAATAAGAACCTGCCCTGTCACATCCGAGATGCGCTCAACCGTTCCGTCAAAAGGGGCGCGAACGATGGTCTGGAAAAATTTGATTCCCAGAATCGGCTTGCTCTGTGCAATCGGCTCATTTGCCTGAACTGCATCCCCCTCTTTCTTCATCATAAATCTGTGAATCTCTTTTGCCGAAATGCTTAAAAGGTTCATGACGTTGATAGTCTGAATGTCATTGGGGATTTCCGTTTCTGCAATGACCTGCTCCGCCCTGACCCGCTCGCCTGGTTTGACCATGAGGCGCCCGGGAATTGGCAGGGTGCGCTCTTTTTCAACAACTGTGCTGGCTATGACCTGAAGTCCGGGTGTGAAGACATTTGCCATGTTCTAATCAGAACTCCCTTCTCATAGAGCATAACATGACGCACGAACGGTTTAATCATACACTTTAAATGACTGATACCATCCACAAATCATTTTGCGGCGTTGTGCAACATTATCCGGAAAAGTCAAAGGACGCCCTCTCGTGTCAACTACCAGCCCAACCCGCCCGCCTTGCACCACCTTTTTCACAGTCCTTCCAAAACCGGCACCGACGTCAAACCGGCGCGTGGGCGTTACCTCAACCTCCGCCTTTTCTTCCAGAGTCATTGGATAAAGGCGTATCTCTCCCACAGGGATAGATTCCGTGACCGGGGGCTTTGCCTTATCGCCTGAGTGTATGTGGATTTTGACATGCAGGCATGGCGCGCCAGGTTTTGCCGCACCCTTGGGAGCAACGCAGGTGCCAAGCGGAATCAGGCAGTCTTTTTCAAAGACCTCCTTTGCTGCCGCCTTGTTCACACTTGCCAGAACGCCCAGATGCGGCATCATGAAAATGCTATCTACCGCAAGCCGCGTGAAACCGAGTGGCTGAAAGGAGTCAATCATCATCATCATTGCCTGAGAGCGCCGCGGGGCGTGGGAAAGGATGCCTCCACTGCCAATAAATAAGTTCAGCTTCATCATATCAACAAGCGTCTCACCGGAGGCGGTCTGGGTGAATGTATCGGAGACTGAGCGAATACGCTGGACACCTTTCAGCCCAACGGCGAGGAGCTTGTGCTGTTCAAAGGCGAGACGTAGCGCCTCGCGGGCAAGCGCCTGCTCAATAATCAGTTCATTTTTTGTGTGCGGGATGGTGGTGGGACGTATCATCTTATTCTTGATGCGATTTGCAAGGTCATCCTCGTCCATATCAAAAGGCACCCAGCGCAGGACGTTATCCAGCCCCGCCTCCGCAAGGACGTTGGATATGCTGTAACTCATGCCGAGATTTGCCGAAACCGTGCGGTTAAATATGCCATCAAAATCGGAAAAGATATCAGTCGTTGCGCCGCCGATGTCCACACCCATGACGTTTATATGTTCCTCTTCCGCAACGGCATGGATGAGATAGCCCACCGCTCCGGGCGTCGGCATGATTGACACCTCAACCCACTCCTTGAGCTTGCCATATCCGGGCGCCTGCGCCATGACGTGCTCCATGAAGAGGTCCTGTATTTTCTGCCGGGCAGGGAAAAGATTCTCCCGCTCAAGGGTCGGGCGGATGTTATCAGTCACATAGAGAGTCGTCTTTTTCCCCAGCACTTTGCGGATATTCTCTTGCGCCGCGGTGTTGCCCGCATAAATGACGGGGAGCGTATAAGTATGTCCAAGGCGGGGACGCGGGTCTGCGGCGGCTATGAACTCAGCCAGCTCCACAACATGGGTAACAGTGCCACCATCCGTGCCGCCGGAAAGGAGAATCATATCGGGACGCAGGCTTCGTATCCGGGCTATCTTCTGATGTGGAAGACGTCCGTCATTGGAGGCAAGGACATCCATAACGATAGCGCCTGCTCCGAGGGCGGCTCTCTGCGCACTCTCCGCTGTCATCGCCTTCACCGCCCCCGCAACAAGCATCTGGAGACCACCGCCTGCGCTGGATGTGGAGATATAAATATCCACCCCCACCTTGCCACGAGCAGGATGAATGATTTTATCCCCATCGAGTATCTTCCTGCCAGAGAGTTCCTCCACCTCCTGAAGAGAGTTCAGCACCCCGCGTGTGACGTCATTATACGGCTCCTCAACGGTTGTGGGCGCCTCTCCCCTGAATGTCTGGCGATATTCGCCCTTCTCATTCTTCTCAATGAGGATTGCCTTTGTTGTAGTACTGCCACAATCTGTGGCAATTATGACATTTAATTCCTTTTCTTCCATACCCGTTTTGCTTTCTTACTTTGTTTCACCTTTTTTTAATTCAGCGTCTTTCTCCTTAACGAGTTCTTCAATGCGCCTTGTCAGGCGTTCAATGCCATCCCGCCGCTCAAATATGCGCGCAAGTCGTTCAAAATCCCCATGCGGCCAGAAGGGACCGATAATGGGCTCCAAGGCAACCATGACCTGACTTCCAATGAATGAGATGGGGATGGCGCTCTGCAGAAAAAGGATTGCGGGTGCCTCAAGGTTCCGCGTGACAATGAACTTCGCAAGTCGCTCTAAGGCGGCAAGGTCCTCATCGGATGGCTCACCAGCATCCCCAACGGCGAAGGCATTGCTCAGCCTCTCACGCAACGACTTGCGGCTTTTCTTTGACGTGTCTCCTTGCAAAATCAAGCACCTCTGAGAGATTTTTCCCGCAGAGCAAGAAAAGTCCTCTATAATTATCCAATTTGCTTGGCATCTCAAACGGTGAAAGAAAAACACCCTGCCTTTCACTCTCCACCCTGCGGAAGTCCGCCCATTCCCGACTCCGTGTAACGCCCAGAAAGGTGAATGACACATGAGTCGAAGTCAGATGGTAGGTGGTTGGCAAAAAAAATCGGGCGAGGGACAGAATAAGGACAACCCCGGAAAAGACCACCAATACAACGGAGGCAAATCTCCATAAGACGAAACCGCAGAAGAGAGCAATAATCAGCACAGTGATGACTGCCTTTTGAGGATGACTTCGCGCTGGAAAAATCCTCCATGTGAGATTCTCTTCAAACGTCTCGCCCAAATTTCCCCCCATCTCACAAAAACACTGTTCCTCACCCAACGTATGTAAAATGTCTTAAAGACACTTTATATACACACGTCAAGTCGTTTTTTTATTGTCGTCCAAACCCGAGAGACCCTTGACATCAAAACAAAACGGCGGAGGATTCTTAAATATTCTCATGCGAGCGTTCGGCGTGCCGAAAATCTTGAAAATTGTTGTGGGATTGAGCGGTGGGGTGGACAGCGCAACAACTGCCGTACTCCTCCGCAATGCCGGATGGGACGTTACGGGTGTTCATCTTCGCCTTTTGAAAGAACCCGACCCCCATCTGCAAAAAAATGAAATCGACGCCCGCGCCATTGCTGAGCATCTTGGCATTCCTTTTATTACCCGGGACGTCTCCGGGCAGTTTGAAAATTATGTGCTTAACTATTTTATCCGGGAATATCTCTCCGGCAGAACGCCAAATCCCTGCATATTCTGTAATCCACTCATAAAATTCCGCTCACTCCTCGATGTTGCCTGCGAGGCAGGGGCAGACAAAATCGCCACAGGGCATTACGTCAGGGTGAAATATGACCATCACTTCAGGAGGCACATTATCAGGCGAGGCACCGACCCGAAACGAGACCAATCTTATTTTCTTGCGCTTCTCACTCAGGAGGCGCTCGCCCACTTTGTGGCTCCCCTGGGGGAGATGTCAAAAGATGATGTGAAACGCATCGCCCGCCGATTCGGTCTCAAGGCGGTTGAACGCCCCACAAGCCAGGAAATCTGCTTTGTCACTGGCAATTACAGAGAATTCCTTAAGAAATTCCATGAGGTTAGGGAGCGACTTCAGCCAGGGGACATAACTGACACTCGAGGCAAACTCCTCGGTCGCCACAAGGGTCTTGCCTACTACACCATCGGTCAGCGGGAAGGTCTGGGAATTTCTGCTCCCCACCCGCTTTATGTGGTGCGGCTGGAAAATAAAACAAACCGAGTTATTGTGGGTGAAAAGTCTGAAACTTTTTCATCGAGTATGAGTGTCTGCAAAATCAACTGGATTGCTTTAAAGGGACTGAGGAGAGAGCGGCGCGCAGGGGTGCAGATTCGCTATCGCCACAACCCCGCACAGGCACGTCTGATTCCATCCGTTAACGGCGAAGACGTGCTTGTGGAATTTGATGCGCCTCAAGCCTCCATCACGCCCGGGCAGGTTGCCGTCTTTTATCAGAATGATGTCGTCCTCGGAGGAGGAATCATTGCAAAACCGTGAGATAATCCCCCTTGGATTCAGCCCGTATGTCATAATTTTTTCAATTCAAAGCGGTGGGGCATTAACTCATTAAGGGAATAAACGACCCGTTTTCCTTTGAGATTTTCAAGAATCACGGGGATATCTCCCGCAAATTCCGCCATGACCTGTCTGCATGCGCCGCAGGGCGCCGACGGTTGCGGTGAATCCGCCACAATAGCAATGGCAATAATCTGCCTCTCGCCGGAGGTAATCGCGCGGGCAATGGCACTCCGCTCAGCGCAGATGGTCAGACCATACGAGGCATTTTCCACATTACAGCCAGTATAAACCCAGCCAGAGGCGGCAAGAGCCGCCGCCCCAACTTTAAACCCGGAATAAGGGGCATGAGCATTTTCACGGACAACCCTTGCCGCTCCCACCAGCTCGTTCATCTTTTCGGGCGCAATTGTTTCCATAGAACACCTTTACTATTTTTTCTTACAATACTCCGACTGTTAAGTGCGATTCAAGCATAAAATTGCTTGCAAGAAACGTCCGCCACGGTGCAGATAGACCAGATTTGACGTAAAAGCGGGAGATATTTTTTTTACCCATGCGCATCCTCTCAATTGACACATCCACGGATTGCGGCAGTATTGCCATTCTGGAAGACGAGACCCTGCGCGCACTTCTATCCCTGAATATCAAGAAGACACATTCCCAGCGGCTTCTCGCGGGTGTGGATTTTCTGCTAAGCGAGTGCGGTCTGAAGGTCAATGATATTGACGCCCTTGCGGTGGCACAAGGACCGGGCTCTTTCACCGGCGTCCGCATTGCCCTCGCCTGCGCAAAGGGTCTTGCCCTCGCACATGAAAAACCCCTTGTGGGCGTCTCAACACTGGAGGCGCTGGCGTGGCAGAGCGCCGAACCTGACATCCTTCTCTGCCCTGTCATCGATGCGCGGCGCGGGGAGATTTTCGGTGCGGCATACAGAAAAGAACTCTCCACCGGCCGCATTTGCGAAGTCCTGCCCGGTCGCGCCGAGCCTCTCGAAAAATTTCTCGAAAATATATGTGAACCGGCGCTTTTTTCAGGGGATGGTTCCATCAAATTTGCAGATGACATCAGGAAAAAACTGGGCGGAAATGCCCGTTTTGCCCCGCCCGGACGTAACCTCCCCAGCGCCGTCACCGTGGCGCTTCTCAGCAGGGAACGCCTCCTGCGCGGGGAATCCGATGATGCGGAGACGCTGGTTCCAATTTACCTGCGCCAGCACGATGCGCGATTGCCTTTGCCATCTCATTGAACACCGGAGGTCTTGCAATGAAAATTGCACAGGTTGGTTATGGTTACTGGGGACGCAACCTTATGCGCGTGGGATGCGCACTGAAGAAGGCGCAGATGGTTTTGTGCTGTGACAAAGACCCTGCGGCGCGGGAGATGCTGAAATCCGCCCACCCCAATGTTGAGTTCTGTGATGATTATACGACCATCCCAGAGCGTGCAGACATTGACGCCGTCATCATCGCCACACCCGCCGGACTTCATTATCAGCAGGCACGTTCAGCCCTCGTTGCTGGAAAGCACGTCCTTGTTGAAAAACCGCTCTGCCTCACATCACGCGAGGCTCGCAACCTTATTGCCCTTGCGAAAAAAAATCGGCTCACACTCATGGTTGGACACACATTTCTTTATAACGACGCAGTGCAATATGTGAAGGAAAAGATTGACGCCGGTGAGGTCGGGGAGATTTATTATGCCTCTTTCACGCGGCTGAACCTGGGGAGCATCCGCCATGACGTGGACGCACTCTGGAATCTTGCACCGCATGACATATCTATTGTGCAATACTGGTTCGGTGAAAAGCCCGACGGTGTCAGCGCCGATGGCATCAGTTGCCTGCAGAAGGGGATTGACGATGTGGCATTTTTAAACCTGCATTATCCCAGCGGGAGATTTGCCCACATCCATGTGAGCTGGCTGGCGCCATACAAGGTGCGTCAGGCAATTATCGTCGGGAGCAAAAAAATGCTCGCCTTTGATGACACCTCTCCGGACCAGCGGGTGATGATTTTTGACAAAGGTATTGACCGTAAAGACCTCCCCGGAAAAGCAGACGCCCTGCCATTCCAGAACTTCGCCCAGTTCACCCTCATCCAGCGCGCGGGCGATATTCTCATCCCCAAAATTCCCTTCCGCGAACCACTTCAGGTGGAACTGCAACATTTTGTTGACTGCGCTATGAAGGGACAAAAACCGCTCACTGATGGATGGAATGGACTCGAAGTTCTGGAAATCCTTGAAGCGGCGGAGAAATCCCGAAAGAGAAAAAAAGAGCGGCTGAAAAAGTAAACAACCCCCTTTTACTTCAGTTGAAAAATGAGGATTGTCGGACCTGCATTGTGCCAGGGAATCGGTTCAAATTTCGCCACAGGGGTGAGTTCCCTGTTAACCATTTTGTAAAAATCCCTTACGGGTTGAAGCCCCTGCCAGGTGTTTCTCTGCACGCGGTCAAAATAATAACTGGAACATACCAGCCAACCGACACCTCTTTCTTTTAATCGCTCCACGGAATATTCCATTATCTCTTCAGGAAAAAGTTCATCCTTCCAGTTCGGCATCGGGAGAAATACAGCGCTGTATGATGGTCCGGGGAGCGGATATTTCGCCATCAGGGAGAAAAATCTTCCCGACCCGCCTTTAATCTTCGCATGGGAAATCAGTCCTTCAATTGTTTCATGCGTAAGATTCACGGGGGGATGGTACTGGTAATAAAAATCTGTATCAAAGGCGATTTTCCCAGAAGTCGGGACATGCTCCGTAATCCAGCGGTCGGCGATGATGCGCGTATCCTCTCCCGTGGTCTCCGCATCGAACTTCAATGCCCTGTAAAAGGGAAAAATCACAAGAACAATGCAGACAAAAACCATGGTGACGCCCCTCAATCTGAAAAAATCGGAAGTCAGAAAAAAGGCGGTGAGGAGCGACAGTGCAGGCGTCATGGGTAGAATGTAATGCAAATCCCGATGACCCGAGAGCTTGATGGAAAAAAGATTCAGGAAGAGAAATAATAAAAGTGGAGTGAGCATCTGGAAATCATGATTTCGGGCTTCTCCGCGCCCCCGCCTGCATCCCTTATAAATAACTGCGAGGGCGAACAGGACGGATGCACATGCCACGAACGAAAATATCCACCCCATCTCCAACACAAACATATTGATGAAAAATCGAAGACCGTAATTTGTCTCCGACCCAAGCCAGAAGGTCTCCCACCTGAACTGCCTGAATATCGTGGACGTCAGAACGCCGCGTATAAACCCGAAAGGATGAATGGCGAGATATGGAATCCCGATGCAAATCCCCGCAAGTAGCCCTGCAAGGACGAACAGTAATTCCTTGAATGTCCGCATCCTCTCCTCAAAAAAATGCGGCATGAAGAGGAAGGGAAAGATGATGGCAATAATCCCATTATATTTTGTGGCTGTTGCAAAACCGACCATTAAGCCCGATAAAAAATATAAACCCGCCTTCCCCGCCTCGCCTGCCCTGATAGAGACAAGCAGGGTTGCATAGGCAAGAAAGACAAGGAGCGAATCCTCTTTGGCAACGTGGGCAAGACTCACGGTCGTAAAGCATAACGCGAGAAGAAATGCCGCAATCAGACCCGTTTTCACATCCCTTAATTTCCGCCCGAGTCTGTAGCATAAATATATTGTCGCCGTTGCAGAGGCAACGCTCAGAAGTCTCGCCGTAAAATAGAAAACCGTTGGATTCTGAATAAAAAGTCTTTCAAAATCCGCCACGCCCTTAATAATCCCGAAAATCCTGCAAAAGAGAAAAACCGTGCCATATACAAACAGCAGTAAAACATTCATGAAGGCTGGTTTGCTGAAATGATGTGGCTTCAGCTCTCCCGTTGCGAGCGAAAGTGTGCGCGACACAACGTCAATTTCATCCGAAGAAAAATAACCCGCCCGGGGAAGCCCGTAGGATATGGAAATTATGCGCATGGCAAACCCCGCCATGAGAATGAAACATAAAAACAGATGTGCCCTTCTATCAGTCATCCTGATTCATGTTTCTCATCAAAGTTTATACGTATGCGCTCCCCGCAAATTCAATTCTTCACTATAAAACTCTTTCCCAACTGTAAAGTTCAATGTGATTATCCCCTTAACGGACTTACACCCACGCCGCGCCCCATCATCACTATTTGATTGAAAAAGATTGAATCCTGACACGTGATAACTTTAATTATATCGTTACGTGCGTGGTGAGCGATTCTTGATTCCGGGTTTGATTGTTAAAAATGTTCAACACTGATAAATCATGCAAATCACGACACCTCATCTACCTGTTGATATTATCAATTTACATTCTATACGCAACACTCTTCATCTACCGGACGAGTTTCAAAGTGGGGGGCGTTCGTTACTTTTGCCTCTTTGACGACGCCATGATTTCAATGACGTATGCCCGCAATCTGGCTCATGGACATGGACTCGTCTGGAGTCCGTCGGGGCAACGTGTCGAGGGATGCACAAATCTCCTGTGGGTCATATACATGGCGCTCTTTCACCTCCTGCCCATTACGCAATCAAAGATAAGTCTTTTCATTCAGGCAAGCGGTGCGCTCCTCCTCGCATTAAATTGTCTGTTTGTAAAAAGGATTGCATGCCTGCTCTCGGAGGACACCGTGCCGGTCGCCGCATCAGCGATGGCTCTGACGGCATTTTATCTCCCGCTCAATAACTGGGCGCTTCAGGGAATGGAGGTCAGTGCGCTCACACTTCTCATAAGCATCGCAGTTCTGGAGGTTTTAAACAATCTGAAAACCGGCGGTCGCTCTCTCCTGCCCTTTTTGCTTCTTGGTCTTGCCTCTCTCATCAGGATTGACCTTTTTGTCCCCTTTGTGGTTGTCCTTTTATTCCTCATCATCTGCGACCCAGAAAACAGGAGATATAACCTCATCGCGGGA
>Ga0172366_10000265_pt1 | contig 35761 bp, 26 predicted proteins | sample LakKivSesite69cm_FD_114533 | JGI IMG/M metagenome (GOLD analysis project Ga0172366, IMG submission 114533) | Sediment microbial communities from Lake Kivu, Rwanda - Sediment site 69cm | ecosystem: Environmental > Aquatic > Freshwater > Lake > Sediment | place: Rwanda: Western Province, Lake...
CAACGGTTTACTTTTACCCCACAGAATCTTCCGGAAGGAATTTATTATTGCTCTCTTGAGGTAAACAATGAGCGGAAAGATGTGAAGAAGATTATTCTGCTGAAGTGAGCGGGAGCACTCAAGGTGCATCTTCGCCACTCCGGATGGGACTCCATCCACTCAAACAGATAGCGGAAAAAAGATGTTACCATGCAGGTGGATGGAGTCCCTTTTTCACTCATTGACGAACATTCAATGTTCAGTCCCTATCCCCAATCCTTTCCCATCATCTTTTAAATCTCAGAAAAGTGCCCAGCGGCAGTTTAAAACCTGACGTGGAGTTGATATAGAACTCGCCTGTTTCGGGGTCGGTGATGTGAAACACCTGACGCACAATGTTGCTGACCACCAGGGCCGATAAGCCCAGCGAATAAAAGTTAATGATGCAGAAGCTGTCCTCATCATGCAGCAGCTTACCCGATAATTTAATGAGCTCGTTGATGCCTTCTTCAAAGGTCCATTTTTCGCCTGCCGGACCGCGTCCGTAGGCCGGCGGATCCATGATGATGCCATGGTACCTGTTACCGCGTGCCGCCTCACGTCTGACGAACTTCAGGGCATCCTCCACCACCCACCGGATATCGCTGAGGCCGTTGGCATCCATGTTGGCATACGACCAGTTGACGGTCTGCCTGACCGAGTCGACATGGGTGACGGCCGCGCCACAGAAACGGGCGACGAGAGAGGCTGCGCCGGTATATGCAAAGAGATTGAGGATGCGCATCTCATGGTCTTTCTTCCCGGTCAGATGGTCATAAATATAGGTCCAGTTGACGGCCTGCTCGGGAAATACACCGATATGTCCTGATGAGGTCAACGCCAGCCTCAGTTTCAATGTCATGTCTTTGTATTGATACGTTATGAACCAGTGATCGGGCATGCCCTGCCTGCGCTGCCATTCACCACGGTCGACAGGGCTCATGGAGCCGTCATGCTCTTTTTTACGGATATAACGTGCAGTGATCCTTTGTTCCCACTCGGCCTGTGACAATCCTTTATCCCACAGAGCCTGCGGTTCGGGCCGGCAGAGGACATAGCTCCCGAAGCGCTCGAGCTTCTCGGAGCCGCCCGCATCGATGAGCTCATAATCCGGCCACGGCAGGGGAGTGAGGAGACTGTACATCGTTGTCGGTTCAAAAGGGGGATACGTGCTGTAAATATAGTTAAATTGACGTACTTTTGATGAAATAAAAGTACTTATCAGACTGCAGGATGACCACCTCCATTTCCAGCGCCAAAAATCCCCGCATCAAATGGCTCAGGGCTTTGCAGAAAAGCCATGAGCGTAAAAGGTCGGGTCTTTTTATCATCGAGGGCACTAAGGAAACCGCCCTGGCGCTGGCCGCAGGCTATGAGATCACCTCTCTGTTTTACTGTCCCGGTCTGTTGCCGGCAGATAAGACGGCTCAGTATTTATCGCAGCTGCCGGCGGGTTGTGAACGTTACGAGGTGGAGAGGGAGCTCTTCAATACGCTGGTTTACCGTCGTGAGAGCGGCGGCATCGTCGCTGTGGCCGTGCAAAAGGATCTGGCACTGGACAATCTGAAAGTTGCTGACAATCCCCTGATGGTCGTTCTGGAGAAGGTGGAGAAACCCGGTAACCTTGGCGCCATCTTACGCACGGCTGATGCGGCGGCGCTCGATGCCGTCATCATCTGCGACACCCAGACGGATGTTTACAATCCCAACGTCGTGCGCTCAAGCATCGGATGTCTTTTCACCAACCGGGTTGCCGTCGCAGATTCGCCGGTGGTTATCCGGTGGCTGAAAGACCATGGCGTGGCTATCTATGCCGCCACCCTCGAAGGCGCTACATTCTACCATCAAGTGGACTATCACCGGCCGTCGGCCATCGTTATGGGAACCGAATCGACGGGGCTGACGGGGGTGTGGATAAAGCATGCCGATGCAGGGATTAAAATCCCCATGCTGGGTAAGATCGACTCGATGAACGTGTCGACAGCCGCCGCCGTCATCATTTATGAAGCCAGGAAGCAAAGAGGTTTTTAACTATGACGTGTGTGTTATGGCTAAAGTCATTTTGAAACCGGGCAGGGAAGAATCGTTGTTACGACGGCATCCATGGATTTTTTCGGGTGCCGTGGCACGGATGGACGACGTGGCAGTGACGGGTGAGACGGTCGCTGTGCACGCTTCCGACGGCCGTTGGCTGGCCCGGGGCGCCTGGTCGCCACAGTCACAGATACGGCTGCGCATATGGTCGTTCGATGAAGAGGCTGAAGTAAACCGTGATTTCTTTCTTCATAGGATGGAAAAGGCTGTGAAAGTCAGGACCGACTTGCATTTGTCATCGGTGACAACGGCATACCGCCTGGTCAATGCCGAGTCGGATGCCCTGCCGGGGTTGATCGTCGACCGTTACGGTGATTTTCTGGTCTGCCAGTTCTTATCGGCCGGGGCTGAATATTGGAAAATGGCCATCGTCAGTTGTCTTGAGGATATATTTCCGGGAAACACTGTCTATGAGCGGTCCGACGCAGACGTCCGCCACAAGGAAGGACTCCTTCCCGTGAAAGGGCTTTTGTCGGGTGAAATGCCACCGCCAATGGTTGAAATACATGAAAATGGCATTCATTATCTCGTCGATATCCTGAACGGTCATAAGACCGGGTTTTATTTGGACCAGCGCGACAACCGTGCTCATATAACCGGTTATACGGAGCATGCCGACGTGCTCAACTGTTTCAGCTATTCCGGGGGATTCGGGCTGGCCGCATTGAAAGGCGGCGCCGCCGCAGTCATCAATGTCGACAGCAGCGGGGAGGCTCTGAACCTGGCTGAGAAAAATGCTTCTCTCAACGGGATTCCTTCGGGTGTGATGGAGAACAGGACCGGTGATGTCTTCCAGGTTCTGAGGCTGTTCAGGGACAGCGCACGGCAATTCGATGTGGTGGTGCTCGACCCGCCCAAATTCGTGAGCTCCATGCAGCAGATGGATAAAGGCCTCCGCGGATATAAGGATATCAACCTCCTGGCGCTGAAATTATTACGACCCGGGGGCTTTCTTTTCACCTTCTCCTGTTCAGGCCTGGTAAATGACATCCTTTTTCAGAAAATAGTCGCCGGCGCGGCCCTGGACGCCGGCCGTGACGTGCAGGTCATCGCTTATCTCAGCCAGGCCGCCGATCACCCTGTCGCCCTTAATTTTCCTGAAGGCCGGTACCTGAAGGGATTGCTATGCCGTGTGGATTAGGAAGAGACCCGCCATGTGTGACTTAGCAGCCCTAAGCCCTCTTGTTGCCCAGTTTTCTTTTTAACACTCCTTCGAACAACGCTCAAATTCCTCTTTAAAAACGGAACCCTTCACCGGATTGGTGATACTGCTGACGCCATTCAGGAGACCTGTTTTCATGGCTCCCGCCCGGATGAGGATGATCCTGACGCCCTTCAGGACCATTTCCTGCCTGATGGTGGTCGTATAGCTTCAAGAGCTATTTTGGTGATCTGGTAAGGCTGAAACAATGCCGGCAGTCTGACGCTTTCGCTGCTGATATTGATGACCCTGGCTTTGTCCCTTATCAGCATTGGAAGAAAGGTACTTACGACCAGGCAGGGCCCGAGGGCGTTGATGATGAGGATCGATTTCTTCATGAATGGTTACTGATCTTGAAAAAGACGATAATTGTCACGCCAGGTTTTATAGCATCACGGAGTATCATTGGCCGATGGTCTTTAACAGGTCTAGCACCGGGATATACCTCGGATCGTTGATTTGTTCCATGACGCTTATCAGCTCTGTTATCTTTTGATCGAGCCCGGTGAGTTCCTGTTTGATATTGGTGATCGCGGGATTCAGGGAGATCCGGTTTCCGGTCTCGGCCATGCCCGCTATATTTTCTAACAGATAAATCCCGTTGTAGGGCCATTCCAGGTCATTGATTCTTTTAAGGATGTCCATCATCCTGCTGATTTTCAATGGTTTTCCCGAAAGCAGTGAGATATCCGTTTCCGACAGGGAGATATCCAGGTTCACCGCATCGTTGACGTCATACATCCCTGTTCTTATTATGGTGGTCATGTTATTGCCGTCCCAAGACCATGTACCCGGTTGTATGTTATAGGCGTAATTCATCGCATTGCCGTTCACTTCCACTTTCTCCGGGGGATAGGTGAGTGGAAGAAGCAATTCGTATGCCCTGGCGGTAACCATGTTTTCGAACGAACCCCTGACGGGGGCGATATGTATCTTCATGTTCCTGCCTTCGCGGGTGAAATCCACATCCGTCAGCGTGTATTGACCTTTGATATAGGTCTGGTCATCGCCGGCGTCATCATACACAACAGTACTGCCTTTATCACCGGGAAAGATTTCCAGTATCAGCGTATCGGCGGGTTTCTCCGTGATCCGGCACTTTTGGGGCTGCATGGGTATGATGGCGCCTGCCCTGACATACAGGGGGATATCGCTTAACATAAAAGTGCGTGTGACGATCTGCTTGCCATTCATTAATGTGCCGCTGTTCCATTCGATCCAGGTTCCTTCGGGCAGCCATATTTTCTGTGTGGCATAAAGACTGTCGCGGCTGTCATTGTAATGGTTCATAGGTTTCGTTACGGGTGATGCCAGGATATCATCACCGAACATATACTGTCCCTTGAAGAGGTAAGCATTCTCCTCGTCGGGATGATCATAGTACATGGGTCGCAGCAACGAGATGCCTGTTTCGTAAGCCTCATTGGCGGCAGTGTAAATGTACGGGAAGAGGGCATACCTGAGCTTCACGGCCCGGCGCATAGCATAATAGTAAGGCAGGGGCCAGGCCCACAACCGGCGCTCAATAGCGGGATCTTTGGTGCAATGGGTCCTGAAAACGGGGCTGAAAGCACCCCACTGAACCCAGCGGGTGAACAGCTCCGGATCCTGGCGGTAGTCCATATCGGGTCCGCGAAAATGACCTCCGATATCATGGCTCCAGTAGCCATAACAGACATTGGAGGCGGTGAGGGTGAAGTAAGGCTGATAGGCCAGCGAACGCCACGTAATGCGCGTATCGCCCGAGAAACCGATTTGATAACGGTGGTTGCCCAAACCACCATAACGGTGCATGATCATCGGCCTGATCGTGTCGTGCAACTGCATGTCGCTGAAAAAAACATAGTTCAGATAAAAGGTCGGATTCACACCTTTTATTTTGGTTGTGCTCCATTGCTGCCAGTCGAGCCACCAGAAATCAATGCCCATCTTTTGCATCGGGTGGAGGATCAGCTTGAAATAATTGGTGGCAAAGGTCTTATCGACAATATCGAAAGGGATGTATTTTTTTGTGGCCGGATCAACGCCCATAGCTTTGGCAAAGGCAGGATAGACTTTCTCAAAAGGCTGGATGCCTGAGGCGGGATGCAGGTTGAGGCAGGTATGTAAATCCTTGTCATTTGTCCATTGCAGGAATTTTGCAGGATCAGGAAAATAGTCGGTATTCCAGGTATATCCAGTCCATCCGGCCCATTCGCCGGCCTGGTCATTTATCTTTTTACCGTCCACGTACCATTCCTTTTTATCGACAATGTGCCAGTCCATATCGATGACCAGGACATCGAGGGGCATCTTATGAATGTCATATTCATGGACCAGCTCTTTGAGCTCTTCGTCGGTATAAGCCCAATAGCGTGACCACCAGACCCCGAAGGCAAATTTGGGTGGCATGGGTATTTTACCGGCCACCTGAGTGAAATCATACAAAGCGGTCTTGTAATCACGCCCATAACCAAAGAAGTACAGGTCCTGCAGACTCTTTTCGGGACGGGGCATGACCCAGGGCCAGGCGGAGTTGTCGAACAGGGGCCGGTCCGAATCATCGATCATCACCCATCCATCTGTCGAGAGAATGCCCGGATCAAGGGTCATATATTTCTTGTCATAAGTGGAGTAATTGCCATCGTAACCATCGAGGGTACGCGCAGTCCCGAACAGATTACCCTTGTTCTTCATACCCGGATGCCAGGTAACAGCCTTGCCACCGGCACTGACTTCGACGGTCAGGTTCTTGGCATTGAATTGACCGCTGTTTTCCCGGTATTTCAGTGTTAATACCCCGGTGCTGATAATCAGCCATCCTTTCTTAACCGAGGTGGTGAAAGAGGGAACAGGGAGGTTCCTGTTGACAAATGTCAGTGAGGCATGATCCTCAAACTGCCCGTCACCCGACCACTCCATCCGGATGACACGGGGTGTGAGAACAGTGAAACGCACATCGCCCGATATGACCATGGCCTCTTTCTTGGCTATCGGGTCGTAGGACTGTGACCAGGAATTAATTGCAGTCATACATAAAATCAGTAATAGGAATGTTAATGTTTTCATTGATTCATTAATAAAATGTCATCTTTTTTTCGACTTATCTGTATTATCCGGTTTGCCTGACCGTATCATGGCGTGAAACGGTGTCTATGACCGCAAGAGCGTGTAATGAAAGTAAAAGCAAGATAACTGACAGAGAAAGGTTCTTTGATCGTATCATTGTTCCAGTTTTAGAGAGATAAGACCGCATATAACAAAATTAAACATTCTAATATCCCAACGGTCAACAATTAACGAAGAAATAGAGTATAGCGTGGAAACAGTCACTCCCCGGATAGTCAAAAAAGTATCGAATAACAGCAACTCAGGAATAAGAATTCACTGGCTGACAGCCTGCAGGGCATATATACGATATCTGTCCGCTCCCTTAATAAAGCGAGATATATTCTCTCATGTGAAAGAAAATTCTTCGCGCAGTTAGAAGTTTACCCGCAGAACACCGAAGATATTCCTTCCCGGAGCATTGATGCCGGAAGCAAAGGTACGGTATCGGATGTCAAAGATGTTATCGATTCCAGCCTGAATCACAACAAAGTCATTGACCTTATATGAGATCCTGCTGTTGACCGTATACCATGCCGGCATACCGTCGGCAGTGGCATATTGTTCATTGTCTTCACCATTCAGATAATAATTCTTAAGACGTTTCCAGCCGTTATAGTTGATGAAAAGCTCTCCTGACCACGAACCCGAATGGTACTGAATCCCAATCTGTCCAAATACAGGTGGTATATGATCGAGGGGTTTGGTCGTGCTGTCTTCGAGAATACGACCGTAGTTGTAATTAAATGATATGGTCATGCCCAAATAAGAGGTAAGATCGGCTTTAAGATTTGATGAGCACCCCAGCAGTAAGGCTTTCTCTTTGTTCTGGTTAGCCATAACACGGCTCATGGTGCCGTCATATATAACCGAATCCTGTCCTTGAAATTGGAAGGTATCAGTGACAATGGCATCGATAAAATAAGTGATGAAAAACACGTTCTCCCAACTGAAACAGTCATTGTACCATCTGGTGATATTCAGGTCTCCGTTGACGGTTTTTTCGGGTTTCAGATTCGGATTGGGGACAATGACCGTTCCCGGTGACGAATCGAACACTTTGCTCAGATCATCAACGTTAGGTACTCTGAATCCCGTACTGCCATTTAGTGAAATTTTCCAATAGGCAGACGGCAGGAATAGTAATCCTAAATTTCCACTATAGGTGAAATTCTTTTGTTTTACCTCATTAAATGGAAAAGGGAAAAAGGTTTTGTCTTTGAAACTTGAAAAGAGTGTAGCATACCCGAGGCGCAAGCCATCGTTTAAAACAAATTGATCATTAATTTTCCAGGTCTGAGTCATAAAGGCACCTGCCAGCAGCATCCTGTTATGACCATCAGGATAGCGTGTGTCCAAAGGACTCTGCATGCCATTTGTCACATCCTTAAGGAAAGCTGTTGATTTCAGTGTATTATATTGCCCGTCAATGCCAAAACGGATGCTGCCTGTCCTGGCATGCCTCACAAAATCGAGATTGAAACCGGCGACTTTCACATTTTCGTTCCTGTTCGCCAGGTCATTTTTCCCAAAAGAGCGGTTGTGCCGGCTTTCTTTGATATGTTGATAGCTGGCTGTTAGTGTAATGGCATTAAAAAATCCTGTGTTTTTAATGGCCAGGTGGTAGGCCGTCAATAATCTGTATTGAGGACCATAGTACCATTGGGCATATTTCAATCCTTCCTCTTTGGGATCAGTCAAACGGTCATAACGGGGAATGTCGGATGAGTTGGAGAATTGAAAATTGAAACAGTGAGAGAAGTTTTCATTGGGCTGGAGAAGAATCTTTTGTAACAGGTCATATTGAGAATAACCGCTGTACCTTTGTAACCGGATATTGTTATTTTGGACCAAAGAATCCACCCCGTTCATGCGTTTGACAAAATAAAACCGTTCTCCGAAGGAATTATAATAAGGATTAGGTTGTCCTCCCATCAGCAAATCGTTGAAATCACTGAAAGTGAATGAGGTTAGTGAACCGACGTGTCTTGTGGCGAGATTGATCTCAACGTGTCCGGTCTTCTCATTGTTCACCGTACCATAACGCATGAATGCTTGTCCCTTGAAATTAAATTTCTGCTCCGGTCCCGCAAGTACCGGATTTTTGGTATATAAATTAATCACCCCGCCTAAAGCATCGCTGCCATAAACGGTTGATGAAGGACCGAATAACACTTCAACACGTTTCAGGCTGTTTTGATCGATGGTGATGATGTTTTGCAGATGCCCGGAACGGTAGATCAGGTTATTTATCCTGATGCCATCAATCACCAGGAGTATCCGGCTGGCTTCAAAGCCACGGATGACAGGGCTTCCACCTCCCTGTTGGCTTTGCTGAACAGCCACCTCTCCTTCATTTGCCAGAAGCTCAGCGGTGGTTTGTAAACTCAAAAGATTAATCTGTCGTGCCGGAATCGATTGTATCTGTTGTGCTACAAACCTCTTTTGTTCTTCTATCTTATTGGCTGATATGACCACTTCGTCCAGATAAACGGTTTTACTGATCGTATCACCGGCAGGACTACCTTGGGCGTCTACATTCAAATATACTATGAGGCATATAAATGAGCTAATGATAAATTTAATCATGATGTTTTTACATTTTAAGTGATTTAAAAATAATAACTCTCCTTTTCCTGGCAGGTAGGATTGCCTTTTCCGAAATGCTGATCTGTTTTACCTTTCGGAAATTAAAATGGGAAATGTGGGGATATAAGAATACCGTGACACTCAGGAGGAGGACTGTCGATCAGTATTATGACGGAATGAAAATGAGATTTCCATTCAGAAAAATGAAATTTATTTACAGGAAAATGGGTAATCGAGATATTTTCTGGGATAATAAGGATCAACATAAGATAATCGAGGACATGATTGATTAATTTATCTGAATGTTGTTGGTGTTGTTTTGTCAGAAATTCAAAAAAGGCGTTTACGAGACCTTCTTCTTTAAAGTCACGGTTACAAAAGATGTAAATGGTGTCGTGATGCATCTCTGTTTTTAAGAAATCATACATTTCACCACGAAAAATGATCTCATTTTTTTTGCTCCTGCATTGAACAAATTCATCTCTGGAGAGTTTTAGAATAATGTTTTTACTTTTTGATGTTAAGGTTTTGCATGTCGCTATGTAATGTCTATACCTTTCAAATTGGTATAAAAGCCAGGAACCACTCGTGTTAAAGAGAATTAAGCAGAGAAGAATAAGATAAAAAAATTTTTTCAACTATCTCATTTAGGTTTCTTGACAAATATAGGAATTTATTAAGAAAATCCAAGGACATCAGGAATAGGAATTTGACTTCATTATAAAGATAAATGTTTGTTGATTGGTATTTGTATTTTGAAGCTTTTAAATGATTAAAATAAAATTGGCTGTGATAGTAAGTAATCCCTCTTTTTTAGTTATCTTTGTATAAATGATCTTAAAATAGTTATAAACCATTACTTTGTACTCAGAATTAATTTTAATCAACTAATTTTTTTCCCATGAATATTTTTGTCTCCAATTTAAGTTTCAGAGTTAACAGTGAAGACTTAAAGCAGCTTTTTGTCGAATACGGTGAGGTGACTTCAGCAAAAGTGATAACCGATAAGTTCTCAGGCCGATCGCGAGGTTTTGGTTTCGTAGAGATGAAAAACGATGACGAAGCCAAGAAAGCCATTGAGGAACTGAACCAGGCTGAATATGACGGAAAGGTGATCTCTGTGTCCATTGCCAGACCAAGACCGGAAAGAAGAACCGAAGGTCAGGCCGGGGAACGTCGCAGCTTCAACAAATATTGATTTGTTTTTAGATTTCCCCCTCTAATCTTTTGACTTAAAAATATGGCATGGCAAGAGGAGTGCTTTCTGCCATGCACAGTACCGTTAACATTTTGTTGTCGGAGGGAAAAGGTATGGGCTTTCAGGAATAGCTTCCTTTGGCGGTGGTTTAAACGTCTATCGGTTGACGTCCCGTCCGGATTCTGATTCCACAGAGGTGATGAAAGTTTTAGCTGAGACCCTGATCCATTTAGGTATGGCATCGGCAAAAATAATCAGGACCGACACCATGATGACGGCGGTGAGAAACAGGTTGATGAGCCCCTGTGCTAAGGTTTGCGAGACGGCTGTCTGAGGCAGGTACAGCCCGAAAATGTTCTTCCAGCCTGCTGTCAGGGTGGTGATACCGACAAAAATCATGGGTACGATGGTCACCCAGGCGTATTTTGCTTTTCCTTTATTAATGATGTATGAGGTGCCTACTGCCAGGGCGGCAGTGGCCAGCAGTTGATTGGCGGTGCCGAACATAGGCCAGATGGTGGCTACACTGCCGGTATATATAAAATACCCCCAGGCAAAAACGATGATACAGCTGGTTATCAGCGTACCGGGTATCCATTTGGTATTACCGAAAGGTTTATATATTTTTCCTGTCATCTCCTGCAGCAGAAAACGGGCTATACGCGTGCCTGCATCGATGGTGGTGAGAATGAACAGGGCCTCAAACATGATGGCGAAGTGATACCAGTATGACATCAATCCTTTCAATCCGGGTATGGCTGAAAATATCTGGGCCATACCTACAGCCAGCGAGACGGCGCCGCCGGTGCGGCCGGCTATCTGTTCTCCCACCTCGGCCGAGAGCTGAGGCAGGGCCGTGGTAGTAAAACCCATATCCTTTAAGGCAGGAACGATCTGGGCAAATTTATCGGGCGACACATTGATTTGAAAATAATCCAGCGGAAAAAGACTGGTGGCAGCGATAAGAGCCAGAATGCTCACCATCCCTTCGGTCAGCATGGCACCGACGGCAATGGGTTTGATATGCCTCTCACTGCCTATCATCTTGGGCGTGGTGCCCGAACTGACCAGCGAGTGGAATCCTGAGATGGCCCCGCAGGCAATGGTGATAAAAAGGTAGGGGAAAAGAGTGCCGGGAATCACCGGCCCCCCGCCATGAATAAATGGAGTGAAAGCAGGCATTTTCAGGTTGGGGGCCACGACAATGATACCGACGGCGAGCAGGCCGATAACCGATATCTTCATGATCGAACTCAGGTAATCACGTGGCGCCAGCAGCAGCCACACAGGAAGAACGGAAGCCAGAAAACCGTAACCGGCCAGCAGAAGGGTGAGCGTTTTCCTGTCGAAGGTGAACCATGAAGCGAAAGCCGAATGGGGGATGTATTTGCCGAAAATAACGGCCAGTGCCAGTAAAATGACCCCGATCACTGTGGCTTCGCTGGTCTTCCCCTTGCGGAATACGAACATCCACAGACCCATGAACAGGGCAATGGGTATGGTGGCGGCAATGGTGAAGGTACCCCAGGAGCTCTCGGCCAATGCATTGACCACGACCAGGCCCAGACCTGCGAGGGCGATGATGATGATGAGCAAAGTGGCTATTGAAGTGGTGAAGCCGCTCACCTTGCTGATCTCGGCCCTGGCTATTTCGGCCAATGACTTGCCGTCGTGTCTGACCGAAGCCAGCAATATCACGTAATCGTGAACGGCGCCGGCCAACACGGAACCTAACAACATCCATAAAAAACCGGGGAAATAGCCGAATTGCGCGGCCAGCACAGGTCCTACCAGAGGCCCCGCACCCGCTATCGCCGCAAAATGATGCCCGAACAAGACCCATTTTCGCATGGGATGATAGTTCTGCCGGTCGAAGAGACGAACGGCCGGCGTCGCGTTCGTTTCATTGATGACCGCCACCCTGGCAGCGATAAAACCAAAATAAAAACGATAGGCTATCGCGAAGAAGGCCAGCGTTCCAAGGACCAAAGGCATCGCATTCATGACAGGAATTCGTTATGCCTGATATTCCGCAACAAAGGAAATAAAAAATAACGTGCGAAACAATGAAACACTTTGCCGGATATATTTATTATAACACCACATGGTTCTGCTGTTATCTCTTATTTTTTTTTATCTTTAACCGATTTTGGTTCATTTATTTCCTATAGCAGAACTTCAAATATCGTATATTTGAAAAGGCTTAATCCCATTATGTTTTATTGTCTAATTTAACCGGAGGATCAGATGAATACTGCAATTATCATTGTCGTCATCGTTGTTATTCTGTTGTTCTTTATTGGCATCAGGATCGTGCGTCCCACTCACAAAGGTTTGATTGAACGCCTTGGAAAATATAACCGTTTTGCCAATGCGGGATTCCATTGGATCATCCCTTTCATTGAGCGTATGTATAAGGTGAATATCACCGAGCAGATGGTGGATGCCGATCCACAGGAGATCATCACCAACGACAATCTGAATGCCCGCGTCGATGCGCAGGTGTATTTCAAAGTGAAGCTGGATGAGGAAAGTGTGAAAAGCTCCCAGTATAATGTCAATAATTATCAATGGCAGATCGTCAACCTGGCCCGCACCACCCTGAGAAATATCATCGGCACCCTCACACTGAAGTCAGCCAACAGTGAAAGAGGAAAAATCAATGCTGAGCTGCATAATACCTTGCGTGTCGAAACCCGGAACTGGGGTATTGAAATTGTCCGCACCGAACTGAAGGAGATTGACCCGCCCAAGGATGTCCAGGAAACCATGAACAAGGTCGTTAAGGCTGAAAATGAAAAGATTGCCGCCATTGATTTCGCTACAGCGCGGGAGACGGCTGCCGATGGGGAGAAAAGAGCCAAGATCAAGGAAGCCGAGGGAGTAAAACAGTCACGGATATTGCAGGCCGAAGGGGAGGCTGAAGCCATCAAACTGGTCAACGAAGCGGCCAATAAATATTTTATTGGGAATGCACAGCTGCTGCGTAAACTTCAGGCGCTGGAATCATCACTGGAGAAGAATGCCAAGATTGTCGTGCCTACGGGTACGGAACTGGTCAACATCATAGGCGAAATGGCCGGCGTGGTTCCCCTGCGGCAGAAACAGAAAGAAGAGTAAAATTATTTTTTTTCTATGTCGTTGTAAATTGCAATAATTTCATCCCTGTATTTTTCCGGCGCTTCAAGGTATCCCCACCCGTATTCCATCTGTTCTATACCTCCGAACACCGAATCAACGGCAGTGACAATGCCATGGGGTATCTTTCTGTCATTTAGTATCTCATCCATCAAATTCGCCTCGTATTCATTACTCAGGCTGATGATCTTCTCAAATTCTTCCATGTTGGTCATTGTTTATGTGAATAATTTTTAACCGTCATATTTTAAAAGCTAACTTGATCCCCTGTATCAACATATTAACTCCTATTATTCCCAGGATGATGCCCATGATCTTGCTGATAACGATAATGTGCTTCTTACCGATCATTTTTACCAGATACTCACTGTATATGAAAGCAAAATATGTCAGAAGAATCATCAGGGCAAAAATAGCAATAGTAATGATAACGTTGATGTAATTTGCATTCGTCATGTAATTCATGGCTGTCACAATGGTTCCGTGACCTGCCGGTAAAGGAATTGCCAGGGGGAGGTGGCGATGCCTTCGGTGAGACTGATAAAAAATGGGTGCATTGGCTAACGGATTCATGATGGCAAAGACCCATAAACACCATCAGGGAGAAGCTCCGGAGATTTGTCATGATGTACTGGTTTTAAAGTGTCACTTTCAAAGACAAATATAGTATTTTAGGACATAGGATATGGTTTCATCGGGTCATCGCCGAATAGCTTTATCACGTGAAATTTGCATATCATATATTTTCATCTTAATTTGCCGGCTAATTTCCATCAAAGGAAAGTTAAAATGTATCATTAAAATTTAGCGTATGAAAAAATCATTACTCTTTACGGTTGTCGCAGCTATCCTTTCCATTCATGTGATGGCGGGCGGCATAGTGACCAATTCGAACCAGAGCGCAGCCTATGTCAGACTGTTGGCACGTAATGGTGCCCTTGGCATTGACGGGGTATATTATAATCCTGCCGGGCTGACAAAACTGGATAAAGGTTTTAATTTCTCTTTTAATAACCAGACTATTTTTCAGACCAACGGCGTGGTCAGTAACTATCCTTTTCTGCACCATGCGCCTGACGCCAAATACAGCGGCGAAGTGACGGCCCCCATTTTCCCCGGCATTTATGCCGCTTACCGCTTCGACAAGTTTGCTGTTTCCTTCGGTTTCAACCCTGTCGGGGGTGGTGGCGGTGCCGAGTATGACAAAGGTTTACCCTCCTTTGAGATGGACATTTCCGATCTGGTGCCCAGTATGTCATCATCAGGTCTCCCTGTGACTGATTACAGCACCGACATTTATTTCAAGGGTACCTCGGTGTATTTCGCTTACCAGCTGGGTCTGTCCTATGAGATCATCCCCGAAGTGTCGGTGTTTGCCGGGGCACGTTACGTCACTGTGAAAAATACCTATAAAGGTCATATCAGGGACATCATGATTGATTACAGTGGCCAGTTCCTGCGTGCCGATGCCTTTTTTACCGGTGCGGCCACACAATATACTGATGTAGCGACCTTCGCCACCGCAACTGCCAATGCCATCAATGATGCCATTCAGCAAGGTGAGATTAATCCTAATGATCCGCTGACTGATCCGACCCTTATCCAGGGTCTTGAGCAATTAGGCATAGACCCTACAGGTTTCACCAATTACCAGGCTGCCGGGGCTTATTCCCTCGCCGCCCAGAGCGCCACCGAATCGGCGGCAGCTATGACAGCCAATGCCGAAGCCACAGGCGATAAAGAGGTCGACGTCACACAGAAAGGCACAGGTGTCACACCAGTGATCGGCGTTAACCTGACATTGTGTGAAAAGCTGAACATCGGCCTGAGGTATGAATTTCTTACGAAGATAGAGCTCAAGAACCACACCCTTGTGGACGGAACAGGTGAATTCCCCGACGGTGAGAAAATACGCAGTGACATGCCGGCATTGCTTGCTATAGGCGCTACTTATCCCTTTATACCTAAACTCAGAGGATACCTTGATTTTAATTATTACTTCGACAGAGGTGCCAACTATGGAAGAACAGACACTCTCGGTAATTTTATCAGTAACAAAGATGTCATCGGCAAGAATTATTATGAAATTTCGGGCGGATTAGAATATAATATCACGAAAAAAATACTGGTGAGTGCCGGTTACCTTTATTCGCGGACAGGAGTCGACCAGTCTTATCAGACCGATCTCAGCAACAGCCTGACCTCAACAGCTTTCGGTTTCGGTGGTGCCTGGCAGGTTTCCCCAAGAGTGGCCATCAATATTGGCGCTCTCTTCGTTACTTATTATGACAGTGATAAGACATATGGTCATTTTCTCGGATCAGAATACATACCTGTGACGGAAACCTATTCCAGGTCTAACTCCGCCTATTCCATTGGGGTGGATTTCAGGCTGGGGAAGTAGGACAGTCGTCAGTCGTCAGTCGTCAGTCGGCAGTCGGCAGTCGGCAGTCGGCAGTCCGGAACTTTTCTGGTAATCCGTAACTTGCAACCCGCAACCCGCAACTTTTTAATTTATTACATGATAGTTGTTTTTATCTGCGAATTACTATTTTTGTAACACGATTTTACAAAAAAGTAACACTATGCAGATAAAACGGTTCGGCGTGTCGCTGGATGAAAACCTTCTGACAGCCTTAGACCAATTGGTCATCAGGCATCATTTTCCCAATCGTTCACAGGCCATTCGTCACTTGATCAAAAGCAACATGGTTGAGGAAAAGTGGAATCAGAATGCCATTGTAGCGGGTTCAATCGTCATCGTGTATGATCATCACAAGCGCGATCTCAACAACACGCTCATGCGTGTACAGCACGATTATCACCATCTCATCCTGTCGACCCAGCATGTCCACCTGGCCCATGATCTCTGTTTGGAAACCATTGCCGTTAAGGGTGATGCGCAACAACTGAGATTGCTTTCGGATAAAATCATCGCCACCAAGGGTATCCGGCACGGGAAGCTGGTTATGACTGCTTTAGACTAACGGCATCATTTCAAAATAAATCACTATGCATATCCCGGATGGTTATTTAAGTCCGCAGACCTATGTACCGCTTTACGGTGCTTTCCTGGCCATTGAGGCAGTGGCGGTAGGGAAAGTGAGAAAGGAGGTTTCGAAGCGGAGTATCCCGTACATCGGTATGGCGGCGGCTTTTTCATTCATTATCATGATGCTGAATCTTCCCATTCCGGGAGGTACGACAGGTCATGCCGTGGGGGCGGCGCTTATCGCCATCATCCTGGGGCCCTGGGCAGCCTCTCTGGCCGTTTCGGTGGCCCTGATCATACAGGCTCTGGTCTTTGGTGACGGCGGCATAACGGCCCTTGGGGCCAATGCTTTCAATATGGCCATTTTTATGCCTTTTGTGGCCTATTTTATTTTCAGACTCCTAAACGGACATTCACTGAAGAAAAGCAGGGTGGTGGTGGCTTCATTTATAGCCGGATATCTGAGCCTTGTGCTAACCGCTATCCTTACAGGTTTTGAACTGGGCATTCAACCGCTCATCGCAACAGGCCCTGATGGCCGGGCCCTTTATGCGCCCTATGATCTGAGCATTGCCGTGCCGGCAATGGCACTCGGGCATCTTGTTCTTTTCGGCATCATAGAAGGACTGGTGACTGCCCTGGTCATGTATTATTTCTATAGAAGCGAATCACAGATGATCTATGCCATTAACCGGGGAGGAGCCCATGAATAAACTGCTGAAAAGGATTATCATCACCTTAGTGGCTCTGGTACTGCTTACCCCTGTGGGTATTCTGCTGCCCATATTTGTAGATGCGGGTGATGCCTGGGGTGAGTGGTCGGCAAGGACCGTCGCTAAACTCATCGGTTATGTTCCACAGGGGCTGGCCAAATACGAAGGCATATGGAAAGCACCCCTCGCCGGTTATACAACCGGTGGCCACGACACATCCATCGTCAGACAGTCGTTCCAGTACCTGATATCGGGTGTGATAGGAGCAGCACTGGCTTTGATTGTGGCTTATATCGTGTCAAAAATGATCATCAGAAATGGAAAATGATATCCCTTCTTTTTTGCTAAATCCTGAAGCGAGGACCATACCGACAGGCCGGAGAGGACAGCGGCGGCCGGCCTTTATCGATGTGACCCTGCGCCACGCCGCCGATATTGTCCGATCGATTCGCCTGCAGGCTGATAACAGCTCGAAGAACACGTTTATCGGGAAAATGAATCCCTGCATAAAGGTTATTTCTTTCATTTATCTTATCGTCATCATCAGCATCGTTAACAGCTTGCCGTCACAACTGTCGGTGACGCTTTTCATTTTTATACTTTATTCACTGGCACGGATTAACATCATTCAGGTATACCGTAAGATACTGCTGGTCGTACTTCTTTTCGGGTTTCTGGTGTTTTTACCTGCCACCTTGAATGTCATCACCCCTGGCCATGTCATTATCCACCTGATATCATTTAAACAGCCACATCAATTCTGGATTTATCACATACCGCAGCATATTGGAATAACCGTGGAGGGAAGCCGCGTTGCAGCCCTTCTTCTGTTGCGGGTGCTCAATTCGGTTTCATTGACCCTGGTGGTTGTATACAGCACCTCTTTCCCGAGACTGTTAAAAGCCTTCAGGATTTTTCTGGTGCCCGTGACCTTGCTCATGACTGTTTCTCTGGCATACAAATACATCCTGATCTTATCCGAAACTGTCGGTGACACCTACCGGGCTATGAAATCACGACTCATACAGCGTGTACCGGGCAAGGCGGCCAGGGAACTGACCGGCAGCCGGTTTTTCTTCATTTTTAAAAGGTCACAGACCCTTTACGAGATGTCATATCACGGCATGATATCAAGGGGTTATGACGGCAAAATTAACATGATCGATAACAGGAGACCTGGATTACGCGATGTGGTGGCATTGGCAGTGGTGGTTTTTTTTGGTATCGGTGTCATTTTAATTCAATCCATGGCATGAATAACGTCATTGCATTGGAGAATGTCAGCTATCGTTATTACAGTAAGGTATTGGCCCTCAACGATATCAACCTTCAGGTGAACAAGGGTGAGATCTTCTGCATTATGGGGCAGAACGGCAGCGGTAAGTCGACATTGTTGAACATCATTAACGGATTGATATTACCTGAATCAGGCCATGTGGCTTTCAACGGCACTCCGCTGACAAAAGCCTCACTGGAGGATAAGGTTTTTAATACCCATTTGCGGCAGTCAATGGGTTACATCTTTCAAAATCCCGATGTTCAGCTTTTTTGTCCCACCGTTTTTGATGAGCTTCTTTTCGGACCATTGCAAATGAATATGCCGCAAGAAAAGGCTGTCGAGAGAGGTGAAGCCATGCTTGAGGCCCTGGGTATTGAAGAACTGAAAGACAGACCTGTATATATGCTATCAGGTGGTGAAAAGAAAAGGGTGGCTATCGCTGCTGTTCTCACTCTTAATCCGGATATACTCCTGATTGACGAACCCCTGTCAGATCTTGATCCGAAGACACAGACGTTCTTTACCGAACTGTTACTGGAACTGAACCGTGCCGGTAAGACCATTGTTTTTGCCACACATCATCTTGATCTGATCGATCATTTGCAACCCCGCATGGCGGTGTTGGGCGCTGATCACCGCATACAAAAAACCGGCACGGCACACGACATCCTTACAGATAAGGCTTTCCTGGTAAGCGTCAACCTCATCCATGAACATATGCACAAGCATGGTGAAAAGACACACAGTCATTTTCATTCACATTATATTTTTCATGAACATTGAGCTTTCATGATATCATGTGCCATATCACCACAAAATAATGAGTAATCCAACCAAGATTTTTTATAATAATACTTTATGGATTGAGTAAAATTCATTCTAATTTTGCTCAAATAAATGTCGTCGTTTATGTTTCTCATTACATGATGATAATCAACCATCTCAATTTAAGAGATTGATTTTATTCTCAAATAACTGATAAAATGAAAAACCATGACATTAAAAATGTAAATCAAGGTCATCAATGGCCTCAGATATTTGATCTTCTGATTGATGAGGAGCAGGAATATATAAAGCAGCATATGCATATCGTTCAGTTCCGGCGTGGGGAAACCATTCTGAAACAGGGAGCTCCTTTCAACCATGTTAAATACCTCATCAGCGGACTTGCCAAGATACATCTGACGGGTATCGATGGCAGCGATATTATTCTGAGGCTTCTGAAACCAAATGAATTGTTTGTAGGCCCGGGCTTATATGTGAACAATACTTATCATTTCTCATTGACAGCTATTGAAAATTCAGATGTATGTTATATCGACAGAGAGGCTATTCGTTCCATCATAAATAAAAATCCTCAGTTCACGGAAACTTTTCTGACACAGTCACATTTGCACCTGTCGCAGGCTTATGAGAAGCTCATCACCCTGAATCAAAGAAATGCGAGGGGTCGTGTTGCTGATGCCTTCCTCTATCTGGCTAAAAATGTTTTCGAAAGCAATGCCTTCACCGTCAATCTTTCCAAGTTGGAATTAGCTGAAATGGCGGGCATCTCCAAAGAAAGCTTCTACAAGATTTTAAATGAATTTGAGGCCGATAATCTCGTCCGCCTGAAAGGTAACAACTGTGAACTGTTGAACAGGGAGCGGCTGGAGACGATCAGGGAGAACGGGTAAAAGTCTTCAGGTCTTCAAGTCTACAGGTCTTCAGGTTTACAGGCGAAGCAATGCCGCAGACAGAGCTCCGCCGCGACGGAGTCCCGATGAGATCCGCCGGAAGTGGGGCGAAATCGGGTTCTGCAGGATAATATCCTCACTCTTACCTATTTGTATGTCGGACCGGGATTGCATGTAAAAGACCTTTACGATTCGGAGGTTTTGGGGAGTGGTGCAATGGCATAATAATCATTTTAACCTGATCATCTTCTTACATTTGATCCTGCCATTGTTTCTTTATTTTACCTTTGCCTGGCATACTGTTTTTGAATTTTTTAACATAAAACCTTCAATTGTTTGGGTCATGTCACGGGATACCCGCTCATCGACACGCATTCCTGGTCATATCTTATATCTGCCACGATGGTATCCTAACCGCTATGACCCGATGTGGGGTCTTTTCGTGAGACATCATGCCGAAGTGACCGCCACAATTAGCAGGGTGTCCGTATTATATGTTCACGCCATAAGTCCAGGGACCGTTGAGGAAAGTCATCGAAAAAAATTCGATATAGAGACAGACGATAACAATGGTGTTCTGACGGTCAGGCTGTATTATCATGCACCCCGTTTTGAGTTTTTGGGTAAGATCGTTGCTCCCTGGCTGTTTATAAGGGCTATCGCCAAAGGTTATCATATAATAAAGCAGCTTCATGACCGGCCGGATATCATTCACGTGCATGTGCTCACCCGGCCGGGAGTGATCGCCTTATGGTTCCATGTCATGCATGGCATCCCTTACGTAATTACTGAACACTGGTCACGTTACCTGCCTGAAGTGAATGCCTATCACGGTGTCATCAGGAAGGTGATGACCCGGTTGGTTGTCAGATGCGCCTGTGCTGTTACCACCCCGGCGGAGAATTTAAAACAAGCCATGCAATCACGTGGGCTCAAAAATAAACATTATATGATATTACCGAATGTGGTCGATACGGACCGGTTTGTACCGTCAGTGATAAATACAACCCAAGCAGACCGTCACATGGACCGTAAGATAAAGTTTGTTCACGTGTCGTGTTTCGAGGACCAATCCAAGAACATCACCGGTACCTTGAACGTTCTGAAAAGGCTGTCCATTGAGCGGCAAGACTGGGAATGCCATATGGTAGGTGATGGTACCGACAGGGAACGGATGATGCGTCTGGCCGAGCAGTTGGGATTGGATAATATGGTACGTTTTACGGGTCTTCTGGAAGGGGAAGTCCTGGTTGAGGCTATCCGTTCATCCGCTTTCATGATCCTTTTCAGCCGGTATGAGACCTTCTCGGTAGTCATCAGGGAGGCTTTCGCCTGCGGATTGCCCGTGGTGGCAACGGCCGTGGGCGGGATAACGGAAGCCATGAGCAACGAGAGAGGTATCCTGGTGAAACCGGGCGATGAAGAGGATATGCTGGAAGCCGTTAAATGGATGCTTGATCATTACATTGACTATAACAGAGAGAAGATCAGGGCATATGCGGTGGCGAATTTCGGGAAAGAGATGGTTAGGAGGAAGTTGGAGGAGCTTTATCAGATGGTTGGGGGAAATTTGTAAGTTGCAAATTGCAGGTTGCAGGTTGCAAGTTACGGGTTACGGATTACAGGGGGAGCGTGTGACATCCCCTCAGAGGAGAGATTGCAGGTTACAAACCGTAGTCAATGATTTACCGGCTTACAATTTCTGCTTTCACTACCAAACATCAGAACTTTTATCGGTTAATTAGAAAATGGAAATTGTTGTCATACATCAAAATGCAAAATCGATAACTGTTGAATCCACCATCAGGCAAGAACGGTCTCCGTTTCGGGGTGATGTGCAGCGGATATGAATTCCAGGCCTGGCAAGCCGAGTCCATCACACGCTTACTGGCAGACGGCAATCAGGCTGTACTGCTGATCATGGATGATAACGCGGTCATGCACCGGTCTTTCTTCAACAGGGTATATCGTTATTCATGGAAGACATTTTTATTCAGTTTGTGCCAGCGCTATTTATTAAGGCCACCGGCAAAAAAGATCATTTCACTGAAGACGGTGCTGGACCATATTCCCGTTATGCGGTGCCGGACCGTCAACAAGGGTTATTCACAATATTTCACATCCTCCGATGTTACTGGCATCCGGTCGTATAACCCCGATTTTATCCTTCGTTTCGGTTTCAGCATTATCCGTGGCGATATTCTGGAGGCGGCCGTTTATGGTATCTGGTCTTTTCATCATGATGATGAAAGGAAGTACCGGGGCGGGCCACCTGGTTTCTGGGAGATTTATTATAAAGATCCTGTCACGGGTTCGGTATTGCAACGGCTGACGCCTGACCTGGACGCAGGTATTGTCCTTTACCGGGGATTTTACAGGACCATCGCCCATTCCTATTCCGCCACTGTGGACCGCTTATTGTCGGGCAGCTCCGGCTGGCCGGCGGCGGTGGCCCGGGCTGTGCTCCATGCACGCGACAATGGGGCAGGCGACGATGCCGTGCCGGACTTACTGAAATGGAAGACCAGCACCACGCAGGCTCCGGTATACCGGGCGCCAAAGAATCTGAAAATGATCATATTTCTGCTGAAACTGTTCGTCAATAAGGTTATGTTTCAATATAGTGATCTCATGCGGTCTGAGAAATGGAACATCGCCATGGTCCGTGGTACAACGGGCGATATCCTGTCGGGACAGCTGACTCTCAAACCCACCTGGCTGCCGTCACCCCCGGCAGGCACCTATTACGCCGATCCCTTTGTAACCGGAAAGAACCATCTGCTGCATATAGTCTGCGAAGATTATGACTACCGCAGAGCAAGAGGCATGCTGTCATACATCGTGGCGGAACCGTCCACAGGCAGGATCATCGAGAAAAAGACTCTTCTGTCCGAAAAATGGCATTTGAGCTACCCTTTCCTGATCTCGCTTGAGAACCGTTTCTACTGCATCCCCGAGAGCGCAGCCTGCGGCAAGGTCACAGTCTACCTCCTCGATGAGCTGACAGGTACACTTACCCCACACAGCCACCTGATTGAAGACATGGATGCCGTCGATCCGACCCTTTTTCATTACCGGGGATTATGGTGGCTGATGTTCACCCGGAAACAACTTTCCGATACGTGCCTGTATGCCTGGTATTCAACCGAGCCTTTCAGTGGTTTCAGGCCTCATCACAATAATCCGGTAAAGACCGACGTTCGCTCCTCAAGACCGGCAGGAACACCTTTTATCTTCAATGGTGAACTATACCGTCCGGCACAGGATTGTTCGACCAGATATGGCGGAGCAGTGGTCATCAACAGGATCATCAGGCTGAGTCCCGATGAGTTTGAAGAGGAAGTGACAGGAATAATACAGCCTGCCGGAGGTAAAAACAGAAGACCACAAAGGGACAGAAGCAGCAATGGACACGATGGTCATGTGAAGTGCCTGGTTGTGGTCGACATGGGAAAACGGTACCGTAAAGGACTCCATACCGTTAATTTTTCCGGCCATCACATCATTTTCGACGGAAAACGTTATGTTTGTAATTGGCATGCTTTCAGGCGGAGAATGAGACAGAAAATTATTAACCTATTCCGGTAACGTGTTCAGAAATATTCTCGGCACCACCTTTACACGCTTCTTCAATGCCCTGCTGGCTTTCGGTATTCTTTATATCAATACCAATCATTTGGGGCAGGAGGGCCTGGGTACGATCAGCCTGATCCTGCTGGGTATCACCCTGGTGGTGATGATCAATAATTTCGTAGGCGGCGGGGCCTTGGTATACCTTGTCCCACGCCATCACACAGGCCAGCTTTATGTTCCTTCAGCCATCTGGGCTGTGTTGACTTCAGTAGCCGGAGCCTCTGTTCTCCGGATATCCCATCTCATACCCTCCGGATATACATGGCATGTTATGGCTCTGGCATTGATACAGTCGCTAACCACCATCAACCTGAACATCCTCCTTGGTAAAGAGAAAATAAAGATTTTTAATGCCGTGTCTGTCTTACAAATGGCTTTGACCATCCTGACCCTTGTTTTCCTGATTTATGTCAGGCATAAGGTGGATGTCATGGCCTATGTGTTAGCTCTTTATGCCGGCTATCTTTTCGCTTTTATCATCAGCATGGCAGCGGTATGGCGTTTTTTAATTCTGCTTACCCTGTCGGGAATCCGGCACGTTGTGAACGAGATGTTCAAATACGGTAAATTCGTGCAATTTGCCAATATCCTGCAGTTACTTAATTACAGGCTGGCTTATTACCTTATCGAATTCTTCATCGGGCGTGCCGCTCTGGGATTATACACCGTCGGGGTGCAGATCTCGGAAGGAGTATGGCTGGTTGGTAAAAGCGTGGCGACGGTGCAGTATGCCCGGATTTCCAATACGGCTGATCCGGAATCATCGAAAAACGTCACCTTACGTTTGTTCAAGTTCACCCTGGTGGTGACCCTGCTGGCTATGGCCGTGCTCCTGTTGCTGCCTGAAAGTGTTTACGGAGCCGTTTTTGGTCAGGCGTTTACCGGTGTCAGACTGGTCATGATGACCCTGGCCCTGGGTATTGTGGCGACAGCAGCCTCGATGATGTTCAGCCATTACTTCTCTGGCACCGGAAGACCTCATCACAACATGATCGGATCGGCCATCGGGCTGGTTTTTACCCTGGTACCGGGATTGATTTTTATTCCGCGTTACGGTCTATTAGCAGCCGGTATTATCGCTTCGGTGTCGTACATAATGAACATGACCTACCTGCTGGTTGTTTTTATTAATGTTACAGGAGCCAAAGCGCATCATTTTATCATCGGGGTAAACGACATCCGTTTTGCCCTCAAGGAGTTAAGAAAACTCAGAGCTCAGGCTTAATGATATGACATGATCGATATTAAAGAAACCGAAAACACCTATCAGATCATCATTGATCTCGTTGCCAGGCAAGAGGTTAAGGAATCGCTGGATTACTTGCAGCGTATGATCATACAAACACGCAACGGTGACTTCATGGAAGAATTTCTCCGGATTGACGCTACTTACCGCAATATTCTCAAATACACCATTGAAGGCGTGGACGATCCGGAGCGTCCCAAAATTTATGACCGCATGTTTGCCGGTATCCTTGATCTGTGCGACAGGGTGAAACAGTTCATTTACACCCAATGGTCAGGGATGCAGATCTACAGGATGAAATATGACTTTGAGAAACAACTTGGGCTGGTGAAAGAAAGGGCCGTCGAATCGGTCTCAGGCCTGTCGTTCACCTATGAGCTTGATGATATCCTGCGCGACATTGACCTGAAGAAAGAGGAGACGTTGCACGACCAGTCGGAACGTGATAAGGTGCTTACCAACATTTTCAATCTGATCTGGCTCACCGATAAATTTCTTGAGACCGACATCAGGCTGGTGCATACCATCCGGCAGTCGGATAATATCCCGTGGTATGAAAAGTGTATCGTGGTCAGCGCTTTGACGCTGAGCTTGATACGATGTTTCGACCGGACCAAGATCGAACTTCTGCTCGATTTTTACCAGGACGGCATTGAACAGGTATGGCATCGTGCTCTTGTCGGTCTTATCCTGGCTTTCTTCATCCACGACCGGCGGCTTTTTATTTACCCCGACATCACGGCACGCATTAAAGAACTGGGTCACCGCGAGAAAGCTTCAAAAGATATTGAGATGGTCATTATCCAGTTGATGCGTTCCAATGAAACCGAAAAGATAACAAAGAAACTGCAGGAGGAAATACTCCCTGAAATGATGAAGATGGCTCCCAAGATAGAGGAAAAACTGGATCTTGACAGCATTCTGCCGAAAGACTTTCATGAAGATAAAAATCCTGATTGGGAAGAGTTCTTCAAAGACACTCCTGACCTGTATGAAAAAATGGAGGAGTTCACCCATCTGCAAATGGAAGGTTCCGACGTCTTCTGGAGCGCTTTTGCTGCTTTGAAACATTTTGATTTTTTCAAGACCATTCATAATTGGTTCCTGCCTTTCAACAAAGATAACAGCGTTGTCAGGGAGATATTCCGTGATGAAAAACAGAATGTCGACCCGGAACTGTTCATGGATGGTATTATGAAAATGCCCTATCTGTGCAATTCCGATAAATTTTCTTTTTGTCTGAATATCAGTCATCTTCAGCAGAACCAGAAAGCCCTGCTGATGGATTTCTTTAATGCCGAGCTCGAAAACCTGAGTGAGATAACGGATGAGGATAACTTACTAAATACCCATTCGAAAGATAAATTTATTTTCACTCAATATATTCAGGATTTGTACCGCTTTTTCAAGCTTCATCCCCTGAAGAATGAATTCACCGATATTTTTAATTTAATAATTGACATTCACAAGAGCTGGTTTTTCAATAACCTGATCGGTGACCCGTCCACGATGAGAAACATAGCGGAATTCTATTTCGAGAAAGACCATTACCGGCAGGCTTTTGAGATCTACTCACTGCTGAACGAAAAGGGTGATAACAGTTATGAGATCTATGAGAAAATGGGTTACTGCAGCCAGCGGACAGGGGAATATGACCAGGCTTTAGACTATTACCGCAAAGCCGAGCTCTTTGATACGCCCCGTCCCTGGCTGCTGAAGAAGATCGGTTTATGTTACCGCAATCTGAAGCGTTATGAGGAGGCCATCGGTTATTATGAGCAGGTGCTCGCATCAGAGCCGGAAAACATGAATATTCAAACCGTGATTGGTCAATGTTATCTTGAATTGGGTGAATATGAGAAAGCTCTGGAGCGTTTTTACCGCGTTGAGCTGCTCTCATCATCCAGTATCAGGTCATTGCGCCCTATTGCATGGATATCGTTTATCCTTGGTAAATTCGATGATGCCAGGAAGTATTATGAGGAAATCATCGCCAAGGAACCCAACAAATATGATTACATGAATCTGGGTCATGTGGAATGGTGCCTGGGACATAAGCCGAGAGCCATTGAGTTGTATAAAACCAGCATCCAACAAAAGGATAACACTGCCGAACGCTTTATGGCCGGATTCATGGATGACCGGAAGTATCTTATCAATCATGGCATCACGGAAGATGAGATACATTTGATGCTTGACTACCTAAAATATACCCTCGAGCCGGGGACCACCTGACAAAATAAACGCTTGACATGTACGGTGAGCTGACGACCATCCGGTTCATGATGGGATTACCTTTTTCTGTTTTCAAACCACCGTTAACTGATTTCTATGGTGAAAAATTTTGAAAAACTGTTATTTTTGCCTCAACTATTTTAAACAAAACCCTGTTAAAATTTTTAAACATATCTTTTTTGCGTATCAATAAAAAAGATGTAACTTGTGAGCCCTTTGCCGGATAACAGGCTAAATCAAAAGAAGGTAATATACAAACAAATACATTTATGAAAAGTAAACGATTACTCTTAAACATTCCAGGCGTATTTTTTGGACTTTCATTTCTTTTTTTAGTGACCTCTGCTTCGTTCAGCGGCAGTGAGAGAAAACAGGAAAGACTGGTCTATAATAATCCGGCAGAAGGTGTTCAGGGCGCCGGTAATTATGAGATGCTTTTAAAGCGAAACCAAATCACCGGCCGGATTGATGCCGCTGATGTCCTGCGTGCCAGAGATGCTGTGGCCCGGATGGTATCCCATCCCGGGAGGGCGCTGGGTGTGACGTGGGATGAGATGGGACCCGACAACTTCGGTGGCAGGACACGCGCCCTGTTGCTCGATACCCGCGATGCCAGCCATAAAACCCTGTTCTCAGGTAACGTCGGCGGCGGCATCTGGAAATCGACCACGGGAGGTCTTACATGGAAACAACTCGATGGCATGGACGGTGATCTCAGCGTCACCTCCATGACGCAGGCACCCAACGGTGATATTTACGTGGGCACAGGGGAGCTCTTCTCAACAGCCGGCACTTACAATGTCAATATGTTTCCGGGAAAAATAGGTTACGGTATCCTTAAATCCACCGACGGGAGCAATTTTACAGTATTGCCCTCCACCGTACCCACCCTGGTCAACGGCAGTGAGGCCGACTGGGCTTACGTCAGCGAAATAGCCGTTGATCCTGCGAACGGACGTATCTACGCCGCAACCAACACGGGCTTGAAGTACTCCGACGACGGGGGAGGATCATGGTCACTGGCCAAGGATGCCGCCGGTGAACCACTCGATACCGTGTCGACCGACGTAGCCGTCGGCGCCAACGGCATGGTCGTGGCATCCGTCAGAAACTGGTGCTATATCTCCTCCAATGGCGATCCCAATAACTTTGTGTCACAATCACTTCGTTATCACGTGGTGACGGATACCACCGATACGATCATCAACCCCCAGAAGCTGCCCATGGATAGTCTGTGCCACCTGGTGCTGGCTATCGCTCCCTCGGATAACAATATCGTGTATGCCATGACCGCCCGTGTGGATAATCCGATGACACAAAATACCAATGATTTCGGTCAGCTGGAAGGTATCTACAAGTCCGAAGACAAGGGTGATACCTGGCGTCTGATCGGCCCCGGCGGCAGCACCGCTTTCAATGTCCTGGGCTCCTTTTATGTCCAGGATGCCACTAACATCTATTTTTTCCTTGGCACATACAGCAGCACACTCACAGTTCATCCTACCGATGCCAATAGAATACTTGCCGGAGGTTATGATATGTGGGAAGGTGTAGAGACCTCACCGGAAGGATATTATGACTGGACTCAGAAATCAACAAGCATGCTGTCGACCTATCAGACCTATGTCCATTTCTGTCATCACCGGTATCTGTTCGATCCATCAAATACCACCAAATGTTATATTGCCACCGATGGGGGCATTTTTGTCACCGATGACGATTTCACCACTTTCCGGTCTTTGAACAAGACTTACAACACCTGCCGGTTTTACTCGATATCTTATTCCAATAAGGGTTCTGTGATGGGCGGTACCCAGGGTAACTATGTGCTGACGATTTCGGGTACAGGTAACAGCCCTCTGACAGCGGAGCAAATCACCCTTGCCCCAACTACCAAACAAAATGGCGGATATACCGAAATATCCATGATCTTTCCCAATTGTTATATCATGGCAAAGGAAAAAGTGGATATCAGACGTTCCGATGACAGAGGAAGAAATTTCTCACCGGTCTTTCTCACCAACAGCATAGCCAATTCGAATGCTTTCCTCACGCCCTTTGCCCTGTGGGAGAGCTTTAACAATGTGAATACCCGCGACTCGGTCAGTTTTACAGCCGGTCATAATTATGCAGCAGGCGACACACTGGTGGCTCTCAGCAAAAACCGGCAGTATCCTTTTGTTTATACTACCCAGGTGCCTGTCGTGGAAGGGCAGACCATCCGCGTTCCCGATCCTGTTTCGGCGAGGTTTTTTATCGCCGTTCAGAATGCAGTGTGGATGACAAAGGAGGTCCTCGATTTCACCAAGGAATGCGAGTGGTGGAAAATAGCTGCTATAACAGGTATACCGCAGTGCCTGGCTTATTCCGGTGATGCTAATGACCTGCTGGTAGGCACCGTCGACGGCAAGCTTTACCGCATCGCCAATCTGGCGCTGGCCTATAATTTCGATCGGGCTGATGTCAGCAGTCCGTCGTGCATTGTCTCCACCACTCTGGTCAAGGATTTCGAAGGCCGTGTCATCACGTCTGCCGCTTTTGATCCCAATGACGATAATCACGCCATCGTTACGCTTGGTAATTTCGGTAACAGTGATTATGTTTATCGGACAACGAATTTACTGGATTATGCCCCGGAGTTCTATTCAATCCAGGGAAACCTCCCGGATATACCGGTTTATTCATCATTAATAGAGATGTCGGGAACCAATCGTCTGATTATCGGGACGGAATATGGTATTTTTACCACGTCCAATCCTGAGCGGGCCAGCACTTCCTGGACCGCTGAGAATGCAGGCATGGGAGCCGTTCCTGTATACATGCTGCGTCAACAAAGGGTGAGTCAATGGCCGATCAACAACTACGGGGTCATCTATGCCGCCACTGCCGGAAGAGGGGCATTCAAGTCCTCTTCGTTCCTTGGATTTGGCGATCCACAGAAACATGGATCAGAGCAAAGCATGATAAACATTTATCCCAACCCGGTCAATTCCAATGCGACTGTCGCCTTCACCCTCGATCAACCCTCACATGTCAGATTGACCATCTTTAACTCAAATGGTAAATTCATTAAAACGGTGGAAATGAATGATATTCATTCCGGTATGCAGAAGGTCACCTTAGGGTGCCAGTATCTTGATGAAGGCACCTATTTTCTGCAAATGGTTGCAGGGACCCGGTCAGCTTCGGCTAAGTTTATCGTTCTCAGATAAATTATTAAAGTATAACACCAAATCATAAATATAATAAATCCAACAGGTATGAAAAGATATTACACAGTTATAGCACTGTTCCTGTCATTGAATCTGTTTGCCGATACGAACATTTATACTCCTGTCCTGAAAGCGCCGACGGATGGGGCAACTAAACAAGCCCCCAACGTACTGCTTGACTGGGAACCTGTCACGGGAAACATAGGTCTCTATTATGAAGTGCAGATCAGCCTGGATGAAGCCTTTACCGATCCTTTCATGGATTCTACCGAGTTATCAAGCTATACTCCTTCCAACCTGTTGTTCGGCACTACATATTACTGGCGGGTGAGAGCCGTCGATAACACAGGCACGTCAGAGTGGAGTGAGATACGGTCATTTACTGTGACCGACATCATTGATCTGAGCAAGCCGAATAATAATGCTCCCGATCAGGATCCCAACGTCGCTCTGACTTGGAAAATAGTTACCGGATTAACCTCTTATGAGGTGCAGCTGGATGTGACTCCTGACTTTGACAGCCCTTCGCTGAGCGATTCACTGGTGCCTTATACAGAGACAGTCAACAATATCGCCACCGCTAATTTATTCTTTGATCAAACCTATTACTGGCATGTGAGAGGAATGCATGCCCTGGATACAACACAATGGTCGGATACCAGGAGTTTTACCGTCTTGAATGATCTGGCACTTAAGAAACCCAACAACAATTCTGTTGACCGTATGCCCAATGAGGTATTACGATGGGAAAACGTCAATGGCATTCTGGGATACATCTATGAACTTGACGACAACACGAGCTTTACGCACCCCCTTATTTACCAGGCCAGCACTTATTCTGTGAATGCCGACACGCTTGACTTCGGTGTCAAATATTATTGGCGGGTCGCCGCTTTCCATGCCAGGGATACCAGCGGCTGGTCCACCACATGGAATTTCACGGTCATCAATCAGGTCCTGCTTGCCTCTCCCGCAGATGGATCCTATGGCATACCCATCTTCCCTGAATTTTCATGGGAAGCCATCACGGGTGTTCAGTCCTATAAACATCAGGTAGATATTTCACCCGATTTTACAGATCCCGTGACCACTGACGTCACACCGAATTCATCTACTTTCCAGAATTATGATTTTCCCGGCCCCGCCCTTGATAGCGGTCTTGTCTATTACTGGCGGGTGAGAGCGGTTAATCCAACGGACAAAACCGAATGGAGCGAGGTATGGTCTTTTACGGTGCTGTCACTCGGCATTGAATCGGAACAACTCAACGGTCATGCCATTACACTGTATCCCAATCCTTGCAAAGACCACCTCTATGTGGGCATGGATGGCGGACCCCTCGCCGGGATACAACTGTCGATGATCAATCTGGTGGGACAAACTTTATACAGTGAGGTATTGGATGATGATCACGGCAGAATGGTCAGGGCTATTAACGTCGGTTCATTTCCTGAAGGCATATACCTTTTAAGGCTGAAAGCAGGCGATGAGATACTCACTAAGAAAGTGGTCATATACAGATAATTTTTTTTAGTTGTTAATAAGTCGGGCTGTTGCAACTAATGTGGCAGCCCGTTTTATTAATATAAGGACGAATGTGGTGAATATATTATATTTTTAAACAAATTGCTGTTCAATTAAAATAACGGATGGTTGTTGTTTTTCTTTGGTTGTCAGTGTAAATTTGCAGAAGCTGGCATTATGGTATCCTGACCGATGAAAAAAATTTTTTTTATACCGTTACTGTTATTTACTGTTCTCATTTCCCAGGCCCAGATACATGTATCTAATGATACGACGATCTGCCGTGGTGCCACTGCCTATCTTCATGCAACTGTTGAAATCCCATCACACTACCAGCAGATATATTTTCATAATCCCGACTCGGTTTACGATCATCCCATCCCAATTGGTTTTCATTTTAAATTTTACGGGATGACCACCTCATACGATTCTGTCGTTATAGCCCCTAATGGCTGGGTAGGATTTAACACGTTGGATGCCGGTACTTATGATCCTTATTTTGCTCATCCTATTCCGAGCACGTTGCCTTCCGTCCCTAAAAATTGCATCATGGGGCCATGGCAGGACTGGACACCTTATGTCCCATGGGGTGCCTATGTCGGTTATGAAACGGTAGGCAATGCCCCATACCGGAGGTTCGTTGTCGATTATTTCAATGTACGCTTACAAACCACCGATACTTTAGGTGTTTTCCAGATTATTCTGAATGAGACGGAAAACACCATTGAGAATCATATCACGGCCAAACCTAATACGTCCGTACCGTCATGGAATCTGGCCACTCAGGGTGTTCATAATAAATTCGGCACAGACGCCGATACTGTACCGGGCCGCAACGGGACAGCCTGGACAGCTTATCAGGACAGTTGGAAATACACTCCCATCCCACCCTTAGGGACCCATTATCAGGTTGATCCTATTCCGTTTGATCCGGTCATCATTGGCCAGTTGAGTGACGTACAATGGTACCGGAACAGCTATGACCCTGACAGTCTGGTGCATACGGGTTCTTCTTTTCCTGTCATTCCCGGCAGGACAAGCACTTATATTGCGGTTGTGATCCTCAATGAAGCCGTGCCCTATATGGATTCGGTCACCGTCACCGTGCGGCCCCTTCCCATTGCTGATGCCGGTCAGGATACCCTCATCATCCAGGGAACTTATGCCCTACTCGACGGTACAGACTCCTGGGGCATGAGCCCCCTCAATTATCACTGGAAACCCGAAACTTTGGTGACCAATCCCACACAAGCTGTCACTCCGACTGTCACCCTGTTTAATACACAACTTTTTCAACTGGCTGTGCGGGACGACCTGGGATGTAAAAGTGATACGGATGAGGTGATCGTTGTCGTCGAAAATTCACCCTTGTTTGCCAATCTCACCGTCGATAAACCAAAAATATGTGCAGGCGATACCATACGCCTGGAAGTGACAGTATATGGGGGAGACATCACCCAACCCTATCATTACACCTGGTGGTCGAAACCTTTCCATTCCGGTTTTTTACCACCGGATACCAATGTCGTTTATGCCACGCCTCAGGATACCACTACCTGGTATTACGTGAGAGTGAACGATGCGAATGATTCCACTGTTGTTGATAGTGTCTCAGTACATTTTCCTTACATTGATCCTGCGATCAACGGATATTCACAGGTGTGTGTGAATCAATCGGAGGTGGTTTATTATACCGATTCAACGGGCAACATTTTTAATTGGTCGGTCACCGGTACCGCTATACCACAGTCGATGACCGAAAACAACAACCGGTTGATTGTCAATTGGGGAAATCAGGGGACTGCGGATGTTAAAGTCGTAGAAACTACCCCCGATCAATATGCCTGTTCACAGTCTGACAGGTATGCTGTAACTGTTTTTCCTAATCCGACCCCCATCATTAGCGGTACCAATACCATGTGCGAGGGGGATACCAATATGGTATACTCGACACCATATACTGCAGGTAACCATTACTCATGGACGATGGTGCCGGGTAATCTCGGAACTATTGATCATGCTGATTCCAGTGAGATCATCATCAACTGGAGCCAGGCTGGCATAACGCGGCTCTATGTTACGGAAGTCACACCAATCGGGTGCCATAACACCGTCTCATACGATGTTATAGTGAATCCCAGGCCCAATCCTTTTATCAGCGGCATCGTGTCGGTTTGTGAGACCGATACGGTGGTTTATCAAACACCATATAATGACGGCAATGTTTATACATGGGCATTGACACCCCCCGGCGTGGGAGAGATCATTACACCTGCCGATTCCAATCAGATCATGATTCACTGGTTGCAGCCAGGCAAAGCCTGGTTATCGGTGGATGAGATGGTGACAGCTACTTCCTGCGCAAATACGGCAGAGAGCCTTCCTGTCATCGTTAATCCAAATCCCGATATACTGGCCTTATCACCGGTGATGGAAATATGTGAGGGTGACTCGGTAATGGTAAGATTACATGGTGCCGATGAATACCACTGGTCTCCGGGCCTGGGTCTTATACCTGTGGATGATTCGATATGGATATTAAAACCTTCCGATACCACCACTTACTCTATAACTGGAATAAACCGCAGCACCGGCTGTTACGATTCCATCCGTTATACACTGGCGGTGAAACCTAATCCGGTATTTGATCTGGGTGAAGACCAATTCCTGTATCCGGATCATCCGGTGGTTCTTCATGCCGGAAAGGGCTTTGATCGGTATGACTGGAGCACCGGCGATGCCGATTCCATCCTTCAGGTTATTGAGCCCGGTGACTATTGGGTAGTGGTGACATTATACGGTTGCAGCTCATCCGATTCGGTGTCTGTTAAGATACCCTTGGCCTATATGCCTGTTCCCAATGCCTTCACACCTAATGATGACGGTATCAACGACAGGTTTAAAGTGGTTGGAACCATAGATGAAGTCGTCAAATTCAGCATGCAGATTTATGACCGCTGGGGACGGTTAGTATATCAAACCAACGACATTCATGATGATGGTTGGGACGGGACATATAATGGCGCACCCTGCCCAGTGGGTGCATACGTCTGGACCATTACATTCGAAGAGAAACATGACCCCGGGCATGTGCCGGTAACCAGGAGGGGAATGGTGACACTCCTAAGGTAAAGGATCATCCCGAATAAATTATTTTGACCGATCCGATAAATGAAATGCCACCGTTATGGCATGCAGAAATCCAGGCCAAGGCATGCAATCCATTGTGTTTTATGTGATAAATGCCGGCGTGGGACAGTATTCTTAGGACGAATCAAAAAAAAGTATCATTCAGCCATTTTTTCAAATAAAGGTTTTTTTATTTTTGTAAAAACCCGATAAATGTTCATAAAACAATCTTTACTCATATTCAATTTTATTAAGATAGGGATTACTCTCAGTCTGGTTTTACCAACAATTTTTGCTTATTCTCAGATACCCACCGATCAGGACTGTCTGGGGGCCATACCTGTCTGCCAACCGGTTTACTACCAGGAGAATTCATATTCCGGTACAGGCAATTATCCAAATGAGATCAATCCCGGGCCATCCTGTATGGATTGGGGAGAGTTGAATGATGTCTGGTATATCATTACGGTAAAAACCGGTGGTGACCTTGGCTTTCTGATCACTCCCAACAATCCGGACAACGATTATGACTGGGCGGTGTATAACCTCACCGATGCCGAGTGCTCCGATATCTATTATGATCCCAGTCTGGAAGTAAGCTGTAACTGGTCAGGGACGCCAGGACCTACAGGAGCCAACGGAGGCTCTAACCTCAACCATCAGAATGCATATGGAACCCCTTTCAATGCTTTGATACCGGTTAACGTTGGTGAGACCTACGTGCTCAATGTCAGCAATTTCTCATCTAACCAGTATGGTTATACACTCGATTTCAGTCTCTCAACAGCATCCATTTA
>Ga0172366_10000266_pt1 | contig 35617 bp, 46 predicted proteins | sample LakKivSesite69cm_FD_114533 | JGI IMG/M metagenome (GOLD analysis project Ga0172366, IMG submission 114533) | Sediment microbial communities from Lake Kivu, Rwanda - Sediment site 69cm | ecosystem: Environmental > Aquatic > Freshwater > Lake > Sediment | place: Rwanda: Western Province, Lake...
TCTATCACATCGTCCTTGAGATCGAGGACGCGCATGAACCATTGTTGCTTCGTCAGAATTTCGACTGGCGTCTTACAGCGCCAACACACGCCGACGCTCTGCTTGAGTTTTTCCTGCCCGCTCAATAGTCCACTCGTCTTGATTTTTTTGAGCACGAGTTCCTTGCACTCGGCGAGCGAGAGTCCCGCGTACTCTCCGGCGGCCTTGCTCATGCGGCCGCGCTCGTCGATGGCTTTTATGACGGGCAGCTTGTAGCGCATCGCCCAGCGGACGTCCGTCTTGTCGCCGTAAGTACAAATCATCACCACGCCGGTGCCGAACTGCGGGTCGACTTCGCGATCTTCTATTATGTCGACGACCTGGCCGAATACTGGAACTTGGAGTTTTTTCCCGACATATTTTCTGTAGCGTTCGTCATCTGGGTGGACGGCCACCACGACACAGGCGTGGAGGTACTCGGGGCGCGTCGTGGCGATGGTCAGAAAATCGTCTTCTCCAACAATTTTGAACTTGATGTAGTTGAGCGAGCTGTCGCGGTCATCGTACTCGACCTCGGCGTCGGCTATCGCAGTCTCGCACCTCGGGCACCAGTTGACCGGATGCTCGCCGCGGTAGATCAAGCCCTTCTTATAGAGCTGTACGAACGATAGCTGCGTCTTGCTGTAGTAGCTCGGGTCCATCGTGCGGTATTCTGTCGACCAATCCATCGAAAAGCCCAGCGAGTTCATTTCCTCTCGCATGTGGGCGATGTTCTCCTCGGTGAGCTTGATGCAGAGCTCGCGGAATTTTTCCGGTGGGAGGTCGCCCTTGCGGATGCCGTAGCGCTTCTCGACTTGCACTTCAGTCGGTAGGCCGTGACAGTCCCATGCAGGCCCCATGAAATATTTTCACAGAGTTCCCTGGGGAAACAACACGTTGAAGCCGCGCATCCGTTTATAGCGAGCGACGATATCGAAGTATGTCCAGTTGAACGCCGTCCCCATGTGAAATTCTCCGCTCGGGTATGGCGGCGGAGTATCAATTACATAGGTTGGCGTTTTTACATCTTCTTTTTTGAATTTGTATATGCCTAGCTCGTTCCATCGTTGCTGCCATTTTGGTTCTACTTCGAGCGGGTTGTAATCTTTTGGAACTTCCATTTATGCATACACCTCCTTGTTAGTTTTTTATGGGTTATCTTATATCTCTGTATTCTATTTCAGTAAAACATATTTTGACAATATCGATTCTTTTGATTTTTTGATGTATTGTCCGTCGCTGATTTTGCTAATATATCCTCGTTTGGACATTTCTCGCAAAGCGGTTATTGCAAGCATTGTTATTCTATTTGAATTAGGAACTTGACTGCCGCCTAGTCTCGTTGATATCATAGCTGCATCGACGTATCCATGCTTTAGTTGAAGATCATTAAGAATCGGCAGAATATATTTTTCATAGCGTAAACATTGTTCAGCTACTTTGTTCAGTGTGGCAGATTTTCTAGCGATTTGGAATCCGACTTTTCTGTTGTATTTAATCAAATTATCTGGACCACTAATACGCAGTTGCCATTTGGCTCGTAATTTTCCATTAAGAGTTTGATAAATCTCTATGGGGTGGACTGTGGAGATTATGCTTAGCCTATTGAGAAGCTTTTGTTCGTCGAGGATCATTTTTGGTGAACAATTCGTGACATATTTTTGAACACTTTCTTGTAAACGATTAAAGGTAATCCGCTCGCCAGCTTTAAGCTCTATTTTGGGCTGAAGTCTAGTAATGTCAGTAGAGCGTCGCCAATAAATGCCATATAAATTATACCGTGGATAATGAGCAACGTGCCCTTCATCATCTCCTGTTTGTTGAAGCCAAGCGATCCATATAGTTTCTATTTCACTTTTCATTACAAATTCTGGAATGCCACAATAACTTTCAGCTTTAGGGCCAGTCATCACTCCCACGGTTAACAAAATATCACGCACAACAGTGGGATAGATCAGGTAAGTATCTTTGCTGAAATTAATTCTATATGTTTGAGCATTTCCTCCAAAAGCAGCGATCGCATCATCGATAGCGTTCTGTACTTGTTCTGGATCCTCTTTGGCAAAATAGATTAGCGATCCATAACCATGACGAGGCCCATAGCTTCTAGTCAGAATACCATCTCCGCAGGCTCTAGCGGCGGTTCGCGCGAATGCAGGGTGGTAAATGTCGATGGGCAGGTGAGGGTCATGTATCCCTCGCCCATGTTTTGGGCCTATCCATATCACGTTTTTTTGAGCAGCTTCCAGAGAAAACATTGAATTATGAGTGTTCAAAAAGTTCAACAATTTAATTAGTTTGTCTATTCTGACGCGTCTGCAATATTTGAGGTGATAGAAAATACTTTTTGGAGTGCCGCATAATCTAGCAGCTTTAGTGAAATTATTACTCACCAGATTTTTTATTGCATTATAGATTGATTGTACATATTGCCCTGATAATACAACGAATGTTTGTTTTGGAGGTAGATCCCAGAAATTTATTGTGTGTAACAAACTTATCCCACGCGGTCCTGTTAAACTATATTTAAGCGTCTTTTGGAGAGGGAGAGGTCAGTGAAAGTAATTTATAAACCATACAAATTTGAATATTTCCAGGTGAACTATGGATAGTTTAGAAAATTTGGCGGGCGAGTTTACATTGAACCTCGGGTGCCGACCCCATATTAAGGTACTGCAAATTCCCACACAAACAATTGATGAATTGCTTAATCGACATCCAGAGATACGTTTACCATTTCCTGCTTTTAGTGTAGGTGCCACGTTACTAAACAATGCTTTCGGCTTAATCGTTTTGGAGGAAAATTTTTTATCTAATTTTGATGTAGAGGAAACTAAATTCATTCTTGCACACGAAACTGCACATATAAATAAAAACCATAGTGTAATCAGCTTGATCTTGTCAGTGTTGGGGGACGAAATAAAAAATATAGTTAAAAAAAGATATGCTGAGAAATATAGGTATATCGAGGGTTTATGGAATTTGGGTTGGATACTATTCACAAGAACCACTTTTGATGGTTTCATTGTAAATAGGCAAGAAAAAGAGGCCGATCTTCTCGCTGTGCAGTTGATCAATAATAAATCAAAGGCTATATCTGCTCTTGAAAAATTGGCTAAGAAGTACGCTAATGGTGATTTCAATGCCCCCAGCCATACAACTTATGTAAAAGATATTGCTATCCCAGCTATTACATATAAAGAGAGAATCCAAGCAATTCAAAACATGCCTCTGCGCGCGTTTTAAAGAGAATTCTATCGGTTTTTGACAGGTTGTATTTGACATCGGTAGATATCTAGTTCGCTCCATCGCTGTTGCCATTTCGGCTCTATTTCAAGCGGATCGTAATCCTTTGAGACTTCCATTTAAACCCAACAAAAATCAGGGGCGAAACATATAAAATAGGCTCTACCTATAAAAAGAAAAACATCGATTAAACTACGTGGAAATTGTTCTATTTTTTCCTGACCTTCTTCACGGCTTGCATGTACTTCTTTACTCTGGATACGTCGACAGGATTCTCATTTATCCCATCTTTTTTCAGATCCGTGCCAGCGATGATTCCATCTGCATATTTTAGAAAATCTTTGACATTTGCAGCGGTGGTGCCGCTCCCAACGAGCACCGGCGTGTCTCCAGCAAATTCTTTGGCCTTCTTGACCTTCTCCAGCTCGGGGGCCCAGCCCGTCAATTTTCCGCTGACGATGAGCGCGTCGGCGAGATATCTCTTGGTCCACAGTATGTGCGTTTCCAGATCGATGCCGGGAAAAGGTACCGAATGTTTCTTGTCGACGTCGGCGAAGATCTTGATGTGTTCAGCCCCCAAGTGTTTTCTCAGCCTCAACAGTTCCGCAGCGCAGCCGTGGTCGAATTCACCCGTGTCCCAGACCCTTGCTCCCGCTAGAAGACAGATCCTAACGAACTTCGCTCCGGAGGCAACTGCGATGGACAGCGTCACCTTCCCGCCGTTATGGATGACGTTTATCCCCGTCGGAAGGTTGGTGTTTTTGATCACTTCCCTCGCCACGACGGCTTGCGAGGTCATCTCCTCGGGCGGCACATCCTCTCCGACGTAGTAAGGGTGGTCCCACATGTTCTCGACCATCAGCCCATCGACGCCGCCCTCTTCGAGAGCTTTTGCATCGGCAAGGGCTTTTTCGATGATGGCGTCCATGCCGTAAAAATCGTAGCCCGGCGCTCCAGGTAAGGGTATCAGGTGGACCATACCGATTATCGGCTTGTCTACCTCGAAAATTTCTTGTAAATTTTTCATCTTCACATTATCCATTTTTTCTTTCCACTCCACCATGTAGAGGCACCTCCTTGATGGTTCATAGTAAGGTAAAGTAATAAATTTGTTGTTGTGTTCGAACTATTCGACGCCAGCAAAACGTTCGGGTTTAGGCCGCGCGAACGCCTCCAAGCTAGGCTGCTTGGCCGGGCGCTTCACCTTAATCTCCTTGTCGATGTTCACACGCAGACCAGCGTATCCAAGTATCGTCTGGACGCCAGTCTCCTCCTTTATCCGGACCGCCTCCTTCTCCGGCCTGTGCCTGAGGAAGAGCATCCCCATGTGCATCATGACCGCCAGCTCCGGTTTCACCTCCTTCAAAAGCGAGATGAGGTCGTCGGAGCAGAGGTGCCACTTGATGCGCATCGCCAAAGGTCTAGTGACATTCGCTATCAGCACTCTTGAGCCCTTGAAATTTTTTGCAAGTCCATCGAAGTATTGCGTGTCTCCAGTGTAGCCGATGATTCCATCCTTCGTGTGAATTTTCAATCCGAAGGCCGTCGGGTCGCTGTGCTGCGCCTGCATGGCTTCGAGCTCGAGTTCATTGAGTTTGTACTTCGTACCTGGTTTCATATGAATGATCTCCGCTGGTTTTTCTTTGTGATAGTTTGATATCGCTGGCCCGAATTTTCCCGCACCCTTGAGAACACTTTCGCTTCCCACGAACGCGCCGCGCTTCTTCGTCATGTGTTGGGTCATGGCTTCGATGAGCACCTCTGCATCGCAGTAATGGTCGAGGTGGCAGTGGGTGGCGACGATGCAATCGAGGTCGAGTGGGTTCAGGCCGTGCTGGTGCGTGAGGAGGAGCGCCCCTGGGCCGGGGTCGACGTGTATCTTTGTTGGGCCGTGTATTCTAAATCCTCCCGTGTTGAAAATTTGGTCGATGGTCATGTACCGACCGCCGCCGCACCCCAAGAACACGAGTTCTACCATACAATCGCCGCAGAAGAAATAAGCCGCTTGAAATAACTAAATATCGGTGCGATGTTTGAACCATCGAAGTATGAAAGCTGAAAATTAACGAATAATAATGCAAATTGATAAAAGGCACTGAATTATTATGAAAACATCATTTCGATTTGTCTTCGACATAACCAATTATAGCATTGTCAATTAACTTTGGTATGGAAGTGGTAAAATTTTCTTTATCCTTTCTTTCTAGATAAATGGTTCTCAAGTCCAATTTTTTGTTGATTAGATAAGATCCGTTAAATATCTCTAAAAATGTTCTCTCCTGTTCTTCTTCAGAGGCTGCCATCTTTTGATATATTTTTATTTTAGCCAACTCTTTTTTGAACTCCTCTTCGTAAAAGAAGTTTAAAGTATGTCTGTCTATTGGTAAAATCAAATGTGGCAAAAGATGATGCAAGATCTTAGAAGTTCCGATTAACAATCTTCCTTCTTTCATTATTTTCAAATTCCTAAAAAGAGCAGATAGGAATGGTTTTATTTCCTTTTTAGCATTATTATTTAAATCGTTCAATTCGTAAATAGATAATTTTTTCAGCAAATTTACATTATCATCATTTTGAATGATGTTTTTAAACTCACAAAAGTTTTTCAGCCGTGCGGTTTTATCCATTCTATGTAACCCCCAAGAAGTCAAACTAGCGTAGATATATTCAATAAATTGGTTATTTTTTAACAGCTCTTGGTAATTTTTGTTGTTGTTGATCATTTCAATAACTTTTTTGTGGAAATAAACACTTGGTCCCGTGTAAAGTTCCATCCTATAAAACATGTTGACATGGGAATTAAAAATTTCCCTGCTTTTCGTAAGATCGTTGATATTTTTAATCATAATTCTGGAATTTTCTTCCATAGTCTCGACCTCGTAGTTTACAGAACTAGCGCCTGAGCTTCGGCAAAGGTTGGTCGAGCTTCTTGAGTCCTTTCTTCGCGTCGACGATGAGCTTTTTGAGGACATCCTTCGCGTGCTCGTCTTTCGTCGCCTTCAGCGAGCTCCTAGCAAACTTGACGACGTCCTCCAGGTGGCGCTCGGGCTTGAAGTTGCGATCCCCCCAGTCGAAGATCGCGCAGATGTTGCCCGGCAGGAAGCCCGTGTCGTAGTCGCCGTAAGCTTCGGTGACGCGTTTCTTTGTCTCCTCCGGTAGTATCGCCTCGCCAGCCTTCCTGAAGAGCAAATCCGTGCCGTTGTCGGCTAGACCGAAGAGACCCTCGGCGACGAAGAGGTGAATGTCGAAATCTGGCCACCACTCGCGGAAGCGTTTCTCCCACTCGAGCAGCTTGGTGCAGCCCTTGTAAGAGGCCGCGATGCTGAAGACCAGCAATTTTTCCACATCGTAGTCTCGCTCCCTGAGTTCGCTGCGCGTCACAGCCAGCGTCTGGCTGAGCGAGACGCCGGTGGCTATCGTGTCGCCCGTGAAGAGGACGCCGTGCTCCGGGAGGGCGTCGAAATTCGTGTAGAAGATGTCGGCGCCGAACTCGCCTCCGGATATTCTGAATCGCCTCGCGCCGACGAAGCAGCGCGGCAGGTAGCTGTCGAAGAGCTGCTCGAACGCCTGGTCGAAGCCGTAGCCCAAGCTCCCGCGCAGTACGACGATTTCGCTGATGTCGCGGGTGCTCAGCTTCTTCAGCCCGGGCAAAATGTTCCAAGCCGCCTTCAAAAAAGTCTTGCTGCATTCGAGCGATAGGTCTCGAAGCTCCATGCCGCAGACCGTAGGATCGTACAGAATTTTTCTGGCCGGCGGCATGCAGACGATGTGGGTGTTCTTCGGCAGCTGGAGGTGTTCGACCTTGTAGATGCTGGAGCCAGCCACCGTTCCGATCTTCTTTGGATTGGTCACGCGAGCACCGTCCAATTTTCTCATCACATCTATTAAAGTTCGCCAGCTCACGCGACTATCATCGATGTCTCCGTGCTCTTGATCCCGGGAATGGCTTGGATCTTGCCGACGACCTTGTCGCCTATATCCTTCAGGTCGGCCGCTTCGACCCTCACGACTATGTCAAATCTTCCCGTCGTTGCGGCGGCGAATTTTACTCCGGGGAGCTTCTTGATCTCATCGAGAAGCTTCAGCGCCTTGCCAGGGTCGGTACGGATGTACACAATTGCTTGCATTTTCCAGCCTCCTCCTTTTTTTACATCTGTTTGACAATCGTGGCTGCTTTAAATATTACTTTCGGCGACCTCTCTCTATGGAGAGGTGATTTAAAAGCGATTGCTGAATTTGCCAAGGTTCTATGAAAAAGCTGAGCAATGGCCAAGTAGAAGAAATTATTAGAGAGGCACAAGCAGGAGCGTCGCTAAACCAGTTAAGCAGCAAGTTTGGATTTTCAAAGACAATGATTTACTATCATGTTAAGGGATTTTGTCGTAAAATGGGGAGATTCAATGAAAAGCGATTGTTCAAGTGGGAAAAAGGTTACCTCGTAGGATTTTTTGTAGGAGACGGCTGCTTTAATTTTAGGCAAAAATACTACTCGTACATAACTAAATTTGCTCTTAATGCCAAAAGTGAAAAGTCAATTGGTTGTTTTTTGGTTGACATTTTACGCAAGGCGCATACAAAACCTTGGGTTACTACTAAGGGCAATAGATTAGAGTTACGAGTGTCATCAAAGGGGTTATGCTCATTTTTGAGAAGATACGCTGGCTATGGAACTGAAGATGGCAAATCACGCAAGCGACTTTTGTTAGAGAATGTTCACTCAAAGGAATTTATGCTCGGTATTTTAGCTGGTTTGATCGATAGCGATGGCTGCGTCACCTCTGATAAAGTAAGATATCTCCGTGCCATGATTTCAACCAAGTCAAAAATTTTGGCTGTGGCGATGCTTCGATTAACAGAAAAACTAAAGATAAAAGCCACGATTCATCGATCTTCGGGTTTCACTGTCCGGATTTCTACACCATCTCTTGTGATAAATGCGGCGAGTATACGGTCTTTGAAGCTAGAGCAAAAACTTAATTGGAAGTCATCGCACTCTAATTTGGGGCCCATAGCTCAGTGGTAGAGCACTCGCTTCGCAAGTGTTTCCGAATAAGCGAGAGGGCGCGGGTTCAAATCCCGCTGGGTCCACTACTTATTCTTTCCACTTGAACAATAGAGATCCTAGGATGAGGAAGAACAAAGCGAAGCCGGCCACGACCGCGAGCGAGGGCGCTATGTCGAGCAGACCTTTGCCGCGGACTATCACATCTTGGAAGGCGTTCATTGCATGGGTGGTCGGGAATATCCGCGCGACGCTCTGCATAAATCCCGGCATAATCTCGATCGGGAACCAGAGCCCTCCAAGCGCGGCGGCGGGGAAAATGAATGCTTGTACTGCCCCGCTGGCTGCGTTTGGGGAGCGCGCGAACGTCGATATAAGGAGTCCAAGCCCAACGCCCAATACGATCACAAGAGCGCTGATCAATGCTAGAAGCAAATAGCTGCCCGCCACCGGCATGCCAAATACGAGGATTCCAACTCCAAAGAACACTATCACTTGCATACATCCGATGACAAATCCGCTCAGGAGCTCCCCGCCCAGAAAACTCAGCTTGCTGATAGGCGTGAGGAGGTTACGTTTGAACGTGCCGGTTTTTCGCTCTAGGACGATCCTTGTTGATGCGCCTATCCCACCTATCATCAATATCATCATTATCCCCATCCCAGGAACGTACTGTTGGGCCGCGTTCCATTCCTTGTACCCGCCTCGGACGCTTTCTGTGGCGATGGGCGCCGCCATCCCGAAGAATTGTTGGGTGATGCCTTCGACCATTTGCACTGTTGTGGTCGCCAGCTCACCGCGGGTCTCATCGTATAAGAATCGTACATTTTCGGTGCTAGCGCTGAATCCACTCGGGACGATCAGCACGCCCACAACTTTGCCATCGAGCACCCTAGCCTCGGCCTCCGCGACGTTTTCGAGCTTCTCGACGCTAAAAACATTTTCTATTACAGACATGTAGGTGTTGGCCAGCTGGCCGTTGTCCTGCTGAACTGCGAGTATATCTATCCGAACGCTACCTCGACCACCGAGCGCCAAGCTGAAGACCATGATGAGCAGCAGAGGAAACGCGAACGTCCAGAACAGGTCCATCCGGTCCCTGAAGAAGAGGCGCAAGTTTTTGTCCGCGATCGTCAATGATTTCATCCTAATCCCTCAGAGTTTTACCAGTCAATTTTATGAACACATCCTCGAGCGTAGGTTGAGCGATGTGCAGCGAGTCTATCGAAACGCCCACGTCGGTCACCGCTCTAACGACTTGGCTGAGCACGCTGTCGGCGGATGGTGTAAACAATTTCAAGCCCTCAGGCAAGCGAACCACTTTCTTGATACCTCGAAGCTTTTTCAGTTCGGTCATAAGTTTGTGCGGGATTTTCGTTGCTTTGAGTTCGATCGCTTCGAGCTTGCCTATGGAATGCTTGAGTGCCTCCGGCTTGTCGAGGGCGATGATCTTGCCATCGTCCATGACGGCGACTCGGTCGCAGAGATAATCCGCTTCGTCCATGTAGTGCGTAGTCAGCAAGATCGTAACCCCCTTGGCTTGGAATTGCTTGATGATCTCCCAAACGGCTAGCCGCGCTTGAGGGTCAAATCCGGTCGTAGGCTCGTCCAGAAAGAGCACCTTTGGCATGTGGACCAGCCCAACGGCCAGGTTGAGGCGGCGTTTCATTCCCCCGGAAAAGGTCTTGACGCGATCATTTGCTCGATCTTTGAGCTGCACCATCTTGAGTAGCTCATCGATCCACTTTCGAAGTTTTTTGCCTTCCACGCCTTGAAGCTTCCCGAAGTATGCCAAGTTCTCCGCGGCGGTCAGGTCGTCGTATATCCCGGCCTCCTGAGTCACGGCCCCGATTATCTGACGGACCTCCTTGGGCTGTTTCTTTATGTCGTATCCACCCACGATTGCGGTGCCTTCGGTTGGGGGCAGAATTGTTGAGAGCATGGCCACCGTCGTGCTCTTGCCGGCTCCGTTTGGGCCGAGCAGACCGAAGAGTTCGCCCTCCTCGATGGTCAAGTTCATGTTGTTGACCGCTTTTCTGCCATTGAACACTTTCGACAGATTTTTGGTTTCAACTATTGGCATGACAATTTTCTCCGCACCAATTTTTTATTGTCATTTGATGGCTGTGCTTTTAAAACATTACCAAACGCTTTTCATCTTCTCGAGTTTCTCGCATTTGCCTGTATCCAAGAACTCGGCTATCGTGTTGCTCAAGCTCTCTCCGACACCCGGGATTTTTTCCAGCTCATTTTTAGCGTGGATGTTTTTGATGCTTTCCTTGAATTCTTCGATGTTTTGAGCTGCTTTATGGTAGGCCCAGGCGGCGTATGGATTTCCTTCCCTCATCTCCTTGAAATACGCTATCAGCAGGAGCATGTTGGCCACATCAAAATTTTCCTTGAGAGGGCGATCGAAATCTGGAGGTGGGATATAATTAGGAATGTTGTACTTCTTGCATAACTCGAAAGCTTTTCTGTTTACATCGGTCATATATCCCTGATCTGGGCTCTGAGAGCCAGCGTAAAGTCTTTCGTATTTTTCGATGAGTTCAGGCCAATTCTCCTTGAGAAGCTCCATGAAACGTATTTTTTGGTTACTCCTCATGCTCATGCTTCCCGGCAGGATGAACTTCGCGCCCGCCTCCGATGTCCGTTTTATCACATCTTCGATGTTTTTGTCGTTGTCCAAGATGTATGGCACGATCGGCGTGAAATCTACGCCAGCGAGTATTCCCGCTCGTACCAATTTTTTCACAGCCTCAAGCCTTTTCTCGGGCGGCGGTGCGAATGGTTCCAGCAGAGGAAGCACTTCTTTGTCGAATGTTATGATGGTGACGGAAACAGCACACCAAGAATTTTCTGCTATCTCCAAGAGCAGGTCAATATCCCTCGTCACGAGGTCCGATTTCGTCACGATGTGAATTGGGAATTTGTTGTTTCGCAGAATTTCTAGAGCCTTTCTCGTGATGTTGTATTTTTTCTCTACAGGTTGGTACGCGTCGCTCACTCCGTCTATCGCCACGACGTCCCTCTTCACCTTCTTTACCTCTTTTTCCAACAGCTCAGGCGCGTTCGTTTTGACTTGGATAGTCCTAAAAAAATCCTCGAAATTTTCGTGGACGAGGTACTTCTCGGTGATTGCGTCGCAGTAGTTGCACGCGAACTGGCAGCCGCGGTAAGGGTTGATGCTGTACCTGCACCAGAACCAATTGTCCCGATATTTGTACTTGTTCAAAATGCTCTTCGATTTTATCTCCTCAAATTTCACCATAATCTAACCTTCGTTGAGCAGGTGAACCGTGCGGCATATAAACCCCCTCGTCCAGTTAAAGTAGGGATACTGAGAGGCTCCAATGAAGCCGTTCAAGAGGGGCAGTTGAACTGTTTCTTTTGAGTTGTATCCTAAAAACAGGAGTGTAAAAAATGGAACCAAGACGTTTCGGTCGCAGGGAAGGCTTCCAGCGCGAAATGCATAAGGCGACCTGCTCCGACTGCGGAGCGGAGACGGAAGTCCCCTTCAAGCCGACCGAGGGAAGACCTGTATATTGCAGGGAATGCTTCCAGAAGCGCAGACCGGCGAGACCCCGATACTGAGGGCTTTTATTAGGCCTAATTCTGGGCTGTTCGCTCGGGTTAGCGGTAGCTTTCCTGCAGCCTCAGAAAAAATTTAAGTGTGGTGGTCAATTCATAGCTTGGGCCCGTGGCGCAGCTTGGCTAGCGCGTTCGGCTGATAACCGGAAGGTCGAGGGTTCAAATCCCTCCGGGCCCACCATCGTACTCAAACGCGGCTCTGCTGGGATCCAGGTGAACACGCCTTATTGTGGCGACAATCTTTCGTAGATAAGTTTTCTGATAGATATCATTCCTTTGACTAACTCGGCTATTTCGTGTGCGAGGTCTTCTAGAATGGTTCCAAAAGAGGTTTTTAGGGAGGATGCAAGTAATTAAGCAGAAAGGAGAGGGGGTTTTATGAGAACGGATCATTGGGGTAGCGTGCTAGTGTTATTAATTATCCCCTTGATGGTTTCAATTGTAGTAACTTCTGGCGGCACGGTAAAGGCGGCAGCACCGGAGAACATCTCGCGGGCTGCAATCGACCCACCAACTTATGTGTATCTGACATGTACGTCTTCTGACCCTGCCCACACGATAAACGTCAACTGGCGCACAGATGAGAATTACGTCGGCCAAGTGCGGTATGGTGTGACATCAGGAGCCCATGACAAAACCGTAGAGGGAACTGGAGGCGTAACCACCAGCACGTTCGATGGCTACATCCATCATGTCGAGCTGACAGGGCTCAACCCAGACACCACGTACTACTTCATCTGCGGTAACCCGGACAATGGATGGAGCGAGGAATTGAACTTTAGGACAGCGCCGACGCAGAGGAAGGACATAAGATTTGTCGTGGGTGGGGACTCGCGTTGGGACCCCAGGTATCCATACCCAGAGTGGCCGACATCTAGGGATAACGTCACCAAACTAATGGCGAGCTACAACCCGGACTTCGCCATCTTCGTTGGGGATTACATATGGAACGGTGAGTATCAGACAGAGGATCTATATGGCTACTCACGAGAAAGCTTTCCAGATTCTTGGGACAATTGGCTCAGAGCTTGGTACAAGTACGCGCGCACCGATGACAACAGGCTGATTCCCATAGTCCCGGTGATGGGAAACCACGAAGTCACTTATCCGGAACCATCGGGATACGATCCCATGACGGATGCCTCAAACTATTACATGCTATTCGTCTTTCCCGAGTTTCCCGGGAATAGAGCGTACTACTCGCTCAACTGGGGGCCGGACTTGCATATCACTATTCTCGATAGCGAAATCTTGGCCCCAAGGAGCGATAGTTGGAATGCGCAAATCGAGTGGCTGGAGCAAGATCTAAATCGATCCAGCTCTCTTTGGAATATCGCGGCAGATCATAGGCCGCCTCTAGACGATGCCGATCTCGTAGGTGCGTGGACCCCTGCATTTGACAGCAAACATCTGGACCTGGTGTTTTCCGGCCATCAGCACTACTACATGCGAACGCGCCCGATAAACTATACCATATCGGGGAATATGCCAGTGTCGTCTCCAGAGAACGGAACCATTTATGTAGTTAGCGGTGGGTGGGGAGCGCCATTGAATGGGGGCGAGAAGGGGTATTCAGCCGTTGGACCACTGGAAGAGTACCACTTCACCCTCATGGATATTTACGAGAACGGCACACTTCAATTCAAAGCCTTAAATTCCCACAATGATCTCATCGACAACTTCACACTCCAGAAAGAGGTTCAGTCCCAAACAGAAGGGGGCTGGGTACCGATTTTACTTGTGGCGGCGGCTGTCGTGGTAATAGTTTGTACCATAGTTATTTTCATACATCTCCGGAGATGATCCGCAGTTTTAATTTTATGCCCAACTCTAGCACGTTAGTGTAAACGAAAGTTACAAGCTAGGCGGGCCCACCACATTGTTTTAAATCACTTCTTCTCCAACTTCAACGCTCCAGAAAACAAACATCTCTTTGGTGGAATTTTCACGGATGTCTTCGGCTGATCCGTGAACTCGACCTTCGCCCAGCGGATGACCACGGCCGGCACCCTCTCGTCCGCCTCGCCCATCTCCACCTCCGCTGCCGAAGCCAGCTGGTCGGCGATGCCCCTGAAAGTGATCTTCAGCTTCCGCCCGTACAGGTCCCGCTTGCCCCTGCAGTCCATCGCAGGCTCGATGCCCGCCACGCCGATCGCCTGCCCGACGGTGCCCAAGCGCAGGGGCTGGACGTGGCTGTCCGCTATTATCACCCCTAGATGTCCACCGACTTTCTTTTTGAGGGCGCGGAGCACCTCCTCAGCCGCCTGGTCCGGCTTCTCAGGCATGAGCGTGACGCTCCCCAGAGGAGCATTGGTGTGGTCAACGCCCGCGTTCGCGCACAGCATTCCATCCCTTAGCGTAGCTATCGCCCCCTTCACGAAGCCAAGAACTTTATCCGCCTCGCGCAGCACGATCTCGACGAACTCGGGCTCGAGGTCGCTCTTCTTCGCGAGCTGTTTGGCACGGAGGGAGGGCTTGACGCTCGTGAGCTTCTTCAGCCTGCCCTGCGCCGTCGCAAGTGCGCTGGAAGCAATGACTATAACGTCGCGATCTCGAATGCCACCTACCTGCTCGGACGCCCGCAATATCATCGATGCGATGTCCGCGCCAGGAGTTATCAGCGGCATGCTCAATCCAAGAACCCTCATCCATCCACCAAACGACATTTCATCGCAGTGCGTTTAATCTTTTGCGCGCCTTGTCGCCTCGGCCACGCGCACGGCTCGCAAAGTTTCTTCTACGTCGTGCGTCCTCACCACGTTCGCACCGTTGATGACGGCCACGGCCGTCGCGGCGAGCGAGCCAGCCAATCGATCGGCGGGATCTTTCAGCCCCAATATCCGCCCAATGAAAGCCTTCCTCGAGACGGCGACGCAGATGGGCCTGCCCAAGCCCTTCAAATTTCCAAGGTTGGCCAATATCCGAACATCGTAATCTCTGCCCTTGCCGAAGCCTATGCCCGGGTCGATGACGATTTTTTGTATGTCGATCTTGTTGCGCCCACAAATCTTCAGGCTGTCGTCCAACGCGCGCTTTATCTCATCTACCGTTCGGACGTCCCCCGGCCTCTTTCGCGCGGCCATGAGTATCGCCGAACATCTTGACTTGGCCACGACATCCGCCATCCTTGGATCTGATTTCAACCCACTAACATCGTTGATTATCTTTGCGCCAAATTCCAGCGCCTCCTCCGCGATGGCAGCGCGCTGTGTGTCAACTGATATGGGGGCATCGATTTTATTTGCAAGAATTTTTATGATCGAAAGGATTCTCCGCCTCTCCGTATCCAATGAAATTGGCTCAACGTTCGGCGCCGTCGACACTGCCCCGACGTCGATGATATCCGCACCCTGCTCGAGCATGCGCTTGGCCTGCCTCACCGCCTGCGCCGAGCCGCGGACGACCGAGCCAGAGTAAAAAGATTCTTGGCTCAGGTTCAGTACGCCGATTATCGCGACTGGGCAACCGTCACCGACTTTTACCTCGCCGAGATCAGCCTTGGACATCAAAATAACCTACCAAATTGTTAGATGCAATGCGGCAGCTAAATACATACGTTAAAGGATATTTATAGCAGTACATACCACAAGTAAAAGAGGAATAGCTATGGAAAAAGAAGCGGAACGCGGCCCGGTAGGGATAACGAAAGTAAAAGACCTTACACCGCAGTCAAATAGAGTAAACGTCCTGGTAAAGGTTACGGGCGTCGGTGAACCAAAAGAGATCCCAAGCAGGTTCGGGGGAGAAGCAAAGAAAGTGGCAGAAGCCACGGTGGGCGACGAAACTGGAACAGTCGTCCTCTCCCTGTGGCAGGACCAGATTGGATCGGTCCAAGAAGGCGATGTCCTATCCATAGAAAATGGGTACATCTCGCTTGTGCAGGGACACATGCGCCTCAACGTCGGAAAATACGGCAAGATGACAAAATCTGACAAGGACATACCGAACGTCAACTCCGAGGTCAACGTCAGCGCTGCAGAGCACGAGCGAGAGCGCAGGCCGTTCAGACCAAGATACGGCGGCGGATTCGGCGGCGGTTACAGGGGCGGCTCACGTCAAGGCGGATACAGAGGCCGCGGCAGAGGAAGATACTAATTTTATAACAGATACTCCCAAAACCATCCCAACTTTTAAGCCATACTAGGACTTCGTTACTTTTGCGTGAGCGCTTGGCGATAAGGGTTGTTAAGGCTGACGGTAGCACTGAGGAGTTCCAGCCGCAGAAGATAATGCGGACAATGCGGAAGGCCGGGGCCAGCAAAGAGGTCGCAAATAGGGTCCTCAAGGAGATCGAGGGCGCAGCCTACGATGGGATCACCACAAGAGAAATTTTGAAGCGCGTGAAGGCCCTACTCCAAAAAGAGGAACTTCACACGGCGATGCGCTACGACCTCAAGGGCGCCATAATGCGAATGGGTCCAGCTGGCTTCGCATTCGAAACTTTCATATCAGAAATTCTGTCAAATTATGGATACAAGACGAAGGTGAGGTCGATACTCCAAGGAAGGTGCGTGCAGCACGAGGTCGACGTCGTCGCTGAAAGCACGAGCGGCGCTGCGAGGAGGTGCCTGATAGAGTGCAAATATCACAACATGCCCGGCCTCTCGGTTGACCTGAAAGATGTGCTCTACACGTATGCGCGCTTCTTGGATCTGAACGAGGGCAGCGACCTCGGCAAGGGTGAGAGGTTCGACGAGGTCTGGCTGGTCTCGAACACGCACCCTTCCCCGGATGCGACGAAGTACGCGAGCTGCAGAGGGATGAAACTGCTGTGCTGGGGATGCCCTAAAGGCGGGGGGCTCGAGGAGCTGATAACGGAGAAGAAGCTTTACCCGGTGACGATACTGCGCTCCGTGGACAAGATGACTCTTAACAACCTATTCCTCGCCGACCTCATGCTCGCAAAAGATCTCGTGACGCACGACATGAACTACCTAAGAGAGAAGACCAAGCTGAGCGAGGATAAGTTGGGAAAGTTGGTCTTCGAGGCCAAGCAACTGATGTAAAAAACTACGAGTGTGCCGCGACCACCGCTTGCCCCACGGATATGCCGCCGTCTCCGGTCGGCAGGAGCTCGTGGCGAATGAATTTCAATCCAGCTTTGCTTGTAGCCTTGCGCGCAACTGAAGTCATCGCATCATTGCAAAACACCCCACCAGAACCTCCAATCACATTAATCTTCCCGTCAAAAGCTGCGTCGATCGCTATCTCCGACAGACCTCCCGCGAGCGCACGTTGAACCGCCGCGGCGATGTGTCTGCGAGGCACGCGCGCGCGCAGCGCCTCGAGCGCGTCGAGCAAAATTTGTGAGGTGTCGGCGATGCTCAAGTTCCCATCTTTTTTGATTTCAACATTCATCTTGATTTTCTTTGGATCTCCGCCCTTCGCAGCGGCCTCGAGCTTCATCGCGGGCTCGCCCTCGTAAGTTCGAACGCTGCATACGCCGAGCAAGCATGCCGCCGCGTCCAGAACTCTGCCGCAGCTGCTCGTCCAAAAGACGTTCAAGTTTCGTTCGATCTGATGCAATACAACATCGATTTCTTTTTTTCCATGTTTGAATCCATTCAAACAAAACTTGAGGAGCACGCGCTCGATTTCCTTCGGCTCCATCGCCTGCCAGAGTATGCCCGCGACCATCCTAGCTGGGTACTCCGTCGCCAAGTCGCCGCCCGGCATCCTCTGTCTCATCAAACCACCGACGCGCCCGAAAGATTTCAGGTCTGCCACCATTACCTCTCCACCCCACACCGTGCCATCGCTGCCGTAGCCGACGCCGTCCGCGGCGATGCCGACGAGCTCGTCCAGCCCGTGCTCCGCCATGAGGGCAGCGAGATGCGCGTGATGATGCTGAACCGCGACGATCCTCGCCTTCATGCGCTTCGCCATTTTAGTGGCCAACCTAGTCGTCGCGTAGAGCGGATGCATGTCGTGTGCAACGATGTCGACGCCCTTCAAATTGAGAAGGCCCATCAACCGCTCGGTCGCCTCCTGCATGTACTCGATCGTCTCAACCTTCGTGGTGTCGCCGATGTGCTGGCTGACGAAGCAGCTGTCATCGACGAGAAGCGAAACCGTATCGTTCAGCTCCGCCCCCAACGCTAGGACTTTCTCTTCGCACTTGAACGCGAGCTTTATCGGTTCAGGTGCGTAGCCGCGCGACCTCCTCAGAAATGCCGGTGCACCATCCACAATTTTGACAACAGAGTCATCACAACGATTCACTATTTTTCGATTGTGGAGCAGGAAATAGTCCACCTTTCCTTTTAGATTTTCCATCGCCTCATCGTTGTCGATCAGCATCGGCAGCCCGGGAACGTTTGCGCTCGTCATGATGTAAGCCGGGTCCTTGCCATAATGAAGTATCAGGTGATGAATTCCAGAATAAGGCAACATCACACCGACGCTGTCGATGCCCGGAGATATGAGTTCCGAAAGCATGTAACTCGATTTTTGTAGAGCTACTATCGGCCGCCTATAAGACATCAGCAATTTTTCTTCTAGCTTGTTTATTTTTGCAAATTTCTTGATGGTTTTGAGATTTTTTGACATCGTCGCGAATGGCTGCTGCGGGCGATTGAAAGCCTTGCGAATGCGAGCGACCACATCGTCGTCGGTCGTCTTCGCAGCAACATGTATCCCACCTATCCCTTTTATCGCGATGACGTTGCCGTCATCCAGCAGCTTCGCCGTTTCATGAGCTGGGTTGATGACATCCATGCGCTCGCCATCCTCATCGCGGAGTTCTAGTCTCGGGCCGCAAACAGAGCAGCAGGTCGGCTCAGCGTGATAGCGTCTGTCCGCTGGGTCCCTGTACTCGTGCAGGCAATCGGCGCATAGAGGGAAAACTTTCATCGAAGTCCTCGGGCGGTCGTACGGAAGCTCCTCGATGATCGTGTACCTCGGCCCGCAGTTGACGCAAGTTATGAACGGATAGAGATGGCGCCGGTCGGTCGGGTCGAACATCTCGCGCATACAATCGTCACAGAGCGCGATATCGGGAGGCACGACGGACATCAACCCCAATCCCGCTTTCTCGCTCTTCACGACCATGAACATCGTGAACTCGCCGGTCGCTCTGCTCCATTTGATTTTTACATCATCGACTCGCGCGAGTGGTGGTTTCTCGACACGTATCGCTGCGATAAATTTTGCAATTTTCTTTTTTTCACCCTCGACGATTATCTGCACGCCAGCGTCGCCCATGTTGCGGACGAAACCTACGAGATTGTGCCCAACTGCGAGTCTGTAAACAAACGGTCTGAATCCAACTCCTTGGACTACCCCCGTAACACCGATCTCCGCACGGGCACGCATTTTTCCACGTCTCTAAAGATGTAGCCGGGTATAGATTAAAACGCTGCCTCTTCTGCACATTTTCACTTTTTCTTATGAAATGGTGGCAGACCGAGCAGGCCGAGGGCAATTAAAGAAATAAGAGGCAGGGCAATTGTTTTTCCGTACATTCCAACCATCTTGTTGGAGACGACACCTATCCTCAAATAACCAAGTATGCTAGAAGACCAACGATAACAATAATGATCAATCCTATTCCGAGGTAGGCTGTGTACGGCCTCTCGGTGGGGGGAGCCGCTGGTTGGATCGTGACGGTGGCGGTGTCATCGTCCGTGTGACCGTGCCCATCGTCCACGACTAGCCTCACAGTCACCACCGTCGTGTTGTCCACTGCCGGGGCGCGGAAGGTGGGGGTGGCGGTGCTAGAGTTGGTCAGGGTTGCGGCACCCGTAGGATCGTTGGTGATCGTCTAGGAGTAGGTCAGCGTGTCACCGTCCGGGTCGCTGCTCCCAGTTCCGTTCAGCTGAACGGTGGAATTCCCCTGGACCGAGTAGGGGCCACCGGCCTCTGCGGTCGGCGGCTGGTTAACGCCCGCTGGTTGGATCGTGACGGTAGCGGTGTCATCGTCCGGGTGACCGTGACCATCGTCCACGACTAGCCTCACCGTCACCACCGTCGTGTTGCCCACCGCCGGGGCGTGGAAGGTGGGGGTGGCGGTGCTAGCGTTGGTCAGGGTTGCGGCGCCTGTAGGATCGTTGGTGATCGTCCAAGAGTAGCTCAGCGTGTCGCCGTCCGGGTCGCTGCTCCCAGTTCCATTCAGCTGGACGGTGGAATTCCCCTGGACCGAGTAGGGGCCACCGGCCTCTGCGGTCGGCGGATTGTTAGTCGGAGGTGGCGGGGGCGCTGAGGAGGAGGTGGTAAATGTGTTGTCAGATGAAATCTCCGTGTTGTTCTCATTATCCGTGGATCTCACCCGGTAATGGTAAGTCGTCTCCGCTGACAGGCTGGACAGGCCCACCGAGTGACTCGTTGTAGTCCCATCGGTTGCGATATATCCATACGCCTGCGTCGTACCGTACTCAACGATGCTGGTTGAATTTTCGGCCGTCGTCCACGTTATCGTGGCCGAGTTCTGAGTGACGTTGGAATAATTCACGCCTGAAATCCCTGGAATCCCATAGGAATTCTCATAAGTGTTGGTCTGGAGGATATTGTTTTCAGACAAAGTGAAGTAAATACCGTAGGAACCGTTGTTTCTACATGTGTTGTTCGTTAATGTGTTGTTATCAGATTCCTCGAGGGAGATGCCTTCGTTGTTGTTCGAGCAGGTGTTGTTCTCGATCCGTCCATTAATCACATTTTCCAAGTAAATCCCACTATAAGAGTCGCCACCGTTCTCCACCAGACAATTCCTGACGATGAAGTAAGCGGTCGTGTTCCGAATATCTATCCCATTCGCACTCGCAGCACTGATCGCATAGTTCTCGATGATGTATGGATTGCTGGCAGAGCCGTCTCCTCCGCCGTTTGCTGCTGATGCCAAATCACTATTACCGTTAATGTAGATCGTACCATGAGGAGTATCCCCAAATCCTGGTGAACCAGAGGTTTGTGGCATCGAACAGAGAAAAATAATCGAGAGCAAGCCTATCGCGCAAAACCCTAGCAGTATCGAATATTTCCTGTTCATTTATCCCCCTCGGTGTGTCTAGCTCCACTTCCCAAAGACTATTAAGAGATTTAAATCTTCCGAATGGGATTATTCCCAATCTAAAACTGGCGGCGAGCATCACGAAATTAAAAAGTAATGTGGGTTTATCCGACGAGCCATGATATCCAAAAGCGCTCGACGGCTACTCTATGCCGAAGCGCTTGCACTGCTCGTCCACCGTCCGCTGGATTTCTACGATTTCTTTATCTGTCAGGTGTTTGAACCTTCCCTGCATCTTGAGGTAATCCGCGACGGGCCTGCGCTTCGGGGGCTTGAACGTCACGTTCAGCTTTCCATTTTCAATCTCATACAAAATCCAAAATCCGGTCAGGACGGCCAAGCGCGCGACCTCGATCGTCTTGCTGTTGTCGATGCGCCATCCAGGTGTGCAAGGAGCGAGAACGTGGACGTAAGTCGGGCCCTCGATCGCCGCGGCCTTCTTAAGTTTGTTCATGTAGTCGACTGGATAAGCTACGGAAGCCGTCGCAACGTAAGGAGCGCCGTGAGCCGCGATTATGGCCGGCAAGTTCTTCTTCTGGCGGTTCTCGCCTCTTTCCACTTTACCTACGGGTGTCGTCGTGGTCCAAGCGCCGAACGGGGTGAGGCCGCTCCTTTGAATTCCCGTGTTCATGTAGCCCTCATTGTCGTAGCAGATGTAGAGGACATCGTCACCTCGCTCGACGGTGCCGGAAAGGGCCTGCAGGCCGATGTCTGCTGTGCCTCCGTCGCCGGCTATCGCGACTGACTTCACTCCTTTTTTGCCCAAACTTTTAAGGGCGGCGCTCACACCGGAAGCGACCGCGGCCGCATTCTCAAACGCCACGTGTATCCACGGGACCCGCCACGATGTCTCCGGATACGGCGTCGTCACGACCTCCATGCAACCAGTCGCCATGCTGATTATCACATTTTTTCCTAGGGCTTCAAGTACATGCCTCATCGCTAGTATGCATCCGCAGCCAGCGCACGCGCGATGTCCAGGCGCGACCAAACTCTCAGGGAATGGTTCCTCGCTCACGTCCTCAACCCCACGAGCTTCTCCCTCAAACCGAGCCACCTCACGGCTTTTCTTACTTCACCCGACTCGGCGGCCCTCGCGGCTGCGCGGATCGCCTCCTTGATCTGGAGGGCCTCGACATCCCTCCCGCCAAGCCCGCATATGAAATTGAGCATGAGCGGAGCTTTTTCCATATTTATGAAGGCTGCTGCTGTGTCTAGGAACAGCGCCCCGGCCGATCCAAATGAAATATTTTTTTCGAGAACTGCGACGGCCTTCGCACGCTCAAGCGCATCTATCAACTCCTCCACCGGGAAAGGTCTGAAGGATCTCAACTTCACCAAACCAATCTTCTCTCCGCGCTTGCGGTAGCGGTCGATGAGTTCCTTCGCGCTGCTGCTCAGCGATCCCATCGTCAGGAGGATGATATCGGCATCGTCGCTATGGTAGCGCTCCAGCAACTTGTAGCGCCTGCCGAATTTTTTACCGAACTCTGCATCGACTTCGACAAGCTTCCGCTTGGCCGCACGCAGGGCCTCCTGCTGCATGCATTTGATCTCCTCATAGTATTCGGGCACACCCATGGGCCCCATCGTGACGGGCTTCTCAGGATCCAAAACGTATTGCGGCTGATAAGGGGGCAAGAATTCGTCCACATCGCCTTGCTCGGGCACATCCACCGGCTCCGCGGTGTGGGAGAGGATGAACCCATCGTAACAAACCATCACGGGCAGCAAAAGGGACTCGGCGACACGAAAAGCTTGGATGGTGGTATCTACGATCTCCTGGTTGTTCTCGCATTGGAGCTGCACCCAACCGCAGTCGCGAACTGCCATTGAATCCTGTTGATCGCACCAAATGTTTAGCGGAGCGGAAAGGGCGCGGTTCGCGTTCGCCATAACTATCGGCAGGCGCAGGCCGGAGGCGATGAAAAGCATCTCGCTCATATACATGAGGCCCTGAGAAGAAGTCGCTGTGAACGTCCGCGCCCCAGCGGCCGCCGCCCCCACGCAAGCGCTGAGCGCGCTGTGCTCCGACTCAACTTTCATGAACTCCGCATCGAGCTCGCCATCGGCCACGAATTCGGAGAGCTTCTCAACAACCACTGTTTGAGGGGTGATGGGATAGGCGGAGATGACCTTGACGCGAGCGAGTTTAGCTGCGATCGCCGCCGCTTCGTTGCCCGTCAACATCTGCCTCAACGTTTCCCCTCCGGGACCATCGTTATCGCGTGAAATGGACACTCGTTGGCGCATATCCCACAACCCTTGCAATAGTCGTAATCTACCTTCGCCGGTTTTCCCTTGGCGATCGACGGCTCGGGGCAGTACATCGAGCAGATGCCGCACCCGGTGCACTTTTCTACGTCGATGATTGGCCTGAAGGCCCGCCAGCTCCCAGTCTTGTTCTTCGCCGCGTTGCCCGGCTCGGTTATCACGGCGCCTGCGGTCAGTTTCACGATGTCACCCTCTCATACGCCAGTTTTATTGCGGTCACATTTTTCTCTGCGAGCTTGCCCTTGAACGTGTTTTGGACGGCCTTGATTATCGAGTCCAACGATACAATTTTTGTAAACTTCACGAAAGCTCCGAGCATCACCGTGTTGGTTATAGGTACACCCAAAGTTTCGATGGCCGCCGACGTCGCATCGACGAAAGCTACCTTGGCGTCGTTAAATTTGTGGTGTTCTTTAGAATTGATCACCATCGTCCCACCGCGTTTCAGACCAGATGCCACGTTCACGGCCTCGATGAGCGTGGGGTCAAGGACGACGACGTGGTTGGGCTCGTAGACTTGGGTGCGAATTCGTATCGGCTTATTGTTTATGCGCGTGAACGCGACGACCGGGGCACCACGCCTCTCGGCCCCAAAAGATGGGAAAGCTTGGGAATACTTGCCCTCCAGAAAAGCCGCCTCCGCGAGCAGCCGCGCCGCCGTGACAGCGCCTTGGCCGCCGCGGCCGTGAAATCTTACCTCTATCATGCTATCCTTGAAAACTTCGCCCCGACGCTATAAAACTTTCGAGTTCAGTAGTTCTCGCAAAGGAGCTTTCGAACTACTCGGTTTTCCCGACACTTTTTATACTCTCTTTAGAAAAGGAGGTCTGATTTTTGATGTGGGTTAGCTTGGCTTGGCGGTGGCGCCTGAGCTTCTTCTGGCGGCGTTTTTTTCTCTCCCTCCAGCTCGACTTGTGCCAATGATATTTGCGTAGACTCATCTATATCCCGTTCTCAACGATGCTCCACGGCCATATTAGTTAGTTCGCCTATGGGAGTCAAGCGAGGATCGGCAAGCTGGCCGGAGTATATCATTATTTTCTAAAGACGTATTAAAACTTGAGATACTATGTAAGGGCGGGTAAATAATGGAACAAAAGGGAATTGCGGTAGCGATAGTGGTAACGTTAATAATCGTTGTTGTGGCCAGTGTTCTAGGCTATTACTTTTTAGTGGCGAAAAAGGGCGGTGAGCCAAGTGGCGGTGGCTTGGGTGGTATACCTGTATATGCTGGCGCCGTTGAGAATACAGAAATCGCCGCTCCAATAAAAGCAGGTTTAGAAAATAGTGGGCTGTCAGGGATAGACGTAAAAGGATATACTAGCACGCTATACGCAACTGATGCATTTCTGATCGCATCGTGGTATAGGTCCAAAATGACTGAACTTGAGTGGACAAAAGAAAATGATTATGAGGCCACGGGGTCCTTTGACGCATATCTCATATTTAAACGGGGAAATGATGGGGCATTAATTATGATCGATGGGGGTTTTCATGAAACAGGGTTCTTCATTTTATATGGTCAGTGGGAATCTATCCAGCCGCTATGGGGCATTTTCGTTAGGCATTAATCGTAGCCTTGTACGATCCAGTTGTATCCGAGGAATCCGCGTTTAAAATCCGTTGGTGAAACTTAGTAGTTTAATAGTTCTCGCATAGGAGCTCGTAGAAGCTCTGTGGGTATCCGCAAGCCGGGCACTTCTCCGGCGCAGAAGGTCCCTCGTGCACATAGCCACAGTTTCGACACTTCCACTTCACCGGTCGGTCCTTTTTGAAGACCTTTCCCTCGCTGACATTTTTCAACAGCGCTAGGTATCTCTTCTCGTGCTGCTCCTCCACCTCGCTGATTTCCTTGAAGACAACAGCTATCTCGGTGAACCCCTCCTCGCGGGCCACTTTTTCGAACTCCGGGTACATCTGCGTCCACTCGTAGTGCTCCCCCGCCGCGGCCGCCTTGAGGTTGGCCTTCGTGTCGCTTATTACTCCGGCCGGAAAAGCCGCTCGGATCTCCACATCTCCACCCTTCAAGAACTCGAACTCCCGCTGGGCGTGCGCCCGCTCGTTCCAAGCCGTCTCCTCAAATATCGCCGCTATCTGCTCGTATCCTTCCTTCCTAGCAGCCTCGGCGAAGAACGTGTAGCGGTTTCTCGCTTGGGATTCGCCCGCGAATGCCGTGAGTAAATTTTTTTCAGTTCTACTCCCCTTCAACTCCTTCATTTTTACACCTCATCAACCCAATCTCACACACACTTATATGACTTTTCTGTTTTTGATCTCCGCAAAATCCACTTGGCTACGAGCACGCATAGCGAGCCTTTAGAAGTCAAAAAGCAGGATCACCAGAACCGATAAATAATCGTGATAATGTTAATATAAACAAAAAACGGGTGGTAGAAAATGGCCAAGAAAGGTGAGAAATACACGTGCGTGGAATGCGGAGTCGTCGTGACGGTCGACGACGATTGCGGCTGCGCAGAATGCGACCTGATCTGTTGCGGAGCGCCAATGAAGAAAATCAAGGGCAAGAAGTAGATGGAACCCGAAAAAATGTGAGGTGGAATAATGAAAAAGGCATCTGCCGAATTGTTGGAATTGATGAACAAAGCCATCGCGAGGGAGATACAGGTCTCGATACAATACATGTGGCAACACGTGCAATGGGGCGGAGTAAAAGGATTCGCCGTGAAGGACGAGCTCGAGGACATTGCAAAGGCGGAGATGAAACACGCCGAGATGATAGCCGAGAGACTTTACTACCTTGGGGGTATACCGACCACGAAGCCCGACCCGATATTCGTCGGCAAGACCCTCAAAGAGATGATCGAACGAGACACGAAGGACGAGGAAGGCGCTATCAAACTGTACAATGAAATAATCGAAGTCGCCAGAAAAGAAGGTGACGAGGTAACCAACAGATTGTTCAGGCAAATTTTGCAGGACGAAGAGGACCATCACGACACATTTACGACCCTATTGGAAGAGATTTAGTGGAGACCGTCTGAGATCCAGCAGACCGCTGGGTCTCACCTCTTTTTTAAATTTTTATAGACAAATGCAAGATAAAATCTTGGTGGATCGAGGATGAACGAACACTTGGATAATTTTTATGTGCCGATAATTTTGGGGACGGCGCGCGAGGGTCGCGAGTCGGAGAAAGTGGCAAAGTTCATGTTACAAGAAGCGATCAAGTTTGGTTTAAAAAATACGGAGATCATTGACGTTCGAGATTTCAGAATTAGGGCGACGGACAATACTTTGAGATTACCAGAAGCAAAGAAACTTTCCCAAAAAATCAAAAAAGCCGACGGACTCATAATCGTGACGCCGGAGTACAACCGCGGCTACCCGGGCGAACTCAAGATGATGTTGGACATGCTGTACGAGGAGTATTTCCAAAAGCCGGTTGGATTTTGCGGCGTGTCCATCGGTGCGGTCGGCGGAGCGCGGGCGGTGGAACAACTCCGCCTCGTCTGCATCGAACTCCACATGGTGCCGATCCGCGAGGCGGTGTATTTTCCAACGATTCAGAAACTGTTCGACGAAAAGGGCGCCATCAAGGACGAATCTTTTCACGGCCGAGTCGGAAAATTTTTGGATGAACTCGTCTGGTACGCCAAAGCTTTAAAACCAGCCAGAGAGACGAAGACGAGGTGAAAATATGGAAACGGAAAAATTTTATGTGCTCCCAAAACTGTCGTACGGCTACAAAGACCTGGCGCCGTACATCTCAGAGGAACAATTGAAGATACACTACGAGAAGCATCACCAGGCGTACGTCAACGGCGCGAACGCGATACTCCAAAGGCTAGACAAGTCCAGAAAAGATGGAACAGACCTCGACATGAAGGCCACGTTGAAGGAACTTTCGTTCAACATAGGCGGGCATCTGCTACACTCGCTTTTCTGGGGCAACTTGGCGCCGGCCGGGAAAGGCGGCGGGAAGCCAAGCGGGCCCTTGGGTGAAGCGATAACGAACGAGTTCGGCAGCTTCGAAAGGTTCAGAAAGGAATTCACGCAAGCGGCAATGACCGTAGAAGGGTCTGGTTGGGCCGCGCTGACCTTCTGCAGGCGGACGAAGAGGCCGATCATAATGCAGATAGAAAAACACAACACGAACGTCTATCCGATGTTCAGAATTTTGATGGTACTAGATGTGTTCGAGCACGCTTACTACCTCGACTACAAGAACGACAGGGGAAAATTTGTCGAAGCATTCTGGAACATCGTGGACTGGGAAGCCGTCAACAAAAGATTGGAACGAATGCTGAAGTTCACACCTTGATTTTTTCGAACATGTCCTTGCCTACACCACACACGGGGCAAACCCAGTCGTCCGGCAATTGTTCGAAAGTTGTACCCGGCTGTATCCCATGATCGGGGTCTCCAACGGCTGGGTCGTAGATGTAGCCGCAGACCATACATGCCCACTTGGCTATTCTTCCACCTCCTCCAAATTCACAAGAGCCTTTTTTCTCCCTTTATCTTTTGAATGTCGGTGATGTCCTGGCTCACTTCGAGGCAGCCAAGATATTTCCCATTTTTGTCCCTCACCGCGAAGTATCGTATGTAAATTTTTCTGCCCTTCAGGTCGATCCAGAATTCAGCTGAACTCCTCTTGTTGTTCTTGAAATCATCGAGTATCTGATTCACCTTGTGCAGGCTCTTCTGCGGGTGGCAGTCTTGGACTTTCCTACCTATGACCGCCGGTGGGCGAGGGAATATCCTATCGCCGTTCTTGTTGAAGTATCGTACCGTGTCGTTCTCGTCCACGAAAGACATCTCCATAGGCAGCGCGTCGAGCACCGCGCCCAAAACTTCTTTTCGAATTTCTCCAGTCATCTGCATGCCTCCTGTACCTCATTTCGGATATATCGATGGAATTTAATATCTGTATGTAAAATACCCTGCGGGGCGATATATGTTCTTGGAAAATGTGTCCAATTACCAAATCTTCGGCAAACCGCTTCTCTGATATCTCGGGATATTCGTCCTGGAAGTTGGCCATAGAAGCATAATTTATCGGAAATATTAGAAAATCATGTTTAAATATCCGAAATAATATAATATAACGTGGGATTAATATGGTGAAAGCAATAGTGGAGCTGGACGAAAGGACCAACAGGGTCGTAAACATAGTGAAAGCGAAATATGGTCTGAAGGATAAATCTGAGGCTATCGAGAGGATGGCACATGAGTATGAGAAAATGTTGCTCGAACCCGCGCTGAGGCCGGAATTCATCAAGAAAATGGAAAAACGACAAAGGGAGAAAATAGTCAAAGTCACGGACTTCAAGAAGCGATATGGGTTGTGATGTACACTCTTGGTATCAGGGAAAGCGTTGACCGCATTTTTCACAAGCTTGCGAAGAAAAATCCGAAGCAGATGTTGGCCGTGGAAAAGAAAATAAAGCAAACCCTCGCCGATCCCTATCATTTCAAACCATTAAGGGCGCCGATGCAACATTTGAGGCGGGTGCACGTGGGGAGTTTCGTCTTCGTGTACTCGATCGACGAGAAGAACAAGATTGTGACGATAGAGGACTACGCACACCATGACGAAGTTTATCTGGGCAAGTGATCAACTCACTCAAGAACATGTCTTAAAAAGCATGAAAACACAATTTTAACTGCCGGCGAGTCGGTGGGCAGCTCCCGGGCGAAAGCCTGAGGAAACTCCATCCATCGAGTAGGACTGCGAGCCCGCGAGGGCTTGGCTGCGAGGCCAGACACTGGCACAGAAACGATACCCGCCAACTTGCGCGATGATGCGAAAAGTTGAGGTCGAGCTGGCAGGGATGAAACGGTCATTCCGCAGGATGCAAGGGCAAAAGACCGCCTACGAACGCCTACTGGAGGCGGGTGGTGGCCCGCTAAGCTAAATGCTGCCTGAAAACAGAAGATAGGGTTACGGCTGACTCGCCGGCTTTTTTAGTAGTTTAAATATTACTTTCAGTTACCTCTCCCTCCACGAAAATCGCTTGAGCGCGCCACGAATGATATTGTCCGATGGATTGTTGGAGCGAATACATGTGGAAAGCGAGATAGAAAAAGAAATTATAAGCGCTTATGAAAGCGGTTCCTCTGAGGGCTGTGGCTAAAAAAATGGATTGTTCACATCTTCACGTTTGGAAGACCATGAAAAAATTTCGCCCGAACGCACTACGCCCGCAGCGAAAACCGCGCAAATATCAGTTTATTGATGATTATTTCAGCGATTATACGGAAGAGAACTCCTATTGGATGGGCTTCATCTCTGCCGATGGACACGTAGGTATCAAGAGAGGTAGAATCGAAATAAAACTTCACGCTAAAGATGTTGATCGGTTGATTGCTTTCCGCAATGCTCTAAATGGTGACTTTCCCATCTATCGGTACAACACAAGACCACACGTGAGCGTTGTGATGTTTTCTAGAAAAATAGTTAACGATTTAATCGAAAAGGAAATCGGCCCCAAGGCATCTACTTCAAGGATACCTTTGAATATCCCCGATACATGTGCAAGGCACTTCATTCGTGGTTGTTTTGATGGCGATGGTAGTATTACACTTAGTCGGACACCCAATGGATCATTGCGGCCGACATTTCAGATATTGGGCTCCAAATGCCTTTTAGAATGGATCAGCGAAAAATTGGTTGGACAAGCAGGAGTGAAATCCAGCATTAACATACGTTTCAAGGAAGGGTGCTGGGCGTTGTGTATAGGGAGTCGTCGTTCTCTAATCAAAATCAAACATTATTTCTATGATAATGTTGCTGAATTCCTTTACATGAACCGGAAAAAGGAAAAGTTAGATCGGATTCATTCCGTGGCATACGGATAAAGCCGATTCGCTGGCTTTCGTTCTATTTAATTTATAAATCTATATCAACAGTATTTAGTGGAGAGAGGAGGAGAATAGAGAATGAAGCGTAAAAAATCTGAATTCGAACTGGCGCTAGAAGTAGACCAAAATTTCATTCGAAGGTCGCTAAAAGCAGACCAAGAAGCATTGGAAGCAGACAGAAATCACATTCGAAAATCGCTAGAAGCAGACCAAGAAACAATAAGAAGGGCATTGGAAATACCGGGCTGGTCCAAAGCCGATGTCAATAAATCCGTCAACGAGTTCATGACCGAGCAAACGCAGAGGAAGCCGAGGAAACCAATAAGCAAGGGTCTGGCGATGAGGCTGATGGCAAGGGCTCAGGGCAAGTGTGAGAACTGTGGAAAGAATCTTTACAACGAGAAAATTGAGATACATCATAAGAATTACGAACCAACAGATCCTAGAGAAAGCAATTTAATGGTCGTGTGCCGTCCTTGCCATAAGAAGTTGACTGGGCCGCGTCCGGTCATATAAGAGGTGTTTTGAATGGTAAAAAAGAAAGGGCCCAAGACATTACGTGGTCTGGAAAGTAAGGCTGTATTAGACGATGGAAGGAGAAGCATAAGAAAATACCTTTGGGGCAGTCCTAAGAAAAAGAAGAAACTTTAGGACAGTATTTTCAATTCTGCCTTGTCGTATTACCCAAAGTTTAGTTTTGGTGCTTTAGTTAGTCGTTTGAATTTGTGTGTGATTAAATTTTAACTTTTTTACGCACACTTTTTCGCGCTTTTAAATTTTGAAATCCGGCGATGAGTATCGACAATGTTAAGCCGAGAATAAATATAAAATCTCTAGAATTAAGAGGCGCCACCAATGCATTTGATCTAAAAATCAGCATTAGTAAATCATGCGAGAAATCGAAAATTACTATGGTAAAAAAACACATGAATAGTAATGGGGGTAAAAACGCCAAAAACTTTGAAGTTATATGTTTTGCGGAAAAAACCCAAAGTAACCAAGTGAGAAAGATTAATACAAGTGCATATATCGTGTGAAGAAGCAAACCGACGCTACCAAATTGTGAAATAAAAGACGCAGTTAATGCTTCTCCTTCCGTAAAAATTTGTTTATAGATTACTGCATACCAGGTAAGAAAAGCCGTAATAACGTGTAAAACTAGTGCGCTTATTAAAAGAATCCGCTGAAGGCTATTCGCATTCGTCCAAATTTTTAACGCAGTTATTCTCATCACCAATTTAGGAATTCTTGGCATTTTTTAGTTACTGTAGATGAGTTATAAAGATACTATAAAAATAATTTGCAAGCTGTTTAAAAGTCCATCAAAACCTCTGCGCAAAATACCCGCTGTACTTGCTGTACACGCTCTTGACCAGCTCGCCCGCCTTGGGATTGCCCCAGTTGTTCATCCACTCGGACACCACCTGCATCCACGTGCAGGGCACCACGCCCGCCTGTATCATGCGCTTTATGGCCGTGTCGTGCGCCACCGGCGATTCGGAGCCAGCGACGTCCATCACCCCGAACACATCGAACCCTTCCCTCACGCCGCGCAACGCCGTGAAGGCGAAACACATGCTCGTCCACAGCCCAGATAGCACCAGCTGCTTCCTCCCCGTCTGCCTGACCGCGCCGAGCACGTCGGGGTCGTCGAAGGCATCGAACCCCGGAACCTTGCGGTCGATCACCCTGGTATTGGGGAACATTTCGACGATCTCGGGCACGAACGGCCCGTTCATCTTTGCCCCTATCGTCGTGAGGACCGTCGGGATGTTCAATATCTGGGCGCCCTTTGCGAGCGCGAGCACGCCGTTATGGATGAGCGTGCGGTCGCCGGACTCCACTCCGTAGAGCATCTTGGGCTGGTAATCTATCAAGAGGAGGACGCTGCTCTTGGCATCCAACGGTGAAAAGGACTTGCTCATAATATCATTCGCTTCTTTTTTTGTCGATTTATAAGCATAACTATTTTTGTTTCTTCTTCGGCGGCCTCCATGTTAGATCCTTGCGTTTGAGGTATTTCCTGACGAGCTCCGGGTTCCATACCCAACCGACTTTTCCAACACGATCGACCGCTATTTTTGTGGTGAGCAGGTAATCGAAGATTACGCAATATGTTTGGTACATCATCTTTCGGGGCAAACGCGTCCAGATCTGATACTTCGTGAGTTCTCCAGAGGGGGAATTCTTTTGGATAAAGTCTTCAACCATCAGCACCGTTTCGAGCGTTGGATAGTGTTCCACATTTTTGAGGACCAAAGCCATTTTTATCCCATTTTATCCTATTATATCAACTTATATAAGTTTTATCAATACCCAAATCTCCGTTCGTATTGCTGGTGGGTTAGCCATTCGAGAATCAATGCGATGATCCAAACCTCCTCTCCGCTAATTGAGTAGAGAAGCCGCCAGCCTTTCGGGAGATTGTATTTCCACAGGTTTTTGATACCATACCTTTGGATGTAATATTTTGGGATTCGTTGTTTGGTAATGAAAATCCCGCAATGAGGATTCTCGGAGATATCGTCGAAAGCCCTCGTAAGCCATTTGTGAAGCAATGGATTTTCAGTTTTTGATTTGAGATATGCTCGATGGAGCCTTGGATTTACGAATTTGATCTCGACTTTCTGTTTCATCTATCCCGTCAGTGCTTTAGACGAATGGGATTTATAAAGAGAAAACAGGCGCACAATCAAGTTCTAGCGGATGAAGTCAACTTTTTGCTGCATCCTATGCGGCGGTCGAAACTTCTGCCTTCTGAGCCTCGTCACCGAAAGAGGTGCGCTTCGAAAATTCGAGCACGGTGACGCCGATTATTTTGCCTTTCCTGTACCTCACCACGATATCGTTGCCGGTCAGCTCCGAATCGTCGGCTTCTTTGACCTTCCCAAAACTGATGTAGAGGGTATCATGACCTTCGTCGTAAAATACGTTTATGTCCTCAACATTCTTTATTTTCGCTTCCACAACATTGCCCTCCTTCTGATTATCTTTTCAATATTTGAGACTATAAATGTCGTCTTTACCTTGCCATTTTCCGTGTACGGTGCAACTATCCACGTGTCCTTGACCGTTTCTTCTATCTTTCTGACGGCGATGTTTTCCCCATATCTTCCCTCGAAAACAAAATCAGGATCGGCGATGGCAAGCGATATTTTTTCATCTATGTTCTGTAATTTTCCAATCTCCGGATGTCTTTTTAGGACATGTTTGATCACTGTGTCGTCAAGGATGACATCATTTCCAAATACTGATTTTATCGATCTCAGGTTTTCCCGCTGAAGCTTTGGTATGAGGGAATTTATAAAGAAAAAACAAACCCCGAAAGTCAACAGAACCAAAGAGGATTAGATTTAAACAGGAAAACATACTGTCCTTGGTGATGAAATGGTCGACTTGAAGGATAAAGTTGCAATCGTGACAGGCGCCGGTCAGGGGATAGGGAGAGGGATCGCACTAGCCTTTGCGAAGGAGGGCGCAAAGGTTGTCGTCGCAGATATCACTGACAAGCGATTCGAAGTCGCGAAGGAAATCGAGGCGATGGGCTCCCAGGGATTGGCCGTCAAATGCGATGTTTCAAACAGAAGCGATGCCGAGGGCATGGTGAAAGAAGCCCTGAACAAGTTCAGAAGGGTGGACATCCTCGTGAACAACGCCGGGATCTACCCGTTCAAGCCGTTCGCGGATATGACGGAGCAGGACTGGGACAGGGTTCTGAACATAAACCTGAAAGGAGTTTTCTACTGCGTGAAGGCCGTGCTGCCTAAGATGATCGAACAGAAGTACGGGAAGATAGTAAACCTCGCCTCGATAGCTGGCGTCGTGTCCGGCTTTCCAAACCTGGTGCATTACTCAGCGAGCAAGGCGGCGATAGCGGGTCTCACAAAATCGCTCGCGCTCGAAGTGGCGCCACACGGGATAAACGTGAACGCCATCGCTCCTGGACCAATAGACACTCCTGGGACGAAGGCGCCGAGTCCGGAAATAGCCAAGCAGACGATAAAGATGATACCAGTCGGCAGGATGGGGTTGCCGCAGGACATCGCGAATCTGGTGGTCCTTTTGGTGAGCGACAAGTCGAGCTTCATAACGGGGCAGTGCATAGTGTCGGACGGCGGCTACACGCTACCGTAGAAAAAGACGGGGGTCGTTCAATGAAGATAAACAAGGAATGGCACGAGAAACACAGGATGCCCAAGAACCCGACCATCGAGCAGAGGATAAAGTGGCATCTCGAGCACCAGAAAAATTGCTCGTGCAGGCCCATCTCGGGGAAACTTGCCGAAGAGATGAGAAAAAGAGGGATAAAGTTTTGAACCTACCCAAACGATTATAGAGCACGATTATGAATAACGTGTGGTTGATACGATGGGAAAGAAATGGGGCTTGTACAAGGCTGGGGGGCGAAGCCAGCCGGTGTCTTGCGTCTACTGCGGCCGCATGGTTCCGCGAATAAAGGCGACCATCGTGACGAGAGGATTTAGAGTCGATCCGAAAATCCCCGGCATCGATCGAAGGCGCGTCTTCACGGGGGGCTACAAGGCCTACGCTTGTATCTCCTGCGCCAAGCACCGTCGGCTGATATAAACCTTTGTGAACTAAAAAAACAAAGGAATTGGATTTTCACAGTAATACTTAAATGCTTTAAAATAGACTTTATTGTGTGATACAGATGGCTAGCGAAACGAAAATTTCCAAGGGGTATCAAACAGTCGTCCCAGCCAAGCTCAGGGACGCCCACAACATATCGCCCGGAGATAAGTTAGTTTGGGAGGAGGAGAAAGGGGAGATAAAAGTCAGAGTTAGAAAGAAAAAGACACTTGAGGATATCATCGGCATTGTTTCAGGCAAAGAGAAAACGGACGCAGTGGTGTTGAAGAAGAAGGTCCAGAGAGGAGAGCTTTGATTTTCATCGATTCATCATATTTCATGGCCGCGGCCCACAAGAAAGACCGCTGGCATCGCAGGGCGGTTGAGATGGTCGGCGAACTGTCCGATGAGAAGTTGGTCAGCGAACTCGTGATCGTGGAGAGCGTGACCGGAATTGGGGCCATAGGGGGCGGTAAGGCGGGCGTGGATCTTTATGAGTACATCTCTGGGAACTGTGAGGTCGTCTTCGTGGACAGAGAATTGCTGGAAAGCGCCATCTCCACCTACCTAAAATACGATGGAACGCTATCGGTTGCCGACGCCGTATCGGTCGAAATCATGCACAGACGTGGCATCAAGAAGATCGTTTCATTCGACGCCGATTTTGATAAAGTGGCGGGCATATCAAGGATTCACTGAAAATTCAAGCACTCAACGGCACGAATTTCAATTTTTCCTCGAGGCGCTTGTACTGCCGTTCCATGGACTTGTGCTTCATGTGCTCGACCAACTAATAGTATTCTTACGAATATTTAAACTGAAGATGATTTTCTCTGATGGTGTTCAAATAAGCGCTGGTCTCGGTCCGCGTACATCATGTTTTCGTAGTTAGTAGTGAGACTACTAACTAGCAGATTTAGGCAAGGCTCGCTGCAGCATCAAATGAGGACGAGCTGCTTGAGCTTTCGTTCGTACTGATCCCGCGAAATCGTGACGTAAAAGCTAGCACGGCCGCTTCACGCACTCACCCACCTTCGTAGTTAGTAATGAGACTACTAACTAACAAA
>Ga0172366_10000267_pt1 | contig 35610 bp, 29 predicted proteins | sample LakKivSesite69cm_FD_114533 | JGI IMG/M metagenome (GOLD analysis project Ga0172366, IMG submission 114533) | Sediment microbial communities from Lake Kivu, Rwanda - Sediment site 69cm | ecosystem: Environmental > Aquatic > Freshwater > Lake > Sediment | place: Rwanda: Western Province, Lake...
AATGGTTGGTAGAAAAAGTAAATAAAGATACCCAGAGATTATCTTCTCTTAATCCCTGGGCTGTTATAGAAAGAGGCTACAGCATTTGTCGGACCTTACCTGACTTAGAGATAGTGAAAAAAGTAGAGCAAGTAGAAATCGGTAATCAGGTAGAAATAATAGTAAGTAATGGAAAGCTATGCGGAGAGATAAATAAAAAGGAGGTAGCTAAACTTGAAAGCTAAAAAAGAGAATGCGGAAATTAAGTTTGAAGATTATATAGAAAAATTAGAAAAGATTGTCCAGCAATTAGAAGAAGGGGAATTAACCCTGGATGAGTCGGTAAAGTTATATCAGGAAGGAATGAATATCTCTAAAATATGTTTAAAAATGCTCAATGAAGCAAAGCAAAGAGTTGAAGAATTAGTTATTCAGGGTGAAGAGCAATATACCATAAATCCTTTCTCAATCCATAAAGGAGAAAAAGAGAATAATGAATTTTAAAGAGGATTTTGAAGAGAAAAAGGATATTATAGATAATGCTTTAAACAGGCTCTTGCCCGGAGAAGAAGTAGAACCGGCGATAGTACATCGAGCTATACGTTATAGTGTCTTCAGTGGAGGAAAGAGGTTAAGACCCTTTTTATCTCTGGCTACCGCTGAACTCCTGGGAAATAAGATAGAAAAAGTGCTATATTTTGCTTGCGGAATTGAACTTATTCATACTTTTTCCTTAATCCATGACGATTTACCTTCCCTGGATAATGACGATTTTCGGAGAGGGAAACCCAGCCTTCATAAGGTATTCGGTGAAAATATCGCCATATTAGCCGGAGATGCTTTAATGGTTTTGGGTTTCCAATCTATTTTAAAGAGCGAAGAAATAAAGGAAATAAAGAAATCATCCATTTTAAAAGTGCTTAAGGAGATGGTCTATTTTCTGGGAACCGAAAATCTACTAGGCGGGCAGATAGAAGATATTACTATGAAGAGTGAAGAAGCTAATCGAGAAAATCTTTATAAAATTTATCAAAAGAAAACTGCTTCTCTTATCTGTGCAGCCATCAGGGGATCAGCCATTCTTTGTCAAGCCAGGCAAAAAGAACTTAAAGCCTTAACCAGATTTGCTAATAATATAGGTTTGTCTTTTCAGATAACTGATGATATATTAGATTTAATGCAGGACCAGAGGGAAATGAAGCAATGTACTTACCCCCATACCTTTGGATTGAAAGAATCCAAAGAAGTAGCGGAAAAGCTAATTAAAGAAGCAAAAGAATCTTTAGAGATGTTTGGTGAAAAGGCTGAGATAATGAATGCTCTGGCTGATTATATTTTATCCCGAGGAAGCTAACCAACATTTTCAGAGGAGAGAAGAGAGAGGAAAGAGAAGATGTTTAGGGTAAACAACCGAAAATTTGATGAAATAAGACCCATCCAGATAACTAGAAATTATATCAAATATGCGGAGGGTTCTACTTTAATGGAAATGGGAGATACCAAGATAGTTTGTACTGCTTCCGTTGAAGATAAGGCACCTCTTTTTCTCCGGGGAACCAAAAAGGGGTGGATTTCTGCTGAATATTCCATGATCCCTCGAGCCAATCAGCTAAGAAATGTACGTGATTCTATGAAAGGTAAGATTAATGGTCGAGCTTCTGAAATCCAGAGATTAATCGGAAGAGCTCTAAGAGCAGTCGTAGATTTAGAAGAAATAGGCGATAGAACTATCTGGATAGATTGTGATGTGCTCCAGGCTGATGGGGGAACCAGGACTTCCGCAATTATCGGTTCCTTTATTGCCCTGTATGATGCCTTAAACTATTTAAAAGCCGAAGGACAGATTCAGAGCATTCCCATTAAGGATTATCTAGGTGCGATTAGTGTAGGAATAGTGGACGGGGAAATGTTGCTGGATTTAAATTTTGATGAAGATTCTCGTGCCCAGGTAGATTTAAATATGGTAATGACGGAAAAAGGCGAGATTGTAGAAATTCAAGGTACTGCTGAAGGAAGACCTTTTTCTAAAAGAAATTTGCAAGAATTAATTAAATTGGGTGAATACGGTATCCAAATGGTTATTGCCAAAGAAAAAGAGATATTAAAGGATATATGTTAGAGATAATTTTTGCTTCCAAAAACCCAGGCAAGATTAGAGAGATAAAAGATATATTAAAAGACCTTAAAGTAAAAATATTGACCTTAAATGATTTTCTTTACCTTCCAGAAGTAAAAGAAGATGGAAGAACTTTTCGAGAAAATGCTCTAAAGAAGGCAGAATTCTTTTCCAATTTTACTGGTAAGATATGTTTGGCAGATGATTCAGGATTGGAAATCGAATATTTGAAAGGAAAACCAGGTATATTCTCTTCTCGATGGGGAAATAATGATAGGGAAAGAATACAAAAAATTTTAAATTTATTAAAGGATGTTCCGGAAGATCAGAGAAAGGCTAAATTTGTCTGTGTATTAGTGCTCTTCTTTCCCGATGGGAGAAGATATATCGTAGAAGGTGAATGTCAAGGAATCATTACCAACTGTCCCCGAGGGAATAGTGGATTTGGGTACGACCCCATTTTTTTAGTTCCTGAATATAAAAAGACCTTTGCTGAATTAGGAGAGGAGATAAAAAATAAGATTAGCCATCGCGCTAAAGCCCTTAATCAGATGATAAAAATTATCCATAATTTATTGGTCAATGAATAATTGATTTCCTATATTTTTCATTGACTTCTCTTGGTATTTCTTATATAATAACTTTTGTTTCGGGGCGTAGCGCAGCTTGGCTAGCGCACCTGCTTTGGGAGCAGGGGGTCGGAGGTTCAAATCCTCTCGCCCCGACCTGGCGGGAATAGCTCAGTTGGTAGAGCACCAGCCTTCCAAGCTGGGTGTCGCGGGTTCGAAACCCGTTTCCCGCTCCATAAGTAAATATTCGCGCCTGTAGCTCAATAGGATAGAGCAACGGACTTCTAATCCGTAGGTTGGGGGTTCGATTCCCTTCGGGCGCGCTTATTTAAAATAAATATGGTGGGCGTAGCTCAGACCGGTTAGAGCACTGGATTGTGGCTCCAGTGGTCGGGGGTTCAAATCCCCTCGCTCACCCTTCCTTAAAGAAAAGTTTAATTTAGCGCTCGTAGCTTAATTGGATAGAGCTGCGGACTTCGGATCCGATGGTTGGGGGTTCAAGTCCCTCCGAGCGCGCCTATCTGGGCCGTTAGCTCAGGTGGCAGAGCACCTGACTTTTAATCAGGGTGTCACAGGTTCGAGTCCTGTACGGCCCACCAATGAAATATGTTATATAATAAATTATATAAGCGAGGGTGGTGGAATTGGTAGACACGCTGGACTTAGGATCCAGTGGGTAAAACCATGCGGGTTCGAGTCCCGCCCTTCGCACCAAAGAAATGAAAAAAATTGATAAAATTTAATGAAGATTAATCATTACAACCGCAAATTTGTTTGCGGTTGTAGTTTAATAGAACAGATTTACCGAAAAGTTAGAAAGTTGAAAGGTCAATTTGTTTAGCGGAAAAAATATAGCGGAGGAATATCTATGGTAAAAGTAAAAATAAAAGAACAACAGCAGGGGGAAGCAAATTTAGAAATAGAAATCGATAAATCAGAAGTAAATAATAGATTAGAAAAAATATACAATGATTTATCTTATAAAGTAAAAATTCCTGGTTTCCGGCAGGGAAAGATACCAAAAAATATCTTAAATTTACATCTGGGAAAAGAATATTTTTATCAAAAGTTAGCTGAAGAAATTATCCCGGATAGCTACAGGGAAGCGATCAAAGAGGTGAACCTTGAACCCATTACCCAACCTAAAATCAATATCACCCAGATAGTAGAAGATAAACCTTTAATCTACGAAGCAAAAATACAATTAAAACCCGAGGTAAAAATTGGTAATTTAGAAGAACTGGAAATAAAGAGAGAAGATAAGTTTGTCTCAGAGACTGATGTAATCAATGAATTAAAAAGACTTCAGGAAAACCAGGCAATTCTAAAGGTAGTTAAGGATAGAAAAGCAAAAGAAGGAGATTTCTTAGTGATTGATGCGGAAGCTTTTCTGGAAGGTAAACCTATAGAAAAGACTAAAGTAGAAAAGCAGCTTATTCAGATAGGAAAAAGCCCCATTCCTGAATTTAATCAACAACTGGTTAATAGCTTGACCGGAGAAGAAAAAGAGATAAAGATAAATATTCCTCAAGAGGCCAAGGATAAAAATATTGCTGGTAAAGAGATAACCTATAAAATAAAAGTACTGGAGATTAAAGAGAAAGAATTACCAGAATTAAACGATGATTTTGCTAAAAAGTTGGGTAATTATCAGAATTTAGAAGAACTAAAAGAGGAGATCAGAAAAGAATTAAACCGACAGATAGATAGGATTAACCGGAATAATTTTGAGCAGACTTTAATTGAAAAAGTTGCAGAAATTAGTGAAGTAAAAGTACCAGAAGTTCTAATCGAGAGAGAATTAGATTATATGATGAAGTATTTAGAAAGTGATCTTAAAGCTCAAAATATTACCTTATCAGATTATTACCGCAGTATTAATTCTGATGAAAAAAAGGTTAAACAGGAATATAGAATTGTGGCGGAAAAGAGAGTTAAGCAGGAATTAGTTTTAGATAAACTTTCTAAAGAATTTAAAATAGAGGTAAGAGAAGAGGAGGTAAAAAATAAGATTAAAGCTATTGCCCAGGAGATTAATCAAGACCCCTTAAAAGTAGAGGCTAATTTTATAAAAGAAGATAATCTGGAGGCCTTAAAAGAGAATATCCAAAGAGAAAAAATCCTGGAGCATCTTACCCGACAAATAAAAATAATTAATTCTAAAAAGGAGAAAGAATAATTATGAGTTTAGTACCGATAGTAATAGAACAAACTCCGCAAGGAGAAAGGTCATATGACATATATTCTCGCTTATTAAAAGATAGGATAATCTTTTTGGGAACGGAAATCGAAGATACTACTGCTAATACTATTATAGCCCAATTATTATTCCTGGATGCCAGTGACCCGGATAAAGATATCTATATTTATATCAATAGCCCTGGCGGTTCAGTCAGCTCTACGATTGCCATCTATGACACTATTCAATATATTAAATCGAATGTATCCACCATCTGTGTAGGTATGGCAGCCAGTGGAGCAGCTTTAATTTTATCTAGTGGAACAAAAGGAAAGAGATTTGCCTTACCCAATGCTCGCATTATGGTTCACCAACCTTTGGGAGGGGCACAAGGACAAGTAACGGATATTGAAATCCAGACTAAGGAGTTAAAAAGGATAAAGGATAATATCAATAAGATATTTACTTTGCATACCGGGCAACCACTGGAGAAGATTGAGAAAGATACGGATAGAGATTTTTATATGACTGCCTGGGAAGCAAAAGAATATGGAATTATTGACGAAGTAATCAAAAATAGAAAAGAAGTTAAATAAGTAAGCTGTTAAGATTAATGCTTCTAGATTTTAATGAAAAAAGTAATTAAATAGTGTCCCTAAATTACTTCTATTACCCGAAATAAAAGGAGAATTGCCTTACTGAAGATGAATAATCAAGAAAATCAAAAATCAAATAAAGACACATATCCTTTGTTACCCATAGTTGATTCGGTTATTTTCCCCTATATGATTGTCCCTTTATTTGAGGAAAATAAGGAATCACTAAATTCTTTAGAAGAAGCTATTAATTCCAATAACCATATTTTTATAATTACTCAAAAAAGACCAGAAATAGAAAAGATAGAACTGGATAATCTTTTTACCATAGGAACGATTGCTAAAATAATCCAGATCTATAAATTGCCAGATAATACCATTAAAGTATTAATCGAAGGATTGCATCGGGCCAGATTATTAAACCTGGAAAAGAATAATAATCTGCTTATGGCAAAAATCGAAAGAATTAAGACTAAATACAGTAAGAATTTAGCCAATGAAGCCTTGATGAGATTAGCTCTTCAGGAGTTTGAACAATATGCAAAATTAAATGAAAAGGTACCCCTGGAGATAACGACTTCTTTACAAAATATAGAAAAGATAGATAAATTAGCGGATTTAATAGCCGCTAATATCTTCTTAAAAATAAAAGAAAAACAGGAGTTATTGGAAATAATCGATCCAGCTAAACGATTAGAAAAAATAATCAAAATATTAAAAAAAGAGATAGTGATCTTAGATTTAGAGCAAAAGATACAGAATAAAGTAGAAGGCAGATTAGAAAAATTGCAAAAAGATTATTATCTCAAAGAACAACTAAAAGAAATTCAAAAAGAGTTATCTGATCAAGACACTGATTTTGAAGAAGAAGATAGCGAGATCGAAGAATATAGAAAGAAGATAAAAGCTTTAAAACTTAATCAGGAATTGGAGGATAGATTATTAAAAGAGACCAGCCGTTTAGAGAAGACCCCTCCCTTATCCGCAGAAAGTGGGGTAATAATTAATTATTTAGAATGGGTCTTATCTCTTCCCTGGAATAAAAAAAACAAAGAAAAATTAGACCTAAAATACGTAGAAAAGATACTAAATCAAGACCATTATGGTTTAAATGAAGTAAAAGAAAGAATTTTGGAATATCTAGCAGTAAGAAAATTAAAGAAGAATAAAAAGAAAGGAGTTATCCTTTGTCTGGTGGGACCACCAGGAGTAGGGAAGACTTCTCTGGCTAAATCTATTGCCCGCGCTATGGGAAGAAACTTTATTATGGTATCTTTAGGTGGGGTGAGAGATGAAGCAGAGATAAGAGGCCATAGAAAAACCTATATCGGATCAATGCCCGGTAGGATTATTAAGGGTATAGTTAATGCTAGATCAAAAAATCCTGTCTTCTTATTAGATGAGATTGACAAAATGGGGATGGACTTCCGAGGCGACCCAGCTGCTGCTTTACTGGAGGTGTTAGACCCAGAACAAAATAATAATTTTGTTGACCATTATCTGGAAATACCTTTTGACCTATCTGAGGTAATGTTTATTTGCACAGCTAATCTAGATGATGATATACCATTTTCTCTTAAAGATAGAATGGAAATAATTAATATCCCCGGTTATACCGACTATGAGAAAATGAAGATTGCTCGTTTATTTTTACTTCCCAAACAATTGAGCAACCATGGCTTTAGAAAAGAAGAAATTGAAATATCCGATCAGGCGATTAAAAAAATAATCAGGGAATACACTCGGGAAGCCGGAGTTAGAGGGCTAGAAAAAGAGATAGCCTCCATTTACAGAAAAGTAGCTTTAAATTTTGCTTACCATAATAAAAAGAAAAAGATAAGAATAAATTTGAACAATCTAGAACGCTATTTAGGAAGACCCAAGTATAAGAATAATCTTGCCGAGAAGGAAGATATGGTAGGCCTGGCTACTGGTTTAGCTTGGACTGAGGCAGGAGGGGAAATTCTTTCAGTAGAAACTATCGTTATGCCCGGAAAGGGTAAATTAACCCTTACTGGCCAATTAGGTGAAATAATGCAGGAATCAGGCAAGGCAGCTTTAACTTATGCTCGCTCCCGAGCAAAAAAATTTAAAATTGAAGATAAATTTTATGAAAATTATGATATTCATGTCCACATTCCAGAAGGAGCTATACCTAAAGATGGACCATCGGCAGGAATAACCATGGCTACCTCGTTAATTTCCTCCCTTACCGAAATTCCAGTACGTAAGGATGTAGCGATGACCGGTGAGATTACCCTCCGAGGAAGGGTATTACCGGTAGGTGGTCTAAAAGAAAAGGTACTCGCTGCCTATCAATCTGGAATTAAAACTATTATTATTCCTCAGGAAAATATCAAGAATATTGATGATTTACCTAAACATATCAAGAAAAAATTAAAGTTTGTAGCGGTCAATAATATAGATGATGTATTAAGAACTGCTCTTACTAAACCTCCTTTTTAAAATCGAGGAAGGAAAGCATAATTATTAATAATGTAGCAAAGTGGAAATTGAGGGATTTTTTTGACATCTTGCTGAAAATATAGTAATATATCAAAAAATAAGAGATAAATACTAAGGGAAGAGTAGGATAAGTTAAAGTTATTCGAAAGTCATCCCTTAAAATTTAGCCTGAATCTAAGAGTAGGGCTAAACGATAGTTTCGTTAGAACTAAAGATAAGCGCCTGTAGAAAATATTTCACTTGTTTAATTAGTACAGGAAATAAGGTGGTACCGCGGAAAGACTCACTTCGTCCTTTCTTTGATGAAGGAGTCTTTTATTTTTTAGTCAAGGGAGAATAGAGCGATGAAAAAAACATTTAATAATGATATTCCTTCGGTATATGATCCTAAGGGCTTAGAAGAGAAATGGTATCAATTCTGGTTAGAAAAGAATTATTTTAAAGCTCAGATTCAGTTTGATAAAGAAAAAAATTACTCTATAGTAATTCCGCCCCCCAATGTAACTGGTTCTCTTCATATCGGGCATGCCTTAAACAACACCTTGCAGGATATTTTAATTAGATGGAAGAGAATGGAAGGGTATAATACTTTATGGTTGCCCGGTACCGATCATGCCGGGATTGCTACTCAAAATGTGGTAGAAAGAGAAATCAATAAAGAAGGTAAATCTAGATTTGATTTAGGAAGAGAAAGATTTTTAGAAAGGGTCTGGCAATGGAAAGAAAAATATGGAGGCAACATTATCAATCAATTAAAGAGGTTAGGCGCTTCCTGTGACTGGTCTCGCTTGAGATTTACTTTAGATGAAGGTCTTTCCCGGGCAGTAAGAAAGGTATTTGTCCAGTTGTATAAGGAGGGTCTAATTTATCGGGAAAATTATGTTATTAACTGGTGCCCCAGATGCCAGACTGCTTTAGCAGATATTGAAGTGGAATCTGTGGAAGAAGATGCTCATTTATATTATATAAATTATCCCCTTAAAGAGGCTGATGAATTTATCACGGTAGCAACTGTTCGACCAGAAACCATGCTGGGCGATACCGCGGTAGCAGTTCATCCTGATGACCCTAGATATAAAAGATTGATCGGCAAAATAACTATACTACCTTTGATGGGTAGAGAATTGCCCATCCTTGCTGATCCTTATGTCGACCCAGAATTTGGTACAGGAGCGGTAAAAATTACCCCCGCACATGATCTTAACGATTATGAGATAGGAAAACGCCATAATCTTGAGTTTATAAATCTTTTAAATAATGATGGTACTTTAAACGAGCAAGCTGGTAGATTTAAGGGATTGAGTGTAGAAGAGGGGAGAAAAAAAGTGGTAGAAGCCTTAAAGAGTGAAGGATATCTGAAAAAAGTAGAGGACTATCATCATTCTATTGGACATTGTTATAGGTGCAATACGGTTATTGAACCTTATCTTTCCCGACAATGGTTTGTGAAAATGAAAGAGCTTGCTGAACCAGCTATCACTGCGGTGGAAGAGGGCAAGATAGAATTCATACCTTCTCGCTGGAATAAGGTCTATTTTGAGTGGATGAGAAATATTAAAGATTGGTGTATTTCTCGCCAACTCTGGTGGGGACATCGTATTCCAGTATGGTATTGTCAAGATTGCTCAGCCTTAAATGTAGAGGAGAGAGAGCCAACCTCTTGCCAGAAATGCGGTAGCCATAATTTAATTCAGGATCCAGATGTCTTAGATACCTGGTTTAGTTCAGCGCTCTGGCCTTTTTCTACCCTGGGGTGGCCGGAGGAAACTGATGATTTGAAGAGTTTTTATCCCACCTCGGTATTGGTTACTGGTTTTGATATTATCTTCTTCTGGGTAGCCAGAATGATTATGATGGGACTTAAATTTTGCGATGAGGTCCCCTTTAAAAAAGTATATATCAATCCTTTAATCAGAGATAAAGAAGGCAAAAAAATGAGTAAATCAAAAGGAAATGTAATAGATCCCCTGGTTATACTGGAAGATTATGGCGCTGACGCACTAAGAATGACCCTTGCTGCCCTCACCATTCAGGGGAATTATATCTGTTTATCTGAAGAAAGAATCAAAGGATTTAGAAACTTTACCAATAAAATATGGAATGTTGCTAGATTTTCTATGGTAAATCTTAAGGATTTTCAAATAGAGAAGATGGAAAAGGAAAGAATATCTCTTTCCCTGACTCTGGCTGACCAATGGATACTCAGCAGACTGAACACTACTATCCGTTTGGTGAATGATTATCTAACTGAATTTAAATTCGGAGAAGCTGCCAAAACTATTTATGAGTTTGTTTGGAATGAATTTTGTGATTGGTATATTGAATTTATTAAACCAAGATTATATCAGGAAAAGGACCAAATTACTGAGGAGACCGCCCAATACACGTTATGGATAACCCTGACTAATATCTTAAAGCTTTTACATCCTTTTATGCCCTTTATTACGGAAGAAATCTGGCAAAGAATTCCTCACCTGGAGGAAAGTATAATGGTTTCCTCCTGGCCTAAAGTTGATAATAAGGCCATAAAACCGGAGATGGAAAACCGAATCTCCAAAATAATGGATATTGTTCGAACCATTAGAAATATTAAATCAGATATGAATATACCTTATGGCAAAGAAATTGACCTACTTATTGTGGTGAATAAAGATAAAGATTTATTAAAATTAATCAGGGAGAATGCTGGCTATATAGAAGCACTGATAAAAATAAGGAATCTAAAAATTGACCTTTGCCTTGAAAAACCTCCCTATTCAGTTACCGGAGTATTAGAAGGTATAGAAATTTTTATTCCTTTAAAGGAACTCATTAATTTAGAAGAGGAAATAAATCGTTTAAAGAAAAGGTTGCTGAAAATTAAGCAAGAGCTGAATACCACAGTTAAAAAAATCCAAAATGAAGATTTTCTATCCCGAGCACCCAAAGATATTATTCAAAGAGAAAAAGAGAAATCGAAGGAATTAACTGATATCGTAGAAAGATTAGAAAACCATTTGAAAAGTTTGCAATAAAATAAAGAGATAGGATTACCAATATAATTCGAAACTAAATCCAGAAGGAATTATGACTGAATACCAGAAGGCACTACAATATATTTACCATCTAAATAAGTATGGCATTAAATTAGGGTTAGAAAATATTGCTTATTTGTTGTCCTTATTAGGCAATCCGCAGGAAAGACTAAATATTATTCATATTGGCGGAACTAATGGCAAAGGATCAACTGCTGCCATCATTAGCTCTATCCTCCAGACGGAAGGTTTTAAGGTGGGCTTATATACCTCTCCCCATCTGGTTGAATTTAATGAAAGAATGAAAATCAATGGACAAAATATCAGTTCAGTAAGAGTGGTCAATTTATTAGAGAAGATCAAGCCTTACCTTAAAAAAACTTCCCAGACTAAAGAATATAGACATCCAACCTTTTTTGAAGTGATTACTGCAATGGCTTTTCTATATTTTTTTGAGGAGAAAGTAGATTTCTTAGTCTTAGAAGTGGGGCTAGGAGGAAGATTGGATGCCACTAATGTTTGTAAACCTTTACTTTCAGTAATTACCAGAATTGATTATGACCATATGGATAAATTAGGGAATAGCTTAGAAAAGATAGCCTGGGAAAAGGCAGGTATTATCAAACCAGAAGGTATAGTCATTAGTTCAACCCAATATAAAAAAGTAAGAGATAAATTAAAAGATATTGCCAAAGAAAGAAGATGTATTCTATTTACCGTAGGGGAAAAAATTAGGCCTCACTTGATTAAAGCAGATACCAGAGGTATCTGGTTTGATATAAAAGGAATTTATGGAGAATATAAAAATCTTTTCCTTTCTCTAGTAGGAAAGCATCAGTTAGAGAATGTTGCCACTGCTATTACAGCAGTAGAAGCATTGAAAATCAGAGGATTCGATATTTCACTTTCATCAATTCGGGAAGGCTTGAAAAGAGTAACCTGGGAAGGCAGACTGGAGATTATTCAGGAAAGGCCTTTCATTGTTCTCGATGGAGCACACAATCCCAGTGGAATTAAAACTGTGTATAAAAATTTACTAGAAATATTCTCTTATCGACGTTTAATCTTAGTATTAGCTATTTTTTCTGATAAAGATTTTTCAAGAATGATAAAAATTATCACTCCTATAGCAGACCTATTAATTACTTCTAAAGCAAAAAATCCGCGAGCTACTTCTCCAGAGATAATCGCCCAGGAAGCATCTCGTTTTATAGACCAGGATAGAATTATTATTACTCAAAGTATATCTCAGGCTATCCAATATGCACTAAAAAAGGCCAACCAGGATGATTTAATCTGCATAACTGGCTCCCTTTACATGGTTGGGGAAGCAAAACAATATTTTATAAAAAAGCAAAAAATTTTAAAAAACTCTAAATAAATATTTATTTTTTATAAAAAAGATTTAATTACCTGGCAAAATTATATTTTCAACTTTAATAAAAATATATATTCAAATAAGGAGGTCTATGGGATTGAATCTATCCAATCAAGAAAAGATAACCATTATTTTTTTACTCTTAATTATTGTCCTGGCTCTGGGGATAAACTGGTATAAAAATATAAACCAAGAGGAAAAGATGGTAATTAATTCTGCCAGCTCAAGAGCAGAGGAATCTTTAGAGGATAATCCTGTGACTAAAATAGAAGAACCCCCCATAATAATTCATATTGCCGGAGCAATAAAAAATCCTGGAGTTTATAGACTAAAACCTACTGACCGAGTAATCGACGCAGTTAAAATTGCGGGAGGAGAGACTGAGGATGCAGATTTAGATGCTATCAATCTGGCTGCTTTACTAAAAGATGGGCAAAGAATAGTAATACCATATCGAAATTTGAATATTATAGAAGGGGAGGGAAATTCTCAAGAACTCAGTAAAATAAATAGACCTTTTTCATCTTCCCCAGAAAAGATCAATATCAATACTGCTAATTCTACCTTATTACAGACCTTACCGGGAATTGGTCCGGTTTTAGCTGATAAAATAATAGAATTTAGAAATAAAAATGGATATTTTAGTTCTATAGAAGACCTGAAAGATGTTTCGGGAATAGGAGAAAAAAGATTTGAAGGAATAAAGGATCTGATTTGTGTCCAGTAGAAAAAAACATTAGGCCTCTACCAGTAATCTTATTTTTTTATATTATCGGGATCATCTTAGGGAACTCAATCCAGCCTTCTTTAACCTATCTATATTCCCTAATTCTAACCTTGATCTTGTTCTCTATAATAGGCTTTAAAAAAGATTGGTCTATAGTTACTGTTTTATTATTTTTTACCGTACTGTTAATAGGATTATTAAATTATCAACTTCATATTCAACCGCTAGGTAAGCAGAATATTGCCAATTTTTCCAATGACCCTACCTTGACCATTACGGGAATAGTGCTAGAAAAAGAAGAATATCCAGGTCGAGAAAAATATTCTTTGCACTTAAAGGTTAAAGAGATTGAGAAACAGGGCAGGAAAATTCAAGTTAGTGGAATTACTTTAGTTAATGTTTATCTTAAGGATTGTCCCTATCAATATGGAGATGTTTTACGAATAAAGGGCAAAATATCCTCGCCCTCCCAGAAGAATAATTTTGGAGAATTTGATTATCGGTTATATTTAGCTCAAAAAAGAATATTCACCATAGTAAATATATGGGAGGAGCAAAAAATCTCTAAAATTGGGATAGAAAAGGTTAATCCCTTTATCTCTATTTCCGTAAAAGCAAGAGATAAATTAAAAAACATAACCAATAAACTGATTAATCCTCCCTATAATTCTTTACTTATTGGTATCTTGCTGGGTGAAAAGGACGAGCTCTCTCCAGAAGTTAAAGATACCTTTATTGAATCAGGAACTATGCATATCCTGGCTGTTTCAGGCTTGCACGTCGGGATAATAGTAATGGTTTTATTCTCACTTTTAAAATTTGTCCCTCTCTCCCGGCAATTAAAATTTATTTTAATAATCTCCTACTTAATTTTTTATGCCTCCCTGACTGGATTTCGTCCATCAGTGCTTCGTGCTGTCTTGATGTTTTCTATCCTAGTGGCAGGTAACTTATTGAGCCGAAAGAGAAATATCTATCTTACTCTCTTCTTTTCTGCCTGGCTAATCCTCTTGTTTAATCCTTTACTAATTTATGATGCAGGTTTTTTATTATCTTTTACTGTTACTTTTTTTATCCTTTATCTTCCCCAGATCTGGCAAGAAATACTCTGCAAAATAACTCCGCTAATTAGAAATCCTTTATCTCTTTCCATAGCTGCCTGGATAGGAATTTTTCCTCTTTCTGCTTATTATTTTTATAAAGTATCCCTTATTGGGATTATTGCTAATTTATTCGTAATACCTTTGGTAGGGATAGTGGTGGTGATTGGATTTCTGATCTTTCTAATCGGATTAATTGATCTTTCTTCCGCAGGTTGGCTTGCAAATATAGAGTTCTATATTTTAAAGGGAATAAATTTACTGGTCCAAAAATTGTCTTCTTTACCCTTTGCATATTTAAACATTCAGCAGCCCTCTATAATAATTATTTTTTTATTTTATCTTTTAATTTTTTATATCTTCGAAATAATTTATCCTAAAATGTGTTCACTCCAGATAAAGAACCGCAATACATTAATTCTTCTATTAATGATAACAATTATAATCTTCTTTTCGTTATCTTATCCTTCGGAGGAATTGCTGGTTAATTTTCTTAATGTAGGAGAAGGTGATTGTATCTTGATAGAAGCACCAAAAGGAAAGACTATCTTGATTGATGGGGGAGGCACTCCTTTTAATGATTTTGATGTTGGTAGTAAGTTAGTCATCCCTTATCTCAGGAGAAAAGGCATAAATCGAATTAACTTAATGATTCTAACCCATCCGGACTTAGACCATCTAGAAGGATTAGTATACGTAGTGAAAGAACTAAAGGTTGATAACTTTTTAGACAACGGATTTGGTGGAAATTTACCAGAATATAGAGAATTGATGGAGTTGATTAAAGAAAAAAATATCCCTTATTATCAGCTCACCGCTGGAGACCAGATAATATTAAACCAGGATCTGGAGATACTAGTGTTAAATCCATTTTATAATCCTTATTTTTACGAGAAATCTGATTTGAATAACGCCTCAATTGTGATAAAATTATTTTATAAAAATGCAAAATTTCTTTTTACTGGAGATATCGAAGCAGAAGCAGAGAAAGAGATGTTATCCTTCTGGTATAACCTGGAAAGTGACATCTTGAAGATAGCCCATCATGGAAGTATAAGTTCTACCAGTTCAGAATTTTTAGAAAAAGTGGACCCAAAGATAGCTATTATTTCTGCAAAAAGTAACAACTTTGATCATCCCCACCCCAAAATTATTCAAAGATTAGAAGAAAAAAAGATAAAGATATATCGAACCGATCAGAATGGTACCATTATCATTCATACTGATGGTGATGGTCAAATATATAACCTAAAAACTTTAAGATAAAGATGGGTATAGGAATGAAGCAGGAAAAATATCCTGGCTACCAGGATATACTAAATCATCTGAAAAAAGAAGAAATCTTACCCGTGTATTTATTCTGGGGAAAAGAAAATTATTTAAAAGAAACTATTCTAAATAAATTTAAAGAAAAATTGCTGAACCCTTCCACTAAAGAATTAAATTATAAAACCTTTTCTGCCGACCGGATTACTTCTGGTGAAATAATCAACGAGTTGGAAATACTTCCGTTTCTTTCCAAAAATAAATTAATCATCTTAAAGGAGGCAGAAAAATTGAACCAGGAAGAGGTAATAAAGTTAGCCAGTTATCTAAATAAATCAAACTTGTTAAATACTTTCTCCACCTTAATCATTATCTATCAGGAAGGTTCTCCTCATAAAGATTTACTGGAAGCAGTAAAAGGAATCGGAAAGATAGTGAAATTTGATTTTCCTGATAAATCAAGATTAAATTTCTGGATTAATAATAAATTGTCTAAAAGCAATAAAAGGATAGACCGAGAGGCACTGGATTACTTACATTATCTAATTGGCTCGGAGTTAAGATCTCTTTTTAGCGAAATTGAAAAGTTAGACCTGTATACCCAGGGTAAGAAATTAATAGAGAAAGAAGATATATTGGCCATCTATAGTGGCTCAGAAACAGTGAATATCTTTAAATTTTTAGATAATTTAGGTGATAAAAAATTAAAAGATAGTGTAGACGGAATAGTGAAATTGAATAACAGTAATCTTTTTTCTCTTTCAGTGTTGGCGATGATTTATCGCCAGATTAGACTTATCTTACAAACCAAATTTTTGCTTTTAAATAAATCTAATTTTTCCCAAATCAAGAAAGAATTAAATTTGCCAGATTTTGTGATAGAAAAGTTGATGGTTCAAGCTAAAAAATTTAACCTCCAGGAGATTTGTCATATCTATAAATTACTAAATGAGGCGGATTTAGAATTAAAAGATAGTCAAAAAAGTCCTCAAATTATTTTGGAAGAGCTAGTAATGAAGATCATTAATCAAAGGTGAGGATAGGGGAAGAAAAAATAGAATAGTATAGTGATAATTAACTGCCTAAAAAGAAAAGGAATAAGGAAATGAAGACTTACTTATCTGAAAATGTTCAGGAATTAAAAAGGGACGGATAATTCCGTCCCCTCAGTTTTATAGGAAAGTCAACTCGAAACGGGAAAATTAAAATTTTTTATTATTCCTAATACTTAAGAGAGTTTATTTCTTTGGTTTTTTTACCTTTTCCGGGGAAGTCTGGACTGTTTTTTTGACCTTTTTTTGAACAGCTTTGGGAATTTTCTTGGTCTTTTTAACCGTCTCAACCTTTTCTTGTTGTTCTTTGGCTTTAATGGTTTCTTTAATCTTGGGAGACTCAGAGGCTTGCCCCGACTTGATTAGAGTATCTATTTTTTTTGCTAACCTTGATTTTTTACGAGAGGCAGTACCTTTAGTGATAATACCTTTATTCACAGCTTTATCTAAACTGGATACTATCTCTTTAAAATATTTTTCTATATCTTTTTCTGTTTTTTCGGCCAAAGCAGTAAGCAATTTTTTAATATTACTTTTAATTGCTGATTTAGTGGATATATTTCTCAAATGAGCTTTGTTAGCGGTTTTAACTCTTTTTATAGCTGATTTTATATTCGGCATCTTGATTTCCTTTCTCTATTTTTTATACTTGGTAAATTTTAGCATTAATTTATTTTAAAATCAAGTAGTGAAATATTCTAGCTTGCCGTTAAAATTAGAGATAGATTATATAGTGAAGAGATACAGAATAAATATAAAATTTATAAGGATTTTTCATTCGATAATGTTTTCAAAATTTCTAGTTAAATTGCATTCTTGAGCGAGAAATAACGATCAAAAAAAGAAGGCATACTATGGATACCAAGCATAAAATAGCCAAATATGCTGGGTTAGTGATTATAGCTACCCTAGTGAGTAGAACGCTGGGTCTATTTAGAGAAATAGTAATTTCAAATAAATTTGGAGCTACTATAGAAACCGATGCTTTTTTTGTTGCTTTTATGATTCCTAACTTACTCCGGAGCCTCTTGGGAGAAGGTGGTTTAGATAGCGCCTTTATACCAATTTTCACTGAATATTTAACTAAATTTAATAAAAAAAGGGCAGAATATTTTGCCTGCAATATAATGAATATTCTAATTATAATTCTAATAATCATCATTGCCCTGGGAATCTGGATCACTCCCCTCCTCATTAAAGTCATTGCCCTGGGTTTTAAAAGTAATCCTTATAAATATGAACTGGCTATTAATCTAACCAGAATAATGTTTCCTTATATTGGGCTGGTAGCCATTGCTTCTTTATTTATGAGCATCCTTAATTCTTATCAGAACTTCTTTGTCCCTGCTTTATCGCCTGCGATGTTAAATATCTCCATGATATTCCTGGCCTTTACCTTTACTGGGCGGTATGGCATTTATAGTCTAGCCATAGGAGTACTCTTGGGAGGAATTGGTCAGGGAATAATTCAGATACCTGAATTATTAAAAAATAGAGTGGAATATAAATTAGTTCTAGATTTTAAAGATGAAGGAGTGAAGAAGATATTGAATTTATTGCTTCCGGTTATCTTTGGTTTAGGAATTACTCAGATTAATGTAATAGTAGATCGAACCATCGCCTCAACCCTGATTGACGGAAGTATCTCTGCCCTATATTACGCTAATCGTCTAGTTCAATTTCCCTTAGGTGCTTTTGGTATAGCTATTTCTACTGCTGTTTTTCCCACTCTATCCCAATTCACTGCTCAAGATAATATTCCGGACTTTAAACATTCTTTTTTATTTGGTTGGAGATTATTATTATATATCACTATTCCTTCTACCTTCGGACTAATCGTACTGAGGGAGGATATTATCCGCTTAATTTATGAACATGGTATTTTTGATAGTAAGGCAACTATTATGACTACCCACGCTTTATTATATTATTCTCTGGGATTATTTGCCTATGCCAGTGTTAAATTAATTACTATGGCTTTTTATGCTTTAAAAGATGCTAAAACCCCAGTTAAAATCGGTATAATCATTGTTTTAATTAATATTGCTCTAGATTTAATCTTAGTTAGATTTTTAGCTCATTCTGGTTTAGCTTTAGCTACTTCAATTTCTGCAATAATCAATATGATAGTTTTGTTAAAATACTTAGGGGTAAAAACAGGGGAACTGGAGATAAAAAATCAGGTTGTTTTTTTACTCAAAACTATCTTAGCTTCTATCATAATGGCGATAAGTTGTACTTTTTTTAAGACTATTTTGGGAAATTTTTTAGAGTTTTCCAGTAAAATTAACCAGGGTATAGAAGTATTAATTCTAATTCTTTATAGTGGTATAATATATATAATATTTAGTTATCTTTTTAATATACCAGAAATTAAAAATCTAAAAAAGTATCTTTTTGTAATTCTAAAAGGAAAGATATAGAAATGTTAAAAGAAGTAACCCTAACGACGGATAGAATAAGGAATTTCTCTATTATCGCTCATATTGATCATGGCAAATCTACTTTAGCCGACAGATTATTAGAATATACGCATACCATTTCAGAAAGGGAAAGAAAAGAACAGATCTTAGATTTTATGGACCTGGAGAGAGAAAAGGGGATTACCATAAAATCAAAAGCAGTAAGATTGTATTATCAAGCCCGGGATGGGAAAGAGTACCTTTTGAACTTAATCGATACCCCTGGACATGTTGATTTTTCCTATGAGGTCTCTCGAAGCTTAGCTGCCTGTGAGGGTGCTTTGCTGGTAGTAGATGCTTCTCAAGGAATACAGGCTCAAACTATTGCTAATATTCATTTAGCTCAAAAAAACGATCTCCGGATCATTCCGATAGTAAATAAAATTGATCTTTCTACTGCCAATCCCCGACAAGTAATCTCCAGCTTAAGAGAGCTTCTGGCTATATCGGAAGAAGAAATTATTTTAGCCAGCGCCAAAGAAGGAATTGGAACTGTAGATATTTTGGAGGCTATTGTAAAAAAAATACCCCCTCCCAAGGGAAATCCAGATAATCCTCTACGAGCTTTAATCTTTGATTCGGTCTACAATTCTTATCAAGGAACCATTGTCTATGTGCGAATTGTAGATGGAAATATTAAACCGGGAATGATTATTCAAACTATGGTGAACTTGAAAAAATATGAGGTTGCCGAGGTAGGAATTTTTCGTCCGCAGTTACAACCTTGCCAACAACTGAGTGCCGGCGAAGTTGGATATATTAAAGCTGGATTTAAGAACATTCAGGATACGCAAGTGGGGGATACTATTACTGATTTTTATAATCCAGCAAATACCAGTCTCCCTGGCTATAAAAAAATGAATCCTCTGGTTTTTTGCAGCCTCTATCCCGTGGATAATAATGATTACGAAGACCTGAAAAGCGCTTTAGATAAATTAAAATTAAATGATTCTTCTTTATATAGTGAACCAGAAACCTCGCAGGCTTTAGGATTTGGTTTTCGATGTGGTTTCTTAGGTTTATTACATATGGAAATTGTACAAGAAAGATTAGAAAGAGAATATAATCTCAATTTAATTGCTACTACTCCTAGTGTAATGTACAGGATTATTAAAAAGGACGGCAATATTATTCAGGTAAGCAATCCTTCTTCTTTCCCCGCAAAAATGGAGATTGAGAAGATTGAAGAACCTTATGTTGCTATGGAAATTATCACTCCGAATCAATATATAGGTGGTATTATGGAGCTGGTACAGGATAGAAGAGGAATATTTAAAAACATGGAATATCTGGGAGAAAATAAAGTAAAATTAAATTATGAGTTACCTCTTAATGAAATTATTATGGATTTTTATGATAAATTAAAATCCCGTAGTAGTGGCTATGCTTCTTTAGATTACGAATTTTTAGGATATAGACCATCTGACTTGATTCGGGTAGATATCCTGGTGAATTACGAACTGGTAGATGCTTTATCCTTCATCGTCTTTAAAGAAAAGGCTTACTATAGAGCCAAAAAAATTGTAGAAAAATTAAAAGAAATTATTCCCCGCCAATTATATGAAGTTCCTATTCAAGCAGCTATTGAGCGGAAAGTAATTGCCCGGGAAACTATCCGGGCTTTAAAAAAAGATGTTTTGGCTAAATGTTATGGAGGGGATATCACTCGGAAAAGAAAGCTTTTAGAAAAACAGAAGGAAGGCAAAAAAAGAATGAAAAAATTAGGTCGAGTAGAAATCCCTCAGGAAGCATTTTTAGGTATATTGAAAATAGATTAGGTGACCAAAATGAACCTGGGATTATATTTACACTTTCCTTTTTGTAAAACTAAATGTTTTTATTGTGACTTTAACTCTTACCCTTTGAAAAACATTGAAGATGCTTTACCCTATATCTCAGCTTTACACCAGGAAATTATTCTTTATACTAAGAAGATACCGAAAGGAATTCTAAAAACTATCTACCTGGGGGGAGGAACCCCCACTATTCTCCCAGCAGAGATTATTAATGATACTCTAGAAATTTGCCGTGAAAATTTCCTAACCAATCCAGATATGGAAATCACCGTCGAAGCAAATCCGGGGACCCTAGATAAGAGAAAGCTCAAAGTACTACTTTCCGCCGGAATAAACAGATTAAGTATAGGGGCACAAAGTCTTCGGGACCCAGAGTTAAAGAAGATGGGCAGGATTCATACTAAGAAGGATATTATTAATACTTATCAAGAAGCAAGAGAAATAGGTTTTAATAATATTAATCTGGATATAATCTTTGCCCTTCCAAAGCAAACATTAATTGAATTTCAAGAGACTATTGAAGAGGTATGTAAATTAAAACCCGACCATTTATCTCTATATAATTTAACGTTGGAGGAAGGGACACTTTTCTTTAAGTGGTGGAAGGAGGGTAAATTAAATTTACCATCCGAAGAGTTAGAATATACCATGTTTAAATGGGCAATCAGTTTTTTAAAAAAACATGGTTTTGAGCATTATGAGATTTCCAATTTTGCTCTTCCCTCTAAGCAGTCCCGGCATAATAAAATATATTGGGATAATCAACCTTATTTGGGAATAGGAGCTGGTGCCTCTTCCTTTCTTGGGGGATACCGTTATAAAAATTATGCCCATCCCCAAAAATATATTCAGGAATTAGAAAAGGGAAGATTTCCAGTGGAAGAAGGAGAGAGATTATCTTTAAAAAAAAGAATGATTGAAACCATTATTCTGGGCTTAAGGAGAAAAGAGGGAATATCTTATCAAAAATTTAAGAGTAGATTCAAACTTGATTTAGATAAAATGTTTAATCTGCAGATAGATAAGTTGGTTAATCAAAAATTATTAAAGAAAGATAAAGAGAGAATTCAATTAACTTTTCGAGGGTTATTCCTGGCCAATTATGTCTTTCGAGAATTTATCGATTAATAAATTTTATCCAAATGAGCGGAGAAAGATTATACAGCTTAAAATAATCATTAATTAACGTCTTGACAAAATTAAGATATAGTGCTATTTTAATTAGGGTAATTAGCACTCTCTTGGTAAGAGTGCTAAAAAGGGGTGAAAAAGAATGGAATTAAATGATAGAAATAAAACTATTCTTGCAGCATTGATTCATCGTTATATCACTACTGCTGAGCCAGTTAGTTCCAGTGAAATTGCAGAAAAATATAATTTAAAATTAAGTCCAGCCACTATAAGGCACGAAATGAATTTATTAGAAAAGGAAGATTATTTATGGCAACCTCATACTTCAGCCGGGAGAGTTCCCACTGATAAGGGTTATAGATTTTATGTAGATAATTTGATGAAAAGGAGTACTTTAAAAGAAATAGAAAAGGAAGAGATTAGTCAGATATACTTTAAAAGCAAAGAGTTTGAAGAGACTATGAAAATTACTGCTCAACTATTATCTAAATTGACTAATAATATCGGGGTGGTCCTAGAACCAAATATTGTAAACAATTTTATTAAAAGTATCCAATTTATTCAGATAGGGAACAATATTATCTTAGTTTTAATGATTACCGATACAGAATTAATCTTTAAAAAACTGTTAAAACTATCAGGGGAAATTACCAAAAGTAATTTAAATTATCTTTCTAATTTTATTAATCGTAAATTACAAGAACATAAGATTAGCTTGAATAATTTGTATGAAATATTAAAAGAAGAACTACAAAGAATTCTTTTATTCCAGGAAAGATTTAATTATATCCATAAGTTTATAGAAGAATGTTTTGATTTGAAATATTTCAATGATAAAATTTATTTAAATGGCAGAGTAAACCTAATGAGACAACCCGAATTTAAAGAGGCTGATAAATTGAACTATCTTTTTTCTTTTATTGAAAAAGAGAATGTCCTGGCTAATACTATTCGGGAACATATCACTTTTGAAAATACCAGAATAGTAATTGGAAGAGAGAATAAACAGAAAGAAATACAGAATTGTAGTCTAATTACCAGAAAGTATAAAATAAAAGGGAAGGCTGCTGGAGCTATTGGAGTATTGGGACCGACTAGAATGAATTATCCCCGAATGGTATCAATTGTAGAATATATTTCCGAAAAACTGAGTGAAATATTATCTGAATTTTAAAGAAAAATCCAGAGGAGGCAGAATAATGAGCGAGCAAGAAAAGAATGGTAAAGAATTACAAAAAAAAGAAGAAAAGAAAGAGCAAATAGGGAATAAAGCAGATAAAAAATTTACTAAAAATGAGATGTTACAGATGATTAAAAATAGCCAGGAAGAGATACAAAGATTAGAAGATGAACTAACTCAGACACAGAGGATAGTCCAGGAAAAAGAGGCTTTAGCCAAAGATTACCTGGACCATTTAAAAAGACTACAGGCAGACTTTGAAAATTATAAAAAGCGTGAAGAAAAAAGAAGAAAAGAATTTTTGGAATTTGCCAATCAGGAATTATTAAGCAAACTATTGGTAGTAGTAGATAATCTGGAAAGGGCTATCGAATCTTCCCAAAATACTACTAATGTGGAGGCAATAAAAGAAGGAATTGATAAAATATTAAAAGAATTTCATCAAATTTTAAATCAGGAAGGAGTTAAGCCTATAAATTCAATAGGAAATAAGTTTAATCCCTTCCAACATGAAGCTATGTCTGTAGTGGAGACGGACCAATTTCCAGAAGATACTATAACTGAAGAACTTAGAAAGGGCTATTATTTTAAATCAAAGGTGTTAAGACCGGCGATGGTGAAAGTTGCGGTATCAGTGAAAAAAGAAAAAAAATAATCTATTGAAAACTTAATTAAGGAGGAATTAATATGGGGAAAATAGTTGGTATTGATTTAGGCACTACTAATTCTGTAGTAGCTATTATGGAAGGCGGTAAGCCTGTAGTAATCGAAAATGAGGAAGGAGGAAGAACCACTCCTTCTATTGTTGCCTTTACTAAAAAAGGAGAAAGATTAGTGGGATTATTAGCCAAAAGACAGGCGATTACTAATCCTGAAAACACTATCTTTTCTGTAAAAAGGTTAATTGGTCGGAGATTTAATGACGATATTGTGCAGAGAGCCAGAAAATTTTTACCATTTAAGTTAATTTCTGGAGAACATACCGATATTAAGATCGAAGCAAAAGGTAAAAATTATAGTCCCCAGGAAATCTCTGCTATGGTGCTGCAAAAACTAAAAAAGTCTGCAGAAAATCATTTAGGGGAGACCGTTACCGATGCGGTTATTACTGTTCCCGCTTATTTTAATGACAACCAAAGAGAGGCTACCAAAGATGCGGGAAGAATAGCAGGATTGAATGTCTTGAGAATAATTAACGAACCTACTGCTGCCGCTTTAGCCTATGGTTTAGATAAGAAGAAAGACGAAAAAGTCGCAGTCTATGATCTTGGTGGTGGTACTTTTGACATTTCCATTTTAGAAATTGGTAAGGAAGGAGTCTATGAAGTAAAATCAACTAATGGTAATACTTTCTTAGGTGGAGATGATTTTGATCAGAGAATTATAGATTGGATGGTAGATAATTTTAAAAAGGAGAATGGGATTGATTTAAAACAGGATCAAATGGCTTTACAAAGATTGAAAGAGGCAGCTGAGAAGGCAAAATGTGAATTATCTTCCTCTTTGGAAACCGAGATTAATTTACCATTTATTACTGCTGATGCCAGTGGTCCCAAACATTTAAATTATACCCTAACCAGAGCAAAGTTAGAACAGCTTACTGCTGATTTAATAGAAAGTACTATCGAACCTTGTTATAAAGCATTAGAAGATGCCAAACTAAAACCCGAAGACATCGACGAGGTGATTTTGGTCGGTGGGCAGACTCGTATGCCTAAGGTTCAAGAAACCGTGAAGAAAATCTTCGGGAAAGAAGGCAATAAAGGAGTTAACCCAGATGAAGTAGTTGCCATTGGAGCTGCTATCCAAGCGGGTATATTAAAAGGTGAAGTTAAAGATATCTTATTATTAGATGTTACGCCTCTATCTTTGGGTATCGAGACCTTAGGGGGGGTATTTACCAAGTTAATTGAGAGGAATACTACTATCCCTACTTCAAAAAGTCAGATCTTTTCTACTGCTGCTGACAACCAAACCGCAGTGGATATTAATGTGTTACAGGGTGAAAGACCGATGGCGAAAGACAATACCAGTTTGGGTAGATTTCAATTAATAGGCATACCTCCTGCTCCAAGAGGAGTACCTCAAATAGAAGTCACTTTCGATATAGATTCTAATGGTATTTTAAATGTAAAGGCTAAAGATTTAGGCACCGGTAAAGAACAGAAGATTACCATTACTGCTTCTTCTGGATTAACTGAGGAAGAAATTAAAAGAAAGATAAAAGAGGCTGAGGAATATGCAGAAGAGGATAAAAAGATAAAAGAAAAGATTGAACTTCGCAATCAGGCTGATAATTTAATTTATACGGTAGAAAAGACTTTAAAAGAATCCTCAGATAAAATTGATCAGGGGGAGAAAGACCGGATAGAACAGGATATTAAAGACTTGAAAAAAGCCTTAGAAGAAGATAAAATGGAAGGCATAAAATCTGGAATAGAAAAATTGACTACCTCTTCACATAAACTGGCAGAGGAAATATACAAAAGAGCCTCAGCTCAATCCAAAGAACAAAGCAGAGGAGAAGAAAAGAAGGAAGAAACGGAATCGAAAACCTCAGAAGCTAAAGAGGAAGAGAAGGTAGTCGATGCAGAATATGAGGTAGAAAAGGACGAAGATAATAAATAGTTAAAACTTAGATAAATAACTAAAATTTATACTTTTCCTTATCCTTTTCTCAAAGTAAAGAGAGATGAAAATAAAAGGGTGGTAATCATTTTTTTATGGGTTGCCACCCCTAACCTTTTAGATAGCATCCGGTTTAAAAAAACAGTTTTCAATTAATTATTCTAATGAAAATATTGACGAGGGATTACAAGATTGCCCAAAAAAGATTATTACGAAACATTAGGTGTAAATAAAAATGCATCTATTGAGGAAATAAAAAAAGCATATAGACAACTTGCTCTGAAATATCATCCAGATAGAAATGCCTCTAATAAGGAAGCTGAAGAAAAATTTAAAGAAATAAATGAAGCTTATCAAGTGCTTAGCGATCCGGAAAAAAGAGCAAGATACGATCAGTTCGGGACTGCTGAAGGAATGGGTGGTTTTGATTTCCGTGATTTTCAGGGTGGAGGTTTTAGTGATTTTGGAGATTTTGGCGATTTCAGTGATATATTTGACTCCTTTTTTGGGACTAGAACGCGGAGAAGAGAAGATCGAATTCGCCCTAAAAGAGGAGCAGATTTAAGATATGATCTGGAAATAGATTTCGAGGAGGCTGCTTTTGGCCAGGAGACTAAAATTGAGGTCCCTTACTGGGATACTTGTCCGGCATGCAAGGGAAGTAAGGCTAAATCAGGAAGCACTCCTCAAACCTGTCCCGATTGCCATGGAACTGGAGAGATTAGAAAAACACAAAATTCTTTATTTGGTCAATTTATAAATATCCAAACCTGTCCCCGCTGTGGGGGAGAAGGCAAAATAATTATTGAAAATTGTCCTAATTGTAAAGGTATAGGAAAAGTAAAGGTAACCAAAGGAGTAAAGATAAAAATTCCTGCTGGCGTGGATACAGGGCATAGATTAAAGATAAGTGGAATGGGAGAACCTGGAGAAAGAGGAGGTTTACCCGGTGATTTATACATTGTAATATATGTTAAACCTCATCAATATTTCAGACGAGAAGGAATTAATATAAATTATAATACCAATATAAGTTTTGTAAAAGCTATTCTCGGTGGAGAGATTACCGTTCCTACTTTAGATGGCAATGCCAGAATAAGAATACCTGCCGGAACTCAATCTAATACTATATTTAGACTTAAAGGTAAAGGTATATATAAAATTGGAACAAAACAGCGAGGTGATCAGCTAGTCAAGGTAATTGTGGATATACCAGCGAGAATTACTGATGAACAAAAGAAGTTATTATGGCAATATGCCAAATTAAGTGGTGAGGATTTAGAAAATATCGGAGAAAAAGGCATTTTTGATAAAATAAAAGATGCCTTTAATCAATAGAATAAAGATAAATTAAATTTATTTTTTCAAGAAATTTTTTTAATAAAAAACAATAAAATATAATTCAAAAATTAAATTCTTATCTTTTATAGTGGAGATGAGTGAAAAATTGCCTATTTTTTTTGCCTCACCAGAAAATATTAAAGAGGACGAGAATAAGATTTTTATTTATGGTAAAGAAGCCAAACATATAGTAAAGTCTTTAAGATATAAAATTAATGACCAAATATTAATTTCTGATGGGAAGGGTAATCAATATTTAACTTCTCTCGAAGAATATAAAGATAAGGCATTAAAATGTAGAATAATAAGATCAATTAGGAAAGAAAAGAAAGAAAAAAAATGCGAAATAGTTTTAGCTCAGTCAATCCTGAAAGGAGAGAAGATGGATTGGCTAACGCAAAAATCCACAGAACTGGGAATTAATTCTATTATTCCTTTTATTTCTAAGAGAACTATTCCTCTCTTAACCCCACAAGACTATGAAAAGAAAAGAAAGCGCTGGCAAAGAATTGCCTATGAAGCCAGTAAACAATCTCAAAGAAGTACTATACCAGAAATACAATCTATAATAACTCTTGATGATTTATTGAGCAATTATCTCTATTCTTATGATTTATCTTTAATTTTCTGGGAAAATGAAAGGTTAACTACTTTAAAGGATATAATCAGTACTTCTCCTATGCCTCATAGAATTTTATATTTAATTGGCCCAGAAGGTGGTTTTTCAGAAGAAGAAATAAATTTGGCGCAAAAACACAGTTTAAAATCAATAAGTCTAGGAAATAGTTGCTTGCGGAGCGAAACAGCAGCTATCTTTGTTTTATCTATTCTTAAATACTTTTATCATCTTTAAAGCCTATCTAATAAAAATTACGCTAAATTATTTCCCAAGAATTTAAAATTCAGTGAAGAAGGAGGAATATTAGATTAAAAAGATTGCAGTAAAAACTCTCGGATGTAAAGTTAACCAGTATGATACAGAACTTATTTTAAGTTCATTGCCAGAAAAAGAATATAAGATAGTTAATTTTAATGAAAAAGCAGATATATACCTTATCAATACCTGTACTATAACTCAGGAAGCAGATCGAAAATCTAAACAGATGATTAGAAAAGCATCTCATCAAAACCAATATGCCCAAATAATTGTGACCGGTTGTTATGCCCAATCTAATTATCCAGATTTAGAGAATATCAAAGGAATAAGTTTACTCACTGGTAATAATCGGGAGGATATTGATTTCCAATTATTAACCCATTTAGATTTTAATCAGAAAATTATCAAAATAAATCCAGTAAAAGAGATTAAGCAATACCAGAATTATGGGAAGAGAAAGATAAATTTTCATACCCGTACCTGGATTAAAGTACAGGATGGATGTAATAACTTTTGCACTTACTGTAAAGTGCCTTATGTAAGAGGTAGACAAAGAAGTAGACTACCCAAAGACATTCAAAAAGAAATTTCAGAGCTAAATAATGAAAGGAGCAAAGAAGTAGTACTTTTAGGAATTAATTTAGGCTCTTATGGCAAAGATTTAGATGGGGGAAAAACTAACTTGCTTCATCTAATCTCTTTGATCAGTGATTTCACAAATATTCAAAGAATTCGTTTGAGTTCAATTGAATTAATTCACTTAGACGAAGAATTTTTTAAGGCCTTCCAAAAATTTCCTAAACTTTGTCATCATTTACATATTCCTCTCCAGAGCGGTGATGATAAAATTCTGAAATTAATGAATAGACCGTATAATTCATCAGCTTTTTACGATAAAATACAAAAAATAAGAAAATATTGTCCTGATATTACTATCACCAGCGACATAATGGTAGGATTTCCCCAAGAAGATGAAGATAGTTTTAATAATTCATATTCCTTTATCCAAAAACTTGGTTTAGCTAAAATTCATGTTTTTCCTTATTCCGATCGAAAAGAATGCTTGAGTAATCTCTTGATCCCCAAAGTAGATCCCTATATAAAAAGAGTAAGGGTAAATAGATTATTGGCTTTATCCCGTTCTTTGTATTATAATTTTAATCGAAATAATCTTGGATTAAAGATGGATATTCTCATCGAAAAGGAATCTAAAGAAGGGTCTAGGGAGAGATATTCGGAAGGTTTAAGTAGTAACTATTTAAAAGTAAAAGTACCTGGATTAACCGGGAAGATTGGGAAAATAGTACCTGTCCAGATTACAGAAGCTTTTCCCAATTATTGTCTGGCTAAATTATTGCCAAAAAAATAAATCTGTGCTATAATAAATTGGTTAAAGTAAAAATGGTCTTCCAAAAGAGTGGTCGTGAATACCACTCTTTTATTGTATAAAATAACTCTAACCTGATTATAGATTGCTGGGAAGTAGGAGGATAGATAAGGTATGCAAGGAGACATAATTCGAGTTTTAAGCGAAATAGAAAAAGAAAAAGGAATATCCAAAGACATATTAATTAAAGCAATAGAATCTGCTTTAACCTCAGCTTATAAAAAGAATTATGGAATAAAGAATGATATTGAAATAAATATGTGTAAGGATACTGGTAAAATACGAGTTTTTAATAAAAAGACTGTGGTAAAGAAAACTACTAATTCCATAAATGAAATTTCTCTAGATGAGCTGGATGTATCTGACCGGGAAAAATACTCTGTAGGAGATACAATTTTAATCGAAATAACTACTCAGGAGTTTGGAAGGATAGCTGCTCAAACTGCAAAACAAGTAATTGTTCAGAAAATAAGAGAAGCTGAAAGAAACGTTATATATGAACAATATATAGATAAAGAAAGGGATATTGTCACCGGAGTAGTTCAGAGAATTGAACAAAAAAGCGTGATTCTTGATTTAGGAAGGACAGAAGCTATTCTTTTACCCAATGAACAAATTAAAGGTGAAGAATATTATAAAGGTAAAAGAATGAAGGTTTATATCGTAGAGGTCAGGAAAACTTCTAAAGGTCCTAGAATTTTGACTTCTCGAACTCATCCTGAATTACTAAAAAGACTTTTTGAATTAGAAGTACCTGAAATTCATGAAGGTTTAGTAGAAATAAAGAATATTGCCCGTGAGGCAGGAAAACGCTCTAAGGTTGCAGTATATTCTAAAGACGAAAAAATTGATCCCGTAGGAGCTTGTATTGGCGATAGAGGATCGCGCATAAAGTCAATTATGATGGAATTAAAAGATGAAAAAATTGATATTGTTAGATGGAGTGATGATGATAAAGTATTTATTTCTAATTCTCTGAGTCCGGCAAAGGTAACCGTAGTAGAACTTATTGAGAAAGATAAAAAGGCTATAGTAAAAGTCTCTGACAAACAATTGTCACTAGCAATAGGTAAGGAAGGACAGAATGCTCGTCTGGCTGCTAAGCTAACTGGTTGGAAAATTGATATAAAAAGTGAAATAGAAGATAAGGACAAAAATAAAATGGAATCCCATGATGATACCACCTAAGTAATTAACCATTGTTTCGACAAGGAGCAGGCTAAAAATATGAAAAAGAGTGTTAAAATACCTATAAGGACTTGTGTGGGATGCCAGGAGAAAAAACCTAAAAAAGAATTATTAAGAATCATACGCAATGTAGAGGGGAATATCGAAATTGATCTTACCGGAAAAAAATCTGGCAGAGGTGCATACCTTTGTCATGATATAAAATGTCTAGAAAAGGGATTAAGGGAAAATAGTTTGAGTAAGGCACTGGATAAAGAAATTTCTCCTCTGATTATTGAAGAACTAAGAAGATTATTTACTTCAAAATCTCGTAATTAGAGATTAGATTTAATTAACTTTAATAATCTACCATCTAAAAGAAAATAAATAGAGGGCCTTAGTTTAATAAAATGAGGAAGGATTTCTTTATAGCCCAAGATTATTACGGAGGTGAATAATTTAAAAATGAGAGTATATGAAGTTGCAGAAAATTTAAAAATTCCAACTAAAGAGTTAATTTCTTTCTTAGAAAAGGAAGGTATAAAAATACAGAATCATATGAGTAATCTGGATCAAGATACAATTGAATTAATAAAAGAAATAGTCACTTCCGAGCGGGAAAGAAAAGATAAAGAAAAGGAAAAGGAAAAGGCTAAAACTATCGAAATTAATAAAATCCCCAACCTTAGAGAATTATCCCTTTTATTGAAATTACCCTTATCCCAGGTAATGCAAAAAGTAATAGAATATGGTCATATTAATTCTATAGACAAGGAAATACCTATTGAAATATTTCATAAAATTGCCCAGGATTATGAAATTAAAATAAAATATAGCAAAGAACTAAAACATAAACTCACTGTTCAAGATAAAATCAAATCGAAAGTATCAATAAGTAAACCACCAGTAGTTACTATCATTGGACATGTAGATCATGGCAAAACTACTCTTTTAGATACTATCAGGAAAACCAATATCACCAAGGGAGAGATTGGGGGAATCACTCAAAGCATCGGAGCTTATCAAGTAAATATCGATGGTAAAAAAATTGTCTTTATAGATACTCCCGGTCATGAAGCTTTCACCACCATGAGGGCTCGAGGAGTACAAGCCACAGATATTGCTGTGTTAGTAGTGGCAGCTGATGATGGAGTAATGCCCCAAACTATCGAAGCAATTAATCATGCAAAAGCTGCCCATGTTCCTATCATTGTGGCTATCAATAAAATAGATAAACCCAATATTAATATAGAAAAAATTAAAAAAGACCTGTCCAAGTATGATTTAGTATCCGAAGAATGGGGAGGAGATACCCTTATGGTAGAGATTTCTGCTCTACAAAATAAAGGGATAAAAGAATTATTAGAAACCATTTTGCTGCAGGCAGAAATATTAGAACTAAAAGCCAATCCTAATATTCCAGCTAGAGGTTTGATAATTGAGACTAAACTGGATAGAAAAAGAGGAATTGTAGCTTCAGTATTAATTCAGGATGGCTCATTAAAAGTAGGTGATTTCTTTATAGCAGGACTTACTTATGGGAAAGTAAGAAGCATTATTAACGATAAAGGAGAGGCTATTAAGGAAGCTGGTCCGTCTTCTCCAGTGGAGATCATTGGTTTTGATAAGATGCCCCAGGCAGGAGATCATTTCCAAATTGTACCTGATGAAAAATTTGCCAGAACTATAATTGAAGAAAGAGAAAATGAAGAAAGAAGTAAAATAATCGGTGAATCTTCTAAAGTATCGTTAGAAAAATTATTTTCTGAAATAAAAGAAGGGAAAATGGATCAATTAAATATTATTATTAAAACCGATACCCAGGGCTCTTTAGATGCCTTACAAAAAGCACTAAGTAAAATTAAAGTAATGAGCGAAAACAAAGAATTAAAAATTGATATAATTCACCAGGGAGTGGGAAATATTACTGAAACTGATGTAATGTTAGCTTCCGCCTCAGGAGCGATAGTGATCGGTTTTAATATAAGACCAGACTCAAATATCCAAAAAATAGCTCGAGATGAAAAGGTTGAAATAAGGCTTTACAGAATTATTTATGAGTTAATAGATGACATAAAGTTAGCTTTACAGGGATATCTTAAACCAAAAATAAAAGAAGTCGTGGGAGGTCAGGCAGAGGTTAGAGAAATATTCAAAATTCCCAAGGTAGGAGCAGTAGCAGGAAGCTATGTTCTCAATGGAAAAATTTCTAAAAAAGATAGAGTAAGAATCATTCGTGATGGCAAAATAATCTACGAAGGAAAGGTAGCTTCTCTAAAGAGATTTAAAGAAGATGTAAAAGAAGTGAGTGCAGATTTTGAATGTGGAATAAGTATTGAAAACTTTAATGATTTTAAACTCAAGGATATCATTGAATTTTATAATTTTGAAGAAATAAAAAATTAAAGATAATAGCATAAAATAGCAATTAAAAAATGATTATAGGAGTTTGTACGGTCAGTTTATATCTTCCCACCAGCAGTTCTCTAAAAGATAAAAGAAATATTTTAAAAAGCTTAAAAGCCAGGATTAGAAATAATTATAATGTTTCTGTCTCTGAAATTAATCACTATGATTTATGGAAAAATACTGTTTTGGGTTTTTCCTGTATTGGAAATGATAAAAAATATCTAAACCAAATATTTAACAAAATCATTCTATTTTTAAGTCAGGAAAATGATTTTGATATAATAAAATTTGAAATTAATATCTTGTAAAGTGAGTGAGAGTAATTATGACTTCATCTACCAGAAGATCCGAACAATTTGAAAAATATCTAAAAAAGAAAATAAATGAAATTATTTATCGAAGGATAAATGACCCCAGAATTAGTTTTGTAACTATAACTAAAGTATCTGCTTCTTCGGACTTAAAATATGCCAAAATATATATCAGTATTTATGGAGACGAAAATCATAATTTAAATTGTCTAAAGGCTTTAAAAAATGCTACCAAATTTATTAGAGGCGAAATTGCCAGAGAGTCAACGATTAGATATGTTCCGGAAATTACTTTCCTTGTCGATAAAGAAATAGAATATCAATATCGACTATTTAAGATATTGGAAGAAATGCATAAAGAAAATGCCCCGAAAAATGAGTGAAAAAAAATATTTTCAGCCCATAAAAGAGACCTTAGAAAAGTATGATGATTTTTTAATTACTTCGCATATTAATTTAGATGGTGATGCAGTTGGTGCTGAGCTAGCCATGCATTTCATATTACAAAAAATGCATAAAAAATCTACTATTATTAACGAAGATAAATTACCCGAGATTTATAGTTTCTTACCGGATAGTCAACAAATCTATGACTTTCAAAGTAGTAATCTGCCTGAGCACCAGTATAGTGTAGCGATAGTATTGGATAGTAGTAACCTCGATCGAATAGGAAAAGTTATTAAATTCCTTAAACAACCGAAGATCATTATCAACTTGGATCATCACAGCAGTAATGAAAATTTTGGACAGATTAATTATGTTAACCCATCTTCCTCTTCAGTGGGAGAAATTATTTACAATTTGACTAGATATATAGACCGAAATATTCTAGACTCTAAGATAGCCTCTTGTTTGTTTACCGCTATTATGACTGATACAGGCTCTTTCAAATACCAAAATGTAAATTCAAAAACTTTTAAGATTGCAGCCGATTTAATAAAAAAAGGTGCTATTGCTCATACTATTGCTAATGAAGTCTATAATAAAAAAACTCATTCTGGATTAATATTATTAGGTAAAGCGCTCTCTACTCTGAAGGTAGATTTCTCAAAGAAAGTAGCCTGGATCTATATAACCCGAAAAATGATGGAAGAAAGTACAGCTAAAGATGAAGATACAGAAGGAATCATTGACCTAATTACAACCTTAAAGAATATAGAAGTTTCTGTTCTTTTCAGAGAAACTAACGATCAAAAGATAAAAGTTAGTTTCCGCTCTAAAGGGAATTTTGATGTAAATAAATTCTCGCAAAAATTTAATGGTGGTGGACATCCTGGATCTGCGGGTTGTTTGTGTTACGCCAAGTTAGAGGAAATAAAAGAGAAAATTATTTCTGATTTACTTAAAGAGATATAAATTAAAAAAGTTTTTAATGCTTAGTCTTTAGATGAAAATTAAAAACTTAGAACTATATATACTATGAATGGTATTTTAAACATATATAAACCAAAAGGAATAAGCTCTTACCAGGTGGTAAGTAGAATTAAACATATTTTAAAAGTTAGTAAAGTAGGACATGCTGGAACATTGGACCCCTTTGCTACGGGTGTATTATTAATATGCATAAACCAGGCCACTAAGATAGTTGAGTATATTATGGATTTAGAAAAGCATTACCTGGCAGAAATGACCTTAGGAATAAGTACTGATACCTATGACCGGGAAGGAAAAATTGTTCAAAAAAAAGAAGTAAATTCCAGTCTGAATCCTCAAAAAATCAATTTACTACTTCAAAGATATAAAGGAAAAATAAGACAGATACCCCCTATGTTTTCAGCAATCCATTTTCAGGGTAAGAGACTGTATCATTTGGCCAGGGCTGGTAAGATAGTAGAGCGAAAACCTAGAATAGTTAATATTTTTGATTTACAGTTAGCCGATTTTGTCCCTGGAGAAAGTCCAGTGATAAAAATTGAAGTAACTTGTTCTAAAGGTACTTATATCAGGTCACTCTGCTATGATATTGGTAATGACTTAGGTTGTGGGGCATATTTATCTAATTTAACCAGAATAAAAATTGGTAATTTTAGTATAAATGATTCCATACAATTAGAGGATTTAGAAAAAGATAATACTTTAATGGCAAAAAAATTAATTAGTCTGAATGTAGCACTTAATTATTTAGATAAAGTGGTTATTGAAAAGGAAAAAATAAAAAAGCTAATTAATGGTAATCCAGTACTATCTAGCACGAAATTAATTCACTCTCCGGAGAGAAATCTAAGAAATAAAAAACTAGTAAGGATAGAGGACCATGAGGGGAATCTGCTGGCGATTGGTTACAGAATAATAGATGATAACCTGAGAGAATATATGATCAAACCTTTGAAAGTGTTTAATAAACTATAAAAATACATTAAATATACTATGGAAATATTAAGATATTCTAAAAATATTACACTACCTGATAAAAAAAGATATATTGCTTTAGGGGTATTTGACGGCGTACATCTGGGACACCAGAAGTTAATAAAAAAAG
>Ga0172366_10000268_pt1 | contig 35532 bp, 26 predicted proteins | sample LakKivSesite69cm_FD_114533 | JGI IMG/M metagenome (GOLD analysis project Ga0172366, IMG submission 114533) | Sediment microbial communities from Lake Kivu, Rwanda - Sediment site 69cm | ecosystem: Environmental > Aquatic > Freshwater > Lake > Sediment | place: Rwanda: Western Province, Lake...
GTTATTATCCGATATTCTCCATACCACAAACTGACAAGTCTGGTCAGGGAATGCGAAAACATCCTTATTGGATGCCATCCTTCCCATTCCACTGGAACCGCCTCCTGCATGGAGAAAAGCAGGATATAACACGGAATGGCAAGGAGGAAGGGGGGAAGCCAGACGGAACACCAGAAGGCGCATTCTCTTTTCACACCCTCCCATCCCTTGATGTAAAAAAGTACACCCACGAGACACAAAAACACCATCATGGCTGAAGGGTGCAACCAGAGGATGGCAAGACCGGTGAGCCAGAAAAGAACCCTGATAATGAGCGATGTTTTGCCCTTGATAAGTTTCGCAAAGAGCCATATAAACACAATCACGCCCAGAACCATCATGGAATACATGCGGGACTCTCGTGATGCCCAGAGGTTCATCTCATTCAGGAGGAGGCAGAGTGCGGCGGCGCGGGCAATGATGCGGTCTGTCTCCGTAAAAACAAAATAAAAAAGAAGACCCACGGACGCAGAACCTGCCATGACGGAGGGATAGCGGAGTGCCCACACGGAACGCCCAGCCATGTGTGTCCAAAACCACTCTATCATAAAATAAAGCGGCAAGTGCCCGTGCCTGAAACGATCCATTATGGACTCTTTTAAACCAAGAAGGGTATTTTGATACGTAGTCAACTCATCCACCCACAATCCCCTGCGGTCTAATAAGAGACTGTACAATATCAGGGCGATAAAACCCCAGAAGATTGCCTCAGCGCGGACAATAAAAATTCCCCTTTTACCCTTTCCTTCCATGCGCATGAAATCCATAAATCCTCCAATCCTTAATTCCAACACCGTGAAATCCAATATAATTTAACAATGACACATGGAAACGACAATTTAAGAAGAAGAAAAAAATCAACGCTGTTTTATCAACATAAATATTTTAAAATTAAATGAAATTATCATTGACATCAATTAACAGAATATATAGTTGACCTCACTTTTTAAGTTAATTGGAATTATTCATATTTCAGAATATATAATTTATACAAGGGAAATGAGGGAAATCTGGATATAACGGCGTGATAAGATGCCTAAACCAAATAAGTAAAAATATTAAATATTAAAATGTTAATCAAACGTTTTGATTCGAAAGTTTTATTAATTTTTTTACATTTCTTTCTTGCAAAATCAGAAAAGATTATATAGCAAAAATGAATATTAAAACAAAATAACTCATTTTAAAGATTAAAAAACTATTTTACAAAGGGGTAAGAAAAAATGGAAAATCTGCTGGGAAAAGAAATCTATGAGAACAGGGTTGCGCAGGGTCTGACTCAGGACCAGTTCGGCGCAAAGTATCGCGTTACCGGACCCGCCATCTTCAAGTTCGAAAAGGGTTATGTTAAACCCTCCCTCGACCTCTGGCTCAAGATGGCAAAGGAATTCGAGATTCCTGAAACACGTTCAGTACTCATGTGGATTCGTTCACGTCTGCCGGATGAATTTCAAAACCTGATCCAGATTAAGGACCAGCCGGTAGTCCTTGAGGAAGAGGCGGCTTATGCCCCTTCCAGGAAAAAGGATTACTCCAAATTTGGAGACAGGGAGGAGATGCGCAAGGCTATCCTTAAGGACACAAAGATTCCAAGGGAGATGAAGACCTTCCTTAAATCGGATGAAGTCTGGGAAATTTACAAGCCCACCGGTGTGGAGATTAATCTACTTCGGGACCGTTTCGCAGACCTTGGACAGGGTTCTGCAGAGGCGTATCGGGAGGCACTGCGGGTACTCCGCATGTTCACTGCCTCAAAGTAACCCTCTTGTTTTATTCCCCCCGTTCATTCAAAAAGAATTCGGGGGGATTTTTTTATTGCTATCCATGCTTGTGTCCGCCTGAGGCGGATGAATAATTTCAGAACGTATTGATGATGTCTTCACATTTTTCCTTCATGAGGGCGAGGGTTTCATCCGGGCTTCGCCTGCCGTTCAATGCCGCTTCAAAGTAGTCAGTGATTACGGTGCGCATTGGTTCCCAGGTTATAACCCGCGATTCAAAAATCCCATTGTCCAGGAGGGAGATGGGTGCCTTGTAACGGTGGTTCTTTCTCAGATACTCCTTCATATCGGGCGTTCCCAGAACGGAATAGCGGATGGGGAGATACCCTGTGCCCACCGACCATGTAGTGGCGCTTTCAGTATTTGTAAGGAAGGCAAGAAATCGCCATGCCGCCTTGATTTTCTCCGGCGAATGATTATTGAAGATACCGATATTTGTCCCCTGAAAGAGCGTGCGGGCAACCTTTTCACGCCCTGCGGGATAGGGAATGGGTGCAGTGTCCCACTGGAATTTACCTGCCACTGCCTTCTCAGTATAAGGCAAGGAGGCGGTGGAGCTGACATACATGGCGATGCGCTCGCCCCCGAATGCCCTGTCAAGATATGTGGGCTCAATATAAGCCACCTTGTCCTTCGTCGTAAGATTGATGAGATAATCCATGGTCAACCGCCCCGCCTCATTCGTAAAGGTGACTGTTTTTGCTCTGGAGTCAAGATAACGTCCACCTGCACGGAATAGGAATGTCGTGTATCCCTCAATAAAGGGTCGGATGCCGAACCCGAAACGTGTTGTGCCACTCTCGTCACGTCTGGTATACTTGATGCATGCATCACGCATCTCCTCCCACGTCACGGGGGCACGTCCCTCCCCTTTCTCATCCACCATCCCTATCTCCTTCATGGCATCCTTGTTGTAGTAAAGGACATATGCGCTTTTATTGAACGGAAGGGTGATGAGCTTTCCATCCCATGAGTTATCCTCGATAAACACCCTGACTATATCCTGCCTGCTTTCCTTCGAAAGACCGCCGTATTTTGAGGCAAGATCCTCCACCGGCTCAAGTAATCCATACTCTAAGAAGCGGGTTGTCCAGCTCTCATACATCTGGGAGATAACGGGATTCGTGTGCGCAGTGCAGGATGCGGTGAGGTTGGTAAGGAGAGAGTCATACCCCCCCTGATAAATGGAATTGATGTGGATATCAGGGTTTTGCCTTTCAAACTCTGCAATGATTTCATTGAGTATTTTACTGTGCTGTAGTCCCATGGCATGCCAGAAAGTTACAGTCACACGAGAGGGGTTGTGACCGGCAACGGGGCGGGTGCTGCATCCCGGAAAGACACACAAAAGGATTGGATATATAGTCAGTAATGCCGTCATGCAAAGCGGGCGAATTTTCAGGAATGTATAAGCGCTCTTCATGGTATAAGTCCTTCTTAATCTAAATGTTCGGGAGACCTTTTCAAAGCGCAGGAGTTGAAAAATCCCTGCATGCCTCTTCAACGCCTGCATAGATTTTAAACAGACTGGAAAGAAATGTGACATCAAAAATCTCCCTGACCTTCTTTCCCATGGAGGCAAGGCGAAGGTCTCCCTTCTTCTTGCGAAACTCGTTCAATCTGCCGGCGAGAATTGCCAGCCCGGCGCTGTCTATATAATTTACCGCCCCCATATCAATAACGATGCAAACGCGTCCTGTGTCAAGGAGGTCGGCAAGGAGTTTTTTTAACTCGTCCACATTATCCACCACAATGTCGCACCTGACCGATATTATCTGGATATTTTCCCTTTCCTGCACAACAAATTCCATACCGCCCTGCCTTTTATCGTAGAATTTTCAAAATGAATATTTTATCATATTTTCAATGTCAAGTGGCGAAATCAGGCAGGCATGACTGTGAATATAAAAACATACTCAACATTATTGAAATGGATAATAAATATAGTTATCAGTTATTTATTTTTCGCCGCTTCCTTCTTCCTCTTTCCGGGTCTCGCCAACGGTCAGATCTCGAAGTCGGAGATGGAGACCCTCAGGGAGGGGCTTATCAAAAGGGGGGCAACCTTCACAGTCGGCGAGAACCCCGCCACCAGATACCCGCTGGAAGAACTCTGCGGATTGAAAATCCCCAGCGCGCCGGTGAAAGAGTCCACAAGGTCGCTTGAGAAATCAATCACTGAAAATCTCCCCGCCAAATTTGACTGGCGCGAACGCACCGGATGCCCTCCCATCCGCGACCAGCTGGACTGCGGTGCCTGCTGGGCTTTCGGGACAACCGCACCACTTGAAGCCAACATCCTTATAAAGGACGGTCTGACGGTTGACCTATCCGAGCAGTGGCTTATTTCATGCAACACTGATGGATGGGACTGCATTGGCGGATGGTGGGCGCACAAATATCATGTCCAGCCCGGCGCAGTTCTGGAGTCCGACTTCCCATATGACGGGAGTCTCCTTCCCTGCGTGGAACCATACCCACACCTTTACCGCATCAAATCATGGGGCTTTGTCTCATCAGAATATAACGTGGCGCCAACAGACATGATTAAGGCGGCGATAATGGATTATGGACCCGTGGCATGCGGAATCTATACCGGAAAGGCATTTCAGGCATATACGGACGGCGTCTTTAATATCTCGGAAAGTGGAACGCTTACTGTCAATCATGCGGTCACAATCGTTGGATGGGATGATACGCTTGGCGGGGGCGTCTGGATTATCCGCAATTCCTGGGGAACCGGCTGGGGCGTTGGCGGATATATGTATATAACCTATGGGACATCCAAGGTGGGATATTCCGCAAACTACGTGATTTATGAGGGCGGGATTGACGTCCTGAACTATGCTGTGGATGACACCGACGGCGGGAATGCAAATTTCCTTGCGGAACCCGGAGAAACCCTGAAGATAACCCTGACCCTTCATAATAAGACAGAAAAGGCAATCACGGACGTCTTTGCAATTCTTTCTACCACCGACCCATATCTTGACTCCCTGACATCTGACACCTCAATCTTTGGCGACATCCCCACCGGTGGAGACGTGGTCTCCGAAACGCCCTATCTGCTCACCCTCACAAAAAATATCCCCCAGAACTCACACCTCAGACTGGAGCTCGCCATCACAGGAAATGAGGGACAATGGTTGAGCATATTCTCCATACCCATCCATTCAGACCCACTCATGACCCTCTCTCCCCCATCCATCACGGACATTCTGCCTCATGGCAAAATCAAAGACACATATCTGACCATCGGGAACAAGGGATACTCGACACTTGATTATTCTGGCGGGGCACTGCAAACCTTCAAGCCGGTCTCGACCTCCACGGGAACCACAAATCAGACCTCAGGGCGCTTCGGTGGACCGGATGATTCAGGCACAATGTGGCTCGACAGCGATATGCCGGATGGACCAACCTTTAATTGGGTGGAAATCAAGAGTGTGGGCTCGACTCTTATTCTCGATGATGATGACCATGCCAATCTCGTTCTCCCCTTTAACTTCCCCTTCTACGGGAGCACAAAAAACTCCGTAAAAATCTCATCCAACGGGTACCTGACATTTGGAGAGGAAGCAGATTCGGCTTCCAATCATTCCCTCCCCTTTGCACTTCCCCCCACAGACCTCATCGCCCCCTTCTGGTGCGACCTCAATCCATCCATGGGGACGCACGGGATGATATATCATTATTATGACGCCCCAAACAACCGCCTCATTATTGAATGGGACGGCGTCGCCCATTATAACCTTACGAATCCTGAGACATTTGAGGTCATTCTTGAACCTGATGGCGACATCTTCTTCCAGTATAAAACCGTCTCGCTCGCATCGGAGTGCACGGTGGGAATCGAGAATTCCGCAGGTGACGACGGTCTGAACATTGCCCATAAAACGGATTATCCACACTCCGCCCTTACCATCTTCATCTCCCACAGCACCCCATGGGTCTCTCTCAATTCCCCTTCTTCCGAGCTTCAGTCAGGGGCATCCACCGACACCCTTCTTCGGCTGGACACCTCATCTCTTACGAGCGGTACACACACGGCACGGTTAATCTTTAACTCCAACGACCCACGGGGACCACTCTCCGTACCGCTCACCCTCAATGTCTCTGATAAAGACCCGCTCATCCTCCACTCGCCACTTGCAGACACCTATGATGATGTCGGTCCATACATCATCGAGGCATTCATGGATTCCGTCTCCAGTCTGGACGCCTCATCCCTTGCAGTCTTCTGGAAGACGGATGATGAGCCATTTCAAAAAACATCCCTCCTGCCCGCCTCTGAAAGGATTTACCACGCATCCATCCCCGGACAGCCCGCAGGCACGTCCATAAGTTATTACATCTCCGCCACAACTGTCGACGACGTGACAGGAACCGACCCTCCTGACGCCCCGTCTTCCACCCATACGTTTCGCATCCTCGCACATCCCACAATTGTTATCACGGGGAAAAATCCAACTGAAATCACCATGCCGCCCGAAGAAAAGGAAACCCTTTATGGGGCAATCTCCATCTGTAACGAGGGAGGAGATGTGCTCCATTACGAGTTATCCTTTCAACCGCCCTCTCCGTGGATTTCCGCCTTTCCACAATCAGGGGATGTCCCAACATCAGGGGCGCAACCTGTCTCTCTCAATCTAAACACAACATCATTAAGCGACGGCACATACAACACACAAATCCACATCATTAGTAATGACCCCCAGCAACCCGACACCGCCATAACCGTCAATCTCAATGTTGATAGTAATGCGCCATCACGCCAGTGGACATTCATGATATACATCGACGGTGATAACGACTTGGAGTCTTACGCCATCCGTGATTTCCTTGAAGTGACATCAGCCACACTCAATGAGGAGGTTACTGTCGTTATCCAGATGGACAGGACACCGGGTTTTGACGCAAGTTATGGCAACTGGACAATCTGCCATCGCTTCAAGGCGGCTCATGGAATGTTGCCTACAGAGGAAAATGCCGTTCCGGACTGGGATGATGGTCAGGGCGGACGCGAGGTCAATATGGGCGACCCGAAAACCCTGGCGGACTTTATATCCTGGGGAATGCGCCATTTCCCCGCCCCGCACACTGCAATTGTCCTCTGGAATCACGGAGAGGGATGGCGCTCGGAGAGCCACCGAAGTCTCAACGAAGGCGGAAAGGGTGAAAAACCCTCCCTGCGCGACGTCTGTTATGACCGCACAAGCGGGGATACACTGCTCACAGGTGAAATGGGGCTTGTATTCAATAACCTTAAACCTGCGCTGGACATAATTGCCTTTGATGCCTGTTTTATGGGAATGATTGAGGTGGCGCACGAGGTGCGCAACGGCGGTCGCATCTTTATCGCCTCCGAGGGTCTCGTTCCCTATGATGGCTGGTCTTACAACACCGTCCTGCAGGACCTTTGCACGACACCATCCCTCTCCCCCGTGGATTTTGCCGGATGCATCGTGAAGAGATATGTTGAGCAATATGGTGGAACGAGCACAATTGCCGCCCTTGACCTGTCAAAGATGGACACACTGTCCGGCGCTGTCTCCGCATTCGCCACGGAGGTATTGAACAACAATCATCAGTGGCAAGCAATCGCCCGTGCGCGGGCATGCACCACATCTTTTGACGTGGAAGGAAATTTCCGCGACCTGAAGGAATTCATGCAGTATTTCATACTCCATCCTTCATCCTTCATCCTTTCCCAATCTGCTCTCAATGCCATAAGCGCCTTTGATGACGCTGTTATTGACTCTACCAGATCCGCCGAAGTTTTAACGAAGGCGGATTATTCACCCACCGGCATGTCCGCTTATGGTCTCTCCACCTATTTCCCCGACCCCGCCGTTCAGCACACAATTGACCCTGCATACGGATGCCAGAATATCCAGTATGCATGCGACACGGCATGGGATGAATTCCTTACCGCCTTTCTACTTGCGGACATCACACCTCCAACACTCCTGCATACGCCCCTCACGGACACCACGGATACCACAGGTCCATACAGGGTGGATGCCACTTCCTTTGACGACTCAGGCATGAGATGCGTGCGTCTCTACTGGCGGAAAAATGGTTACCCCGTGCAAACTATCTCAATGATTCCCGATGGTGACGTCTTCTCAGCCGCAATCCCCGGTCCCGCCCTCCTGGCAGACCATTTCTGCTACAGGATTGAGGCGGAAGACATCCCCGGCAACATCGCCTTCTTCCCCGGTCCAACTGAGGAAGAGTTCTGGTGCTTTGATATTGCCGAACAACTCCTTGGATTGTGGGAAATCTTTGACGGTGCATCACGTCCTTTTGACCTTGTCCATAAACGGCTGACATTCATCCCGGACCCGACGAGTTCTTATCGCTACCGCATCTGTCTTGATAATGCCCCCGACTGGAGTGTTGACCCCGCTGACGGCGAGGCGGTCTCTCTTGGTGATAACGACTTTTATCAGGTAGAAACTGAGGACACTCCGGTCTTCCTGTATGGCAATTCGTATGACAGGTTTTTTATCGGTTCCAACGGGTATATCACATTTGGCTGTGGAGACACATCAGCCACAGGTGACGAGTCAGTCCATTTCCACCTCCCCCGCATCTCCACACTTTTTGCAGACCTGAATCCGCCTGACGCGGAAAAAATCACGCTCAAGAGGATGCCTGACCGCATCGTTGTCTCCTTTATCAATATCCCTGAAAAAAACGCCCCGGATAAGAATAATTTCCAGGTGGAAATGGGCTTTGATGGTTGCATCCGCATCACATGGCTCAACATGGCGTCGACATGCGGCATTGTCGGTCTCTCCAACGGGCAGGGAATCCCGGCGGGGCAAATGACGGACTTTTCTACCCTTTTAACCTGCGAATCTCTCACTGCACCGGAAATCACATCACTCTTACCGGATGGGACGTGCGGGTATATTGCCCTCCATTATTTACTTGTAGATGCGCAGTCCAAGCCGGTGAGCGTTACCGGGGAATACAGCATAGATGGCGGTCTTTCATGGCACAAAGCCACGCGAGGACCCGGTGGCGACGGCGCATATCTCATCCTCTCCTCACCTGAAGGCACGAAACACACGTTCATCTGGAATTCCCTTGTCGACCTTGGGTCCGGTTTCTTCCCCGGCACACTCATTCGCCTCAGGTATTTCAACATCTTCACGCCGGAAGAAACGGTTGAATCAAACTCTATTGAAATTTACAACCCCACACGTAATGAGGTTATTGACGCCATTCTCGGGCGGACTCCATCACCAATGACAACAAGTCTTGACGTTAATCACGACGACTTGTTAGATATTTCCGATTTTTTGACGCTCATTTCAAACGGATTATAATACCCAAAAAGATAAGGGAGCTGTAAAGCCTTGCCACAGGCAATCAACTTGAAAAACAGGTCATATCTGCGGGCAATAGACGTTCTGAACCTCTCATATCTGGTTTTGCTCATTTGCATGATTCTCCTGTTCCGCCACAATTTAGAGCAGTGGCAGTATTATTTCATTATCCATCTTTGTGTATTTCTCTTTTACGTGGGCTTTTGCCGAATTACGGCATATTCCACGAGCCGGTTTGTTCGCTTTTGGCGCGACGCCATCACGCCCCTTCTTTTAATATTTTACTATGAGCAGACGGGCAATCTGAACCACATGATTTTCAAAGAATACTTCGACCACTTTTTTTCGGGCGTTGAGAGAAGGATTTTCGGCGGACAACCAGCCCTTTTATTTTGCAAAAAATTCCCCTACCCCCTGTTCAGCGAATATATGCACTTTTCATACTTCAGCTATTACTGGCTTATACCCTGGCTGGGACTTTCACTGTGGATTACGCGAAGACATAAGGAATTTGATTCCCTCATATTTGCCTGCATGCTGAACATGGCATTTTGTTTCCTGTTCTTCATCGCAGTGCCTTGCGCCGGTCCGTGGTTCTACTTCGCTGAGAAATCCATGCATCGCGACCTACCCGGCTACTTCTTTGTCCCTATAATGGAATTCATCCTCGAACATGGCGAAATCGCCAACGGGGCATTTCCCAGCAGTCACGTGGCAATGGCAACGGTCATCCTCCTTTATGCGCACAAATATCAAAGGGTTGTATTCTGGACCATGTTTCCCGTGATTCTGGGTCTCTATGCCTCAACGGTTTACACACAGGCGCACTATCTAATCGACGTCCCGTCCGGCTTTGCCGTCGGCGTCTTTTTCTTTTTAGTCAGCGATAAAGTAAAGACATGGCTGGAGAGAACTTTGCCCTTGCGTATCTCAGATGATTTCTACGAAGGCTGAAAAAGCATGAAGACCTTCCGAATCGGCATTGACGCATCATGTATCCTTCCACCCACGAAAACTGGTGTCGGTTATTACACGTATAACCTCCTCAATGAAATGCTCTCATTTGAATCGCCATTTGAATTCGTCCTCTTCCTGAACTCCCTGCGCCACCCGATACCGGACATCCCATTCCTGAAAAACCCTCATGTCAGAGTCAGTCATCACCGCATCCCGGGACCCATACTGGTCAAGTCGTGGCGATATCTGCACTTCCCACCCATTGAATTCCTGACGGGCTTTGTTCACACCTTTCATTCTACCACGGGTTACCTCCCGCCGCAGATACACGGACGCCGCATTGTCACGGTTTATGACCTCTTTTTCATGCGGCACCCCGAACTCTGTGAAAAACTCGGCGGACAATACTTCGCCAAGGTCTTCCCACGCCGCCTCCCCGGATATAACCACATCATATGTCCCTCAAATGCGACAAAACGTGACCTGATTGAAATCTTAAAAATTCCCGAGGAAAAGATTTCAGTGATTTATGGAGGCGTGGACCAGCGACGATTCCACATCATTACAGACCACGCCCTTTTGGAAATGGTGCGTAAGGAATATTGTCTCCCTTCCCATTACCTCCTTGCCGTGTCCACCTTAGAACCACGCAAAAATCTGGATGGGCTCCTCATTGCCTATCGCCATCTGAAGGAGATTCTCTTTAATCCGCCCAAGATGGTGCTCGTTGGCGGCGAAGGTTGGGAAACGGAGAAAATCAAGGCGGCTGTGCGACAGCACAAACTCAGCAGTGATATCCTATTCACGGGTTACGTCCCTGAGGAGCACCTACCACTGATTTACAACTCCGCACTCTTTTTCATCTGCCCCTCCCTGCACGAGGGATTCGGACTGCCGGTGCTTGAGGCAATGTCATGCGGTGTCGCCTGCCTCATCTCAAACATCCCCGCACTCATGGAGGTTGCAAATGATTCAGCCATGAGCATGGACCCTTACAACTATTATGAAATGGCGGAGCGGATGAAAGATATGATTACATCACATCGTCTGCGCGAGGAATTACAGCAGAAAGGACTTGCAAACGCCGCAAGATTTTCATGGCGGCTCACGGCGCAGAAAACCCTGCGCGTGTATGAACGTCTCATTGGTGGATGAATGTCAGGTTCTTCGGGTCCCGCCGGGAGGATTATAAACCCCCAGACTTTTACGCACAATCACCTTTGAGGGTAACAATTGCCTGATATTCGTGGCTTCTCCCCTGATAATCTTGTGCATGGCGAGAACTGCTTTCTTCCCCTCCTTTTCCAGGTCCTGATGAACAGTCGTGAGACAAAGGTTCTCGGCAAAATCTAAGTCATCGTGACTGACAAGGGAGATGTCGCCCGGAATCCTGATTCCCATGTCCTTGAGATGATTGATTACCTGCAGGGCTGTCAGGTCATCCATGGCATAAAGGAGTGAGACCCCATCATCCATATACCTCCGCAACCGCACTGGTTTGAGGGCGAGAAAAGCATCAAGGCGCATCAGGCGTATGTGAGCAGGATTCATCCCATGAATCTCCACCGCATTACGGGCGCCTTTAATGCGCAAAAGGGCGGAGGAGTTCAGGATGGTATGGAGAAGTAGACATTTTCTATGCCCGCGTGAGATGGCAAGTGTCATGAGACTTCTTGCCGCCTCCTCATTATCGGGAATCACAAAGGACTGCGGTTCATAACCCTCCAACATGCTGTCAATGCAGACAAAGGGAATCCTGTTTCCATAGAAGAGTCGTGCAATCTTGACATTCTCACACATACATTTTTTTGGCGGGTCATCGGTTGTGAAAATCGGGGAGAACAGGATGCCGGATATCTTGTGATTTACCATCTCCCTGACATATGCGCGCGCCTTTTCAAATGAAAAATCGGCATTGCATAAGATTGTTGAATATCCAAGGGAGAAGGCGGTTTCCTCAATGGAGCGAACCAGCCGATGATAAATGCCGGCATCCGGCAGTCCGGGAATCATTATTGCAAGGAGAAGCGATTCGGAGACCTGTCTGGATAGGACATAGGTGCCAGAACCGCGTGTGCGGCGGAGATATCCCGCCATTTGCAGCTCTTTTATCGCCCGGTTCACCGTCATGCGGGATGCGCCAAACCTCTCGGTTAGTTTGGTTTCTGGCGGGATTCTTGCTCCGGGTGTATAACGCCCGTTGAGTATCTGCCTCTTCAGTGTCTCACATATCAACTTGTGCTTGGTTAACTTTGGGGCTCCCACATTTTCACCCCCCCAGCCCTGATAGTGGTTTATAACCAAATTTAAACATTAAGATATAAACATCTTACGCAATTATTGTCAAGAAGATTTATTTGCGGGAATGGGATATGATTGTTAAAGCTAATAATCTCGGCATGCTCGCTCCATCGCCAGAGCTATGGTCCATCCTTCGCAGCCGCTTCGGCGGAGTAGGTAGCGTCGGCGACTGCGTGAAAACATCTGACGATTTTGACAATCTTCAAAAGTGTTGATTATTTATTAATCACCTCAAGCACGTTTTCAGCGGCGCGCTGGGAGGCGCCTGGTCCGCCAAGTCTCTCAGTAATCTTATGCAAGGCATAACGCACACCCTCAAGACGCTTTTCATCCCTCAGCATCTCAATGGTTTTCTCCGCAATATTCATCGGTGTCGCCTCGTTTTGCAAAAGCTCCGGCACAAGCATCTCTCCCGCAATAATGTTAACGAGTCCTATATAGGGGAGCTTCACCACACTCTTACCGATAATCCATGCAACAAAGGACACCTTATACACAACCACCATCGGGCAACCGAGGATTGCTGTCTCCAGTGTGGACGTTCCCGATTTTACAAGGGCAAAATCCATGGCACTGCGCACGTTATACCGGAAAGCGTCCACCATATTCACCTCGACATTGGCAGTGCTGAGGTAATACTGTATAAGCTCCGGCTTTATAGTTGAGGCGCGGGGAAGGGCGAACTGGACATCCGGGAGCGTCTTCTGAATTCTTTCCGCCGCACCCAGCATGGCGGGGAGAAGACGGTCTATCTCGGGCTTGCGACTCCCCGGCAGAAGCCCGATAAGTTTTTTCTTCGGGTCAAAGTTGAATTTTGCGAACACCTCCTCCTTTGTCATGGTGAGATTCATCACATCAAGGAGCGGGTGCCCGACATATCTGACCTGTTTTATATTCACAGATTCACACAATTTTTTCTCAAAGGGAAAAACAACAAGGAGACGCTCGGTCAGTTCCTTCAGTGTATAGATGCGACTTCGGTGCCATGCCCAGACCTGAGGCATGATGTAATAGACAACCGGGATGTTGCGCTTTTTTGCCGCCCGCATCACCTTGAAATTAAAGCCCGGATAGTCTATAAGAATGACCGCCGCAGGGCGCACCTCATCAAGAAAATGGATAACCTTCCTGTAAAGGCGAAAAAGTCTCTCGGCATTCTTTATGACACCTGTAAAGCCGATGATGGCAAGGCGGTCAACAATATTGGCAAGCAGGTTAACGCCTGCCTGTCTCATCTGACTGCCGCCAATGCCGGAGATGCGAAGCGATGGGTCAAGTCTCAGGAGTTCCCGCACAAGATTAGAGCCGTGCAGGTCGCCCGAATTCTCCCCCGCTATAATGAAGACATCCTTGGCGCCCATGTCTTTATCTTTTCCCTTATTTGCTCGGAGATTTGTGTGATAATGGCGAGGGCTTCACGCGCCTGCACACCAGTGACTACCGGCGTCTTCCCATGTCTAACACACTCAAGAAAATGCTCCAGCTCAAGCTCAAGCTGATTCCGCCCCTTGAGACTTATGCTCTCCCTCACAATCCTGGCAGGAAGCTCGCCGGGCTTTGGATGCGACACGGGAATCTTGCGATAAATCTCCATCGCCTGTTCCCGGTAATCAATGGAGATATAGGTGTCCTTCTGAAAGAGTCGTATCTTGCGCATGGGCTTTGGAGTAACGCGGCTGACGGTAACATTGGCAGTGCAACCATTCTTAAACCGGATGCGGACATTGGCAATATCTTCCTTGTCCGTGAGAATGGGAACGCCCACGGCATCAAAGGATTCAATGGGACTCTCCACAATGCGCATGATGATCTCGATGTCATGAATCATGAGGTCATGAACGACACCGACGTCCTTGATTCGCGGCGTGAATGGACCAAGGCGGTGGGATTCCACAAACATGGGGTGGTCAACAATCTCCTTCAGCTTCAGGATGGCGGCATTGAAGTGCTCAATATGCCCCACCTGGAGTACCAGGTTTTTCTCCATCGCAAGCCGGATGAGTTCATCCGCCTCCTCCACAGTGCTCGTTATGGGCTTTTCAATGAAGGTATGAATGCCTTGCTCCATGAAATCCCTCGCCACTGTAAAATGGGAGGCGGTGGGGACAGCGATGGTGACTGCATCCACCATGTTCAGGAGCAAGGTATGGGAAAAATGCGCCTTTGTATGGCACTCCCTTGCGACACTTTTTGCAATGCGTTCATCAATATCAGCAATGCCAACCAGTTCACAGTGGCGAAGCTTGGTCAGGATTCTGGCATGATGCTGACCAAGATGCCCTGTTCCCACAACGGCAATGCGAATCAGACGTTTACCATCTGACTGATGCTGACGAACTTTATCCATCAGAATGCTCCTTTTCCGAAAAGGACGGCGGGAATGGTCTTCCAGAGTATTATCAGGTCCAGCATAAGTGACTGGTTTCTGATATAATAAAAATCATATTCAAGATTCTGATAAAGGGGGAGTTTTTTGCGTCCTACAATCTGCCATAGACCCGTGATTCCCGGTTTGACACACAATCTCCTGCGTTGCCATTCCTCATATTTTTCCACAATAAAGGGCATCTCCGGTCGAGGACCCACCATACTCATCTCTCCACGGAATACATTCAGAAGCTGGGGGATTTCATCAAGACTGTATTTTCGCAGAAACCGCCCAACGCGGGTGATGCGTGGGTCGTTGGGATTCTCAGGCGCCTCCTGGAATTTCGGGGTTTCCACACTCATGGTTCGGAACTTGTACATCATGAATATCCTGCCATCCTTGCCGTAACGCTCCTGCTTGAAAATGGCGGGTCCCTTTGAATCAAGTCTGATAAGGATGACAATTATGGGCCAGGCAATCAATGTCGGGAACATCAGCAGGGAGGCAATGATGAGGTCCATAACACGTTTGATAAAGGCAAGCGTGGGCGAAAGGCGACCATCCTTCAGCATGATAATCGGCACGTCATCCACCTCATCAATCTTGACCTGGTCGGTGATGACGCCAAATATGTCCGAGACAATCCTGAAATCCACTCCTGTGTCATCACATCTGACAATTATATCCATCTGCCTGTCACGCGGAAGGCTGGGGATGGCAAGAAAGACATCCTCCACATGGTAATCACGCACGAGTCGGGGCAAATTATCAAGCGTCCCGAGGATGGGAACACCACCGACGGATTTCTTCTGTGGGTCATCATCTACAAAACCCACAAGTTCAAAACCGACCTCAGGATGCCCGACAATATGTTCCATGACCTTGACGCCACAGACACCAGCGCCAGCGATGAGACAGCGCTTGAGTCCTATGCCCGCCCCCACACAGCGCCTCTTTGCCGCACGGAGGATAGTCCGCGAGCTGTAAAGATAAAGAAAATTAAAAAGTGCGGAAATAAAGATTACTGCCCGACCCAGCTCATGCCCCTTATAAAAAACATGGGCAACTGCCAGCGTCCCCAGAAACCCTGCAAATGCCGACTTGAATATCCTTGAAACCTCATTAAGACTCGAAATCCTCTCCTTGTGCACATAATGACCGTAATAGGCGGTTGCAAACAGCCAGATGCCAAGAATCCCCGGCAGTGACTTCGTGTAATGAACAAGTTCATTTATGGATTTGGCAAAAAGAGGAGTCGCCCAAAAACGCACATAATATGCCCCAAGCCACAGGAAGGAATAAAAAACTCCATCCAGAATAAGGAGAAAAACAGTCAACCAGCGACTTTTCCAGAAGGACTTTTGCATCCTGAATATCGCACCAAATCCACATCGGGTGGATTTATATTATTCCCTGCCAGCATATCCCCATACTGCCGGCGGTTTATTATCCTCATTTTATCAGGGACTCTAATAAAGCGTCCAGTTCCCCGGTTTAATATTTTCAGACTCTGTCCCAAAAAGATATTTCACCAACAATGGGTCGGTATAGGTAATCCTTCCACTATTGGGATACTGGTTATAAAGTTTTACAAAACACTTTTTCGCCTGATCGGTATCCCCAAGTCTGTCATAACAATCGCCGAGCCTGTAAATGACGCCATCCATAAGGGGATGTTGAGGATAGCGGGTAATAAAGTCTTGAAAGTGCGCTATTGCCTGTTTTATATTACCTTTTTCATTCTGCCCGTCTATCATGAAACCACTGGCAAGACAATAAAGCGCATACGGTGTGTAAGTGGTATCCGGGAAATCCTTCAAAAAGGTTTCAAAGGTGCCCATGTCATTACGGGATGCCCTGCCAACGTGAATATCGCGTATCAACCTCCTGGAGATTAAAAATGCAAGGGCAGGTTTATCTTTTTCATCCGGCGCCTTAATTTCCACCACCAATGGTGGCACCTGAAATTTCAGATGCGTGGATGCCACTGACCCCTCTAAGCTGATGGACAGGGTTGCCTTCAGGGGCGTTCTGAAATAAAGTCCATCCTCTGAACCATTTTTATAAAGAATGGTATAGGTGATGTGGTCGGTCTCATGGGGAGGAATCTTGAACACATAATTGGGCGTTATGCTATCCTCATAAATACCTGTGTAGTCCTCGGGCATTTTTTCCGGGATTGAGACAATAATACGGACATCATTATAAAGACTCAAACGCGTGCGGAACTCTAAGGGGTCGTCAGTCAGGTTATTCAGATTAAATGTCAGATAAGTCGGCTCCCCGACGATAAATTCAGTCTTGTTCAGACCTGCGGTCACCCGTAATTTCTCATTCTGACCCCATGCCACACCGGTCAAAAACAAAACTCCAAGAAAGAAACATAGAAACATGAATATTCTTGTTTTCATAAGCCCGCCTTTGAAAAAATTTACCTCTCCCCCGACATCATAGAAAAAACATGGACATCATAAACCCTCACAACTTAACAAATGCAAGGACTAATTATCCACAGCCGCCCGATTTTGGATATGGAAATCAGTTAAAACCGCCGATGAACGCCGTTCAACTCCAATTTTTATCTGTGTTCATTCCGCCTTAGGCGGATTCATCGGCGGTTCTATAATTATATGATACAATCAGGTTTTCCTGATTTTAGATTACAGTCTTAGATGTTTACTCTTGACCCGCAAAAAACAAGGAAGTGAATATAGTTAAATTTGTAAATTTGGGACGAACATTTTCTTTTCTCGCGTCTATTATATCAGAAGCATCTGCCTGAAAGGAGATGACGGATGCATTTTTTAAACAAAGACTTTGACCGTAAAATATATTCAGGTGAAAATTCAGGGCGAACATCGGAACCGGGTGAAAAATCATGCATGGCGTTCTACATGTTTAACTCGGATACAATCTCCCGCGAGGTCTCAAGCATGTATACCGCCTATGCTGAAGGTGAATTCCTGAGGTGCTTATCACGGGCACTTAAGCCATACGGCGGATGGAGCGCCCTGCCTCCCCTTGTGCAGGCATGCCATGGCGACCTTTTTGAAAGGGGTTTTGGATTGGGAAAGCCCGCCATATTTGTCCTCGGAACCTGGTTAAAGGCGGGAACCTATGGGATTGATGCCACATATCTTGACAAGGACATGGTGAATACTCTCCGGTCAAGAAAGAGTCTGGGCTACCTTCCATACACCGTGGGGTTAAGCACAATCCTGACTTTGTATGCCACAGATTTGCACCAGGAGCTGCAGGTCAGAAGCACCGTTGGCTACCTGGGCCTGATGACCTTCGGAAACACCCCACTCCCAGTGATAGCAGGTCAGCTCAATCTCACCTACAACATGGAGATTAGGGGCACCTTATGCAAGGGCTGGCAGGCTAATATCACAATCATAAGAGAGGTGGGGCTGGACATTTCCAGAAAATGACATTAATGACCAATTGACAATTGATAATTGACAATTAAAAATACTTGAAAAATTTAAATTTCTTTCTCTGTGAACTCTGTGCCTCCGTGTGAGGAAATCTCCCAGGTTAATAAAATTAAAATAATCTGTTGGGGGAATTCAGGGTTTGATGGAACGCATGTAAACGGCACCATCTCCGCCATCAAGGGCGCTTGAGACCCATACCACAACCTCGCCGCCCGCGGCATCAGGGGAGCAGTCCGGCTCCGTGTAAAAGAGCTTCTGCCCATCAGAGACAAGTGTGGGTTCTTCAAATCTGTAAGGAGCACCGGCACCGGATGTTAAAAAAACCTGCCCGCCGAAGATGCTCTCGCCACGCCAGCACAGATATATGCGCCCACTCTGGCTGACAACGCCCATTGGAAGACTGTTCATCCGATGTGGATTACCATCCACAATGAAGCCCTTGCAGGAGGAATTGTCCCCCTGCCGCCCGAAATAGATGCGGTCAGTAGAGCCGTCCGAGTCATACCACACGGCATGAAATACGCCCTGCATGTCCGTCATGAGATATGGCAGACGGTTAGCGGGAAGGTTTTCCAATCCGGCGGGCGCATAACGCATCCAGCGCTCCATCTGGATATCAAAAAGGGCGGCATGAAGGGAGAAATTGGAACCCTCTGCCCCATACCATGTAACAAAGGGCGTGGGGGCAATGAATATCTCTGGATAAACATTATATCCCTGGCGCTCAGTGGCGGAAACCTGTTCTGCGACAAACCTCCCTTTTTTATCCTGCGTGGCGCATAATATGGCATAAATGCTCCCGCGACCCTCCTGCCAGGTGACAAAAACACGGTTTGTTCCGGACTGGACGGCAATATCGGCAAATTCACAATTCTTATCCGCGCTCTGGCGGATGGTGATGGGCGTTATCCAGCTATTCCGGAGCCGGAAGGCATAATTAACCGCCGAGAGTTCAGTATCGTGGAATGTCCAGACGACATGCGGATTGCCTTTCTCATCAAGGGCGATGGCGGGCTCTGTATTATCCCCCCAATCTGAGCGGTCAAGGATGATTTCGGGTCCCCACTTTCCAGCGCTCTTTTCCCTGAAAAAAATGCGGGAACGCCCACCGAGGAGTCCATCCCAGACGATAAATATATTATTTTCAAGGCTGACCATCACGCGGGGATTTGAACAGGAGGAGGATTGACGACTGACTTTTACCTGAAGCGGCGCTTCACCAGCGCTAACCGTCCCAAAAAGCAACAGCAGACACAGGAACAGGGTTAACTTCAACATCATACAACTGGAATTTTTTTTCATAATTTTCCACCACTGGAATAAGATTTCAGCAAATCAAAAGATATTATAACTACAACACCCGCTTCAGTGCAACGATTTTTTTATATACTTATTGGACTCTGCGATAAAGTCAGCGGTTTGGATGTGAAACCCCAATTCGGAAGATGACCAAAAGTTAAGTCATAGTGGAACACATCAACCACACTGAATAGGCAGTTTGAACAGACCTGCCGAATTACACCAAAAAATACCTTCCTTAATTTCCGCCGCTACTGGTAATTGTCTTACCATCTCGAGATGGTCTCTCCGACTGCACATCGCATAATCCGACCCAAAGACGATTCTCTTCGGATTTTCCTGAAGTATTTTCAGCAATACTGCCTGAATCCGCTCCCTCCCCGTTGCGGCAACCAATTCTTTATCCGCCAAGCCGGAGGTATCATAATAAATATGCGTACAGTCATGCGTCACTTCATAACAATAATCGACTTTGGGCCAGAAGAAATGCGCAATCACTACCTTCAATTCCGGATACTGCTCTGTCACCTGCATTATGAACTTCGGGTCGTTGTATTGCGCCGCTTCAGGATGACTGGCGCTCCAACCCGTATGGATGACTAACGGCACATTGTGTGCCTGACACAATTCATACACTGGAAACAACCTTAGATCCGTAGGATAGACAGGCTCATGCCCCGGAAAGATTTTCATGCCAACGATTCGACGTTCAGAGAGCAGACGTTCAAGTTCTTCGAGCCACGCTCGCCCCTGTGTCTGGACATCAATCGTGCCCATTAGAAAAAGTTCAGGGGTATCTTTCACCAATCCAAGACAAGTTGGCATATCCCCAATCGCTGAATTGGGCAAATTATCCGGAATAAGAATCGCATAATCAACCCCATCCTTTTTCATGTCTTCGATGAGCAGCGCCTTGGCTTGCTCATAAGTTCGAGACTCAGAGACAACCGGAAGATGAATATGTGCATCAATTATCATAGTCTTTTAATTTCTTAGAAGGTGGTTGACGACATACATCTTCAGGGGCACTGTAATGACGCCCGTTGAATGCCATGATTAGATGACTATTTGAACAATTGCCATCTTACTTGAAGATGGTACATTTCCGTGTTTGGTCTCTGAAGAACGAATCTTTTCCAATCCCTGGATAAGTATTTGGCTTCCGGAAATGAGAAATCGTGCTTCGCCCAATACCTCTCGACCTGCAACTTGCCTAAATTTCCTTCAGCAGTTCTGAACACAACGACAGTTCCAGTGGTAAGAAGCCCATCCTTATCGGAGCCAGAGATTCTTCCTGAGGAAAGGTCCTGCCCCTTAATGAACGCGGGGGTAATCTTGTCGAACTTGCCCCCGGGAACAACCTTCGCCAACGCCCCGTTCATAGGCACAAGACACCTCTCCGCATGAGACACATGCTCCCACCAGAAATCTACTGTATCGCTTTGTTGACCCTGCTTATTGGATTCTACATCCCAGAACCATGTTCCAAGGAGAACTGTTTTCGTATAGGGAGATACATTCCTTTTCTCATGTTTGGCACATCCTGAAAGACCAATAGCCAATCCGAGAATAAACACAAGTACAACTCTATTCATTTTGAGCCACCTTCCTTAACGTCTGACGTATTGCATACCCAATGTTAGCCAGGACGATGCAATGATTGGTCGTCAGACATTGGTTCCGATGGTAAGAACTGTTATCCCTGTCATGACCGCAACACAATCAGAAAGTAGAAAAGTAGGAACACAGCAACTGCAATGCCGAAATACACTATTGATTTGAAATAAGACGTCTTTATGATGCGCCGGTTAAAAAAATCCGCAATTCGGACCAATCTCAACAAGGTAGAAATAGTCTTTTCCATTTTAGTATCCTCTATTTCCCCAAAAAAACTTCCATTGCCGCCACGAGAATCCCTGCGAGTTGCCTCATCGTAAAATCTGTATTCTCCCAACCACTATATGTATAATTCTATAAAATAATTGTCATTCCTCACCAAGAGCTTCCAGGTCAGCAAAGTTTTTCTTCTTTCATAATATGAAATAGTCCACGTCATGCGCGTTCAACAACTCTAACAACTCTTTGAAGTCTTCCTGAATTTCCATGAACCTGTCGCCTCAGGTAGTCAACAGCCGCAACACGTTCCGCAGGTGTCTGTTTCAGCCAGTAATCTAAATCTTCTTTTGTTTGAGACAAGTCGGTAAGCCGTCTTTTTTTCACTACCTTTTCAATCATAAACCGTTCCCTTTCTCCCAATCGGACGCGCTCTTCACATTGTTAAATTGTTCATTGATTTTTCCGAATTTCGGCTTCAATGCGCCCCGGGGATATGCCGGTAATGGTAAGGGGAACGCCACCGGTCGCTTCGGTAAGACGGTCTGCGAGATTTTCAGCCGTGAGATTTCCCTGAATGCGGAAAACAGCAACGCCTTTATCAAACTGTGGTGTCGCCACACCATCAACACCACGGATGGTCTTGAGAGTCTCTCCAATCTGCTTCAACTGGGCATAATCCACGCCGCTGACAACCAATTCCATCTTATTCCTATTGGATTGCTTCTGCCAGTCGGTGAGAATTTTTTCCACAATCTTCGGCGCGACCCTGCGGGCGGCTTTCTGGAAGGCGAGCCGCGCCGCCGATGGCTTCCCCTCTGCCGTGCCCTTGTCAGTTGCGCTGACGGAACCGAGGAGGTCAGCCGTGTCTGTATAAATCATCCGGGCATCCAGAGTGCCGCGGTATGTGTACATCTGTGTGCCATACACATCGCCAACGCCCTCGTAATCGGCAAGCCCCTGAATCAGAATGACGATTTCCGCTCCGAATTTTTTACCAAGCGCCGCCGCCTTCTGAGTGTCATTCGGATTCATGGCAACATCCCGCGCCTTGATGACTTCCACCTGAGACTCATCCACAAGGTCAAAACCCTTCTCATGCAAAAAACCCTCAATGGCGGTTTGCGAGGAGACGGTTGTCAGGTTTTCACCATCGACCTTCTCCACTCCCACAATCATGATGCGGGGATAGCCCTTTTCATCTTTGAGAACCAGCACGGCATCAAGGGCATTCTTAAGATTCGCCGAAGCCACATCAGCCTGAATCATAATACGATAAAGGTCGCCATCCTGCCTTTCGGATAATATCTTGAAATTTTTAACAAAACCTCCGGACTGAGAGAGAATTTTATCAGAAACGACCTGATAATTTTTGACAAGGGTCTCGCTTCCGATAAGAACTCCCACGCCCGACATGACGGCGTTTCGCTTTGCATCTTTAAGGGCTTCATCATGGACGCGGTCAATAGCTTTGCCCGGCATCATGGCGGCAACGCCTTCAGCAACGACAACTTTATACCCCGACTCTTGAGCATGTGCGGGACGTGTGATGCCGAGAATTACTATGATGAAAAGACTGATGGAAAAAAGTATGACAAACATGACCGCCGCGCGGTTGAATTTATTATGACTCATATCCACCACCCTGAAATGAAATAAATGGCATACCAGACCAACAAGGGTAATAATGCAAATAATATGCCTCATTGTGAATTTCTGCAAATCGCTGAATTTCCTCGGATTGCCATTTCAGCTCCTATTTTTCCTGTCCGGCTTTCAGCCAGAAGTGGTTCTTTTTTCGGACAAATGATGGGACAAATCAAGACCCCTCATCCTGTAATCTTCGTCTGGAAAACTGTCTATAATCTGACACATCTCATAAAGCCGCGAAACAATCCTCACCCCCACATGTTCCTTCAGTTCCTCAGTATCCTTTTTATTGGTTGTGACAAGGATGGGTAGATTTTCCTCATAGCGGCGATTCACGATGGTGTAAAGCCGGTCTATCTTCCATTCAGTGGGCTTTTCTGCCCCAAGGTCATCCAGAACCAGAAAATCCACCGATGCTATTTTCTCCAGAACGTCCAGCTCTTCATAAGCCGCATCGGTCACGTAACTTTCCTTCAGCATCCTGAAAAAATCGATGATATTACAATAGTATCCCGTATATCCCTTTTCAATGATTGCCTTCAGGATGCCGATGGCGAGGTGGGTCTTGCCACAGCCTGTGGTGCCGATGAGAAGGATACCCTTTTTTCCGTGAGGCGGCGGAAATCCTTTAACATAGGCATTGGCGTCATTGCGGAGTTGCCTGCGTTTCTTATCATTTCCGACAAATGTCTCAATGGTCTTATTTTCATAGCGCCGTGGGATACTGGCGGCTTTCAGGCGTTTTTTAAGGAGTTCTTCCTTGCGGCATTCACAGGGGACAGGTCCCTCATCAGTTAGAATGAACTGCATCCCGCCGCATTTCTCACACACCTTTTTTCTTTCGTCCTTTTTTTCTCTTGCCATCTTTCTTCATCCCCGCAACAAGCTGTCGCATAACCCATCTGAGACTTTTTATTTCATGACGCTTTGCCGCCTCAAACGCCTTTTTAACTTCCGATAATTCAAAACGCTGGCGCATCAGGCAGAGCTCGTCAAGTATGAAAAAGTTCATTTTCAACCCGATGGCGTTAAAATAAAGGTCAACCACCTCGCTTAAGATGGGGTCGTTTTCCACCGATGGCGGTGGCTGGTCAACGTAGCGGAAGAAATCAAGTCCCGGAGGGAAGATATCAGACCTTTTATTTTTCAACTCCTGCGATGGAATGGGCGTCTTGAAGGGAGTAGTGATGCGTATAAGTGCCTTTTCTTCCGTGTTATCCGGTATAAAACATGCAAGGAATTTCTTTTTGCGGAGCGCGGCAACGCATCGCCCGATGACATCCGCCGTGAAACCCGTTCGGAGGGCGAGTTCGTCAAGAGAGATCTCCACCACGCCCGGTTCCAAATTCACGGCGCAGTCAAGTTCTACAATCTTTTTAAAGACCGCCCATGCCTCCTTGCGAACCCTTTTACATAAAAACTCGGGCAAGCCGGAGAACTCAAGCCAGAGCGGACATTCCGTTCGCATTTCAGCCTGTCCATGTCGTCTATCCCAGTCCATCTCGTCCATCCCTGTTATTTCTCAATGCCTGAAATGGCGCATGCCTGTAAAGACCATTATCAGACCATGCTCATCGGCGGCACTTATGACCTCCTCATCACGCACGGAACCACCGGGCTGGATGATGGCGCGGATACCCACCTTTGCCGCAACGTCCACAGCATCACGGAAGGGAAAAAAGGCGTCCGAGCCCATGTATGTCCCCGTAAGGGAACAGCGCGCCTTTTTGATGCCCAGCTCGGCGGCATCCACACGGCTCATCTGCCCCGCGCCGATGCCCACTGTGGCATTGACCGTTGTGTAAACAATAGCGTTAGACTTGACCCACTTGACCACCTTCCATGCGAAGAGGAGTCCCTCGATATCCTCAGGCGTCGGCTTTGCCTTTGTGACCACCTTGAGGTCTTTCGCTTTCACCTCCCCAAGGTCGCGCATCTGCACAAGCGCACCGCCAACGATTGATTTGACAAACATCTCCGGATTCTTTGGCACAAACTCGCCCGCTTGTAACAGGCGGAGATTTTTCTTCTTTGTCAGGATGGAAAGGGCATCCTCAGTGTAACTTGGAGCGATGACGCATTCGAGAAATATGGACGACATTTCCGAGGCGGTTGCGCCATCAACGATGCGGTTCAGTCCAACGATACCGCCAAAGGCGGAGACGGAGTCGCACTCCCTTGCAAGTCGATATGCCTCCACAAGGGTTTCAGCCACAGCAAGCCCGCACGGGTTGGCATGTTTCAGGATGACAGCGGCGGGCTCACTGAAATCACGAACGCAGTCCATCGCGGTGTCAAGGTCGGCGATATTATTGTAAGAGAGCGTCTTGCCATGAAGCACCCTTGCACGAGGAATAGAATTTTCCCTGCAATCCTCACTTATGTAATACGCCGCCGCCTGGTGCGGATTTTCGCCATAACGGAGGTCGGAAACCTTTTTGTAACGGAGATTGAGAATCTCGGGAAAGGTGGAATCTGTTGGCGCCGTCGCTATCTCTTCTCCGGAACGCAAATAGGCGGCAATGGCGGCGTCATAGGCGCAAGTCCGCTCAAAGACGGCTCGGGCGAGGTGCTGTCTCGTTTGAAAAGAGAGGACACCATCATTCTCCCTCAATTCGTGCAGGACCTTTTCATATTGCGCTGGCGAACACAGGACGACCACATCCCTGAAATTCTTGGCGGCGGCGCGGAGCATTGAAGGTCCGCCGATGTCGATATTCTCAATGACCTCCTCAAACGATGCACCCTCACTCGCCGCCACTTCCTCAAAGGGATAGAGATTCACAACAATCATATCAATAAGAGGGAGATGGAGGCTCTCAAGAGTTTGCAGGTTTTCCGGATGGTCGCGCCTTGCGAGTATGCCGGAGAAAATCGCCGGATGAAGCGTCTTGACTCGCCCATCCATGATTTCAGGGAAACCGGTAATCTCCTGAACAGATTTGACGGGAATACCCTGTTCCTGCAACGCCTTCATGGTTCCGCCTGTTGAGATAATTTCAATCCCGAGTGCGCACAGCCCCTTTGCCAGTTCCAAAAGCCCCGTCTTATCCGAGACGCTCACCACCGCCCGCCGAATTTTGCCATCCATAAATACCTCCAGATTCTGTTCAAACCAATAAAACAATCTGAGACATTGATAATGAAAGAAGTTGTAATCAAGCAAAAAGGATTCGGACAATCAGCGGACGCCCTGATGTGTGACAAGGCGAACACGGGAGAAGAGGGAGGGATTGCGCCAGTTGTCCGCACTGCCTCGCCAGATTATCTGCCTGTTGGCGTAATCACCTGTGTCCAAATCATCAATGGTGAACTCCATTCCGAATTCAAGTCCTGCCCCGACGGTTTCATGCGTGAGGTTTTCCCATGGAATTGCCATCTCCAGTGTGTAATAGTCCGGCATGACTGCTGAGGCAAGTCTTACCCCCTTGAATTCCACACCTTCGGGCTGCCAGACCTTGAACATGGGCTGTGAATGTGTGGCATCAGGCGGAACGGCGAAAATCTGAAACACACCCTGTCCGTATGCAGGACGTCCGGCACCATCGCCCGTCCGCATGTCAAAAAAGAGTTCCAGCGCATCGCCCGTCCAGGGGTTTACCTCGCGAAAGGGATTTGTCACGTCACGGTCTTCCGCAATGCTGAAAACATAAAGATTTTTATCATCCCATGCGGTGAAGACCTTGCCCCGAACCTCCCCAGTTTTTTCAAGAAGGTCCATGCCCTGCACGAAGTTTTCACGCCCCTCTATGGTAAAAGGCTGAAAATAAGCCCATCCTCCCGGCTTGCCATCAATCTCAAATGGCAAAAAGGTGCGTGCGATTCCACCTCTTTCAAGAAAGGCATTGCGCATGAACTCTATCTCCCCTGCACGCGCAATTATTCTCACACGACTGCTGAGCGCAGAACCTGCGTGCGGAGGAAGCGGCTGGAGGGAAAATGCAACTGCCCTTCTCTCACCCTTTGCAAGAGTGAGTCGCCTCACAGATGCAAGACATCTATAATGGCTCTCAGGCGCAAATGTGAAAGTAACGGGCAGTGGATGACCTGAGAGGTTTGTAAGCGTCACGGTGGTGATTGGCTCCTCCGCCTCGGGGTCCATGAGCGCCGGGTTGGAAATTTCAATGGGCGGATGAAATTCATAATATCGCACAGCGGGCAGGGAATCTCTACCGCTGATATCGTCCTTGAAACGTGCTTTGAGGGTTAGTTCCGAACCGGCATTTGCAACAAGGGACTTTCGCCATTCCTTCGGCACGGCGACCTCAAACGGTACGCATAGCGGTCCCGGAACCGGCGCCTCCACATGACTTGACAGAACACTAACGGACGTCTGTGAGGTAGGAAAGACATCTACAAACAATGTCCCGCCTCGCCCTTTACCGCTGAGATTATAAATTCTTGCCTCGCCCTTTATGTTTTCCGTGTCCATCTCAAGATGCGCCCCGGCATCACGTAGTTCCACCCAGACCTCCTTCAGACTGCCGGAGAATTCAGAAGGTGCAAACGATGCTTTGCCAGTCTTTCCGGGTGAAATTGTCTGGTCAAGGTCGTAAAGGTCAAAGTTGTTAAAGAAAATCGGCTCAGCGCCGACATCCAGCACGCAGACCATGACGTTGTGGCGTTCTTCCTCCTCGCCATATATGTGGTGGATTACAGGTTTTTTCTGCAGGCTTCTGAAGAATACAGTGGGCTTGTATCTCTTTCCGTCACGGCTCCAGAGAATCATACACCCCTTTGTGCCCTTTTTAAAGAGGAGCGCCTCCACTGGCAGGTGTGTGTCATACCTGCCATGATAGCGCATGCCGTCGAGCACATTTCTCAGATTGGCAAGGGCAATCAGCGCCGGCTTTGGCTGCCAGACGCCATGGCTTTCTTCCATGATGCCCCAGTTGCTTACACCGTTCTCGATAAAGTCAGGCAGGCAGAAATAGAAAATTCTCTCCACGCCCTCCGCCAACGCCAGGGTATATGCCTGCACAAGATAATTTGCCTGTTTGCGTTCTGATTCTGCAACAAAGTTACCCATCCTCGCGGTCGAGGTGGAACCAATCTCTGTCAGCCAGACGGGTTTATCATAACCGAATCGGCGCATGAGGTTGCGACAGCGTGCAATCTTTCCTGAAACCCCTTCCACGGGTCCGTAATGATGGACGTTAAAGATGTCAAAATACTCACCCCCGCCATTTTCAAAGACCTTTTCAATATACCGCTCACCCTCTTTGTCAAAATAGGTCTCGTGACCGAAGGTTATCTCACCGGAGCCAAATGTGACAGAGCCAAGGAGGACGTCAGCCCGTGGATTGCCATGCTTGATGCCCAGATATCCCGCCTTCAGTGTTCGTGCATATTCATCCGCCGAACCAAGGAAAAACACAGGTATATCAAACTCGTTCCAGATTTCCCATGCGGCGACCTCCTTTTTGTAACGCCCCGCCGCCTTACTCGCAAAATTATAATAAGTTAATGTGTCATCCGGGGCGAATCTCTGCCGCACACTCGCATCTCCCTTCTTTTTCTCAGAAGCCCATACTGCCGTCTCCTGAAAGACCTGCAGGATGCGGAGTCCCTCATCCGCCTGCGTCTTTTCAGAGATGTCATAGCGCGACCAGTCCCACCTCCCGCTCTCCGGCTGAACGTGGTTCCAGGAGAGACGGTCGCGCACCCACACAATTCCAAGGCGACACAGGATATCTGAGGCACTCTTGATAAGTTCTGGAGACTGCGTCCGCCAGCTCAAAAAGGCATCTATGGCGAAGGGGGATTTTTCTGGAGGTGTTACGTTTCGGGGCTTGCGTAACACACCGAATTTACAGAAGGCGCTGGCTGTCTTTCCATCCTGATATTCAATGTCTGCGATATATGTGTAATAACCGGGAAGAACAACGCCAAGATTGTCCACAATAATGGCGCCAGGACTTTGTGGGACGGCAAAAATGTGAACGAGAAGGGACTTATTTGCGTTATCCTGGAGACGGGTTGTTATTTTCCGGGGAGACTGTCTCGCTCGCGCATCAAGTGCAAGAGAGATAACTACCTTTTGCCCTGCATAGAAGATGTTTCCCGGCACACCTGTTTTGAAACCGACCGCATCCTGCATGACCTCCTCTGCAGAAATGCGGAGCGCACATGCAAAACAGATGAGGAAAAAAAATCCCCACCGGATGATTATACTTTGCATTCCGCAACGATGGGTTTTCATACTTACATCGATTGTTTGAAATTCTTTCGCCCTTCGAGCGCCTTCCCAAGGGTGATGCTGTCAGTGTATTCAAGGGAGCCGCCCATGGGCACGCCGAGTCCGATGCGGGTAACTTCAACGGAAAGTGGCTCAATCATGCGGGCAATGAAAAGGGCTGTGGCATCGCCCTCAACGTCAGGGTTCGTGGCAATAATGACCTCCTTCACACCGCCCTTTTTCACACGCCCGATAAGTTCCCGGATGCGCAAGTTTTCCGGCGTCACACCTCTGAGCGGGGCAAGGCGTCCCTGCAGGACGTGATAGCATCCATGATAAACACCAGCTCGCTCAAAGGCGGCGATGTCCTTGGGGTCTTCCACGACAAGGATTTGACCCTTATTTCGCGAGGGGTCGGCGCAGATGGGGCAGGGGTCTGTTTCAGCAAGGTTAAAGCAGAGGGAGCATAAAACGATTTTCTCCTTCACCGCCCTGATGGCGCGGGCAAGGGAGAATGCCTCCTCCTTCGTGGATTTAAGAATATGGTAAGCGATGCGCTCCGCACTCTTCCGCCCGATTCCCGGTAGCTTGCCGAGCTCTGCTATCAGCGCCTCAAATGTGGGTGAACGCTTCACTATGAGCATTACCTCTTTACGAGTAATGATAGACTGCCGGATGCAATGTCCATAACAGGCGGCGTCAAAAGGGCATCCCCGGTATCTTGAGCCCGCCGGTGAGCTGAGCGAGATTGTTCTGTGATAGCTCCTTTGACCTGACAATACCCGCATTAACGGCGGCAAGAACAAGGTCTTCCAGCATCTCTATATCATCCGGGTCGACCGCCTCGCGGGAAATATTTATGGAGAGGAGTTGCTGTTTGCCGTTGAACTTGACCTTGACGGCGCCTCCTCCTGATGTTGCCTCAACCTCTTTGCGCCCCAGTTCCTCATCCATTTTCGCCATGCGTTCCTGAAGCTCCTGCTGAATCTTTTGAAGATTTTTGAAATCAAACATGAATAACCCTCCGGCTGATTATGTTATTTTCTTCCCATCCAGATGGGTCAGATTCGCATCAAACATCTTCTGGACGGCATCGACCGCATCCTTAAGGTCCTTATTCTGCTTCAAAAGGTCAATGACTATCCTCCTGGAGACCTTCTTATCCTTGAGGAGATGGCGGTATTGTTCCGCTTCCATATCAACAAAATCGAGTCCTTCTTCCATCTGTCCAGCTTGTGCCACGGCATCACCCTCGGACACCGTCTGGGGTAATGCCTCATTCTCCACATCTAAAGGTGTTTCATCCTGTGATTCCGCAATGGTGGATGATGGCGGGATGGCTGACACCTGCGCAGATAATGGTGCGTCAGGACTGGCACCACTATATATTTCCACCTTCACCCTGATGGGCTTGCCCCCAAGGCGAGAAAGAATCTCCTGCATGAAGTTAACAGTGTCGCTCCTTGAAAGCATATTCGCCCACAGGGCTTCAGGCGTCCTTATGATGAAGATATCATCACCGGTTTTCTGGAATGTGGCAAACTTGAACGCCTGAGCAAGGAGGGGTTTTTTTTCAATAACATGCTTCTTAAAATTGCTCGCTAGCTCAATATCGTCCTTTGCAACTTCAATATTTTCTGGCATCTCTTCTGCCACTATTGCAGGGTCGGGAACGATATCCTGCCCATTGAAGAGGTCTATGGAGGATGTCCCTCCTTTTAATTGGGGAAACATTGGCGGGGGTGGCGCATAAGTCTCCTTTGCCGAAGTTGCAACGGTGGCTGAATCTATCCCCCTTAGAGCAGGAGATGAAATCCCCTTTTCCATACTTTCAAGACGCTCAAGGATGGAATCGATATCCACATCCGTCTGGATTGCGCAGAGTCTGATGAATACGAACTCAAGGAGGAAGCGCGTCTGGGCAATGCTCTTGACCCGTTCCTCAAGCGCAAAGAAGTTATTTATCGTGTTGAGAAGAAATGAAAGCGATATGTTTTCCAGAAGCTCGTTGATTTCCTTCATGCGTTCGGCGGAATAAGTCTCGGGCAAAACGGAGCCGCCCGCCTTCAGAATCAAAAGGTCGCGAAGGAAGCCGAGCATGGTCTTGATGAAGCGTTCAAGGTCGCGCCCCTTGTTCACCAATTGCACCACGCGCTCAAGAAGGGAGCGGATATCGCGCTTTACGAGGTCTCGCACCGTGCCGATAAGAAGGTCAAATTCAACCAGCCCCAAGAGCTGACTGACATATTCAAACCTGAGATTGCCTCCGGAGAGGGAGATGAGCTGTTCAAGCATGACCTCCGCATCGCGCATGCCGCCTTCTGCGCCTGATGCAATCGCCTCAAGGATTGCCGCCTTTTCCTCCTCGTTCACCTTGACGCCTTTCTCCCGCGTCAGGATGAGGTCAAGCCGCCCGATTATATCCGTCGTGGAGATGCGTTCAAACATGAAAATCTGACAGCGGCTCCGGATGGTCTCCGGTATTTTTTCAATCTCAGTCGTGGCGAAGATGAACACGACAAAAGATGGCGGCTCTTCTAACGTTTTCAAAAGGGCATTGAAGGCGGACTTGCTCAGCATGTGGACTTCATCTATGATGTAAACCTTTTTCCGCGCGGAAAATGAGGCGCGGTTGACGCCCTCCTGCAACTCACGAATATCGTCCACGCCCGTGTATGAGGCACCGTCAATCTCAATGACGTCCATGGAGCTCCCCTGCGTGATGGCGACGCACTGGTCGCACGTATTGCAAGGAGTTGGCGTGATGCCGGTGCGGCAATTGAGCGCCTTGGCGAGGATGCGGGCGATGCTGGTCTTGCCCACACCGCGGGGTCCGGCAAAGAGATAGGCATTGGCGATGCGCCCCTCGGCAAGGGCGTTCGCAAGCTGCTGTCTAACCGTCTCCTGCCCCACGACCTCCTCAAAGGTCTGCGGACGCCACTTGCGCGCAAAAACGATATATGTCCCGTTCTCCTGCTTCAAAAAAATCTCCAAATTCATCGGATAAAAACATCATGGAACAGAAATAAGTAAGTAGGACAGCCATGGTGCAAGGTCAATGAAAAAGGAAAAAAGATTTCCGGCGCAACCTGATTTTTTTGCGCACCATCTATAACATCACATTTGATATGGACAGGGACACCGCCCTCACCTTATATCCTTTTAATATTGTGCGATTGCAAAACATTTTTCATATTTTCGGATGCGCTGAAAATATTGTTCACAACGAGGATAGACGTGTGAAAAAGGGGGAATGTTAATGGCACTGCGGCTTTTAATAGTTGATGACCAGGAGGAAAATCTGAATAGTCTTTCCATGAGTTTCCGCCGCTCGGATTATGACATCCTGACCGCACTTGGCGGCGGTGAGGCAATAAAGCTCCTAAAGGAAAATGATGTGGATGTGGTCATCACCGACCTGAAGATGCCGGAGGTGGACGGCATGAAGGTCCTCTCTTACTGCACAGGACTGACGCCCCCTGTGGCAGTCATTATTGTCACCGCCTTCGGCACCATTGAATCAGCGGTAGAGGCGCTTAAGGTTGGGGCATTTGATTATATCACAAAACCAATCAATTTAAGCGAACTGCGTGAGCAGGTTAAGAAGGCATTTGAGCACCGCCGACTCCAGAAGGAAAACATCCATCTCCACTCCGAGATTGATAAGCGCTACGGCTTCGAGGGAATGATAGGGCAGACGCCGGAGATGCAGGCAATATTTGAGAAGGCGCGGCTCATCGCCAAAAGCAAGGCAACTATTTTGATTGAGGGGGAAAGCGGGACGGGAAAAGACCTCCTCGCCCGTGCCATCCATTACAACAGCCCGCGCTCTCGCCAGCCCTTCATGCCGATACATTGCGCCGCTCTGCCAGAGACCCTGCTCGAAAGTGAAATCTTCGGGCATGAAGAGGGCGCCTTCACCGGCGCAATTGCACGCAAGGAGGGACTCTTCGAACTTGCTGACGGCGGCACTGTATTCCTTGATGAGGTAAGTGAAATCCCGCCATCCGTTCAGGTCAAACTCCTCCGCATCCTTGAAACAAAGGAATTCATGCGGGTGGGCGGGGTTAAACCATTGCAGGTGGACATCCGCGTCATCTGCGCCACAAATAAAAACCTTGCAGAGGAGGTTGAGAAGGGTCGCTTCCGCGAAGACCTCTATTACCGACTGAACGTCATATCCTTCACGATTCCGCCCTTGAGAAACCGCCAGGCAGATATCCCATACCTCGTCAAATCCTTCGCAAACGAATTCGCCCGCGAGAACGGCAAGACCATTACAAATATCACAAACAGCGCCATGTCGCAACTCACGTCTTATCACTGGCCCGGAAACATACGCGAACTCCGGAATTGCATTGAAAACATTGTTGTCTTTTCACGGAAGGAGGAGATAGACGTTGACGACCTGCCAGACTATCTCCGTTCCACAGAAATAAAGGAAATAAGCAATATGTTTATCTGCCAGAATGGACTCCCTTTAGATGCGGTTGATAAGAAATACATTCAGGAGACCCTGATACAGATGGATGGGAACAGGGCGCGTGCGGCGAAGATTCTCGGCATCAGCCGCCGCACCATCCAGCGCAAACTCAAAGAACTCGGCATCGAGAACGACTGAGTCACTCATCCAGACCACTACAGAAATATTTAAACCGCAAAGTCACCAGAACACAAAAAAATAATATGAGATCTCTGAAATATTGGTATTTTCCTCATATTCTGTGAATCCTGTGTCTTTGTGCGAGCTTGTACTATAATATCATTCGTAAACAACTGACTGATTGCATCAATTTTAAAAAGTACTCGGCGCTTAACAATTGAAATTGAAAATAAATGAATTTAAATAAGGCGGTTGGGGGAAATGACAGATAAGCACGAAACTTGGAAGACGCCTCATCTGATTACCTTGCCAGTTGAGGAGCGTGAGAAGATTTTTTCAGCCGCACTCGATGTCCTGCAACGAACAGGACTCTGTATTCATGACAAAAAAACTTTGGGCACTCTGGGTGATGCCGGCGCACGAATTGACGGCAATCGGGCTTATATCCCATCCAATCTTGTTGACCGCGCCCTTGAATCAGCCCCCAGGGAAATCCAAATCTACACGAGAGACGGCGAGCCGGCAATGCGCTTAGCGGGTTCTAATTGCTACTTCGGCAACGGGACTGACTGTCCAAATATTCTTGACCCGTTCACCGGACAAAGAAGGGCGTTTCTGAAATCTGACATAGAAAATGCAGGTATTCTGTGCGATGCGTTGTCCAACATGGATTTTGTCATGCCGACAGGCGTGGCGTCTGACATGCCCACCTCAAATTCTGCCGTCCACCAGTTCCATGCAATGATGATGAATACGCACAAGCCAATCATTTTTACCTCCTACACCCCAGAAAATCAGCGCGACATTATTAAAATTGCTTCAATCGCCGCCGGTGGTGAGAAGGAGTTGCGGGAAAAACCTTTCGTGATTTCATACCCTCAACCAATCAGCCCCCTGACCTATAATAAAGAAGTTTGTGAGAAACTCAGATTCTGCGCCGAAAACATGATTCCGGTTATATGCACCACAGCGCCAATGAGCGGGGCATCAGCGCCGGTTACCGCCGAAGGGACGATGGTCTTGTGTCTCGCCGAATGCCTCAGCGCAATCGTGATTGGACAACTCATAAATCCGGGCGCGCCGATGATTACTATTGGAATTCCAATTGTGCTGAACATGAAAACGGCGGCGATATCCTTTGATGCTCCTGAACTGCAGCTCATGAGCACGGCACTTTTTGACCTGCAGGAATTTATCAAACTGCCTCGATGGGGAATGGCAGCCGCCACTGATTCCAAAATTCCCGATGAGCAGGCGGCAATCACTGCGGCTCTATCGTGTGCCTTCCAAGCCCTCGGCAGAGCCAATCTCATTCACGGCATTGGTTGTCTTGAAAGTGGAATGACAACATCCTTTGAGCTGATTGTCCTGACTGACGAGATTATCGGAATGCTCAGAAGAATTTTAAGAGGCGTCATCACAGACCCCGAGCATCTGGCAACAGATGTTATCCATGAAGTCGGTCCCGGCGGCGAGTTTCTGACGCACACTCACACATTTGATTTTTTCAGGGAATTGTGGGATTCCGAATTGATAGACAGGGGAAGTTTTGAAGCGTGGGCTGAAAAAGGTGGCAAAAGTCTCGTTCATCGAATCCGTGAAAAAATACAAGACATCCTGAAAAATCACAAGCCCAAGCCTCTCAGCATCGAAAAAACCAACGCCATCTCCGAAATCCTACTGTAATTACTGCCTATAGTTCGTTAATCGTTGCCATTTTCCCCCTTTCTCTGGAGGATTTGA
>Ga0172366_10000270_pt1 | contig 35443 bp, 28 predicted proteins | sample LakKivSesite69cm_FD_114533 | JGI IMG/M metagenome (GOLD analysis project Ga0172366, IMG submission 114533) | Sediment microbial communities from Lake Kivu, Rwanda - Sediment site 69cm | ecosystem: Environmental > Aquatic > Freshwater > Lake > Sediment | place: Rwanda: Western Province, Lake...
CCCCGACCGTTCGCGAAGGAGGAGAGCATGGCGGCCACGATCATCAGCGGCAAGGACGTTTCGGCGGAAATCCGCCAAGAGCTCAAGGGGCGGGCCGACCGTCTCAAGGAGAAGGGCCACACCCCCGGGCTGGCCGTCGTGCTCGTCGGCGAGGACCCGGCCTCGGTGTCCTACGTCACGGCCAAGGGCAAGGCGGCCGAGGAGATCGGCATCTTCGAGACGACCATCCGCATGCCGGGGGACTCCACCGAGGAGGCGATCCTTCGCCAGGTCGCGAGCCTCAACCGCGACGATCGCTTCAACGGCTTCCTCGTCCAGCTGCCCCTGCCGAAGTACGTCAACGCGGAGAAGGTCATCAACCTCATCTCGCCGGACAAGGACGTCGACGGCTTCCACCCCGTCAACGTCGGCAAGATGCTCCGGGGCGAGCCCTGCCCGCTGCCGTGCACGCCCTACGGCGTCGTTCAGCTGCTCGTCCGCGGCGGCTACGGGCCGGACGGCAAGCACGTCGTCATCTGCGGCCGGAGCAACATCGTCGGCAAGCCGCTGGCGGCCATGCTCATCCAGAAGCGGAAGGGCGCCAACGCCACGGTCACGGTCTGCCATACGGCGACGCCGGACGTCCGCAAGTTCACTCTCCAGGCCGATATCATCGTCGCCGCGATGGGCGTGCCCCGGGCGATCAAGGCCGACATGGTCCCGGACGGCTGCGTCGTCATCGACGTCGGCGTCAACCGGGTCGCGGACCCGGCCGCGGCCAAGGGCTTCCGCCTCGTCGGCGACTGCGATTTCGAGCCTATCAAGGAGAAGGCCTCGGCCATCACCCCGGTGCCGGGGGGCGTCGGACCGATGACCGTGACCATGCTGATGATGAACACCATCGAGGCCGCGGAACGCAGAGCCGGGCTCGTCGCCTGACGCGGAGACGAAGGCGATGAAGATCGGCAAGATCGACGAGGCCGTCTTCCGTTCGCTCATCGCCGGCAAGTTCGGCCGGCGGGACCGGAGCGTTCTCGTCCCGCCCCTCACCGGCGTCGACGCCGGGGTCGTCGACCTCGGCGGCGGCCGGGTCCTGGTCGTCGCCGAGGACCCGATCTTCACGATGCCCCGGCTGCCCCTCGAGACCTTCGGCCGCTTCACCGTTCACATCGGCGCGAGCGACGTCGCCGTGACGGGAGTCCGGCCCCGCTACCTGACCTACACGCTCCTCTTGCCTCCGGAGACGGAGGCCGGGGCGATCGGCCTTCTTGTCGACGCCATCCATCGGACGGCGCGCGACCTCGGCATCGCCATCGTCGGCGGCCACACCGGGTTCTATCCCGGCTTCACCGCGCCGACGATCGGCGGCATCACCGTCTTCGGCCTGGCCCGGAAAGGGGAGTACGTCACCCCGGCCGGGGCCCGCCCGGGCGACGAGATCATCCTGACGAAGGGCCCGGCGATCGAGACGGCCGGGCTCCTCGCGGTCCTCCGGGAGGAGGAGCTCCTGGCCCGTTACCCGGCCGCCCTGGTCGAGCGGGCCAAGGGGCTGACGCAGGCCATCACCGTCGTCGAGGACGCCCTCACGGCCAAGGCCGCGGGCGGGGTCACGGCCATGCACGACGCGACCGAGGGCGGGGTCATCGGCGGCCTGGCCGAGATCGCCGCGGCGAGCGGCGTCGGCATGGAGGCCGACGAAGGCCTGTTCGTCATGCCGGACGAAGTGCGGATGGTCTGCGAGGCGTTCGCGATCGACCCGGTCCGGGCCATCGCCGAGGGAAGCCTCCTCGTCACGGTCCGGCCGCGGTCGAGCGCCGGCGTCCTGGCCCGGCTCAAACGGAAGCGCATCGCCGCCTCCGTCATCGGGAAGGTCCTCCGCGACCGGCGCCGCCGCGTCTTGCGCCGGGCTGACGGACGGGTCGAACCGCTCGCGGTCCCGGACCAGGACCCGTTCTGGCCGGCCTTTTTCAGCGGGCTCGAGAAGGTTTGACCTTCTTCGCCTTCTTCTCGGCCTTGATCAGGACGTCCTTGAGGGTGAGGTTGTCGAAATAGCCCTTCAGGAGATCCGTCGCGCCCTTCCAGATCTCGAACGTCGGGCATGTCTCGACGAATTCACAGTAGGTCCCGTCCTCGAGGCATTCGACGAGGCAGCAGTTGCCTTCGAGGGCCTGGAGGATCTCGCTGAGCTTGATGTCCTCGGGCCTGCGGGCCAGGGTGTAGCCGCCGCCGGCCCCGCGGATGCTCTTGACCAGCCTGTTGATCTTGAGGGGGATGATGATCTGTTCGAGGTAGCGGATGGAGATGCGCTCGTCCTCGGAGATGTGCTTGAGGATGACGGCCCGGGTGCTGTTCCCGTAGTGGCGGGCCAGGTTGAGCATCAGCCGCGTCCCGTAGCGGCCTTTGGTCGACAGCCTGATCATGGCGAGCTCCTTATCACATCATTCTATAGCACCATCCCGGCTATTTCAACATGCTTTTATAGGAATTGTCAGATTAAAGGACGACCGAGTCCGGCGGGCGGCCTTGACACCTTCCGACCGCTCTGAGTATGCTGAGTCCCTCTAAATCCACCGGAAAGAGGAACGCCCATGTCCCGTCAAATCCTGCTCGGCGACGAGGCCGTGGCCCTGGGGGCCGTCGACGCCGGCCTGTCGGCCGCTTATTCCTATCCCGGCACTCCCGCTTCCGAGATCCTTGAGCACCTCGTCCGGCTGGCCGAGAAGACCGGGAGCTTCAAGGCGGTCTGGTCGGTCAACGAGAAGGTCGCCTACGAGGAAGCCCTCGGCGCGTCCTTCGCCGGAAAGCGGGCTCTGGTCTCCTTCAAGCATGTCGGCCTCAACGTGGCTGCCGACCCGTTCATGAACTCGGCCATCACCGGGGCCAACGGCGGCTTCCTTGTCGTCAGCGCCGACGACCCCGGCATGCACAGCTCCCAGAACGAGCAGGACAGCCGCTATTACGTCGATTTCGCCCAGATCTTCGGCTACGAGCCCTCCGACCACCAGGAAGCTTACGACATGGCCCGGGAGGCCTTCGACGTCTCGGAACGGTTCGGGCTGCCCGTGCTGATGCGCATGGTCACGCGCCTCGCCCACAGCCGCTCGGCGGTGGCCACCGCCGGCCCCCGGCCCCAGAACGCGCTCAAGAAGGGGGCGGCCAAGGATTGGATCCTTTTGCCGGTCAACGCGCGGCGGCGGTTCGTCCAGCTCCTCGACCGGCAGGCCGAGATGGCCCGCTTTGGAGAGGAGTCCCGCTTCAACGTCCTGGAGCTCTCCGGGACCGACCGGAAGCTCGGCGTCATCGCGGCCGGGATCGCCTATAACTACTTCCGCGAAGCCCTGGCCGGGGAGGCCGCCCGGCCGTCCTTCCTCAAGGTTTCGACCTATCCGCTGCCCGAGGGGCTTGTCCGCAAGCTCGTCGACGCGGTCGATACCGTTCTCGTCCTCGAGGACGGCTATCCGTTCATCGAGAAGAGGATCCGGGGCCTTTTCGGCATCCCGGGCAAGACCGTCCTGGGCAAGCTCTCGGGGACCCTGCCGGCCTCGGGCGAGCTCACGCCCGACATCGTCCGCCGGGCCCTCGGACGCCCGCCGCTCCCGGCCCTCGCGCCGAGCGGCCTGCCGCTCGCGGGCCGTCCGCCCCAGCTCTGCGTCGGCTGCCCCCACGCCGACACGTTCAAGGCCCTCAACAGGGCCCTCGAGGGCGAGACCGGATCGAACGTCTTCAGCGACATCGGCTGCTACACCCTGGGCGCGCTGCCGCCGTACACCGCCATCCACAGCTGCGTCTGCATGGGGGCGAGCATCGGCATGGCCCGGGGCGCCGCCGACGTCGGCCTCCACCCGGCCGTCTCGGTCATCGGGGACTCGACCTTCGCCCACTCGGGCATCACTCCGCTCCTCAGCGCGGCCCGGGCCGATGCCGACATGACGGTCATCATCCTCGACAACGCGACGACGGCCATGACCGGCGGCCAGCCGACCTACGGCTCGGGCGAGCCGCTGCTTCGCCTCATCGAAGGCCTCGGCGTCCCCAAGGACCACGTCCGGACGATCGAGCCGCTGCCGAAGAACCACGACAAGAACGTCCAGACGATCAAGGACGAGATCGCCCACCACGGCCTCTCGGTCATCGTCGCGGTCCGTGAGTGCGTCCAGGAACAGCGGAAGAAAAGGAGCTAGGCCATGAAGCAGGACATCATCCTCGCGGGCGTCGGCGGCCAGGGCATCCTGTCGATCGCCTACGTCATCGACAACGCCGCGCTCGCCGACGGCCTGTTCTTCAAGCAGGCCGAGGTCCACGGCATGGCCCAGCGCGGCGGGGCCGTCCAGTCCCACATGCGGCTCTCGGACGCGACCATCTGGAGCGACGTCATCCCCAAGGGCCAGGCCGACATGATCCTGAGCGTCGAACCGCTCGAGGCCCTGCGCTATTTCGACTACCTGCGGCCCGACGGGATCGTGGTCACGAGCTCGACGCCCTACCGCAACATCCCCGACTACCCGGAGATCGACGGCGTCCTCGAGGCCCTCCGAAAAGCGCCTCATGCGGTCGTCGTCGATTCGGAGAAGCTGGCCAAGGAGGCCGGGACGGTCAAGGCCCAGAACGTCGTCCTCCTCGGCGCCGCCTCGTCCTTCCTCGTCCTCAAGGAGGAAAGCCTAGTCCGGACGATCGAGGACCTTTTCCGTCCCCGCGGCCCGGTCGTCCTCGAGGCCAACCTCAAGGCCTTCGACCTCGGCCGGAAGGCGGCCCTCGGCTCATGAGCGCCCGTGCGCCCTGGGTCCGGACGGCCCGTATCCTCGAGCGGGCGGCGGGCGAAAGCCGGGATTTCCTGCTCGAGCCCGAGGTCTATGAGGTCCTGAGGGAAGCGGGGATCGCGGTGCCCCGGCACGTCGTCGTCCCGGCGGGCCGTCCGGTCGGCCGCAAGGACCTCCGCGGGCTGGGGGGGGCGAAGGTCGTCCTCAAGATCGTCTCGCCCCTCGTCGTCCACAAGTCCGATGTCGGCGGGGTCGCCTTCGTCAAGGCCGATCCGGCCTCGGTCAACAAGGCCGCGGCGGCCATGCTCCGTTCGGTCCCGGCCCGCTATCTCGCCTGGTCACGGGCGAGAACGGGTCACGGGACGCCGCGGCCTCGCCTGACCCTGAAGGACGTCCGGGATTCCGTCCGCGGCTTCCTCATCGCGGAGGCCGTCGATTTCGCCGAGGTCGGGTTCGGCTCCGAGGTCCTCTTAGGTCTGCGGAACTCCCGGGATTTCGGTCCGGTCCTGACCATGGGCGGGGGAGGGGTCGACGTCGAGTACATGAACGAGCGGCTCAAGGAAGGGACGGCCGCGGCGATCGGCTCGGCCCACCTTCTCGACGCCGCCCGGGTCCCGGGCCTGCTCGAGCCCCTGGCCTTTTTTGGCAAGCTCGCCGCCGAGTTCCGCGGCCGCAAGCCGCTCGTCGCGCCCGCGGCCCTGGCCCAGGCGTTCCTCTCGTTCCGCGACCTGGCCGCCGCCTTCTCGCCGCTCTCGACGGCGTCGCCCTTCGTCCTCGAGGAGGCCGAGGTCAACCCGTTCGTCGTACGCCGCGGCCGCCTGGTCGCCCTGGACGGCGTCTGCCGCTTCTCCCGCGACAAGTCGGCCATGGTGCCGCGGCCCATCGAAGATATCGGGCGCCTGCTCAAGCCGGCCTCGATCGGCATCATCGGGGTCTCGGAGAAGATGAACATCGGCCACATCATCCTCAACAACACGCTCGGCAACGGCTTCCCGCCGGACCGGGTGACCGTGATCAAACCCGGATTGAATACGATCGAAGGCTGCCGGTGCGTGCCCAGCATCGCGGCCATGCCCGAGACCGTCGATCTTTTCGTCCTGACCCTGGCCGCCGACCAGTGTTACGACGTCATGAAGGACCTGGTCGACCACGGCAAGGCCCGCTCGGTCATCATCATCGCCGGCGGCATGGGCGAGAAGGAGGGCGGGGCCTCGATCGAGGACAGGATCCGCGACCTTCTCCTTGAAGGGCGCCGGAGCGGCAAGACGACGCCCGTCGTCAACGGCGGCAACTGTCTCGGCGTCGCCTCGAAGCCCGGCCGATACGACACCACGTTTATCCCCGAACCGAAGCTGCCCCGGCCGAGAAGCGCCCGCTCGGACATGGCCGTCGTCAGCCAGAGCGGGGCCTTCATGATCTGCCGGATGAGCAAGTTCCCCTCGATCCAGCCGCTCTACGCGGTCTCGCTCGGCAACCAGCTCGACCTCACGGCCTCCGACTATCTCGAGTTCCTCAAGGACGATCCCGATGTCCGGGTGTTCTCCGTTTACATGGAAGGGTTCAAGCCGGGCGACGGCCTGGCCTTCGCCCGGGCCGTCGGCGAGATCTCGGCCTCGGGCCGCCCGGTGCTCGTCTACAAGGCCGGCCGGAGCCGCGAAGGGCGTTCGGCGACCTCGAGCCACACCGCGTCGGTCGCCGGCGAATACAACGTTTTCAAGGCCATCCTCGAGCAGGCCGGGGCCATCGTGGCCCGGGACCTCTTCGAGTTCGAGAGCTTCATGAAGGGCCTGGCGTTCCTCGGGGACCGGGCGGTCGCGGGCCGCCGGGTCGGCCTTATCAGCAACGCCGGGTTCGAGAGCGTCATGCTGGCCGACAACCTCAGGAACGGGACCGGCCTCGATCTCGCCGCCTTCGCGCCGGGAACGGTCTCCCGGATCCTCGAGGCCCTGCGGCCGCTCGGCATCGACAAGCTCCAGGATGTCCACAACCCTCTCGACGTGACCCCCGTCGCCGACGACGCGGCCTTCGTCGAATGCGCCCGGGCCATCGTCGACGACCCCGGCGTGGACTGCGCCGTCATCTCCAACGTCCCCCTGACGCCGGCCCAGCAGACCCTGGCCCCGGGTCCCGGCCACAAGGAGGACATGACCCGGCCCGGGAGCTTCGCCTCGAGGATGATCGATCTCTTCCGGGCGACGGCCAAGCCCCTCGTCGTCAATATCGACGCCGGCGAGCTCTACACGCCGCTCGCCGACCATCTCGAGCGGGCGGGCCTGCCCGTTTTCCGGCGGGCGGACGAGGCCATCCGGTTCCTCCGGACGTACATCGACGCGAAGCTCAGGCGGGCGGTGAAGTAGCTTCCGTCAGCGCTTCCGCTGCTGGAAGCGGTGGGGGAAGTTCTCGGGGTTGTTCGTCGTGATCGGCCCCGTGTGGCAGACCTTGCAGGAGGTCGGCTCGCTCGCGCCGTGGGCGGCCGCCACCCCGATGAGGCCGCCGCCTTTCGAGTTGGCATGGCACACCTTGCAGCTCCCGAGAGGCAGAGCCTTGGCCTGGTACTGCAGCGACTGGTAGTTGTCCACCTCTTTGTTCGAGGGGACGGTGGCGTGAGGGCTGCCGTGGCAGGCGGCGCAGGAGAGCCCGCCGTGGCCCGTGGCGTTGTGATAGAGGGTCGTGCCGGTCTGGACCCCGGCGACGAAGGTATGGCAATCCACACAGCCCGGCTCCTCGGCCCAGGGCACACGCCCGTTGATGATCCCCGACGCGATCGCCGCGAGGGAGCCGTGGCAGTCCGTGCAGGCGCCGCCGGCCGCGGTGTGGCTCGTGCTGCGGTGGAAGACGGTCTTCTCTCCCGGATGGCAGTCGTAGCAGGCGGCGGAGGTCGCGCTGTGGACGCCGTGGATGACCTCCGAGAGGTAGAGCTCGGAAGACCCCGGGCCCGTCTGCCCCAGGGCCGGACTGCCGTGGCATTCGGCGCAGAGGACGGGCTGGCCGTCGGCGGCGAACGTCGTCCCCGTCCCCTTGTCGTGCTCCTCGAGGACGGACAGGACCTCCCGGGTGCCGACCGTCGTCCCGTGACACTTGTTGCAGGAGATCTCGTCGGAGGTCGGCAGGGTGGCCTGCGTCCGGACGAGCTCGGCCCTGGTGGCCGCATCGCGGACGATGATCTCGGCGACCTGATAGGGGTCCCAGGTCCCGGCGTCGTTGATCGGGACGACCGGGACGCCCACGGCCTCGAAGTGGGTGTCCTTGAGGACCATCGCCCCGGAGAGGCCGTTGTGCGTCGCCGGGTCGGAGAAGTTGAGGCCCGTGTCGGGGGCGAGGTCGACGCCGAAGAGGCTGAGGGAGTCATCCCAGAAGCCGGCGTAGATCCGGAGCGGGTCGGCCGTCGTCTTGCCGTAGGAAGAGGTGTTGCCGACGACCGCGTACTCGACGGTGATGCCGGTCGTCACGATCTCCGGCGGGTCGCCGCGCTTGACGACCTGGGCCCAGAGGGTGCTGTAGGGCGGGAGGAGGACCTCTTGATCGTAGGTCGGGCTGAAGAAGGGCATGCCGACGTCGTTCCAGGCCAGGACGATGTAGTCCATCGAGGCCGCGGGGATGGTGACGGGCGTGACCGTGCCCCCGTCTTCTTTAGTGGAGCAAGCGCCGGCGAACGCGAGCAGGACGGCCACGAGGACGGGAACGGCCAGCGGGAACGGGCGGCGGTCGCGCATAAAACTCTCCTTCCGGGATATTATTCCCTGAATTCCCATATTTTGCAAACGCCGGCCCCGGCCGGTCCGTTTCCTTGCGACCCTCAAGGGGGCGTGGTAGAATCGAACCGAATGAAGAAGGCCTCGCTCATCGCCGCCGTCCTTCTCTCGATAGGAGTCCTCGTCCCCATGTGTGCCCAAGCCGTCCCGCCGGCCCAGCGCCTGGCTTCGCTCATTCCCGCGGCCGTCGGGCCCTGGCTGTCCGAGGCCGAGGAGACCTACGGCCCTGAGTCGATCTTCGAATACATCGACGGCGCCGGAGAGGTCTACCGGGCCTACGCCATGAGGCTCCTCGCCGCCCGGCGCTTCCACAAGGACGGCCGGCCGGACATCGTGGTCGACGTCTTCGATATGGGATCGTCCGCCGACGCCTACGGGGTCTTCACCCACGATCTCGACGGAGAGGACGCGGCGATCGGCCAGGGCTCGACCTACAAGGCCGGGCTGCTCGGCTTCTGGAAGGACCGGTATTTCGTGTCCGTCACCGCCGAGGCCGAGACGCCCGAGACGCGGGCGGCCGTCCTCGAGCTCGGCCGCGAGATCGCCGCGGCCATCCCGGGGCGAGGGGAGCCGCCGGGACTCGTGGGGCGCCTACCCCGGGAAGGGCTCGAGGCGGGGACCGTCCGGTTCTTCCACACGGCCCCGATCCTCAATTATTTCTTTTTCGTCGCTGACGAGAACATCCTGCTCCTCGGCCCGGAGACGGACGCGGTCCTCGCGGAATACGGCGGGCCCGGGGGCCGGAGCCGCCTTCTCCTCGTCTCTTACCCTCAGGCCGACGGGGCGGCCCGCGCGGCGGGATCGTTCCGCCGGGCCTATCTGCGGGACGCCGCCGGTGAGGAGGCCGTCCGGACCGAGAACGGGAAGTGGACGGCCGTCAGGACAATGGGCCGGACCGTCGCCGTCGTCTTCGACGCCGGTTCGGCCGCGGAAGCGGCGGCCCGCCTTGCCGCCGTCGAAAAGCGACTCTAAGGAGGGACAGCCATGAGCCGACGACCGATCACGCGCCGGGATTTCCTGAAGGCCGCCGCGGTCGCGCCGCTCGCGGGAGCCGCGCTGCCGGCGTTATCGCGGCCGAGCCCCGCGGCCGCCGACAAGGTCCGGGTGGTCCTCGTCCGCGACCCGAGCCCTCTCGGGCCGGGCGGAGCGCCTCCGGCCGAGGTCGTCCAGAGGATGCTCGACGATGGCGTCCGGGCCCTTCTCGGCGAGAAAGACGTCGTCAAGGCCTGGAAGAGCCTCATCCGGCCGGAGGACATCGTCGGCATCAAGACGAACGCCTGGCGCTACATCCCCACGACCGCCGAAGTCGAGGGGGCCATCAAGCGCCGGGTCATGGACGCCGGCGTCGCCGAGGACCGGATCGGCATCGACGACCGGGGCGTGCTGCGGAACCCCGTCTTCCAGAACGCCACGGCGCTCGTGAACGCCCGGCCCATGCGGAGCCACTACTGGGCGGGCGTCGGGAGCCTGATCAAGAACTACATCATGTTCACGCCCCAGCCCTCGGACTGGCACGGCGACAGCTGCGCCGACCTGGCCAAGATCTGGGACCTGCCGATCGTCAAAGGCAAGACCCGGCTCAATGTCCTGGTCATGTTCACGCCGCTGTTCCAGAGCGTCGGGCCACACAACTACGCCAAGGAATACACCTGGGAGTACAAGGGCCTCATCCTCAGCCGCGACCCGGTGGCCGCCGACGCCACCGGTCTGCGCGTCATCCAGGCCAAACGGAAGGCGTATTTCGGGGACGACCGGCCGCTGCCGGTGACCCCGCACCACATCCGGCTGGCCGACACCCGCCACGGCCTCGGGACGAGCGATCCGGGGCGGATCGAGCTCGTCAAGATCGGCTGGGCGGAGGGGGCCCTCATCTAGATGCCGATCTACGAGTACCGCTGCGCGGACTGCCGCAAGAAGACGACGGTCGTGACCCTCTCGGTCGCCGCGTCGGTCGAGCCGGTGTGCCGGCATTGCGGCGGCCGGAGGATGACCAAGCTCGTGTCCCGGGTCATGGTCAAGAAGTCCGAGGAGAGCCGCCTGGAGAGCCTGGCCGACCCGTCGGCGCTCGCCGGGCTCGACGAGAACGACCCGAAGACTGTCGCCCGGTGGATGAAGAGAATGGGCCGGGAGATGGGCGAGGAGGCCGGCGAGGGCTTCGACGAGGAAGTCGACAAGGCCATGGAGGAAGCGGCGAGGGAGAAGGAGGCCGGCGAGGACGGGGATCCCGGCGGCGGAGGAGAGGACCTATGAGCGAGATCCTGCTGTTCGCCGGCGGAGCGGTGTTCGGGGTCCTGACGGTCCTCGTCGTCCACACGCTCCGGAAAAAGGACACCCGGGAGATCGCCAAGGCCCTGGTCAGCGAGACCGAGGCCGAGAAGGTCCAGAACCTGGAGGTCCTGCTGGGGCGGGTCCGGGACAGCTTCGGGGCCCTGTCCCAGGACGCGCTCCAGTCCTGCACGGGGGAGCTCCTCAAGCTGGCCAAGGAGAACCTCGACGGGCGGGTCCATCTAGGCGAGAAGGACCTCGAATCCAAGAAGCAGCTCATCGACCAGAACCTGGCCACGATGAAAGGCGATATTCACAAGATGCAGGAGCTCGTCGCCCGGTTCGAGGGCGAGCGGGCCCGCCAGTACGGCGAGCTCGACGCGCAATTGAAGACGGCGGCCCGGGAGACCTCCCGCCTTCAGGACACGGCCGACCACTTGCGACAGGCCCTGGTCAGCACCAAGGCCCGGGGACAGTGGGGCGAGCGCATGGCCGAGGACGTGCTGCGTTTGGCGGGCTTCGTCGAGGGCGTCAACTATATCCGGCAGAAGGTCCTCGATATGGCCGCGTCGCGGCCGGACTACACCTTCTGGCTGCCCCAGGGCCTGAAGGTCAATATGGACGTCAAGTTCCCGCTCAACAGCTATCTGCGCTACCTCGAGGCCGACAACGACACGGCCCGGGAGAGCCACAAGGCCCAATTCCTGAGGGACGTCAGGACCCGGATCAAGGAGGTCACGACCCGCGATTACATCAACCCCGAGGAGAAGACCCTCGACTATGTCCTCGTCTTCATCCCCAACGAGCAGGTTTACGCCTTCATCAACGAGAACGACCCCGGGATCATGGACGAGGCCCTGAAGAGAAAGGTCATCCTCTGCTCCCCGTTCACGCTGTTCGCCATCCTGGCCGTCATCCGCCAGTCGCTCGACAACTTCAGCATGGAAAAGACGGCCGGCGAGATCCTGGGCCTGGTCAAGAACTTCAAGTTGGAGTGGGAGCGCTTCGGGGATTGCATGGCCAGGATGGGCGACAAGCTCGAAGGGGCCCAGGACGAATTCCGCAAGCTGACGACGACCCGGCAGGGCAAGCTGGACAAGTCCATCCAGAAGATCGAGGACCTGCAGCAGCTCAAGGGCCTGGCGGACGTCGAGGCCCTCGAGGGCGAGGTCGAGGTCCAGGCCCTCGACGAGGCGAAGGCCAAGGACAAAGGGGACTGACCGCCGGCCGTGACCCGGGGCCGAGCCGAAGGTTAGGGTTCAGGGCCGCGGGCCGAAGATGGCCGTCCCGATGCGGACGTGAGTGGCCCCTTCTTCGACGGCCACCCGCCATGAGTGGGACATGCCCATGGAGAGATGACGCATCTCGATGCCGGGGATCGCGGCCTGGCGGAGGGCGTCGCGGACGCGGCGGGTTTCCACGAAATAAGGACGCGACTCCTCGGGATCGCCCGCGAACGGGCCCATGGTCATGACCCCGACGACGCGCAGGTTCGGCAGGGCGGCGAGCTCGCGGACGAGCGGCTCGGCCGCCTCCGGCAGGACGCCCGCCTTCTGAGGCTCGCGGCCCGAGTTGATCTCGACGAGCACCTCCATCGTCTTTCCGGCCGCGGCGGCGCGCTTGTCGAGCTCGCGGCCGAGGGCCGCGGAATCCACGGTCTCGATGAGGTCGAAGACCTCGACCGCCCGCTTGGCCTTGTTCGTCTGGAGATGGCCGATGAAATGCCAGCGGGCCCGCCGGCCGATGGCCGGGAAGACCTCGGCGGCCTCCTGAACATAGTTCTCGCCAATGGTCCTGACCCCGGCCTCGATCGCCTCGAGGATCTCGCCCGCCGACCGCGTCTTGGCGGCGGCGACGAGCTCGACCCCTGGCGGAAGCTCGGCCAGGATGGCCTTGACGTTCCCCGCGATGCTCACGCAGCCATTTTAGCAGAGAGGAGGGGGTCAAACCTACCTTTTGCTGCAAAAGGTAGGTTTGACCCCCTCTTATTTGCTATAATCGCCCCACTGGGGACGCCATGACCATCCGTGAAGAGCTCGAAAGGACCGAGCAGAAGATCCTGTCGCCCAAGGCCAGCCTGAGCGTGCGCTCCAAGGGCCGCGTCCGGCCCGAATCGCAGCACCCGATCCGGACCGACTTCCAGCGCGACCGCGACCGGATCATCCACTGCAAGTCCTTCCGCCGCCTCAAGCACAAGACCCAGGTCTTCCTCTCGCCGTTCGGTGACCACTACCGGACGCGGCTGACCCACTGCCTCGAGGTCTCCCAGATCGCCCGGACGATCGCCAAGGCCCTCCGCCTCAACGAGGACCTGACCGAGGCCATCGCCCTCGGCCACGACCTCGGCCACACTCCCTTCGGCCACTCCGGCGAGCAGACCCTGCGCAAGCTGCTGCCGCTCGGCTTCCACCACGCCGACCAGAGCCTGCGCGTCGTCGAGAAGCTCGAGTACGAGGGCAAGGGCCTGAACCTGACCTTCGAGGTCCGCGACGGCATCCAGAAGCACTCCAAGGGCCGGGGCGAGATCTTCGACGAGGACGTCGAGGACATGCCCTCGACGCTCGAAGGCCAGATCGTCCGGGTCTCCGACGTCATCGCCTATGTCAACCACGACATCGACGACGCCCTGCGGGCCGGCATCATCAAGGATGAGGACATCCCGGCCTCCCTGATCAAGGTCCTGGGCAAGTGGCACGCCACGCGCATCGACCGGATGGTCATGGACGTCGTCGAGGCCAGCCTGGCCGCGGACCTGGAGCGGATCGCCATGACCGACCGGATCATGCGGGCCGTCGTCGAGCTCCGGGAGTTCCTCTATCAGAATGTCTACTTCAACTCCGCGGCCCGCGACGAGCTGCGCAAGACCGAGAAGATCGTCCGCGACCTCTTTGCCTACGTCCTCGAGCGGCCGGAGGAATACATCAAGGACTATCCCGCCGGCGACCCGGTCATCGTCCGGGCCGGGGACTTCATCGCCGGCATGACCGACCGCTACGCCATGTCGCTCTACGAGCAGGTCTTCCTGCCGAAGGCCTGGCCGATCCTGTGACGGGCCGGCGGGCCCTTTCCTAACGCGGCGGGGGAGGTGTCGACGATGCGAGGACATCGCGCTCGTTTCCGGGCGGCGGGGCTCTGTCTCGGAGCGTTGCTGCTCGCACTCCTCAGCCCCGCGGCGGGTTTGGCCCAGGCCGCGGTGGAGGTCCGGGAGGAGCGGATCTCCCTGCCGACCTACGAGGTCGGCCCGCCCGAGCCCAATCCCATTTTCTTTTCCGGCCGGGCCTACCAGGGCGCGAAGGGGCCGGTCTATCCCTACCCGCTCCTCGACAAGCTCACCGACGTCAAGCGCGACCGGACCTACCGTCTCCTCGTCCTCGAGAACGAATACGTCCGGATCGGGGTCCTGCCCGAGCTCGGCGGACGCATCTTCGAGGCCGTGGACAAGACCAACGGCTACGACTTCGTCTACCGCCAGCACGTCATCAAGCCGGCCCTGATCGGCATGCTCGGCGCCTGGATCTCCGGCGGCGTCGAATGGAACATCCCCCACCACCACCGGGCCACGACCTTCATGCCCGTCGATTCCGTCTCCATGAGCGGCTTGGACGGGAGCAAAACGATCTGGGTCGGCGAGATCGAGATCCGCCAGCGGATGAAGTGGATGGTCGGATTGACCCTGCGGCCGGGTTCGAGCGCCCTCGAGGTGACGACCCTGGTCCTCAACCGGACGCCGCTCGCGCACTCCATGCTGGCCTTCGCCAACGTCGCCGTCCACGCCAACGAGAACTACCAGGTGCTCTTCCCGCCCTCGACCGAGATCGCCACCTTCCACGGCAAAAACCAGTTCAGCCGCTGGCCCATCTCGACCGAGGTCTTCAACGGCCAGGACTACACGAAGGGCGTCGACGCGAGCTGGTGGAAGAACCATCCCCGTCCGACCTCCTTCTTCGCCTTCGAGGCCGAGGAGGATTTCCTCGGCGGCTACGACCACGGCCGGGCGGCCGGAGTCGTCTTCGTCGGCGACCACAACATCGTGCCCGGCAAGAAGCTCTGGACCTGGGGCACGGGCGCCGAAGGCAAGACCTGGGAAAGGATCCTGACCGACGCCGACGGGCCCTACCTCGAGCTCATGATCGGCTCCTGGTCGGACAATCAGCCGGACTACAGCTGGGTCCGCCCCGGCGAGACGCGCGAGGTCGTCCAGCATTGGTATCCCGTCCGGGGCTTGGGCGGTCTCAAGAACGCCAACAAGGACGGCGCCTGCGACCTCGGCGTCGCCGCGGGGCGGGCGCGGATCGCCCTGAACGCGACGTCGGAGCATAAAGGCGCCCGGTGCGTTCTCCGCGCCGGCGACAAGCTCCTATTCGAGACAGCTCTGGACATCGGTCCGGGCCGCCCCTTCTCCCGGGAGGTCGACCTTCCCGCCGGGGTCACGGAGGCCTCGGTCGCCCTCGCGCTCCTCGACGGCGACGGCCGCGAGATCGTCGCCTACGCCCCCAAGCCGAAAAAAAACCCGCCCCTCCCGCCTCCCGTTACCGCCCCGGCCGCGCCGAAGGACGTCAAGACCAACGAGGAGCTCTATCTCTGGGGGCAGCGGCTCGAGCAGTTCCATAACCCCGCCTACGAACCTTATCCCTATTATGAGGAGGCGCTGCGCCGGGACCCCTCGGACGTCCGGGTCAACACCGCCCTGGCCGTCCTGGACATCAAGCGCGGCCTTTACGCCGAGGCCGAAAGCCGTCTCCGCACCGCCCTGGCCCGGTCGACCTTCAATTACACCCGCCCCAGGGACGGAGAAGTCCATTACTACCTTGGCCTGGCCTGCCGGCGCCAGGGCAAGACCGCGGAGGCGGAGGACGCTTTCCAGCGGGCGGCCTGGGACCCGGCCTGGCAAGGCGCCGCTTTCCATGAGCTGGCCCGGATGGCCGCGGCGGCCGGCGCGTACGAACGGGCCCTGGATCTTGCCGACCGGTCCCTCGACATCACCGCCCTTGCCGCCCGGACCCTCGATCTTCACGCCTCGCTCCTCAGGCGGCTCGACCGGCTGGATGAAGCGGACGCTATCGTGGACATCGCGCTCGAGACGGATCCCCTGGACGCCTGGGCCCGCCACGAGGATTACATGATCCAGAGAGCCCTCACGGGCTGGCAGTCCGCAGAGGCCCGCGAGCTGTGGGACCGGTTCGCGGCGCTCGTCGATGGCCGCGGTCCGAATGTCATCGAGCTCGCGCTCGACTACGCCGATTGCGGGTTGTGGACCGAGGCGGCGTCCGTGGCCTCGACGGCGCTGCTCGCCGGAGATGCGGCGAAAGGCGATCCGCTGGCCGCTTATATCGTGGCCTATGCTTTCGATCGGGCCGGGTCGGGGGACAAGGCCCTGGAATTCCTCAAGCTGGCCGCCGGCCTGCCTCCGGACCTCGTCTTCCCCCACGCGCTCGAATTCGTCGACATCCTCGAATGGGCCACGAAGACAAACCCTTCGGATGCCCGGGCGCCGTATTATCTCGGCAACCTGCTCTTCGACCTCCAACCGGACCGGGCCATCGCGTGTTGGGAGAGATCGCGCTCGGTCGACCCGGTCTTCGCCCGCGTGCACCGCAACCTCGGGCTTGCCTACGCCCGGGTCAAGAACGATCTTCCGGCGGCCCTGGCCTCGCTCGAAAAGGCTGCGGCCCTGGACCCGAAGGACGCCCGGCTCCAGTTCGAGCTCGACCAGCTCGCCGAGGCGGCCGATGTCGCGCCCGACGTCCGGCTGGCCCGTCTCGAAAAGAACCACAAGGTCGTCGCCGGGAACGACAACGCTTTGGCCCGGGAAGTAAGACTTTATATTCACACGGGCCGTCCGGCCAAAGCCCTCGAGATCATGAGGAGCCACCACTTCCATGTCTGGGAAGGGGGCGGGGAGATCCACGGGCTCTGGGTCGAGGCCAACCTCGCCGAAGGACGCAGCTGGTTCGAAAAGAAAAGCTATCAAAAAGCCCTGAGCGCCTATCAAGACGCTTTGTCTTATCCGCAGAACCTCGACGTGGGGCCGCCCTCGAGCGGGCCGGGCTCGTCGAAGATCTTCTATCATCTCGGCCTGGCTCACGAAGCCCTGGGATACGACGCCGACACGACCTCGTCCTATGAAAAAGCCGCCACCTTCGGGAGCGGACTTTCGGAGCAGGCCTATTATCGCGCCTCGGCCCTGGCTAAGCTCGGCCGGAAGGACGAAGCGTCCCGCCAATTCGAGGACCTGGCCGTGCGGGCGCGCGCGGCGCTGGCCGCGGCGCCGTCGGCGGATTTCTTCGAGAAATTCGGCGAACGCCGGTCGGCCCGGGTCCGCCAGGCCGATCTCCATTACCTGGCCGGCCTCGGTCTTCTGGGACTTGGCAAAGACAACGAGGCCGCGGCCGAGTTCGGCCGGGCCATCGCCCTCGACCCGGGGCACGTCGAAGCCCGCCGCTTCGCCAAAAAATAGGTCGGGGCAGAGTACCCGTCAGCTTGGCCCGTCCCTCGCTTTCGTGCTACTATGCCCCTCTCGAGGAGATCCCCCAACCGTCGAGGAGAACGATCCCATGCCCAGAGCCAACGACCTCCGCAAGATCGCGACCCGGCTCCGCGTTCATTCCCTGCGCATGACCACCGCGGCGGGCTCCGGTCACCCGACGACCTGCCTCTCGGCCGCCGAGCTGGCCGCCTGCCTCTTTTTCGGCGAGATGCGTTGGAACACCAAGGACCCGCGCGACCCGGCGAACGACGAGTTCGTGCTGTCCAAGGGCCACGCCGCGCCGCTCCTCTGGGCCGTCTACGCCGAAGCCGGGATCCTCCCCTTCGAGAGCCTGCTCGACCTGCGCAAGATCTCAAGCGCCCTCGAAGGCCATCCGACGCCGCGCATGCCGTGGGTCAAGGCGGCGACCGGTTCGCTCGGCCAGGGGCTTTCGGTCGGGGCCGGCCTGGCCCTGGCTCAGCGGCTCGACAGATCGCCCGCCCGGACCTTCGTCATGCTCGGCGACGGCGAATGCGCCGAGGGCCAGGTCTGGGAAGCGGCCGCCGCGGCGTCCTATTGGAAGCTCCGCAACCTCGTCGCCGTCGTCGACGTCAACCGGCTGGGCCAGTCCGACCCGACCATGCACCAGCACGACATGGCCGCCCTGAAGCGCAAGTTCGCCGCCTTCGGCTGGGACGCCGCCGTCGTCGACGGCCACAATGTCGACAAGGTCCGCGCGGCCCTGGCCCGGGCCGGCAAGAAAGGCCGGCCGACGGCCGTTCTGGCCCGGACGATCAAGGGCAAAGGCGTGAGCTTCATCGAAGACAAGAACGGCTGGCACGGCAAGCCCCTCAAGGCCGACGATCTGGCCCGGGCGCTCGAGGAACTCGGCGCTGTCCCCGAGATCGACGCCAAGCGCTTCATCCACAAACCCAGGCCGTTCCACAAGCGCAAGACGTTCGTGGCCATGGGGTTCGCCCGGACGGCCTATAAGGACAAGACCGCGACCCGCCTGGCTTACGGCAACGCCCTGCTCAGCCTGAGCCGGGTCAACCCGTCCGTCGTGGCCATCGACGGCGACGTCAAGAACTCGACCTACGCGGACAAGTTCTTCGAGGCCTTCCCGGACCGCGCCTTCGAGGCGTTCATCGCCGAGCAGAACATGGTCGGCGTCGGCATCGGCCTGGCGGCCAAAGGCTACATCCCCTTCATGGCCACCTTCGCCGCTTTCCTGACCAGGGCCCACGATCAGATCCGCATGGCCGCGTACTCCTTATCCAACATCAAGCTCTGCGGCTCTCACGTCGGGGTCAGCATCGGGGAGGACGGCCCGTCGCAGATGGGCCTCGAGGACTTGGCCATGTTCCGCCCGATCCCCGGCTGCGTCGTTCTCTATCCGAGCGACGCCGTCTCCGCGGAGGCCGCGGTCGCCGCCGCCGCCGCCCACAAAGGCCTGGTCTACATCCGGACGACCCGCCCGGCGACGCCGATACTCTACGCCGCCGACGAGACCTTCCCCATCGGCGGGTGCAAGGTCCTGGGGAAGGCCGAGGGCGACGTGGCCACGATCATCGCCGCCGGGATCACCGTCCATGAGGCGCTCAAGGCCCGGGCCCAATTGGCCAAGGAAGGCCTGGGCGTTCGGATCGTCGACGCCTACTCGGTCGCTCCTCTCGACGCCGCGACTATCGCGAGCGAGGTCGCGGCGACAGGCGGCCGGGCGGTCGTCGTCGAGGACCACTTCGCCGGAGGCGGGCTCGGCGAGGCCGTGGCCGGAGCCCTGGCCGGGAGAGCCGCGCTAAAGCACCTCTGCGTCCGCGACCTGCCCCGCTCCGGGAAGCCGGACGAGCTCCTGGAGATGTACGGGATCAGCGCCTCGCACATTGTCCGGGCGGTCAAGGAGCTCGTCGCCGGGTGAGAACGCTCCGCTTCGCTCGAACCGCGGCTTTCGCCGCCCTCGTTGCCGCTTGCTTCTTCGTCCGTCCGGCCCCGGCGGCCTCTCCCGGCCGAACGCTGAAGGGGACGGTCACCTCGGTCATCGACGGCGACACGGTCCGGGTCAAGCTGGCTGTCGGCGGGACCGAGACGGTCCGCCTGATCGGGGTCAACAGCCAGGAGCTCGACGACGCCCGGGAGAACGTCCGCCTCATGGCCTTCCTGGCTAAGCGGTTCGCCTCGAGCCGGCTCTATCAGCAGAAGGTCGAGCTCCTGCCGGGCCCGGAAGCCCGCGATGGCTACGGCCGCCTCCTCGCTTTCGTCCGCCTGGCCGACGGCGAGCTGTTCAACGTCAGCCTCGTCCGCGAAGGGTACGCGTTCGCCTTCCTCAAGTTCCCATTCGATGAGGCCCTGAAAAAGGAGCTCAAGGCGGCCGAGGCCGAGGCCCGGCGGGCCGGCCGGGGGCTCTGGGGCCGCGAGCCCTATCCTCTGATCTCGGCCGCCGAAGCCGGCCGGGCGGTCGGGCGGCTCTTCATTGTGCGCTTCCGCTGCCTCCGGTCGTACCGGCGCGGCGGCTTCCGTCTTCTCGAGGCCGAGGGCGCGGCCTTCGACGCGGCCGTCCCCCTCGACGTCTTCCGGGCGCTCCCCGGGTCCCTCGATTTCGAGGGCCGGACGCTCGAGGCGACCGGCCTCATCGAGCTCTACAAGGGCCGGCCGCAGATCGTCGTCGGCCTGCCCGCCCAGCTCAAGTCCATCGACCGCTAGCCAGGAGGTCTCGCCATGCCCTCGAAGATCACGCCGGCCGTCAGGGCCGCCCTCGAAGCCGCGGTCGGGACCGCGAACCTCTTCTCCGACCCCGACAAGTCCGCCGACTACGGGCACGACGAGTTCTCCCTCCAGGAGATCGCCCACGCTCCCGACCTCGTCGTCCGGCCCGGGTCGACGGAAGAGGTCGCCGCGGTCCTGCGGATCGCCGACGCCAACAGCGTCCCGGTGACGCCGCGCGGCGGGGCCACCGGCCTCTGCGGCGGCTGCGTCCCGGTCCGCGGCGGGATCGTCCTCTCGCTCGAGCGGATGGACCGGGTCCTCGAGGTCGACGCCGACAACCAGATGGCCGTGACCGAGGCCGGCGTCCGGCTCTCCGATTTCGCCAAGGCGGTCGAGGAGGCCGGGCTCTATTTCCCGCCCCACCCCGGCGACGAGGGCGCCATGATGGGCGGCCTCGTGGCCACGAACGCGGGCGGCAGCCGCGCGGTCAAATACGGGACGATCCGCAACTACGTCCGGGGCCTCGAGCTCGTGACCCCGGCCGGCGACGTCCTGACGCTCGGCGGCAAGCTGGAGAAGTCGAGCACGGGCTACAACCTCATGCACCTCGTCATCGGCTCCGAGGGCACGCTCGGCGTGGTCACCAAGGCGACCCTGCACCTCAAGGCCAAGCCGGGGATCATGCGCTCGCTCGTCGTCCCGTTCGACGCGCTGGACCCGGCCCTCGAGACGGTGCCGCTCATCATGAAGAGGGGGATCGTGCCGCTCGCGGTCGAGTTCCTGGAGATCGAGCCCATCACGCTGACCGAGGAGCACATCCACAAGAAGTGGCCGACCAAGCTCGGCCGCACCCACCTCCTGGTCATCCTCGACGCCGCGTCCGAGGAGGAGATCGACCGGCTGTCCCAGGCCGTGGCCGCGGTCTGCTGCGAGAAGGGCGCGATCGACGTCTTCATCGCCGACACGCCGAGCAAGCAGGACGAGGTTTTGGCCATCCGCTCGAAGATCTATGATGCCATCAAGTCGGGCACGGTCGAGATCCTCGACATCGCCGTGCCCCGGGCCGAGGTGGCCGGCCACGTCCACTTCGTCCGCCAGGTCGCGGCCAAGTACGACATCTGGCTGCCGACCTTCGGCCACGCCGCCGACGGCAACGTCCACACCCACATCATGAAGGCCCGCTACGAGGCCGGCCGGTTGGTCCCGGTCCCGGAGAGCGAGTGGCGGCCCAAGACCGATCCCGTCCGGACCGAGCTTTTCCGGGACTGCAAGGCCCGCGGCGGGGTCATCTCCGGAGAGCACGGCATCGGCCTGGTCAAGAAGCCCTATCTCTCGCTCGTCCTGGACGAGCGGCAGATCGAGCTCATGCGCGCGATCCGGCGGGCCTTCGACCCCCGCGGGATCATGAACCCCGGGAAGATATTTGATTAAAGCCCGAAAGGGGGCCTATAATGGCCGTATCGGGGCGAAGAACATCCTGACCGGACAGGGGGTCAACCATGGTCGAGCGCATCACCGAGATATACGTCATCCTCGAGAACAAGCCTTCGCAGCTGGGCGACCTGTGCAGCTTTCTGGCCGAGAACGAGATCAACGTCGACGCCATCGGCGTCTTCCATGACACGGCCAAGCTCGTCGTACAGCAGCTCAACAAGGCCGTCAAGGTCCTGACCAAGCTCAACTACACGACCGAGCTCCGCGAGGTCCTCCGCGTCGACCTCGAGAACCGGCCCGGCTCCCTGGCCGAGCTGACGACGAAGCTCGGGGACGAAGGCATCAACATCGAGTACTGCTACGGGACGCTGGCCCACAAGGGGAACGCCATATCGGTCATCATGGACGTCTCGAACATCGAGCGGGCCTGCCAGGTCCTCGAGGCTCAGTGACAGGGAGTTACGCGCTCGCCGTCGTCGGGGCGGGCGCGGCCGGCCTCGCGGCGGCGACCAGCGCGGGACGCAGGGGTGTTCCGGTCATCCTGCTCGAGCGCCTGCCCCGGGCCGGAAAGAAGCTCCTGGCCACCGGCGGCGGCCGATGCAACCTCCTGAACGACGGCCTTTCAGCCGCGGCTTTCACCTCGACCGACCCCGCGGTCGTCGCCTCGGTCTTCGAGCGTTTCGGGGGTAAGGACATCCGGGGTCTCTTCGGATCGCTCGGCCTCCGCCTGGCCACGGACGAGACGGGCCGGGTCTATCCGGCGACGAACCAGGCGGCTTCGGTCCTCAAGGTCCTTGAGCTCGAGGTGCGAAGACTCGGCGTCCGTTGCGAGACCGGCTTCGAAGTGAACAAGATCAAAGCGTCCTCGGCCGGATTCTCCCTCCATGCCGCCGACGGTCGTGTGATCGCCGCGAGCGCCGTCGTGCTTGCCGCGGGCGGCCGGTCCTATCCGGCCCTGGGCTCGAACGGCTCCGGCTTCGACCTGGCCGCATCGTTCGGGCATCGGATCGTGACGCCGGTGCCGAGCGCGGTGCCGCTCCTCGCGAAGGACAGGATGTGTCATTTCCTGCAGGGCCAGCGCCTCAGGGCCCGCGTCTCTTGCCGCATCGAAGGCCGGCCGGGCGTCTCGGCCGAAGGGGAGCTGCTCTTCACCCAGTATGGGCTCTCGGGCCCGGCCGTGCTTGACGCGAGCGAAGGGATCTCCATCGCGCTCAACCGGGAGGCGAAGCGGGACGTCGCCGTCGTCGTCGATCTCGTTCCGTTCATGGCCGAGCCCGAGCTCGCCCGGGAGCTCCGAGAGCGGCTGGAGAAGGGCTGGGCGCCGGAAGACCTTGGCGCCGGTTTCCTGCCGGAGAAATTCGCCCTGGTCCTGCCGGAGCTTCTCCGCGCGGCCTCCGGGAAGGGCGGGGGACCGCGGCCCGACACCGCCGGGCGGCTGGCCGCGGCCCTGAAGGCGAAGGAATTCCGCGTCCACGGCACCCGGGGCTGGAACGAAGCCGAGTTCACCTCGGGCGGCATCGACGCCCGGGAGGTCCTGCCGCGGACGCTCGGATCGAAGCTCCGGAAAGGGCTGTATCTCGCCGGAGAGGTCCTCGATGTCCAGGGCGGACGGGGCGGCTACAACCTCGCCTGGGCCTGGGCGTCCGGTTTCGTCACCGGCCTGGCCGAATAGAGCGGCCGCCCTAAACTCAGACCTACATCCCCGGATAGAGCAAGGCGTTCAGCAGGAACTTGTACGTCCCGTGCGACTGGGCCCGGTTCTGGCAGCGGATGCCGATGAGGATGATCCGGCCGTCCTTCCACCTGGTGTCCACCACGGCCGCCTTCCGGGCCAGGTATTCCTCGCCGAGGAGCCAGCCGCTGAGCAGGATCTCGTCCTCGGGATAGGTGGCCACGACCTTGCGGTCCCACTCGTAGCCTGGCGAGAACGTGTCCAGGGCCAGGCTGTTGACGAACATGGCCGCGGCCTCTTTGGGCAGGCCGTAGCCGATGGGCGTTTCGTTGTCGACGAGGATCCGGAGGATCGAGGTCGGGCAGAAGAACTTGGTCCGGTCGACCCCGGTCAGCGAGTTCCGGGCCGGCGCGCCGAAATCGCTGATGGCGAACTCCGTAGCGCCGTTCAGCGCCACCATGCGGCCGCCCTTCTCGATGAAGGCCTTGAGCGCGTCGACGCCTTCCTGGCCGATGCCGCCCTCGTACTCGGGCGGAGGGGGGCTCTGGCGGAACATCCGGGCCATCGGCGATTCCGCCCCGCCGGGGCCGCCGCCCGGGGTCGCGCCGGGCCGGGTGCCCTTGATCGTGTTGGTGTTCTCGTCGGCGAAGACGATGACGTCGAAGTCGGCCCTGAGGTCGGCCTTCTTCTCCTTTGTCCCCTTGATGTCGGCGTTGTGGAGGGTCTTGTAGGGGATGGCCATGTCGTCGAGGACGTAACGGGTCCAGCCCTCGTCCGCGTTGCCGCGCCAGGACTGGAACAGGCCGATGCGGGGGAACTTGACCGGGGCCTTGTCGAGCCCGCTGATGTCGTCAACGTCGAGGACGGCCAGGTCGAACTTCTCGGCCAGGGCCGGCAGCGCCTTTTTAACGGCGGCCGAGTTCTTGACGATAAAGCAGCCGGGCTCGAGGACGTGGCCCTTGACCGTGGCCCGGGCGCTCGTCCGCGAGACCTCCGCCCCGTCCTTGAGTAGGGCAATGGCCATCGCGTAAGAGGCGTTGACCCGGCTGTCGAGGAGGAAGTACTCGTTCTTCCCCTGGGCCGGGACTTTGGGGTAGGGGATGGCCCCGACGCGCTCGAGCTTGGCCTCGAACGGCTCGACGACCTTGTCGCAGAGAACGCCCATCTGGAGCGGCAGCGTCCAGGCCGCGTTGTCGTAGGGCGGGACGGGCGGGCCGCCGGGGTACTGCCGCATGTCGGGGTATTTCTGCTTGTCGAGGAGGGCCCAGGCGAAGGTCTTGTAGGGCTGGGCCGTCTTGACCACGAACGAGCCGGCGTTGTAGAACCGGCCGCCGGCGATGAAATCGGCCTTGGCCTGGTGGATCTCGACGCCGCCCGTCTTCAGGACCTCGAGCATCTTGAGCATCGTCGGAAAATCCCGCTGGACGGCCGGGATGACGAAGGCGTAGGGCTGGCCCTTGTCCACCTGCTCGATGGAGTTCTTGTACATCTTGTAGAAGTTGAAGAGGATGTCCTCTTTGTGGAGCGACGCGGTCTTGATCAGGCTCTGCGACAGGACGAGCTCGTAGTCGACGAGGTCGCGCAGGCGCCACCAGCCGCCCGGCCACGGATCGACGAAATCCATCCTCTTTTCGGTGAAGCCGGACTGGACCTCGTTCGGCTCGATATAAATGGGGGTGGCCCCGCGGACGGAGGCGACCTCGCTGAGGCAGCTCAGGACGTTGTGGAGCCACCCGGTGTCGTCGCAGGCGCCGATCCACCAGGCCGTATAGGAGCGGCCGTTGACGATGCCGCTCAGGCCGTGCTTCTGGAGGTCGTAGCTCATCTCCGTGCCGATGAGGTTGACGCCGCGCCAGACCGAAGGCTGGATGTTCGGCAGGGGCGGGTCCATGAACGGGGGCACGAAGAGACGGGCGCCGTTGGAGCCCTGCTGGTGCTCGTCGAGATGGATCTGCGGCAGCCAATCCTCGTAGAGGACCTTGGTCACGGCCCGGGTCTCGGGCAGGTTGAACATGTACCAGTCGCGGTTGTTGTCGTGCCCGGCGTAGACGTGATAGAGCCAGGGCATATTGCCGCCTTCGTACTGCGTCCCGACGTATTTCCTGTACCAGTCGACGACCATCTGGTTGCCGTCGGGATTGTGGGTCGGGACGAGCAGGAAGACGACATCGTCGAGGACCTTGGCGGCCTCGAAGAACGTCTTGCCGGTGACGAGATCGTAGGCGAGCTCCATCGACATCTGGGAGGCGGCGATCTCGGTCGCGTGGAGGGAGCAGGTGATCAGGACGATGGCCTTGCCCTCCCGGGCCAGCTTCCGGGCCTCGTCGACGGAGGTCGCGCGCGGGTCGCGCAGCTTGTGGGTGATCTCCTTCCAGCGGTCGAGCTTGGCCAGGTTCTCGGCGGTCGAGATCGCGGCCATGATGATCGGCCGCTTCTGCACCGATTCGCCGATGGTGAACAGCTTGAGCTTGTTCGTCTCCTGGGCCAGCTTCTCGAAATAGCCCTTGATCTGGGTGTAATCGGCGAGCTTCCTGTCCTCGCCGACCTTGAAGCCCAGGAACTTCTCTGGCGGCGTCTGGGCCGCGAGCGTCCCGGCGGCGAAAATGAGCCCGGCGATAGCCAAGATGACCACGGCACGGAAGGGGGATCTGTTCACGGACGACCTCCTGGGAAAGATCGGAAAGGTCTATCTATCACCGGCGTCAGAGCGTGTCAAGACGACCGACCGGCCGCCTGGCGCGGCTCAGGGCAGGGTCAGCATGTCGTGGGCGAGGAGGAGCATGCCTTGGACCGGGACGCCGTGCGGGCAGGCCGCTTCGCACGGCGCGGAACAGTCGCGGCAGGCATCGGCCCGGGCGCCCGGGATGGCGGCGTAATAGCCCATGGCTTCTTTCTCTCTCCGCTGGCCGGCGAAATACTGCTGGTAGCGGAGGATGGTGTTGACGGGGACGCCCCGGGGGCAGCTCGGCTCGCAGAGGCCGCAGGCGTGGCGGCAATAAAAGCTGCCACAGCCCTCCCTGTAGGCCTCGAGCTTGGCCGTCTCGGCCGCGGCCAGCCTCGTCCCCGAGAGCCGGACGATGGTGTTGAGGGCGTCGTAGGTCTGGGTCTGATAGCAGACCGTGTGGACGTCCGGGTGGCCGAGGACGAAGCGGATGGCCGCGTCGCGGATCTCGTCGGGGTTCCGGAGGCCGTGCGCGGCGATGAACGTCTGGGCGGCTTCAAACTTCTCCTTGTAACGGGCCAGGCCGTCGGCGTAGAGGGGATGGACGGGCTTCTTGTCCTTTTCGAGGCCCTCGACCCGCTCCTTGAGCGTGTAGTAGATGGCGACCGGGGCGGACTTCATCAGGGCGACGCCGATCCTCTTGGCGCGGCAGGCCTCGAGGACCGCCTCGGCGTTGTCGCGGCGGAGGAAGTTGTAGGCCATGAGAAAGACGTCGAAGCGCCCGTCCTCGGCGGCGGCGAGGAGGATCTTTTCCATGGTCTCTTCGGGATCGCGGAACCAGAAGGTGCCGTGCTGGGAGACGCCGACGTGGCGGACCCGGCCCTCAGTTTTTAGCTCGGTCATGGCCGCGTGGAACCCTTCGGTCTTGAGGGTCTCGGCCTTTTCGGGGCAGTGCATCATCAGACAGTCGACGTAATCGAGCCCGAGCTCCTCGAGGGCCTTGCGGGCCCGCTTGAGGAAGCTTTCCTTGGACTTGTCGTCGAGGACCTCGAGCTTGGTCGTGACAAAGACCTTGCGGCGGTCCAGGGACTTGATGGCCCGGCCCAGAACGCGGTGATGGCCGGGATACTGCTCGGCCGTGTCGAAGTAGTTCATCCCCGATTCGTAAGCCGCCCGGATGACGCCTTCGTCCATGATGAAGCCGCAGGAGATATCGGAGACCCGGAACTCCGTCCGGCCGAGGGTCCGGTACTCCTTGATCTTGGGGAGAGGGTCCGGAGAGGGCTTCGTCGCCGGCGGGGCCGGAGACTGGGCCGGGGTCAAGGTCCGGCCGCCGGCGAAGCCGGCCCCTAAAGCGCCCAGGGCGGACGTCTTGATGAATTGTCTGCGGCCTTTGGCTCTGGTCTCCATCGCTCCTCCGTTCGGGTCCGGGACGGACCGGCGCGTAGCATAACAGGGGAGGGAGGCGGATTCAAGGACCCCGGAGCCGACCCGGACTCAGTCGCGGGACGAGCGCAGCACGAACATGCGCAGGAGCTGGATCGCGGCCATGGCCGTCGAGGCGACATAAGTCAGCGCCGCCGCGCCCAGGACCTTGCGGGCGCCGACCATCTCGTCGGGTGTGAGGAAGCGGCGCTCCTCGAGGAGCGTCAGGGCCCGCTTCGAGGCGTTGAACTCGACCGGCAGGGTGACGACCGAGAAAGCGACCGCCCCGGAGAAGAGCAGGATGCCCAGGTCCATGAGGGTCTTCGACCCCGAGCCGGTGATGAAGCCGATGAAGAAGAGCGGGAAGGCCAGGGTCGACCCGAGGCTGGCCACCGGGTAGATGAGCGACCTTAAGTGCATCGGCTGATAATGCTGATGGTGCTGGATGGCGTGGCCGGTCTCGTGGGCGGCGATGCCCAGGGCGGCGATCGAAGGGCTGTCATAGACGCCCTGGGACAGACGCAGGACCTTCTTCCGGGGGTCGTAGTGGTCGGTCAGCTGGCCGGGCGTCTTCTCGATCGTGACCTCGCCGGCGCCGGCCTGCTGGAGAAGCTGGGTGGCGGCCTGGGCCCCCGTCAGTCGTGACGCCGAGGCGATCCGCCCGTATTTCGAGTAGGCCCCCTTGACCTTGGCCTGGGCATACAAGGCCAGGATGAAGGCCGGGATGAGCAAAAGGAATGTCGGGTCTCCGAAGAACATGACGCTGCCTCCTTGGGACAGATCTCTATCTTACCGCATTCTCGGGAAAAAATGTATAATGGGGCCGACCGTGCTAGACGGGGAGCTAGCGGTGCCCTGTAGCCCACGATCCGCTCCAGTGGGGTCGAATCCCCTGCCGAGGCTTCCCTCTTTCTGGCCGGTGCCCGTGCACGTGGCGTTGAAGGCTGGGGTCCTGCGCGAAGGGCCTCCCGCGAACCCCGTCAGGACCGGAAGGTAGCAGCGGCAACGGGACGGTTCTTGTGCGGCAGTCAACCTCGCCGGAGCCGGCGGCTTGGGACACGCAGGGAGAGTGCTGTCGGAGCAGGGTGCACGGTCTTTCCTTTGCCGCGAGCGAAGCGAGCGGCGGGCAGAAATCCAAATTCCCTCGCCGCCTCGAGAGGGAACGACAAAAAAAGCAACGGATCAGAAACCCGTTTTCTTTAGGAGAGAGGCGATCTCCGCTTTTCCCTTTTCGTCGACCGGCAGGAGGGGCAGGCGGGTCGGGCCGCCGTGGTAGCCCCGAAGGTCCTGGGCGGTCTTGAGCCCGGCGATGCCGTAGACCTCGACCAGGGCCTTGTTGAGTGGGACGAGGTCGAGCTGGAGCGCCCGGGCTTCGTCCCTTTTCCCGGCCTGGAACAACCGGAAGATCTCGCCGCACATCTCCGGGACCACGTTGGCCACGGCCAGGATGGCGCCGCAGGCGCCCATCGCCAGTCCCGGATAAACGACGTGCCCCGAGCCGAGGAAATAGTGGAACCGGTCGGGAACTTCGCGGATGACCTCGGCCAGGAAAGAGAGGCTGCCACCGCTCTCCTTGAGCCCGGCGATATTGGGGTGGGAGGAGAGCTCGATGACCATCCGGGGCTCGAGATTGATGCCGGTATTGGCCGGCATGTTGTAGACGAGGACCGGGAAGGGGCTGGCCTCGGCAACCGCCAGGTAGTGCGCCTTGAGGGCCTCGCGGGTCATCTTTGATTTGAAATAGGACGGGGGACGGACAAGCACGGCGGCGATGCCTCGCGCGGGGAGGCTCCGCCCGAAATCGATCGTCCCTTTCGTCCATTCCCGGGCCGTCCCGACGAGGACCTTTTTTCCGGGCCCGGCCGTTTCGAGGACGGCCTCGACGAGCGCGAGCGACTCGTCGTCGGCCAGGGAGACGCTCTCCCCGGTCGAGCCGAGGACGAGATAGCCGGCGACCGAGGTCTCGTTGAGCCGGCGGACGTTCGCCTTGAGCTTGGACGGGGAGACGGAGTCGCCTTCAAAGGGCGTCGTCAGGGCGACATAGATGCCTTCGAGGGGTTTCAATGCGGTTCTCCTTTGCGCTGCTCCCGGACCGCCCGCTCGATCTCACGGAGCTCGGCCTCGCCGAGGCCGAAATAGTGGCCGACCTCGTGGAGGACGGTGTCCCGGACCTGGTCCTTGATGTCCTCGTCGGTCCGCGAGATCGACTCGATCGGGCGCTGGTAGATGACGATGACGTCGGGCGGGTAATTGCCGTAGCTCGCCGGGCTCCGATGGGGGTAGGGGACACCGTGATAGAGGCCGAGAAGGTTCGTCCCCGGCGGGCAGTCGTCCTCGACCATGACGGTCACGTTGTCGATGAGCTTGCGGAACTTCTTCGGGATCTCGGCCAGGGCCTCGGCGACGAGCTCCTCGAACCGGGCCCGGTCCATGGACGGCCGGAAGGGGCTCCGCCCGAAGGGGTCCGGCCGCCGGCTCATTTCTCGATGCCCTCACGGGCCTTGACGCCACGGTCGAAATAGTGCTTGACCGCTTTCATCTCGGTGACGAGGTCGGCCCGGTCGATGAAGGCGGCCGGGGCGTACCTCCCCGTCAGGACGAGCTCGACGGCGGAGGGGCGCCTGTCGATAAGATCGAGGACGTCCTTTTCCGGGAGGATCTTGAAATGAACGGCCGTGTTGATCTCGTCCAGGATGACGATCTCGTAATCGCCGGAAAGCATGGCTTCGCGCGCCCGGGTCAAGCCGGTCTGAGCCCGTTCGAGGTCCTCGTCGCCGGGGCCCTCGGTGACGGTGATGAAGCCCGGGCGGCCGAACTGTTCGATGCGGACGAGCGGGGCCAGCTTTTTCGCGGCTTCGATCTCGCCCGTCGGCTGGGCCTTGAGGAACTGGGCGATATAGGTCCGGAAGCCCCGTCCGGCCGCGCGCAGGGCCAGGCCAAGCGCGGCCGTCGTCTTGCCCTTGCCGTCGCCCGTGTAAACCTGGACGTAACCGGTCATCCCGGCTATTGTTCAACAATCCCGATGTCTTGTCAAAACGTGCTATAATCGGCGCATGCTCGACCCCAAATTCGTCCTGGAAAACCTTGAATCCGTGGAAAATAGGCTCGCGGCGCGGGGCCAGAGAATCTCGTTCGAGGAGTTCGTCCGCGTCTCGCGGGAGAAGAAGGATGTCCTCAAGCGGACCGAGGACCTGCGGTCCATCAGGAACAAAGCGTCCGAGGAGATCTCCCGGCTTAAAAAGCAGGGACAGGACGCTTCGGTCCTCATCGCCGAGATGAGGACGGTCGGCGACGAGATCGGGGCTCTCGAGGAGAGGCTCAAGGGCTTCGACGAGGAGCTCAAGGCGACCCTGCTCAACATCCCCAACATCCCTCACGAGTCCGTGCCGGTCGGCCGAAGCGCCGAGGACAACAAGGAAGTGCGGCGGTGGGGGAGCCGTCCGGAGTTCGGTTTCAAGCCCCAGGCGCACTGGGATGTCGGCGAGAAGCTGGGCATCCTCGATTTCGAGCGGGCGGCCAAGATCACCGGCTCCCGGTTCACGGTCTACTTCGGGGCGGGAGCCAGGCTCGAGCGGGCCCTGATCAGCTTCATGATCGACCTCCACACCCGGGAGCGCGGCTTCACCGAGGTCCTGCCGCCCTTCATCGCCAACGCAGAGAGCCTGACCGGGACCGGCAACCTGCCCAAGTTCAAGGAGGACCTGTTCAAGCTCGAGGGCTTCGACTGGTACCTCATCCCGACCGCCGAGGTGCCGCTGACGAACATCTACCGGAACGAGATCCTCGACGGCGCAGCGCTCCCGACGCGCTTCGTCGCTTATACGCCCTGCTTCCGGAGCGAGGCGGGCTCGTACGGCAAGGACGTCCGGGGCCTCATCCGCCAGCACCAGTTCAACAAGGTCGAGATGATGATCTTCAGCCGGCCCGAGACGTCCTTCGACGAGCTCGAGTTCATGACCGCCTCGGCCGAGGAGGTCCTGAAGCGCCTGGGATTGCACCATCGCGTCGTCCTGCTGTGCACCGGGGACATGGGCTTCGCCAGCGCCAAGACCTACGACCTCGAGGTCTGGATGCCCAGCCGCGACGGCTTCATGGAGATCTCGTCCTGTTCGAATTGCGTGGACTTCCAGGCCCGGCGCTCCAACATCCGCTTCAAGCGTGAGGCCAAGGGCAAGCCCGAGTTCGCCCATACGCTCAACGGCTCGGGCCTGGCCGTCGGCCGGACCGTCAGCGCCATCCTGGAGAACTACCAGCAGGCCGACGGCTCGGTCATCGTCCCCGAGGCCCTGCGGCCGTACATGAACGGTCTGGAGCTCGTCTCCGGCGCCTGACGCCGCCGTCCCGCTCCTCTTCGTCCCTCCCGGCCTGACATTATTCCCATGCTTGCCAGCCGGGCCCCCGGCACGTAGAATGTGGCCATGGCTCGGAGGGATGGCCGAGTGGTTGAAGGCGGCGGTCTTGAAAACCGCTTTCCGGTCCTCCGGAACGGGGGTTCGAATCCCTCTCCCTCCGCCATGCCGATTCACCGCTGGGGAGGCTGATATAAGCGGATGCACGGGGACGCCCGAAAAGCTCACGGATCTCACGAACATCGGCAAGAGGACCGCCGCCAAGCTCGAGAAGATCGGGATCAAGACCGCCGAGGAATTCCTGAAGCGCGATCCGTACGACGTGTTTTTCGATCTTCGGACGAAGGTCGACAAGACCCTCTGCCGCTGCGCCCTGGCCGGGATCGTCGGGGCCAAGACCGGGAAGCCCTGGCACAAGGTCACCAAGAAGTCGGCCGCGGAGTATGAGCGGCGCCATCCCGGGCACACGTGGGGCCCCTGCTGACCCCAAATTGGTTTTGCCCGGCCTCTATGCTAGAATAGCCCGCGTTCCCCGACCGCGGAGAGGTGCTGGAGTGGTCGATCAGGAACGCCTGCTAAGCGTTTGTCTCGGCTCAAACCGGGACCGCGGGTTCGAATCCCGCCCTCTCCGCCATTGATCCTCTCCTCAACCGCGGAGCGGCCCCCGTCCGCCTTGACTTTGAGTTCATGTTCCCCTAGATTTGAGGGCGAATGTTCTCGCGTTCCGGACACTCTCCGCGCCGCCCCACAAGTCCCGGCGGAGAGCGAAAGGCCAAAGCCATGATGATGAACCGTCGACTCACGACTCTATCCGCCGTCGCCCTCGTCCTGGCTGCCGCCGCGGCCGGCGCCGCCTGCGCCAAGAAGCCGGACGGTCCCTCGTATGGGACCGTCCTCGCGGCCTTCGCCGACCCGATGGCCGAATACCGGAGCGCCCCCCTCTGGGTCTGGAACGACCGCATGACCCGCGAGGAGATCAAGCGCCAGCTCGAGGAGTTCAAGGCCCGGGGGATCGGCGGGGCCTTCATCCACCCGCGCCCCGGCCTCATCACGCCGTATCTCACGGACGAGTGGTTCTCGCTCTGCGCCTACGCCGTCGAGGTCGGAAAAGGCCTCGGCCTGAAGATCTGGCTCTACGACGAGAACTCCTATCCATCGGGGTTCGCCGGCGGCCACGTCCCGGCCGCCCTGCCCGACGCGGCCCGCTCCGGACTGCGGATGCGGACGTTCGACGGGCCTCCGCCCGCCGGCGCCCTCGAACCGGCCCCACTCGTCGTCCTGCGCCGCACCTTGACCGGGATGGAGGACATCACCGGCAAGTCCCTGCCTTCCGGGCCCGACAAGTCGACGTATTACGTCTTCGACATCGTCCGCGCCGCCCCCTCGCCCTGGCACGGGGGCTTCACCTATGTCGATCTCATGCGCAAGGACGTCACCGAGAAGTTCCTCGACCTGACGCTCAACGGCTACAAGCGAGTGATCGGCCGGGACTTCGGCGCGACCGTTCCCGGCGTCTTCCAGGACGAGGCCGAGATCAACCCCGCCGGCCGGGACACCGTGAACTACACGCCGGCCCTCTTCGCCGCCTTCCAGACCCGGGGCGGCTACGACCTGCGCCCGAACCTCGTCTCGCTCTTCGAGGAGGTCGGCAACTGGAAGCGCGTCCGCCACGATTTCTACGCGACGCTCCTCGACCTGTTCATCGAGAACTGGGCCCTGCCGTACTACGCCTACGCGACCGAGAACAAGCTCATCTTCACCGGGCACTACTGGGAGCACGAGTGGCCGCGGCCGCGCACGTCGCCCGACAACCTGGCCATGGCCGCCTACGCCCACATGCCCGGCATCGACATCCTGATGAACGACTGGTCGACGGCGGCCGACGCCCAGTTCGGCAACGCCCGGTCCGTCCGGGAGATCCGCAGCGCCGCGAACCAGCAGGGCCGCGAGCGGACGATGTCCGAGACCTACGGCGCGAGCGGGTGGGACCTGACCTTCGCCGACCAGAAGCGCATCGGCGACTGGGAATACGCCCTGGGCGTGAACTTCCTCAATCAGCACCTGTCCTACGCCACGATCAAGGGCGCCCGCAAGCGCGACCATCCGCTGTCTTTCTCGGACCACGAGCCCTGGTGGCCGTACTACAACACGCTGGCCGACTACTTCGGCCGGCTTTCGGTCGTCATGAGCCTGGGCCAGCAGGCGAACAAGGTCCTCGTCATCGAGCCGACCACGACCGCCTGGATGCTCTATTCGCCCACATCGGAGTCCGAGGACTTCCGGACCGTCGGCCGGGATTTCCAGGCTTTTGTCCACCTCCTCGAGGCCGAAAAGATCGGTTACGACATCGTGAGCGAACGGACCCTGCGGGAGTTCGGGTCGACGAGCCACGCCCGCCTCAACGTCGGGGCCCGCTCGTACAGCCTGGTCATTTTGCCGCCGGGCCTGCGAAACCTCGAGGATGCGACCGCGGACCTCATCCGCGACTATCTCATCCGCGACGGCAAGATCGTCTCCTGGGTCGCGCCGCCGGACTACATCAACGGCCTCGTCACCGAGGACCTCCGCCTCCTCCAGGAGTCCTTCGGCGACCGCTGGATGAATTCCGGGCCGGGCAGCGGCTTCGACAAGGTCCGGATGTTCAGCCCGCCCGACGTCGCCTTCGAGGTCACGTCGGGGAACTCGCGCCTTTTCCATCAGCGGCGCGAGTTCGACGGCTTCCGGCTGGTCTTCCTGGCCAACGCCGACGCCGCGGAGACGGCCGCCGGCACGATGACCATCGCCGGCGGCTCGGCCGAAGAGTGGAACGCGTTCACAGGCAAGGTCAAGCCCTATCCGTTCGCCCGCAGGGGCGGCACGCTCGACCTCGCGTTCTCCCTGCCGCCGGGAGGGAGCCTCCTCGTTTGCGTCAGGGACGAGCGGGCCAAACCCGTCGAGGCCCCGCCGGCCCCCGCCTGGCAGGAGATCGCGCCCGAGACGGGGCTCGCCGTCGAGCCTCTCGGCCCGAACGTCCTGACCCTCGATTACTGCGATCTCGTCCTCAAGGGCAAGACCGAGAAGGATCTCTATTTCTACGACGCCCAGAAAAGGACCTATCAGGCCTATGGCCTCGAGCGGAACCCCTGGGACAGCGCCGTCCAGTATAAGACGAATATCGTCGACCTCGACAAGTTCCCGGCCGATTCGGGCTTCGAGGCCGTCTTCTCCTTCCGAACGGTCAAGAGCGACGCCGACGATTTCGATGACGTCAAGGCCGTCGTCGAGCGGCCGGAGCGCTTCAAGGTCTTCGTCAACGGCCGGGAGGTCGCGCCGGCGCCGGGCGAATGGTGGCTCGACCGGGCCTTCGCCGTTTTCCCCATCGGCGCGCATATCGTCTCGGGCCGGAACACCCTGACCGTGAAGGCCCGGCCTTTCACGATCCATTCCGAGCTCGAACCGGTCTACCTCCTGGGCGATTTCAGGCTGGCCGCCGTTGACCGGGGCTTCGAGATCCGTCCCCCCGCGGACCTCGGCTCCGGCTCCTGGAAGGCCCAAGGCTGGCCGTTCTATGGCGCGGGCGTCCGTTACCGCCGGACGCTCGTCGTGCCGGACCCTGCCGGAGGACCGTACCGGCTTCGTTTGGGCCCCTGGCTCGGCGCGACGGCCGAGGTCTTTGTCGGCGGCACGCGGGTCGGCAGCGCGGCGTTCGCTCCCTGCGAGGTCGACCTTACGGGCGCCCTCGCCCCCGGCGCGAACGAGATCTCGGTCGTCGTTTACGGCACCCTCCGCAACACGTTGGGACCTTTCCACAACGACCCGCCCCTCGGCCGGGCCTGGCCCGGCTCGTTCCAGCAGGGCGCGAAGGGAGGGCGGCCTCCCGGCACGGAGTACAGCTCTGTCGACTACGGGCTCTTCCAGGACTTCAAGATCGAGAAACAGGTGCCCCGATGAACCACGCGATCGGATTCGACAACGCCCATTATCTCGCCGAACAGAAAAA
>Ga0172366_10000272_pt1 | contig 35371 bp, 23 predicted proteins | sample LakKivSesite69cm_FD_114533 | JGI IMG/M metagenome (GOLD analysis project Ga0172366, IMG submission 114533) | Sediment microbial communities from Lake Kivu, Rwanda - Sediment site 69cm | ecosystem: Environmental > Aquatic > Freshwater > Lake > Sediment | place: Rwanda: Western Province, Lake...
AAACCAGGGCGTCATCTCGGGGCGCGACGAGCCGTGTTCACCGCACGCAGCATTTTTGCCAGCCACGATTAGCCCCAGAAACCTAGTAATATTCTTGGATCATTAGACTTTATCGGTACAAATATAATAGTCTTTGTTTTATACCATCATATAAGGCTTGTCATCGGTCATTAGGCAAGCGTATGTTTATAAGGGGTAAATTAGATGTTGTCTCACTTTTCTAGATTGTGTTTAAACGAGCATATAAGAGGAAAAAGAAGATGAGCATCAAGATTAACAGAAAGAAGGTCTGGGGAATCGGATTCATGGCCATGCTTTTTTTTTCGACGGCCATCGTTTCTCTTGGCCTCCTCGAACAAGGCCAACACGACGCGATGGATTCGTTTGTTAACCCGGGGCAAGTAAGTTCTTCGGGCGTGAAGGAAGCCATCGACAACCCGTCGCTCACGATCACGGGTGGTGGCGCTGCGCAATGGTACGAACAATCTATAGACTGGCTCGTCGGCGGGTCTGCGGCACAAAGCGGCCTCATCATGCACTCTCAGGAGAGCTGGTTCCAGACCACTGTCAGTGGGCCATTCAGCTTGAAATTCTCGTGGAAGGTATCGTCTGAACAATATTGCGATTACCTCACCTTTACCATCGACGGCAATTATGTCGACCAGATTTCGGGCACGATTGGCAGCTGGCAGAACAAGACGGTCGATGTTGCAGGGACTGGGTCGCATACTTTGCGCTGGACATACTCGAAGGACAGTTCGGTGAATACGGGGTCGGACGCCGGCTGGGTTGATAACGTCCAGATCGGCCCGTATAACAACCGCTCGTTGAATATCGTCGTCTCGAACCCTAGTTCATCGAGCCATTGGTACACTAACGTGTACAATTATATCGACTGGTCAATGACGGCGGACATCTTGACCTCGCTCGATATCACGCTGTACAAGGGAACGAGCGTGGTAGCGACCATCGCCTCGGCAATCTCCTCTGGCGCCTCTGGTTTTGGAAGCACGTCCTGGCGGACGCCGACCAGTTTGATCACGGGTAGCGATTATCACGTGCGGGTGACGAATCATTACAACGCATCCGAGTTCGACAATTCCGACGACTTCACCATCAACGCCACGAAGACGATCACCGTTACCAGCCCCTCATCCTCGAGCACCTGGGTAATTCCTAGGGCCTATGATATATATTACCAAGCCACTGGCCCCATAGATTCGGTTGAAATAGATCTATACAAGGGAGGCGCTTGGATCATGGACATTGCCGACGATGAATCCATCTCTCCGCCGTATTACTATTGGTACTTGCCGAAGTCGCTCGAAGCGGGAAATGACTATCGAATCCTCGTCCGGGACTATGACAACGCGTCGGTGTATGACTTCTCGGATTACTTCACCATCAGCGCCACGAAGACGATAAATGTCTGGAATCCTTCTTCAGGGAACATTTACTGGGTGGATGATACGGCATCTGTATATTGGGATTACACTGGCCCGATCAATGCCGTGGACATCGAGCTGTACAAGGGGGCTGCCATGAACCGGGTGGTTGTTTCGAACTTGATATTGCCATATTATCCAAGTGGAAATTATGGATGGCATATTCCCGTGGATCTCGTGACGGGTACCGACTATCGCATCCGCGTCGTGGACCACGCCAACGCGTCGGTGTTTGACTTCTCGGATTACTTCACCATCAACGCCACGAAGACCATCTCGGTTATGTCACCTATGTATCCTGTTCACGAAAAGGACAATACCTTGATTCAATGGCAATACACGGGGTATATCCCCTATGTGGACATCTCCTTGTATAAAGGCGGGGCGCTTCAAGCCCAACTGGTCTTGAACCTGGAAAACACGCTGCACTTCATGGGAGGTTACTATCCTCCTGGGGACGCGGGCAATTACCTCTGGGACGTGTGGGATGGATTGACCCCGGGGTCTGATTACCAGTTCCGCGTCTCGGACCATGCCAACACATCGGTGTTTGGCATGAGCGGAATGTTCACGATCAACAACACGAAGTTAATATATGTCAGTGTAAATTCCATGGTCCGTGTGTCCCAAGCAGCCCCTGTCATGTGGTTCGCGCTTGGCGGGATTGCTACCGTGGATGCCGGGCTGTATACATGGAACGGAACCTTCTTGTTCCCCATCTGGAGCGATGTGCCGATGCCCGTGCTTCCGGTTAACCAGAGATATTGGATCGTCCCGGCTAACCTCACGACGGGGAACTACACGATCCGCATCAGCGAGCACGGCAACCCGGCCGTCTTCGGAACCAGCAACATCTTCTTGGTCAACGCGACGAAGACGATCCAGTTGAACTCACCGACGAACACGACGACGTGGTACGTCGGCCATACTTACGACGTGCTCTGGCAAACGACAGGTGCCATCTCGAGGGTGGACATTTCCCTGTACATGGGTGATTCGCCGATCGCCACTATCGCGAGCAACGTGTCGAACAACGGGCGCTATACCTGGACGGTGCCGGGGAGCATCACGGAAACCATCATGAACTATCGCGTCCGGGTGACCGACGCCAGCAATGCCAGCTTGTATGTGTACAGTGCCTTCTTCTTGATAGACACGACGAAAGCGATCCAATACGTGTCCGCAACTTCTCAAGTCACTGCAGGCACCACGTTATTCGTGAATTGGGCATCGATCGGGGACATTCCCTCCGTGAACATCACCTTGTACAAGGACGGCTCCGCAAACATAACGCTCGCCACCGGGAAGACAAACGATGGCTATTTCAGCTGGCTGGTACCGACGGGTATTGTACCCGGAACAGGATACTCCGTGCGGGTATGCGCCAGCGGGAACGCGACCCTTTATGCTGAGAGTGGTTCCATTCAGATTCTTGCCTACAATCCCCCGGTGAACACCTACGACGTGACAGTCGGGGACGTGATCACGTGGAGCGTCACTTTCAACTTGACCATGAACTTCCCGGACGCGTTCTGGACGGCCCTCGATGATCTCGCCATGAACATGGGTGGCGTGCAGATCGACTCGAAGCAGATGTACCAGAATTTCGTGGATACGATTCCGGACGCGTGGATCCTGGAGGTGACGATCAAGAGCATCGTTTCGACGTCGTATTACGAGCAGATCTACGGGGACGTGATGATTAAAGAGGCGGGCCAGCCCGTGTTCCTTCCCTTCGGCACATACCTGCAATCTTTCGTCACGGAGCTCAGGGGAGCATTGGGCATCCTTGGACAGTACCTGTTCCCGGGCTCAATACAGATTCCTGCCGACATCGGGAACAACGTGCCGATTGGCAATTGGTACGCGAGCTATCCCGGCCCGTTCTACATTCCAGGACTTGTTGGACCGCCATCCCCGATCCTCCCCGTGGACTACTCCTGGGCAACCGCGCGCGATGACTTGATCGATTACTTCACGAGTGACCCGAGTTTCATAAGCACGTGGGGCACGTGGGAGAATTTCACGAACACCATGGGCTTCAACCTCACCGCAGTGGCCCAAGGCTGGGACTTCTCGTGGGATCTGCTCCAGTTCAACGAGGGCGGCCCACAGTACTCGGGCATCGGTGGCATCATCGACATGTACATCGCCCAATTCACCATGTTAGGGCTTAACTTGTCAGTGTCGAGCTTGCCTGCAACCGGGTCGTTCAGGTACACGGATGACATGATCTTCGACTCGCTGAACGCCATGGCCTCGGTGACCGGCACCTTCACGACGTTCAGTGGAGTGCAATCCCTGTATTCCATGGACATCGTGTTGTCGGCGGACACGCTTTCACACGACAGGATCAACGTTGCTCCCGTGGTGTCCTCTCCCCCAGACAAGACGTGCTGGGAGAACACGATCGGGAACAACATCACCTGGGCTGTCACCGACAAAACCACGGGAACTACGAGTTACACGGTATATAGAAACGGATCGGTCTACGGCACGCCAGGCTCGTGGGTTTCAGGCACTCCAATCGTGGTGAACGTGGACGCGCTCGCTGCCGGCGATTACAACTTCACGATCGTGGTTAATGACGGCTTGGGGCTTTCCGCGCAAGATGAAGTTATCATCACGGCTGCTTCCGACAACGTGGCGCCCGTAATCTTGAGCCCGTTCGTGGATCCAACAAGGGTCTATAACGTGCCCGTAACGGTTCGCTGCAATGTGACCGATGGCTTGTCGGGTGTCGGAACCGTCACGCTCTGGTACGCGGTCAATTCCAACGTAACTGCTTTTGCACCGCTTCCCATGACCTTGCAAACCGGCGATACATACGGGTGCTCCATTCCCATACAAGCCTACGGCTCGGTCGTCTATTACTACTACACGGCAACGGACCGGTCTGGTAATGCTGCCACGCTCAACAACAGCGGTGCATACTTCACCTACACGCTCGATCAGCTGATCCCCGGCACATATACCATCACGTTCACGACGCCGGTGGCGCTCAGCATCACGATCGTGGTCCAGGGGCAAGGAAAATTGCAGCTCGAGGCATTCAACGCGTCGGCTTACGCGGCAGGATTGAACATCACCACCTTGTTGACTTCGTTCAACCTGAGTTTCACGGGCTCGTTGTCGTCGCTGACTATCCGATATACATACACGGGAACGATCGATGTCGATTTGATTCGTGCCTTCCATTGGAACGGAGCGACATGGGAAAGGATAGCCCCGGTCGTGAACCCGCAGACACGCGTTGTCACCTTTACCGTGACGTCGTTGTCGCCATTCGTCATCGGCGTGATCAAAGCCCCGCCCTCGCAAGGCTTTGATATCGTCAAATTCCTCTCGGATTATTGGATCTACCTGGTCATTGCCGGTGGTGTAATAATCGGCGTCGCTGGTGCGGTATCAGCACGACGGAAAAAGGTCTCGACGGCGAAAGCGGGTACCCCGAGGAAAAAACTGGGAATGCAATTACCGGAGTATGAGGTAGCCCCCCCACAGGCCCAGGCGCCTAGTAAACAGCCGGCCGACCAACTCGAGTGGGCACAGCCAACACCAGTGGAACAGGGGACTGTTGTGAAACCACCGGTCCCGAGCCCGCCAGAAGTGGTTGTTGGGAACGAAATCAACCTCTATTGCTCCACGTGCCAAACATGGGCTGTACCAGCAGTGAAAAACGTGAATGGTCATGAGAAGTGCCAGCAATGCAACGGTTTATATTACGTGGTGACCAAGTGCACGAATTGCAATAGCCAAGGAATCGTTTCTGTCAATCAATTCAACGAGTTCCTAGCAAACCCGTCTAAATGTACCAAGTGCAAAGGTATCTTGAGTGTAATGTAGAATACAAGCACTTGTTCTCTTCTTTTTTTCTCCCGATGATTTGTCGTGTAGGAAATGGAAGATCGAAGATGGTAGAGAATGGTTGTTCAGTAGTACAAATATATTTCAGCGGAAGGAGTATTCTTTCGAGAAAGAGCCTTTATCTCGAAGGTGCGATGACAATTCGTCATGAAACGATGCGGTTGAAGAAATCCTCCCTCGTTTCATTTCGGAGACGGGAAGATGCCATGCTATTTGTAATGTTCTGTGCATTTGGCTTTGCCTTCCCCCTCGTGTTGTTGCCCATTTCTAATTCACCACAACGTGATCCCGCATCCCTCGCCGTACCCGTGCGACCCAGCTTCCCGTTCGAGCCCAACGACGATATGAATCAATCCGCACCCATCGAGCCCGGCTATTACACGCATTACTTTACTGTAAACGATGACTGGTACTATTTAGATGCAGACGTGGCCGAGTTGATCGATGTTTCCATCTACTTCATTCACTCGAGCGGTGATCTCAACCTGGAGCTATACAATTCGAATGCAATTAAGGTCAACGGGTCTTATAGCACAAATAACGAGGAACGGGTGACTTATTGGGCAATACGAACAGAACGATTCTACATCCGTGTATTTAACGCTGCAAATGAGTATGCGATGCAATTGCGAGTGACGGGTTGGTTCATCATGAACAAACCTGAATCGAACGTGAAATGGTACATAGACGACGTGCAAGAAATCGCATGGACTAGCTCGCTGAATGTCCGACGCGTGGATATAGAGCTGCGGAAAAACAACGTGTTCCACTCCTTCATTGCAAATAACGTGTCAAACACGGGCTCCTTCTTGTGGACCATCCCGGGCAACTTGATCACGGGCAATGACTATCAAGTCATGGTTTCGGACAATTCCGTCCCAAGCGTGCGGACATACAGCCCTTTTTTTTGGATAAATGCTTCCAAGAGCATCACGTTCATGAACCCGGCGAGTGATTCCACCTTCTTCACTAATAAATTCCATTCAATCCGGTGGTACACTGTTGGGATTATTCGTTTCGTCAACATTACATTGCTCAAGAACCAGACTAACGCCATGGATATTTCTCGTAATTTATCGAACACGGGTTCATATCAATGGCGTGTCCCAGAGACCTTGATACCAGGAAATGATTATAAACTCGAGATCGTTGATGTAAACAATGCGTCTTGGTGTTTTTTTAGCCCGGCATTCACGATCAATGATACCAAGTCCATTTCCATCGTGACGCCGAACACGGGCACGCAATGGCACGTTGGCCTCACGTATCAAATCACCTGGGATTGGACAGGCCCCGTGCACCAAGTGAACATCCGTCTACTACGGGGAATCCAAGTTGTGATGCAGATAGCGAGTGGCCTGGAGAACGCGGGATCCTTCTCCTTTTTGGTTTCTTTCTCGCTCACCTCCGGTTCCGATTACCGGGTGGAGGTTGCTGATGCCGTATCACCAGGGATAGTGGCAACGAGCGACCCGGTCACCATCAACGCGACCAAGACGATTACGGTCAGCAAGCCTGGCGCGCAAACCATGTGGTACACCGGCACGAGAGTCACCATCTCGTGGGTGTCCACGGGGGCAATCTACATCGTGGACGTGCTCTTGCTCCGCGCGGGGTCTTTACTGTTTCCGATCGCAATGGAAGCACCAAATACGGGGTTCTACACGTGGTACATTCCCGTCACCCTCACCGGCAATTATTCCAACTATCAAGTGAAGATAACGGACCATTATTATTCGTCTGTGCATGGAACCAGCGGGCAGTTCACCCTGAACGACACGAAAGCCATCTACATCGACGACGTGCCACAGCTTGCACGCGCCGATTCGGTGATCGATATCGCGTGGTTCTCGACCGGGGCGATCGGCACCGTGGAAATATCACTATGGTGTAATTCAACATTCATCTCGTGGATGTGCACGAATACCGCGAATGATGGCTCCCACCGCTGGCTCATCCCCTCGACCATCATCCTGGGGACAGGATATATTATACGAATCGCGCAGAGCACGAATCCAGCAGGCGTCTACAAGGACAGCGGGACGTTCAAGATCGTGCAAGGCATCCCGGCTCGATTCTCTTACCCGGTTGCTGCGGGGGAGCGTTTAACGTGGACGACGGGGTTCAACATTGCAATGGAACTTCCAGACTTCGCTTGGACGGAAATTGAAAGCGAATTAAGCATGACAGGTTCGAAATTTGGTGCTGAGCAAACCTTCAATTACATGATGCAATCGAAACCGAACTCGTGGCACGTGCAAGCCAGGATCAAGGGTTTCGCCGGAAACGAACTAGCCAGCGCGGGCGATCATATCTATGCTGATTTGTTCGTGAAAGAGAATACCATGCCCGATTATCTCCCTTTGGGTACCTACTTTGGATCGAAACTTGGTACTTCAAGCGCCGGCATCGGGGCTCTCTTCAACCTGTCCCCCTTGATCGGGGACGATGCTGGAACCAACCTGGATTTAAACGAGTTGGGGAATTTCATGTATGCATTGGTTACGTTGTTACCCAACTCGACCGCCCCCGGTCTGATCCTCCCGGTAGGTATTTCCTTCAAAAATGTCCACGATGCGCTGATTGCAGGGATCGCTTCAAATGGATCGTTCAACGAGCTGTTTGGATCTTGGGAGAATTTCACCCGGCTGATCCGGTGGACTGCGACCGTGCAAAATGATGGCATACGCGTTAGTTTCGACATCCTCCCCTTGATCCGGCAACTTCCAATAGACATCGCATTCGCTGCATTTCCATTCGTGAATCATCTCGCCAATCTTGCTGAAGATTCCAGGCTGGACTTTGATGTACGTGGCGTGATGTGCTATTTAACCATTAAATACGATGCAACTGGCATCTTAGAGAAGATTGATCTGGACATACATGTTCAAGGTATGGTCACCTGCGTGAATGAGCAAGGGCCATTCATCATCTACATTGAATTCATCACGCTGCAAGGGGAATTGTCATCGATCACGTTCAAACATGTCCGGTTTGTCACCGCCGAGTACTTGATGGCATTCCCATTGATCGCTGGAAGCGCGTGCGTGGTGATCGCGTTTTTCTTGCTGGCGAAAAAGTCCTTGGTCAGGACACCTCGATTGCGAGGTTCACGTCTCCCTCAAGTCGTTTGAATCCGGGCGACCGACCGCTTCATGCTTGGCCAGATCTTGAAGAACACGAGGCACACGACGACGAGCAATAGGAAAGAGACCAGGAACACGTACAGCCCGGGAACGAAATAGCCCGGCGCTGCCATGAAGGCGATCCCTGCCGCGGAGAACCCCGAGAAGTACGCGAACGCGTAGATCTTGTGCTTTGAGACCCCGATCCAGATGCCAGGTATCATGAGCACGAAGATCGCGGCCAGCCAGGCCATGATCTGGTCCATCGCGAAGGAGGTTGCGCCCGGCTGCGGGAGGAGCCAGTCGAACTGGTGGTCGATTTCCATGAACCGGATGAGCCAGGTGTTGAACGAGCCGATCGACGCGCCGATACACAAGTAAGCAGGTATTTTCACCCGTATATTCTTCAACGCCGCGATGTCACGAAGATATTCTTCCCTCGAGACGTACTTGGTAGTGTCGAACCCGGGATCAGGAGTGTCGGGAAGGGTTTTCTTGTCCGGTTCCATCTCGAAACCACTCGTTCAGTGCCCGCTCTCTTCCTTCAAGAACTTGATCTTGTCCTTGAGCTTGAAATTTTCCTCGTTCAGCCGGTGGATCTGGGCGTCCCGGCTCTCCACGCTCTTCTGCAAGTCCCGCACCTCGCGGGCCAGCCGGTCCCGCTCGTCTCGTATCGATTCGAACTCTGCCCGGGAAGGCGCCTTGGCCAGCTCGGCCTTGAGCTTATCGAGCGTGCTCGCTTGCTCCTTCGACATGGCGCCGTGCTTGCCCTCGAGCTCAGCGAGGCGGGTCTTCAAGTCCACGTTTTCCCCGCGCAGCTGCTGGACCGTGATGTCTTGCCGCGCCACTTGTTTCTGCAGCTGGTTGAGATCTCGGGTCGCCGTCGACAGCTGGGACTCGAACCGGGTCACCATGATTTCCCGCGCCTTGACCTCCTTCTCGAGGTTCATAATGTCTTGCAAGTATTTCTCGACATCCTTCGACGAGAAGACGCCCTTGGTACCCTTCAGCGTTTTTTTTCCTAAAAACATGTGGCTATCCCTTGGCTTCCTTCGTAGCCTCTAGTTTCTCGATCGAGTCAGCTGGATCCTTAGCATCACGGACATCGCCGGGGGTTATCTTGGCGATATCTGCCTCCACCATGCCTTGCTCCGTGTCACTCTGGAGTTTCTCCTCCTTTACCGATTCGAGGAGGGTGGCGACGGCCTCCAGCTTCTTGCTCTTTATCTCCCGGAAGATTTTGAGAATTTTCTGGTAGTAATTTTGCTTCGAGCTGATGGAATCGTGTATAAGGAAAGCTGCGGATTCGGAGATGCTCTTGAAGATGCCCAGCTCGACGAGGGCTTCCATTACTTGCAAGTCATCGTGGCTGACCCGCGTCATAATCGTGTTCTCGCGGCGTTTCAAGCCCTTCGTTGGTAGATTGAACGCGTCGAGCAATTCCTTCTTTAACTCGGAAGTCAGGTTTTTTTCGGACACGGGTGGTTGTCACCACGTGATGCTTTCCACGTTCCAGGCTATTACTAATTGGTTCACAATAATAAGTTTATGCCCGCCGTGCATTCGGTTATCCTTCAAACGATGCAGCGCTTTGAGCTTGTCGCTTGACCGCGCTGGCGACATTTGACATTCAGAACGATTCGAGGCTGAAGCTTACCTCACTCGCCTTGAGCAGCCGATCACGCGCCATGTCGATGGCCACGCTCGATGCATCTGCCCCGATCCACGACCTGTTCAAGGACGATGCCGCGACGAGGGTCGTGCCCGAGCCACAGAAGAAATCTGCTACGAGATCGCCGGGCTTGGAAGCGCAAGAGATCACCCGCTCGAGCAATGCCTGGGGCTTTTGCGTGGGATAACCGAGGCGCTCGTTCGCCTGGGAATTGATGATGGGGATCGTCCACACGTCGTCGACCATATCACCTTCCATCTCGTCCAGGAACTGCTTGCGACGGTACCGGCCGGTTTTAGTCTTGAACACGCGACCACCAGCGGCTAGCTCGTCGAATTTGCGCTGGGAGATCTTGCCAACGTTCTGGTCGACCCACAGCCTGCCGTCGGGATCCTTGCGCGCCCGGTCGTACAAATATTGTTTCATCGGCGCGAACTGGGGAAAAAACGTGTAGTCCTTTGACTTGGAATAGAAGAATATTATGTCGTGCTTCCGGGGGAATGAGGTTTTGACCGGGCTGGGGCCCCCGAACCACCAAACGATCTCGTTGCGCAAGTTATCACCTGAAAATATCTCGTCGAGGAGTATCTTGATGTAATGGCCCGCGTGCCAGTCCACGTGCACGAAAATGCTGCCCCGCGGCGAGAGTAGCTGGTGCATGAGCTGCAGTCGCGGGTGGATCATACTGAGGTAAGAATCGAGGCTGCCGTCCCATCGATCCTCGTAGGCCAGCACGTCTTGCCCGTCATTCGTGTAATAGTCGTCTCCGCTCCAGAATGGCGGGTCAATGTAAATCAGATCGATCCGCCCCCCATACCCCGCAGCGAGCAAGTGACGCATGATTTGCATGTTGTCCCCTTGGATCAAACGGTTAGGACAGAGGCCAGCAGCGGGATGGCCTGGGACATTGTTCCGTTTCCCTTTCTCATAGGAAGCAACGATGCGGGGCGGTCCTTGCACCACGTTCCTTGTATCGATTCTTTCTTTATTGTTCCAGGAGAGGCGGGCCGTGTCCCGGCCGCCACCTGGCCTCGCCCCGTTTCTCACCAGCTCGATCACCAATCGGAGGTCCTCGTTACTATTCGTTTCTGCATTTCGGCATCGATCTCGTAGAGGTCATAAACGGCCATGTCAATTTGTCCTTGAATTTCCGCGATCGAGAAAACCCCAGTGCCAGCACGCAACCGGGTGATCATCAAGTTCACGAGCTTGATCAATCCTTCCCCGGCTTCTGGCTCCGGGATCCTTACCGGTATCAGCGTCTTGCGGGCCTTGGATGGTTCCAGCTTCTTTGTGAAACCGCCGTGATACCCGAACCCGAACGTATTTTGCCAGAAAGCAGCGAGCCGACTATTAAGCACGCCGGTGACATACCGCGCGCTTAGCTTCTTGGGGATGATCATAGTATTCGTGCCCTTGAACACGGACCGGCGGTCGTCGAGGGCGAAGCAGGGCCCGGAAGCCGTCCGTGGAGAAAGAATCTTCTCGGGGGTGTTGATTATCATACCAAGGTTGCGTACGTTCGGGAAATGCCACCAGCAAGGTCTGCTCGTGTCGACGCGTTGTTTCAAGATCGCGTGCAAGTTCGGATATTCCGATTCCAGCTCGCGTTCTGAAGGGATGGAGTTCGCAATGATCCAGTACCGCCCACCATTAGGTATGATGACATAGCGCCGGATCTCCCGGGCGTCGTGCACGAGGGGAAAAACATGGGCACGTTCGGCGGCATCGAGCCGCGAGAATATACAATCGTCGATCTCGAACTGTCGTGCGGCCGCGACGGGTGGCTGGAATCCCCCGTGCACCGCGAACTCGCTAGCATCGTCGAACCGGACAACGGGTTGGCGGAGGATCGCATTCTTGATCGCCAAGGCTTCCTTGTCCACGATGACCCACGGCGTGTCTCGAGCCTCTTCAAATGCCATCTTGAACATCAGAGATGTCTGCGGAGAAAAATCGGGTCCAATGGTCTTTTCCTTGTTTATACAAGGGATGGCGTGTAATGATACACCGCCGTCCCCGTGCTTGCTCAAGATAAGGATCATCGAGGTCGTCCCTGCGCTTGCACCCTTCTGCGAGAAGATCTTGGCATCAGGAGGGAATATGCCGATGTCGATTACCTTGAAATGATCCAACAAAAACCGGCGAAAATCGATAGCACGTTCGTGATAGAGCCACTCTTGGGGCAATAAAAAAGAGATGACGCCGCTATCGTTTATTAAAGACGATGCGAGGGCGATGAAAAACAAGTAATAATTCGGCTGCGCGTCGGCGTGATTGGGCCGGCACGCATACGTCACGTCTAGGAATCGACCACCCTCGAACGTCGCGCGGTCTATCCGGGGGATCCGGTTCCAAGGGATGTAGGGCGGGTTTCCAATGATCATATCGAAACCGCCGGACGCCATGATCTCCGGGAACATGTTTTTGCCAATCGCGTTGTGCCTTACCAGGTGCACCATCCCGTCGAGATCACCAACCCCGAACTCCTTGCCGGCGCGGGAGATTGAAGTAGATGCATTTCGCAAGGCTATCTCGTCGATGTCAATCCCGTGGATGCACGGCTTGAACGAATTATAATCGTAGCCGCTAGTGGAGCTTGTTTTAAACGCACGGAGTACCTCGAGCAAGAAAACGCCGTCCCCACACGCTGGGTCGAGTATCGTTACGCTCCGCTCCCCATGTCGCGCCAACGGGAACCATCGCTCGATGGCTTTACGAACGATGTACCGAGCGATCGGAACGGGCGTGTAATACATACCCGTGTTCCGTCTAAATTCCCTTGTTACGCGACGTATTTCGTCAGCCGCTATGCCATCTTCGACGAATCCATCTTGCATCGTCATTTGCTATCTGTTAATGCACCTGGAGGTATTTGAACATTGGGACAAGCCACGGACTATCGTGCTGAAGCAATTTTATATCTTGAAGACGAACTTGAAACGATGCACATGAAGAAGCCACACCCTTTCGCGTATGATAAGACCAAGTACGGAAGCGTGATCGACTACGACAGGTACTCGCTGAGGATCCAGGGCACGCGGGTGTTTCTTGTCGGCGGCGAGTTCCATTACTGGCGCATTCCCGACCGGGAGCGCTGGGAAGACATCTTGAAGGCTTACAAGGGAGGTGGCTTGAATTGCCTTCGCATTTATTTCCATTGGGGGTACCACAACCCAGCCGAGGGCAAGTACGTGTTCGATGGCAACAAGGACATCAATTACCTGCTCAAGCTTTGCGAGAAGATCGGCTTGTATGTGTTCGTCGCGTCTGGGCCGTATATCTGCGCGGAAACGACCGCGGGCGGCTTCCCGCTCTGGCTACTGCAGCGGCGGGACGTCCGCATCCGGCACATGAAGGGGGACTTGCGCTTCAAGTACGACGACGCCTACATGAGGTATGCGAAGGACTGGCTTTCCCACTTCATCGACCAGGTCAAGCAGCACCAGCTCACGGAGAATCCAAGCGGGTGCATCATCGGCTATCAGATCGAGAACGAATACGGCGTGACCCTCATCAAGGGCTTGAAGAGGTACATGGTCGAGCTGGCGCAGCACGTGCGGGATTGCGGCATCACGGTTCCCATCTTCCACAACGACGCGTTCGAGGCGGGAAGCTGGAACGGGCTGGTCGACCTGTACGGCTTCGACAAGTACCCGGTGTTCGCGAACAAGAAGGCGAAGGCGCTGAAACCCGCCTCTTGGCCGAAATGGATGTTCAAGCTGCTCGTCGACGGGTCAGAAAAGACCGTGCGGGGGTACAAGCCGCCGGCACGGGATACCCCCATGTTCATTCCCGAGTTGCAAGGTGGCTGGTTCAACCACTGGACGGTGAAGTATAATTTCGACGACTTGTACGACTATTACGGGACCACTTACCAGAAGATGCTCGTGGAGTCCTACGCCGCACAAGGGACGAGCATGATGTCGCTGTACATGTACTACGGGGGCACGAACCACGGGACCATCGGGAGTCCCGAGGTACATACCAGTTACGATTACGCGGGTTGCATTCGGGAATACGGATTCTTGACCGACCGCGCGCTGCAGCTCAGGACGTTTTTGCACTTTGCAAGGAGTTTCATGCCTTTGCTCGTTGAATGTTCCCGTGCAAAGCCTTCGATCAAGACCGATCCTGGCGGGATGCTGTACCGCCAGCGCAACGCGCCCGACGGGACAGAGTTCTATTTCTTCCGAAATTTCAAGGGAAAGAAGGACAAGTTCGCCATCGTGCTGGCGGATGGAACGCGAGTGCCGAAGGAAGGCGGGCACGTGCTCGCGCCGAGGGACTGCCTGGTCGGCGTCGGCAACTTCAAGGCTCCCGACTTTACGATCAAGCTGTGCTCGATGCCCGTGCTCGTGAAAGCAACCACGCCACGGGGCATGATACTGGTCCTGGGGCAAAACGGTGGCGAGCTGCTGCTCGATGGCGACGGGTTCAAGGTAGCAGGCGGGGTCAAGCAGACCGAGGAGGCAAACTTCACCCGCATCCAGTTTCCCGCGCCAGGTCTCGCTACCGTCACGTCACGTGCGGGAAAGATCCTCGACATCGCCTGCTTGTCAATGGAGGATGCCATCACGTGCAACACGCGCTTCATTGAGGGTGATTCGGTCATCACCTGGGGCGCGCACGGGTCGTTTTTCTCCCGGGAAAACATGGTCGAGTTCCACGCGCTCGGCAAGCAGCGGGTGCACATGTTCTCCTCATGGCCCATCAAGGGATTCGATACCGTCAAGGACGCGCCGTTTCCCGGGCTGAAAGCGGCGGAGCTAGGCGAGGACATCGATGTCTTCGACGTCGTCCTCTCGGGCTGGGAACGAATGAAAGCCGATCTTGGCAAAATTTCTTGGCAAGGAATCGATTTCGCTACGCAGCGGGATCCCATCGACCACGGGTTCATGAGCGGCCACGTGCTCTACAAGTGCACGTTCAACCCGGGCGATGCCAATGGCCTCACGCTCAAGCTAAACATCAGGCACAAGGCAGCCGCCTGGCTCAATGGCAAGTTCGTCGGAGGCCACCATGTCTATAATCTTGCAATGCTCATCGATCCCTTCCACCCGGGCAGTATCAATGGCCCCGATCCCCTCCGGCTGGGCGGTAAAACGTATGACTTGTCGAAGGCAGTCCTCCCCGGCAAGGAAAACGAGCTCCTCGTGCTCGTCGAGAGCCTGGGGCAATGCAAGCAGTTCTTCATGTTCAACGATTGCCGCATCCCGAGAGGGATCCTCTCGGCCAAGTTTTCCAGGAAACAAGTTGGTGAGAAATGGTCGATCGCGGGAACGGATGTCACGAAATTGAACGATGCGTATTCAACCTCTGGCCTGCCCGGCGAGGCGGAGGCCCTCGGTGTTGAGGGTACCAGATGGGAGCCGGTGGACGAGTTAAGCCTGCACCCGGACGATCAAGTCGTGTGGTTCCGCACGAGCTTCAAGTGGAACCCGCCCGATGATGCGTGGATACCACTTCGCTTGCACCTGGAGGGATTCCACAATGCCAACATCTTCTTGAACGGGCATTACGTCGGCCGCTATTGGGGGGACAAGGGCCCGCAGCAAGACTTCTACCTCATGGACAAGTATTTGCAGGCCGAGAACGTCCTCGTGATGGGCTGCTGGACGACGACCGACGATTCTTTCTCTGCGGAGATCAAGCCCTACTTGGTCAAGCCCGATAGCGGGAACATCGACGAGGCCGGGACCCTCGCGGCCACGAAAATTTACCGGTTCTCTTTTTAGTGCCATTATTACCCAAATCGCCATATTCCCGAATCGACCGGTGATCCCATGCCCCTACGCGCCACGCTGATGGCCATCCCCTACACCGCGCTGAACGGGGAGAGATGGTTCATGGAGGCGGAATTTCTCCCCGCGGAGAGACGCGGCGAGGAACTTGCCATCATCTGTCACCCCCATCCATTGTTCGGGGGCGAGATGCACAATAACGTCGTCGACGGGCTGTTTCGCGGCTTGTCTAGCGAATACGCCACCGTGCGGTTCAACTTCTCCGGCGTCGGTGGATCCGATGGCGCGCACGAGAAAGGCGACGGCGAGGTGGGCCAGGTGAAGGCCGTGGTCGATCACATGTGCGGCGAGTTCGTGCGTGAAAAATCTTGCGGCGCTTGGAACAAGGTGCACGTAATAGGATATTCGTTCGGCGCCGCCATGGCCCTCCCGGCGGCGCTTGCCTCGGAACAAGTATCGTCGTGCACGTCCATCTCGTTCCCGTTCGAGATGTTTTCCAAGCACGCGGTTGAATCCGCCGCGTTGCAAGCAAAAAAGAAGGCTCCATTGCTGTTCTTGACGGGTGATGCCGATGATTTCACGCCAATCAAAACCTTCAAGCAATGGGTGGCCAAGTTTCCTGGATCCGTGCAATGCATCATCCAAGGAGCGGATCACTTCTTTGGCGGTCACGAGCGGCGGCTTGTCGATGAAAGCCGGAAATTTCTAATGGGTTCCACCAACACATAACATGACCCTCATGACCGAGGAGAAACCGGCAAAACCGGTAAAACGCCCGAAAAACCCAGCAAAGCCGGCAAAATCCGCGGAAAAACCAGAAAAGCCGGCAAAGGTCGTCGCCGTTCAATCAGAGCAAACAGGACCGGCGATGGGCCCCCGGATATATAACCTCTTTCCACGCGTTCTCGGACCCATCGACACGTGGGCAGACAAGCACCTGGATCGCATCAAGAAGATGGGCTTTGACTGGGTTTACTTGAATCCGCTGAGTTATCCGGGGTTTTCTGGTTCCTTGTATGCCGTCAAGGAATATTACAAGTTCAACCCCATGTTCGCCCCGAAGGGCGCTGCCGACCCGCACTCATGGGAGCCACTCGAGGCATTCATCAAGAAATGCCACGCGGAGAAACTCAAGGTCATGTACGACCTCGTGATCAACCACACGAGCATCGATTCCCCGCTGGTCGAGGAGCACCGGAACTGGTACGTGATCAAGAGCGTGGTCGTCCGGAAGTCCGACGGGAAGGTGGTGCTGCAATGCCCGCTCCACGAGCCGGCTAGCAAGCGGCACTTCAACGAGAAGAGCTACACGATCGAGGAACGCGTCGCCCACCCGTGCGCGATCGACCCGAACGATTCACGAAAGGTCACGATCTGGGGTGACCTCGCCGAGATCGACCACGAGAACTCGCCGGACAAGGCGAACATGCTCGCGTACTGGCTCGACCTGGTCTCGTTTTACATCGACAAGGGGATGGACGGCTTCCGCTGCGATGCCGCCTACCAGGTACCCGCCGACACCTGGAAAACGATCATCCAGATGGCCCGGGTGCAAAAAAAAGACACGCTGTTCGCTGCCGAGACGCTCGGCTGCACGCTTGACCAGATGAAGGAGACCGTGGAAGCGGGCTTCGATTTCATCTACAACAGCAGCAAGTATTGGGATTTCACGCAGCCGTGGTGCCCCGAACAGTACGAGAACTTTCGCAAGGCCGCGCCGTCGATCTCCTTCCCCGAGAGCCACGACACGCCGCGCCTCGCGGAGCAAACGAACAAGCGGGAGGACGTGCAGCGGTTCCGGTACCTCTTCGCTGCCTTCTTCTCGGCAGGCGTGATGATGCCCGTCGGGTACGAGTACGGCTTCACCCGGCCGCTCGACGTGGTGAGCGGGTCGACGGCGGACTGGCAGGCACCCAACTTCGACATCTCCGAATTCATCGGGAAGGTGAACGCCTTCAAGCAGCGGTTCCGCTGCCTCAACGAGGACGGCCCCATGAAGCACTTCGACTACGGCAACAAGGCCGTTCTCGTCCTCAGGAAAACATCGTTGGACGAGAAGCAGCACTTGTTGCTGGCCTATAACAAGGACTGGAACAACCCGCAAGACGTCGTTTTCGACTCGGTGCCGTACTTCCTCGACCTGGGCACGCCGGTGAAGCTCGTGGGCATCGAGGGAGAGGACAAGGTGCTCGACGGCACGTCGTGGCGGGCCACGCTCGGGCCGAACGAACATGTCTTTTTCCTCCAAGAACAATCCCCCTAGAAACCAGGAAACAAGGTCCGAAATAATAAGGGGCCAGTATCAAGGAGAAAATGTCACACGATCCGGGTGGCTGAAGAGAACAGATCACCTGAACTTTTCTGCTTTCCATTTCAAGAGCGTGTTCATCTTCTGCTTCGTTATGTTCCGCAAGTCTTGCAATTCCTTCATTAATCGATAGACTACCTTCAGCTCGATCTCCCCCGTGTTTGTATAGATTTGAAGCAATTCGGCGAATTGAACGGCCGATATCTTGTTCAACTCGAGATAATCGAGGAGTGGCCGGTCTTCAGTAACAATAATGGTCGAATCACTTTCTTTAATGCCCATGCTCGCCAAGCTTGCATCCGCATCGTCGAAGCCAAGCGACAGCGCTTCGTTATATATTTCCGTTTACAATGTGTAACATTTTATGGTACAGATCAACATACGCAACGACAAGACCTTGGATGCGATTATCTCGCTTCTAGCAGAAGAGCGGAAGGTCTCGAAATCGATCATTGCAAGGGACATGCTTACCTCGTTCGAGGTAATCGAACGCCTTTCCAAGGCACTCGATGATGCTCCCCTTACCCCTGAGAACGATGCGTACACGGGGAAGATTACAGAGCGGATCTTGAAGTCGCTTGATTCTTAGGAATACCTCTTGAAGGAAAAAAAAAGGTCGACACAAAAAAACGCACTAAATGAGATAGCCAGCCCCGATACCCGCAAGATTCCCTAGACGAGGCTCAGCCTGCGGTTTATTCGTCATGGCTACGCGTGCCGCGCTCTGCAACGCCGTGTCATCATCGCCCTCTTTTCTTGCACACCGGTCACGAGACGATACCGTGTCAATCGACCAATGATTGCCAAGAGTGGAAAAAACGAGCGGGAGGCCACGTCGCTCGCCGCCGAGCGATCCTAACTCGGAGTACAAGGCCTTACTCGAGCTGGAACCACCGACGGATCACGCGGCTTTCATTCTATCCGTGCTGCATGCCGCTCCGGTATTTATAGGATGAGGACAAATGGAGGCAACGGGTTTCGTCTAGAAAAGGACTAATCATCCGAAGGATTACATGGATGCATCGCACGAGAAGTGACACGGACATGGCGACATCGACGAAGCAGAAGAAGATTGTCGTTGTACCACACACGCATTTCGACCGTGAGTGGTATCAGCCGTTCCAGAAGTTCCGGCACAAGTTGGTGAAGCTAATAGACACGTGCTTGTCCATTGACAAGCCAGGCTTCACGTTCATGCTCGACGGGCAAACCGTCGTCCTCGAAGACTACCTGGACATCAAGCCAGAAAACAAGGAAACGCTCGTGAAGGCCATCCGGGAAGGTCGCATCACTGTAGGGCCTTGGTATCTGCTCCCGGACGAGTTCCTGGCCGGCGCGGAGAGCTTCATACGGAACCTGGAGCGTGCCCATAACATCAGCAAGAAGCTGGACATCCCGTTGATGAAGGTCGGCCATCTACCCGATTGTTTCGGGCATACCCGGGCCATCCCGCAGATACTCGCCGACCTGACGAGCTGCAAGGCCGCCACGGCGTGGCGCGGCGTCCCCCCGTCGCTCACCACCGTGCCGTTCACGTGGAAGTCGCACGCGTCAGCGACCGCGTCGATCCCGGCCATCTACCTCCCGCACGGCTATGGCAACATGGCCAACGCGAACGAGAACTTCGACCTCTACAAGGACCGCATCCCGGACTTGCTCGATGAGCTCGAGCCGTTCTCCCCCGTCCCCGCGTACCTCCTCATGAACGGGTCCGACCACCTGTTCCCGCAGCCCTTCGTCCTCGACTTCAACAAGAAGCTCGAGAGCAAGGACATGACGTTCATCCTGGGCAATGTCGAGACATTCGCCGACGTGCTGCAAGCCGAGATGAAGGCGGCGGGGTACACGCCCCCGGTCTACGCTGGCGAGTTTCGATCCTTCGCGCGGGCGCACTTGCTGCACGACACGCTGTCGTCGCGCATGTGGATCAAGCAATGGAACCAGAAGAACGAGGACTTGCTCTGCAACCTCGCCGAGCCCCTCGCCACCTACGCCTCCCGCGCGTTCGGCGTGCCGTACCCGTCCGGCTTCCTCGACGAGGCGTGGAAGTGGCACCTCCAGAACCAGCCCCACGACTCGATCTGCGGCTGCAGCATCGACCAGGTCCACGAGGAAATGGCGGCGCGGGACTCCTGGGCCACGTCCATCGCCGAGAGCGTCGCGCTCGAGGCGGAGACGACCATGCAAGAGAAAGCCAAGCTAGCCAAGACTGCATCGGCCATCATCCTCAACCCGACGAGCGCCACGGGTCCCGTTTACGCGGAGATAGACACGCCGCCAGGAACCATCGCCGCTGCCGTCGAAACGCCGGACGGCAAGAAGTACAACTTGCAGCAATTGCGATCCCTAACGGGCACGCTGCTCGAGACCACGGCGAACACGTTGGCGGTAAAGATGCTGCTCAAGCTCGCGTCCCGGAAGATAGCGGGCTGGTACATCAACGAGGTTAAAGTGTTCGACGGGGCCGAGCCGGGCCTCGTGGAGGTCCGTGCCACGGTCGACAAGGTGGCGGTCGGCGAGTTCGACATCGAGTTCTGGAAAAAGGAGGCCGAGCGGATGCTCGCATCCGGCAAGTACAAGAAAGCGCACGTCATCGCCACGCAGCCCGCGAACGTGGTCTACGGTGGCGTCCTCCCGCTGGCACCGTGGGCCTTCACGCGGGTCACGTTCACGGACAAGCCCGCCGAATCCAAGGCGGACGACGTGCTCGTGGCATCGGCGGACAAGGTCGACACCAAGTATTACTCGGTGAAATTCAACAAGGACGGCAGCTTCGAGCTACTAGACAAGCGGAGCGGGGTGGCCTTCCCCGCCTTGCACGTGTTCGAGGACTGGGGCGACCGGGGCGACGAGTACACTTACGGGCGCCTCGGCCCCGAGAAGGCAAGGGTGTCGGGTGCCAAGCGAAAGGTGAGCGGCCAGGGTGCCGTGTTCGCGGAGATCAAGCAAACACTGACCCTGGAGCTGTTCAAGGAGGCGAACGAGAAGATGGACAAGCGCGAGGGGAAGGTGGACGTCGACGTCGAGACGACCTTCCGGTTCTTCCGCGCGCTGCCACGGATCGACATCGAAACCAGGCTGGTCAACACGGCCAAGGACCACCGGCTGCGCGTCCGCTTCGACCTGCCGTTCAAGGCGGAAAAGATCCATGCCGCCACGCACTTCGGCACGATCGAGCGCGGCTGGGCGCCCGAGGTGCTGGACAAGTTCGCCGAGCAGCCGACGGGCATCATGCCCCAGAAGCGCTACGTCCGGGTCAACTCCCCCGACGGGAAGGTCGCCATCACGCTCGCCAACAAGGGCCTGCCCGAGGTCGAGCTCGCGGGTGGCCACCAGCTCGCCATGACGCTCCTCCGGTGCGTCGGCTGGCTGTCGCGGGGCGATATACCCGAGCGACCCGTCAACGCCGGCCCGGGCGAGAAGACGCCCGGCGCGCAAGAGCTTGGCAAGGCCTACACGTTCGATTATAGCGTGTCGATCCACCCTGCTGACGTGCCACTACATGCCAGCGATGACTTCGCGGACTCGTTTTGCGCGAGGCCGAAGACCATCTTGTTCCAGCTCGGCGAACCGGATCCGAAGCTTTTAGAGCCCATCATCAGTAACCTGGATCCCTGGATACGCGTGACCTCGCTCCGCATGCGGGACGGGAAGGTGCTCGTGACTGCCTTCAACCTCGCCGATTTTGTCATCGACACGAAAGCTAATCTCGCCCCGGGCATCGCGCAGCTGTTGGAAATCAAGGTCGATGGCTCCGTGAAGAAAAAAATCGACGTGTCCGGGGGCCAAGCCGCGTTGCACTTCGAGCCGCACGAGATCAAGATGTGCTTGCTCGGCTGAACCCGTTTACTTGTTCCTTTTCCCCTTTTGCTTGGCTTCTGTTTTTTTCCTTGGCTTGTTCAGCACGACGATCTTGGGACAAATCGCATCTAGAGGACATTCGTGGCAGATCGGGGTGATGGGCTTGCAGATTTCCTTGCCAAAGCGGATAAGCAAGTCGTTGATGACGAGCCACCACTCGCGTGGCAAAATCTCCATCAACTGGTCGCAAGTTTTCTCTGGATCTGTCGTCGTGACGAGTCCCCATCGATTCACGATGCGGTGAACGTGGGTGTCGACGGGAATGGCGGGTATCCCGAACGCGTAGACGAGCACGCAGTTGGCAACCTTGGGGCCGACCCCAGGAAGCTCCAGCAAGGCCTCGTACTTGTCCGGGACCTTGCCGCCGTGCTGGTCTATCAGCATCCGCGCCGCGCCCTGGATGCTCCTGGTCTTTGCCCGGTAGAAGCCGATGGGCTTGATGATCTCCTCGACTTTCTCGGGCGGCGCGGCGGCCAGTTTCCCTGCCGTGTCGTAGTGCTTGAACAACGCTTCGGAGACCTTGATCGTCTGCTCGTCCTTGCTGCGGGCGGATAGTATCGTTCGGACGAGGGTCTTGAACGGGTCGCTATCGATCTCGGACGCGAGCTCGACCGGATCCTCTTTCATCAAGTCATGGAGCAAGACATCGCGGTTCTGGTTGGTGTCAATTCCCCTGGCTTCGAGTATTGGCTTCACGGTTGGCCAGACGCGATCTAACAGTTCCCCCTTTACGTACGCGAATGCTTGCGGGAAGAGTGGAAGCAGCGGAGCGAAGACCTTCTCGAGATCGCCGCGAGCGATCAAGTCCTTTATCCGCTCCATGACACAACGGATCAAGCTCTGGCGATATAACTACATGGTGCCATCCGCGAATACGTCTACGCCTTGTTAAATTGGCACGAGTTTTAAGCCCTCGCCGCGAAGGATCATCGAGCGCAAGAGACCACACTGCAGTGGAACTAGCATGGCAAAGACCACGATCGGCTTTTTCGGGGGCGTGAACGTCATCGGGGGCAACAAGATCTGTCTCCAGGCGGCGAACGGCCGCGCGATCATGCTTGATTTCGGGCTAGATTACGGTATCTCCAAGAAATACACGGATGCGTTCTTGAAACTACGGGAGAGCGAGTACATCCTCGACGCGCTATCGATCGGGTTGGTTCCTCGTCCCGAAGGTTTACTCAAGGGCATCTACCGCGAGGACCTCATGCTGCACGTCGCGGGGGACTTGAAGTCCGTTTTCGGCATCCCCTTCGATTTCGCAGAGAAACCCGCCGTGACAGAGGTCGCGCTCTCCCACTTGCACGGGGACCACGCCGGGCTGATAAAATATTTGCACTCGACTATCAATCCCGTCTATGGAACCACGTCAGCCAGCTTGCTCGATCATTTCGAAAAGGTAAGCAAGGCCGGCACGCCTTTACGTGGCATAAACGAGTACAAGCTCCAATACAAGCTAGATGGAACCAAGATAGTGGCCGATTCAGTCGAAGGGGAACGCAAACCGGCTATACTCGCTCCAGGGGAGCGAAAAAAGGTCGCGACGGGCGGCATCGAGCTCTCCTTCCACGAGACCGACCACTCGATCCCGGGTGCCGGCGGGTTCCTGATCAAAGACACGACGACGGGAAAGAAAGTGGTCTACACGGGGGATATCCGGATGCACGGGCCCCTCGCGTCCCAGGCCCGCGCCTTCGTCCAAGCCGCGAAGGATTTCAAGCCGGATTTACTCGTCATCGAGGGGACGAGGCTGGAGCGTGGCGACAAGATTTCCTATTACCAGGACGAGGCATCCGTCCAAGCCGGGATCGAGGCTATCCTCGATAAGGTGAAGGGGGAATCTGGGGAAAAGATGGTTTTCTTCGATTGCTCAGGAAAGGACATCTGGCGGTTCCAGAGCTTTTACCGGGCCGCGAAAGCGGCGGGGCGGCAGCTCGTTATCGACGCCGACGTGTTTCTCTTGATTGATGCATGCAAGAAAGCCGGCATCGCGGGACTGGCATCAATCGACTTGAATGACGTGCTGATCTATCTCTACAAGGCCAAGTCGGGCTTGTACGAGCCGAGCGATTATTCCTATTCCAACGACATCGCGGCAGCATTCATGGATCCAGCGAAGGCTACCGAGAAGGCAAAATACAAGAGGATCAACCTCTCCTTCCGGCCAAACGTGAGAGCAGAGCACGTGCGGGCACATCCCGGGCGATACTTGATGTATCTATCGTTCTACATGCTCAACGAGCTGCCGGACCTGCGGCCACCAGAGGGGTCCCATTTCATCAAGTCCATGAGCGAGCCGGTCGATGACGAGGGAGGGATCTCGGACGACAAGCGGATGGCATGGCTCGAACGATTTGGTATCCCCGAGGAAAACGTTCACAGCACCCATTGTTCCGGTCACGCGAGCCCGGACGCGCTGGAATGGATGGTGCGGGAAATCAAGCCCGCTTGCGTGTTCCCCGTCCACTCGCTCAACCCGGACTTGTACGAGAAGATGGACCTGTCCAAGGCGACGACCGTCGTGCTCCCGAAGCTCGGCGGGGAGTATGAGGTCTAGCGGGACCGCGCGGCGGCCGGCATGGTATAAAGCCTCTCGGCGCGTCCTCATTACACATGTCATTCGATCGCGCCGTCATGCAGGCCTTGCTCGATCGGGAGCGCGCGCTCGCGCCCGTGGCAGCTCGATCGGCCGACGCCATCTTCCGGAAAGACGAGCAAGAACGTCACGAAGGACCGCGGCTGCAATACTGGCGGGATAGTGATAGGATCCTCCATTCGTTTTCGTTCAACAGGTATGCCGACAAGACACAAGTTTTCTCCAATATCGAAGACGACCGCATCAGCCACCGCGTCATCCACGTGCAATTCCTCGCCAAGATAGGCCGGTTCATCGGCCGCGTGCTCGGTCTCAACGAGGACCTCATCGAGGCCATCGCCCTCGGGCACGACGTCGGCCACTGCCCGTTTGGCCACGAGGGCGAGAAGGTGCTGGACAAGGCTTGCGCCAGGCACGGCATCGGCCACTTCCACCACAACGCCCAGAGCATCGTGTTCCTCGACCAGGTCGAGAGCACGTACCGGAAGCAGCCGGATCCTTTCCCCGGGCTCAACTTGTCAATGCAAACGCTGGACGGCATCTTGTGCCACAACGGCGAGGTCCAGGTGCGGGAGATCGAGCCGGAGCACGTCGACGGAAGGGATCCAGGTCAAGCCATCGCGAGGCTCGATGCAAACCTGGAGAAGACGATTCGAGCGCCGGGAACTGTCGACCTGCGGCCGATGACCCTGGAGGCGTGCATCGTCCGGTTCGTGGACACGATCAGCTATCTCGGTCGCGACATCGAGGACGCGATAACGCTCGGCTTGATCGCGCGGGAGGACATCCCGGACACGATGCTCGGCAACACGAACCGCCAAGTGATCGACATCCTCGTCAAGGACCTGATCAAGAACACCAGGGAAGCAGAGCTATCGAAAGTCGCCTACAGCAAGGACGTGCACCAGGCATTGCTCGCTCTTTACGAGTTCAACATGAATCGCATCTACAAGCACGAGACCCTCGCGTCCAAGATCCAGGACGTGCCCGCGAAGATGGAGAAACTGTTCGAGCAGGCTTGCGACGACGTGGCCAGGGGGAACGAGGGCACCGCCGTGTTCACCGACCACGTGCAGCTGGTCGGGAATGATTACATCGAGCAACACAAGGCCACGCCAGCGATCATCGCCCGGGACTACGTCGCCGGTATGACCGACCGCTACTTCAAGAAGGTAGCCTCGGCACCCTTTTAACCCTCGTGGGCGACCTCTCATACGGATCGAAATGCCGGGCAAAAAACTCAATTTTATAATCATCATCTCGGACACTCTGCGGCGGGACTTCGTTTCGTGTTACAACACCATGAAGGTGAACGGCAGGCCCGTCGACACGCGCAACATCGCGAAATTCGCCGAAAAGTGTGCGGTCTTCGACAACGCGTACTCGGCCAGCTTCCCGACCGTCCCCCACCGCCACGACGTGATGGCGGGGACGTTCTCGGCGACCTACACGCCGTGGGCGCCGTTGCACCCCGGGGAGCCGGTTCTCCAGGTCATGATCGGCCAGCAAGGCTACACGACCATGATGGTATGCGACGAGCCGCACATTCTCGAGAACGGGTTTAACTACCAAAGAGGCTTCGATGGCTTCGAATGGATTCGTGGACAAGAACATGACCGCTGGAAGACGTCGCCCAAGGCCCCACCATTCAAATCTGACCCGTCATTATACAGGAATCCAGTTGGCCTCCAAACGATGCACATGCGCGCCCGCGCCCACTGGCACCACGAGCAAGATTGGTTTGCACCCAGGACGGCGTCTTGCGCGTGCGAGTGGCTCGAAGAAAACTACGACGAGGGACCATTCTACTTGTATGTGGACTTTTTCGACCCGCACGAGCCGTGGGACGCACCCCAATGGTACGTCGATAAGTACGTGGATCCCGACTTCAAGGGCCGCGACGTCGATTACCCGTGCTACACCAAGACCGCCGGATACCTCACGCCAGATGAGGTGGAGAACTGCCGTGCCCGCTATGCCGCGGAGGTAACCCTCGTCGACAGGTGGGCTGGCCGGATCTTCGACAAGGTAGAGGACCTCGGCCTGCTTGACAACACCATGATCATCTTCACGACCGACCATGGCTTCCTGCTCGGCGAGCACGGGTTCATCGGCAAGAGCTTCACGAGCTATCAAGGCCCCGCCCGGCACGTCCTCCGGTACATCCCGCTGTTCGAGGAGATAAACCACATCCCGCTGCTGGTCTACCATCCCGACGTGAAGCCATGTCGCAAAAAGGCCATCGTCCAGCCGCCGGACTTCGCGCCGACGATCATGGACATCGAGGGGCACCCGTTCCTTGCCTGCCAGGGCCTGTCGTTCAAGGAAACGCTCCTCGGCAACAATGATCACCACCGGGACTTTGCCACGAGCTTCCCGTTCCTTGCAGGCCCCGGCATCCCGGTCTCGATGGTCAAGGACGGGTGGTCGGCGATCCTCGTCTCGCGCCGCCGGGAGGGGCAAGGCAAGGTGATCATCGACAAGGCGGTCGACGGCCTGGAGAAGACCCTGGAGCCGTGGGAGGAGGCCCGCGACATGCTCTTCGACCTGCAAGAGGATCCCCGGCAGCAAAACGACGTGTCGGCGCAACATCCCGACGTCATGGCCGCCATGAAGAAGGACTTGATCCGCTTTCTCGACGAGATGGATGTTGAAAAGGAGCTCCTCGACGGCTGGAAGGATTAAAGAAGAAATAGACAAGTAAAAAGAAAGCTTGCATGTCTTTTTTTTCTATCTCGTTCAATCTTTCGGCACGTCGAATGCCTTGAGCTTGAACACGATTGTTTCTTTTGGTAGCTCGATTTGGATCTCGGTCGGGTAATCATGCGCGATGCGGATGAGTTTGTCGCCGCCGTACGTGTACTTGTGCGAGCACTTCTTGGGCTTGGACTCGGCAAAGATCCAGAGCTGGCCGGACGCGTTCTTGAAGTTGAAGCCGTTCACGACGAGCTGGCTGCCCTCCTTCTTGGCCGACGTGATCTCGCTCGTGGCGAGGGCGACGAACACCCCGTCGGCCAGCTTCTTGTTCACGTGCCAGAAGAAGCAAGTGCGGGCGATGACCTTGATCCCCTCCACATCGATCCGGGATGCTGCCTTCCGGGCCTCGTCCTCGAGCACGACATCCACGACCTCGTCGCGCTTCCACAAGTTACACACGGCGACGAGCCGCTCGCCACCGGGAGCCTCTTGCTGGATCGCGAGGACCCCGGGGACGGACACGCTGGACTTGGGAGGAGGTACCTTGAGGTCGTCGAGCAGCGCTTGTACGAAGGCGCGGCCCTCCTTCTCGGGAGGTGGCGGGAAACCGATGTGGACGACCTTACCCTTGCCGACATCCGCTGCATACGCACAGAATCGCCCGTCCGGGAGCGTGGCGATGACCTCGGAATCGTTCGGGATGTCCTTGAACGCGAGGGCAAAGTCCGCGCTGTCGATCACGTGGCCCAGGGCGGTGATGGTCTGGTCGGTCACCTTGGCTTCGACCGTGGTAGGAACGAGGCTTCCCATGGCATCCAGCGGGCCCATCGCAGCGTTCATTGACGGCACCTCGAAGAGCGTGATGAGCGTGCCGCCGCCCTTCACGAAGTCCACCAGCTTGTTCATGGTAGCGCCGTCAATGTAGGATGCAAAAAAGCCGAACGCCACCTTGTACCGGGCGAGTTCCTCGGGCGTCGCCTGGGTCAGCTCGACCATCTTTGGTTGATAGTGAAGTTGATTGAGGCATGAAAGGAACTGGAAGAATGGACTCCCGATCTCGATGCTGGTCATGTTATTGTAGTTGAGGAGGAAGCCGAGTGGCTCGGTCTGGAGCTTTATGCGCTCGTACGGCTGGTAGTGGAAATAGGCGATGTCGTCGTGCACCTTGGACATGGAAAGGAGCTCGGGAGCGTTGTTGGCGCAGAACGCGAAGAACCGCTGGTAGATGAGGAACCGGTCGCTCTTCTGGCCGCGCTCGCCGATCGCGGCGCCGAAATCGTACGTCGTCCCCGTCGGGTCGATCACGTTGCCAGGGCCGACCACGTTCCCCATCATGCCGTAGTGATCGAATGGATGCTTGTAGCGCTTCTTGAGATCGGCCGGCATCGGCGGGTTGCGCCCGCCGACGAGCATATAGAAGCTGAATGCCTTGATGCCGTGGGCAAGCGCGAGGCGTGGCAGCATCTGCGCGTCGTTCACGCCGGAGGGGTCCTGGTAATGGCCACCCTGGAACTCCCAGCTTATCGGCATGTGTGGCAGCTGGGCGTCGAGCATCTCGGCGGACAGGGAGAGCTTGAAGTCTTGCAAGAAGGTCGCCTCGAGCGTGCGCGGGTAGTAATCGTCGCCAACGAGCACGATGCCAGCGCCATCCTTCGCGTCGCGTTCCGCGACGTGCTGGAGCATGACGTTGGCGGGCGTCTCGAGCGACGGCGTGTTCACGTACATGGGTGACTTGACGCCGAGCTCGCGCAGCATCTTGATGCAGCGGGCGGTGAATTCCTGGATGATGCCCTCCTTCGCCTCCATCCAGTCGTTGCAGCGGGCGAGGAACTGCTTTTCCTTGCCCTTGGCCTCGGCCTGGCGCGGGGGCTCGATCTTCTCGAACGACGCGAACTTCGTGCCGTGGGCGGTGTTGACGCGCTCGATCGTCTCGTGCTTCCGCTTCAAGAACTCGCGGTAGAACGCCACGGAAGGCTTGCTGTAGTCGACCGACCAGGGCCCCTTGTTGAACCCGAAGGAGAGCTCGTTATCGGGCTGCACGAGTATGATGCCGCCGCGCGGGTGCTCGTGGGCCTTGATGATCGGGGCAACGGCCGCGTACCACTTCTTGACATGATCGAGGTAGACCGGGTGGAGGTACGAGACGGGCGGCGACTTGAGCGAATTCCACGTGGGCACCTTCCCCTCGTCGTTCGTGCACAGGATCTCCGGGTGCTCGTCAAACAGCCACTGGGGAATCGCCCCGTTTTGCCACTCGCTGCATATCCACGGCCCAGGCCGGATGAGCACCTTGAATCGATATAACTCGCAGGCCTCCAAGAATGCGTTCAAGTCCTTCTCAGGCGAGCTAAAATCAAATTTTCCCTTGTATTCCTCGTGCCAGTTCCACGGGACATACGTGCTCACCGCGTTGGCACCCATCTCCTTCAACTGGCCCAACCGGTCGTTCCATTCTTCTGGCTTGATGCGGAAATAATGGCATTCGCCAGCCAGCAAGAACATCTGCTTAGTTCCGACCTTGAACTCGTGCTTGGTGATATTTATGCCGTTGACCTCTACCATAATGGATCGTATGTCTATCAATGTGATAAAGGCTGCGTTGGGATTCGCGAACCGAGCTGGATCCAGCTTGAATAGCAGAGCCGGGTATCATTATATAGAGTCGTGCAACGGGGTGCGACGACCACGTTTGGAAAAAAGCGGGCAAAGAACGAGCCGAGCAGCACGTGTCCAGCTTGCGGGAAGCGACCCGTGAACTATACTTGCCCCTCTTGCGGCCGGCTCCAATGCGTGCATTGTTACCGCTGGTACGACAAGCTCGAGACCACGTGCAAGAAGTGCGGGTTCCCGCTCGTTTGTTGAACCTATTACTTGGCGGCTTCGAATGCTGCGTTCTGCTTCGCCTTGCGCCACACGAACGAGATGATGAGCAATATCATGGCGGAAAAAACGGCGGCGAAGAGCAGCGACACCTGGGTGAAGTGCAAGATTGCCAGATTTATATGAGTGCAATCCTCTCGTTTCAAAGAGGTACACCCTCGCCCGAAAGTGCCTTCACTTGTGTTAGCGGCGATCGTCGACATCTCATATTTTACCTTCACCGTCAACATCATCATCGCAGACAAGATGAACCGGGCGGCCATTATGCTCGTCAGTGGGCTCGCCGCTTTAATCCTACTTGCATCGGTTCGCCACCCGTTCCTTGCGTCGCTTTTCGCCATCGACGCTGAAGTATGAACCTAGGAGGCGCGGAAAGTATATTTAAATCGGTTCCGACCACTAGTTGAACAGCCAATGATAGATCCAAACCCGTGGAGCCAGATCCTCGTGACGGCGATCTTCGTCGTCGTCGTCATAATGATCCTCAAGGAGGTGCTCAACCGGGCGTTCGTGGCACTGATCGGAGCGTTGGCCGCCTTTTTCGTCTTGCTATTGATCGAGAACGCTGGGTTCATTAATTTCATCTGGTTCTTGTTCGGCGACGCGGATGATGGATTCGTGAACTTTCACAGCTTGCTCCTTATTTTCGGCATGGCCGTAATCGTGCAAATTGCCAACGATGCGGGATTTTTCCAGTTTTTCGCCATCAACATGGTCAAGCTCACGGGCGGCGAGGCCGTGAAGCTAATGATCACGCTGTGCTTTCTCACGTTCGTGATCTCGGCGATCCTCAACAACATACTCACTGTCTTGATAATGATACCCCTCACGATCACGATCGCGAGGGCGCTAGACGTGGATCCGCAGCCTTACATCCTCACCCAGGCCGTGCTCGTCAACATCGGCGGCACGCTGCTCCCCATCTCCTCTATCCCCAACATTTTAATAAGCACCGGGGCAAAGATAAGCTTCGCCGAGTTCTTCGCGAACGTCGGCGTGCTGTCGATCGTCACGGTCTGCATCACGATCATGTTCTTCTTGTTTCTCTTCCGCAAGCAACTCAAGGAACCCGAGAAGCGTTTTATGGAGGTGCTCGCGGACTTCAGTGGCTGGTCGTTTGTACGTGACAGGCGGTTGATGATCAAGTCCGTTGTCGTCTTGTTCGCGACCATCGGTCTCCTCATCACCACACCATCCGATGTCTTGAGTCCCGACATCATCGCGCTGGGTGGTGCCCTGGTGCTCGTGGTGATAAGCAAGGTGAAGACGGACGCGCTCGTGAGCAAGATCAACCCAGAACTCTTCCTGTACCTCATGGGCATCTTCGTCGTGTCCGGCGCCATGGAGTTCACCCACGTGATCGACATGATCGGCACCGGACTCGCCTTCCTCGGCTCGGGCGACGATTACTTGAAGCTCATGATCATCATGTGGGTTTCGGCATACCTCTCCGCCAACGTCGACAACATCCCCATCACCAAGATCCTCATCCCCGTCGTCCCCGTCGTGATGGGAAGTTCTGCGACTCCCGAGGCGTTGAAAGCGGCCAACTACGCTCTCGCCTTCGGCGCCAACTGGGGAGATAATCTCACGCCTATGGGAGACAACGTGCTCGTGATGAATATCGCCAAGCAGTACAAGAAGCCGATCAGCACGAAAGACTTTTCCCGTCTCGGGTTCATCACGACTAACATCCAGCTCTTCATCGCGACGATCTACTTCTCTTTTTTATTCCAGCCATTTGTTGGCCTCGTCCTCCTCGTCGCCGCGGGCGGGATCATTCCGCTCGTGGTGTTCTTGCGCTCGATTCTCGCTAAGCGGCGAGGGACCAAGCCGGGGCGGAGAGAGGGGACCGAAAGGGAGGACAACTACACCCCCTTCCGCAGGTGATCGCGTGTGCACCGAGCGAGCCAAGAACAAGCCTCGGGACACGTGACCCGCGTGTAGCGTGCGCATCGTGACCAACCGCTGCCACTCTTGCGGCATAGCATTGTGCGCCAACTGCGACCGCGGGCATGACAAGCTCGAGACCACGTGCAAGAAGTGCGGGTTCCTGCTCGTGTACTGAGCCCGCATATCGATCCGGGTGCCAGGGGAGCGCGCAAGAGATGGTCATTTTCTGGAATATTCCTCGGCCGTGCGCATGTGCTTTTATGCCGCCGAAAGCTCGACGTGCTTGATGAGCGGATCCTATCGCGTCGGCTTCTCCAGCACGAACATCACCCCGCCGCTCGACCTCGGGATCAGGGTTGGCGGGTACTTGAGACTGCACAAGGTCTCTGAAAAGGTGCTCGACTTTTTATACGCCAGGGCGGTGTGCTTCCGGCACCCCGACGACCCGGCGCAAAGCCTCATCATCATCTCGGCCGACCTCGTCGGCTTCCAGTACCGGATCGCCCGGCTCGCGCGGCGCGCCATTTCGCGCAGGACGGGGGTACCCGTGTCCCGCATCATCCTCCACTTCACGCACAGCCACTCGTCGCCGGATACGATCGGTATCTTCCCGAACCGGCTCGCCAACTTGCTCACGTTCGACGTCCAGTACGACGTCATCCGGTACATCATGCGCCACATGATCCGCGCGGGCGTGAACGCGTTCAACGACGCTCGCGATGCGAAGATCGGGTATGGAACGACCGCACCACCCGAGCCATTCCTGGCCATCCGCCGCCGGCCGCCGTATGAACCCATCACGTTGCCCGTCAGGTTCCTCAAGATCACGGACGCCGACGGCAAGCTCGCCGGCATCGTCGTGAATTACCAAGCACATCCAACCCAGCTGCCTGGGAAAAATGCCGACGTGCATCCCGAGTACCCGGGCATGGTGGCCAAGGCGCTCTACAACCAGTACCCTAATCTCAAGTTAGCAGCTTACTTTAACGGCGCTGCTGGCGACGTGACCATCCACGGCTACAAGGGGTATTATTCAGCGCGCTATTACCACCACGCTACCCACGCCGACGCGATGGCAAATGCCCTGAAGGAAGTCGAGGACCTCGGGAAGCGGTTCGCTGACCTGGTCGTCGATGCCATCGACGCAGTGCCCGTCGAGCCCGTGACGTCCATCGACGTTCGACGGCGGTTCGTGTTCCCCCGGATCGGCCGAGTTAAGTCTGTCTGGGGCCGCTTGAGGCACTACCATTCGTTGAAGGACAGGGCACGCATTCTCTTGCGCGAATTACGGGATATACTTCGGATCGGGCTGTTCCATAATTTCTACAAGTTTCTCAACGGAAGATTCCTTCCTATGCTCAACATCATCACAAACGGACGCCGTACTTACCACCAGACTGAGTTGTTCGTTGCTCGAATTAACGATATATACTGGTTCTCGAGCCCCGGGGAACCGTTCATCACCTATCAAGAGAATATTTTCAAGCATGTTCCTTCTGACAAGCACATTTTCTCGCAGATGAATGAAACATGCGGATATATATACCCGTGGAACTTTTACGTGCAAGGTGGTTACGAAAAGCTCTTCTCATTCGACGCGTTGTTCGGAAGATACATGTACGACTTGTTCAAGGACACGCTGAAGAAAATGAAAGACGAACCTCATGAAAAAAATGAAAGCGGGTTATCGCCCTGAGAATCCTTAAAGATATAATTGCAAGCCTTGAAAAAGGATTGAAGGTAAGCGAGATACGAAGGGGCCCGCTCTGGACAGGCGTGGTGAGCAAGCATTGCGGTCTTGCATCCGCGCTTAACGAGGGAGACTGCAATAGCGGCGGGTCGTCGCGAGATGCCACCGCGTACGCGGGCATGACCGCTGACGAGCTCGCTGCCCTGTCATTATCGGAAAGCATTCCGGAAGCTTCCCTCGGGATGGCCGCGATCAATTCGCTCATCGATATCGACACGGGATCGAGCAAAGAAGGCGACGCGGCCGGTTTCATCATAAAAGCCGGGCGTGGCAAAAACGTGTCCATTATAGGGCATTTCCCTTTCGTCGAAAAGGTGAGAGAAGTGGCGAGGAACCTCTGGGTCATCGAAAAAAGGCCGCAGCCTGGCGACTTGCAAGAAAGCGCGAGCAGGACTTGCCTTCCCAAATCCGATATAATAGCCATCTCGAGCACGACGCTTATCAACCACACCCTCCCGGGCTTGTTGGAACTCTGTCCCTCGCAAAGCATCAAGATATTGCTCGGCCCCACGACCCCGATGTCTACGGTTCTTTTCCGTCATGGCGTGGACATGGTCTCGGGGTCGGTCGTGACAGACACCGCTCTCGTGCTCGAGAACATCAACAAGGGAATGAGCTTCAGCGCGATGAAACAACGAGGAGGCATCAAGCTCTTGAACCTCGTCAGGAACGATAGCGGGATCCACTTGGACATCAAGGATTAGCCAAGCTTCGCAAGGGATACCATTGATTTCACCTCGCGTTTCGTGGCTAGCCGATGATTTCTTTTCCCCGGTGTATCCCTTGCCTTGCAAGTTTTTTTTTAAGCCAAGGAGATAACTTGACACCATACCAGATGATGCCAAGTTAAACTGCGCGAGCTGCAAGAAGCTCGCATGCCTGGTCGGCAGCAAGAAGAGGCCGGAAAACTGCCCCATGGAACGCGGCTCGGCATCGCGTTCTGCATCGGGCTCCAGAGCGAGGCGGCCAAGATCCAGCGGATATTCGAGGCCTACGGCTTTGACGTGCGTTCCGTCAACTGCAAGACGGGGAGTTTCACGACGACGGAGATCGGCGATATCCCCGAGGAGTACCAGATGGTGTCCAAGACGGGCCACGCGATAGGATTCGTGTCGTGCAACCCGGTTGCCCAGGCCCTCGTGCTCAACGAGGAGAAGACCGACCTCAACGTCCTCGTCGGCCTTTGCGTCGGTCACGACAGCTTGTTCATCAAGCATTCGGAGGCACCCATCACCTTGCTCATCGCGAAGGACAGGAGGCTCGGCCACAACCCCGCCGCCGCGATTTATAACTACTACGGCGACAAGTACTTCGCGCGCGACCAGCATTCCTCCTAGGGGCCGCCATGTGGCCACCACGGGCAAATGCTTGAGGCTCTCCTCAAGAGGCGCAATGCTCCTTGGAAAGCGAGCAGCCGACCGGGAGAACCGATGCCAAGAAGTGAGCCCCCGTGATGGTGAACAGCAGCCACGTGAAGTGGGTCGATGCCGTCTCGAGCCGGATGAAGCCCAGGGCGAATAGCAAGGTCGGATC
>Ga0172366_10000273_pt1 | contig 35298 bp, 32 predicted proteins | sample LakKivSesite69cm_FD_114533 | JGI IMG/M metagenome (GOLD analysis project Ga0172366, IMG submission 114533) | Sediment microbial communities from Lake Kivu, Rwanda - Sediment site 69cm | ecosystem: Environmental > Aquatic > Freshwater > Lake > Sediment | place: Rwanda: Western Province, Lake...
CAGCCGTTCTTCCGGCAAGAACATCCGTTGCCTGTTGACCAGTTCCTCAAAATCCACTTTATGTCCATCAAACTCTGGGCCGTCCACGCATCCGAACTTCATCTTCCCTGCTACAGAAACCCTGCACACTCCACACATGCCCATACCGTCGACCATGATAGGCGTCAAACTGACAACAGTCGGAATCCCAAACGGCTTCGTAATCTCTGAAACATCCTTCATCATAACAACGGGTCCCATGACAACGCAGCGGTCAAACTTCTCCTTTCCCAGAATTTCCTTCAGAAAATCCAGTCCTTTATAGCCCTTTGAGCCATCGTCCGTTGCTACATAAAATTTGTTACTTGACGCTTTCATCTCGTCCTCGAAGAAAAGCAAATCCTTGATCCTTGCTCCCACAATTGTCGTAATCGTGTTGCCAGCCTCTCGCAAAGCCTTAATCTGCAAAAGCATAGGCGCAATCATAACTCCGCCGGCAACGCACAAAACTTTCCCAAAATTCTTGATTTCAGAAGGAACTCCAAGCGGTCCGGTGATGTTCCATATGCAGTCACCTTCTTTCATAAGTCCAAGCTGCTTTGTTGTTTTGCCAACTTCATTAAACGCAAAGGTTACCGTGCCCTTTTTCACATCACACTTTGCTATAGTTAATGGGACGCGTTCGCCATTTTCGTCTATGATTATTATTATGAACTGTCCAGGCCGCGCTTTTTCAGCTATCTGTGGAGCGCATACTTCGAACAGCTTGATTTTAGGGGCTAACTCCTTCTTTCCCACGATTTCATACATGCGCTTTATCCTCCACTGTTTCTAATCTCAGAGGCGGCATCGAAGCAATCTTTTCGTAAAACATGTCCAGTTTCTGGTTGAAATCTCCCACACATCTGGGCGAAACATTGTAAAGTTCAAAACGATCCAGCAAGTTCATCTTTTTCAAAGCATCTCTCAGGACAGACATGTTTCTTTCAGCAGTTTCTTTACCTTCTTGAAGCTTACAATCTTCCGGTGAACATACAACTGCCATAACACCGTCAAAACCATTATACAACGCATTGACAACATGAACAGGGTCAAGAGCCTTAAAACACGGAACTTCCATCGTCAATGCTTTTTTCTTACGCAACTCGCTTTCAGGATGATCTAGGGCTGAAAACTCTGACCATTGACAGCAGAAAACAAGAATGACCGGAGCCTTGCCCTCTGTCTTCAGCTTTCTCGCCGTTTTAGCATAGCGCTTCAGTACGTCCTCAAATTCAAACCCTTTGACCTGAATCGCATGATGCGGACAAACCAGCGCACATGCACCGCAACCCATACAATCGTCAAAAAGTACTTTCGGCGTCGCAAACGGCTCCGCCTCAATGGCTTTGTAGGGACAGATAAATACGCATTTGTCGCAACCCACGCATTTTGCCGTGTCATAAACAATCTTCCGAGAATACTTTATCACCTTAAAAGCGTCTTTGCTTAAGCCGAGTTGTTCAATCACTGCTCTGCCAAGCAACAGTCGTCTGGTGTTTATCTTTGTGCCTTCCTTGAAACGGCAGAAAGCATCTTCACATTGAATAGAAACAACACTTCTTATGCCATTTTTCAAAACTTTGAAAACAAATTCTGTTGGAACACGACCGGAACAAGGCAAACGCAGAGGAATGTAATTCTTTATCTTCAAGCCCTGATCTGCCAAGATTTCTTCGATCTCGTACGTTGAAGGCGAATTTCCTCTGCACATCAAAACAAGCGTGTCACTCTTACATTTTTCCCGCATGTCTTTAACGTATTTCACCAAGCTCTCATAATCATAATAAACTATCTCTACAGCTAAGACAGGACAAGCACTGTAACATATGCCGCAAACCTGGCATTTCTGCAGGTCTATTTCCACCTTGCCCGTTTCCAAATCGCGCTTTATAGCCTCATAAGGACAAATTGAGTGACAGATTGAACATTTGCTGCAATAGTCTTGGTTAATACTTATTGCAGCGGCACATGCCTCATTCATTTTAGCATTTCCCCTGTGCAACCCTTCCCCCTTTTATGGTGTGAGGAAAGAAGTGCACCTTGGAAGTTTTGAAAAGGCATTTCCGAAAATATAATGGTTTTGGCATGTTTCTACTGTTTGTAATATGGTCTTCTAATGAAACCGTAGGCTTCCACTGCCGCGGTTATACCCTGCCCCACGGCCGTGCCAACCTGTTTAACTGGGTGGTTTGCCACATCACCTGCCGCATAAACCCCCGAAATGTTTGTGCCCTGCAAGGCATCAACGATGATGTTACCGTTTTCATCAACCGCAACACCGGCTTCCTTAGCTACTTGGCTGTTAGGCAACTCGCCGACCTGGACAAAAACACCATCAACAGCCAACTCTTTGCTTTCTCCTGTTTTCTTATCAAGCAGTAAAACTTTCTTAACGACCTTTTCACCGCGGATTTCCTTGACTTCCGTGCTCCACAGGACTTCGACGTTCTTCTTTTCCTCCAAATCCCTTACGAGAGCCTCTTCAGCTCGGAAGACATCTCTCCGATGAGCAATCTTGACGTCTAAAACTATGTCAGCAAGATACAGAGCTGTCATCACCGCTGAATTACCACCGCCCACAACAAGCACATGTTTCCCACTAAACAAAGGCCCGTCGCAAAGCCCACAATAGCTTACGCCTCTTCCGCGAAACTCCTTCTCCCCCGGAACACGAAGCTCACGATAATAACTTCCCGAAGCAATTATAACCGCCTTAGCCTCATAAGCCGTCTTCTGAGTCTTCACAATCTTATTTTCACCCTTAAGATCTAGGCCTATGACCTTTTCAAACTCCTTGATTGTAACACCTGCACTTCTGGCGTGAGCCACCATCTTCTGAGAAAGCTCTATTCCATTTATGCTTTGAAAACCCAAATAATTCTGCACGGATGGAGCGTCAGCAGTAGTCCCTCCAGCCAACTCTTCCTCTAAGATCAACGTTTTCAACCCACTTCTAACGCCGTATATCCCAGCTGACAAGCCGGCAGCCCCACCGCCAATAATGATCAGATCCCAACTTTCCATGTGAAACAGCCTTCAACCACTAATTCTTAGATAGGAGCATTTATGAAGTATTCGCAGGATATCAAGCGAGCGAAAAAAAACTGTGATCTCTTTCTGCCCGATCGATGAACCTAAAGGAGGAGATTGGATTAGCAAAGTTGAACATGCGACGTTGAGTATAAAATGATCTGTTCAAGGCACATGGTATTCCAGAACGCTCTTATAGAAGGGGTCAGGGCCGACTTCTTTCATGACTTTTTCAACCGCTTCTTTCAAACTTAACCGTTCTGAATACAGCGCTCTTACCAGACTCAATGTTGCTTTATCCGAATGAGACAAGTCTACGTACCCGTTCCATGATATGAACGCTTTAACCCCCCGTTCGAAGAGTTTTTGAATTACGTACTGCTTTCCTGTCCCATTGCATCCCGTCAATATTATTGTTGAGCCCTTCAGTCCATCAGGCCTATTGTTTCCAAGAAAGACTGCGTTCAAAGCAAAGTAAGGGGGCTCGCTTTCATTAAAAGTGTACCCCTTCCTAACGGCTCCTGCCAGTTGCTCGTTGACATATTTGGATTCCGTGTACTTTTCGCCGCTGAAAATGTAAAGGAATCCATCTGTGTGTATTGAGCTATGCAGCCTCAGAATCAGAATCTTGTATCCCCCGATGTTTCTTAGCAAGTCGATAGTGACATTTACTCCTCTGAATAGATCAACATTGTACCCCGCATTCAAGAGGCAGTTCGTCAAGCTTTCTGTCAAGGCCAAGTTCGGCTCAATCGTATACAAGCCGTCCAATATTGCTGCCTTAAGTACGTCAATGTTTGTCTGCGGTCCAGGCTGCTGGGGAGCAAAGGGCCAATTCAGCCAAAGAAAGAAAGCAGAGAACAGACACAGGCTAGTGACAACAAAAATCAGTGCGGTCCTCAGCCTTCTAGAACGCGATCTTTCCTTGGCGGCTGCATGATCTTTCTTACGAGTCTGCGGCATCAGAGGCTTAAGTTTGTCTTTCTTCCTTGTTGATTGCGCATGCGCCTTGCTCTTTGCCCTCAAATAGACCCCACTAATCAATCCACTTTGGTTTGCCAATCTTAAATAAATTGTCTCGATCAGCTAGAATGGCTTGCCAATAATGGCACACATAGTATTCATAGATTCAGCTGCACTTTGGATGGGGGCCGAAAACATTGCCGTCAGTTGAATAGGGAAGAAGTCTGCAGTAGAAATCCTTGCATTTTCTGAGGTTCCTGCAGTCTCTGCATTTTTGCAGGTCACTTATCTTCACTTTTCCTCTGAAGAATGACCACTTTTCCGAAAACCAGATGTCCCATATTTTCTCCTTTTTCACGTCCCCAATTATCCATCGAGGATCGGAGATAACAAGGTTGCATGGATAGACCAAGCCTTCGCTGTCTACTGACAACCTCGTTTTCCCAGCTTGACACGACACGTATCCCTTTCGGGCCTCAAGAATAGATTCCTCTAAAGGAAGGCAATGCATGAAAACATCCAGCGAAACATCTATTCCCTTATGCTTAGCTCTTGCGAACATCAGATGATTCATTAATTGCTGATATTCCCTGTAGGAGGGAACCCAGTTTAGATGATTCTTCATTCTTCCCACAGGCTTAAGGTCTAAGAATGCTATTCTGCTTGCACCGTGTTCCGCGGCAAGTCCTATTATCTCCTCATATCTGCTCAGGTTATTCTTGTGTAAGCAACAGTTAATCCCATACTGAATCCCATGCTTTTGCAGAATCTTCAAGCCTTCGACTGTCCGTTTGAACGATCCCTTAACCCCTCTGAACAGGTCATGCCCTTCCGCCACTGAATCATCAAGCGAAACCGTTGGAACAGTTCCAGATTCCTTCAGCAGGAGTGCAGTCTCCTCATCCAATAAAGTCCCATTGGTCAGCATAACCTTGCGGAACCGTTTCTCCTTAAAGTAGGAAAGGATTTTACCAATTTCCCGATGTAACAGCGGTTCCCCGCCATTGATTCTGACCTCCAAAACTCCAACCTTTTCCAGCTGGTCAAAAATTGATTCCAGATCACTAAGTGACAGTTCCTGCACGTTATCTTTCCCTCCATTTGAGAAGCAGTGGATGCAATATTGATTGCATCGGCTTGTTATGAAGACATCAACAGCTGTGGGGGCGGACAGAAAGGGAACCGGAAATCTTCCATAAAGCTCAGAGCCAATCTTGATTCTTTCAGGGGGCTTGCTCCCTTGTGCGTCAACGCCCTTTTGAACATAGCCAGATTTTATCATGCGCTCAAGAAACTTTTCGCATCTCCGGTAATCCATCTCGGCTCCTTTTGAAATTTCGCGAACGTCAGCAGGTTTATCATAAATATATTCTAAAGCCCTTACTTCTTCGTCTGTCAAAAACTCAGTTTTAACTCTTCTATGATCGAAAACTGCATGAGTGCCATAATACTGAGACTCAGACCTGAGTATGGCTGTGGGGCTGAGTAAGAGCTTTTCAGACATTGCAGGCACTCTTTATATCGCAATCTATGAGTCACCCATAAAAACATGTCTTCACTCCGCTTATTCAATTAAGGTTCAATGCAAAAATTCTTATACTAAATGAAACAAGTCAGCTTTCGGGGAATACGATTTGAAGAGGAAGCAAGTTGATGCTCTAAGCCTCAAGCCAGGTCCAACCGAAAGTGGCGAGATACCTCCTCCACCACCTCAACCTGTCGGAGGAGAAATAGCGCCAATTGACAAGCTATCGGTCTTTCTGTCACAATATGCTATTCTGATCATACTTCTACTACTGCTACCGTTGGCTTTCGTACTTTACAAGAAACGAGGCTCTGTTATGAGCCTGCTCCTACGCGTACGCATGGTTCTGTGGCGCCTGACCGGCTGAATCATAAACCTATTTTCCACTTTTTCGCCTGTCAATTCTGTGACTAGTTCTACTAAGCATTCCCGATGTTGGCCCTGATCATTTAGGCTTTATACCGTGAACTTTTATGCTTGCAATTGAGTTGGCTAATTCTTTTACATTTTCTGAAGGTATGTTGGATTCTTTCATTATGGCTTTTGCGGTCGGGTCATCAACGACGGCGTCGATGGGAAATTGTGTCTCTTCAACTATTTTCACTTCTCGGAAACCTGCTTCCTCGATTAGTTTGGTGTACTTGTCTTTTTTTACAGCTCCTGAAACGCAATTAATGTAGGCCTGTACACTCTTCTTTATGCCATCAGGCAGTTCTTTCAATAGGACAATGTCGGAAATCATCATTCTACCACCGGTCTTTAGGACTCTGAACGCTTCTTTGAAGACTCTTTCTTTGTTTGGTGAGAGATTGATGACGCAGTTTGATATGATAGCATCAGCGGTGTTGTCGGCAACTGGCAAGTTCTCGATTTCGCCAAGGCGAAACTCCACGTTTTTGTGTTTGCTTTTTCTGAGGTTGTCTCTTGCTTTGTCAACCATTTCAGGCGTCATATCCACGCCGATAACGTGGCCCTTTTCTCCAACCTTTTTTGCAGCAAGGAAACAATCAAGACCACCGCCTGAACCGAGGTCAACAACCGTTTCCCCCTCTTTCAAAGATGCAAGCGCAACAGGGTTTCCGCATCCAAGACTGAGAGTAGCGCCTTCAGGAACAGACTTCAATTCTCCTTTCGTGTAACCAATTTTCTGAGTGACTTCAGAGGGACAACAGCAGCTTTCCGCTTTGGCTATCTTGGCGTAGCCTTCTCTTACCATCTTCCTTACTTTTTCTTCTTTCACATCAATCACCTCCTACTTGAAAATCTCCTTAAGCGTCGGTCCGAGCATAATTTTCACCGAACTTCCAAGGTCATCGGCCCTAACCATCATGATACAACATATCTCACCATTTCGTTCACAGCCAATGACTGCCAACTTGTCATCTGGCTTCAGCTTTGCTTTTTCCCTCAAATCTTTCGGAAGAACTATTTGCCCTTTTGAGTCAATCGTTACTATAGCATCAACCCTACAGCATCCTGCGTTACTGGTCATGTTTTCATCCGCAGAAAATAATGCAATTCAGAACATTTATACTTTTCGGAAAAATCCGGATATTCAGAAATATCCTACGACTTGGCCTTCGAAAATACTGTTTAGAACAAAAGGTAGAAACTATATGGCCAGCGCTAGCAGTTCTGCAATGTCCATAATTTGGATTTTGCCTTCAACTCCAGTGGTTTTGACAGCATCTTCAAACGTTAATAGACAGTACGGGCATGATGCAGCCAAGATTTCCGCTCCAGCTTCAACAGCGTCTGAAACACGGGTCTCTGCCAAACGTGGACCTGGAATGTCAACCCACATTCTTCCGCCGCCACCTTCGCAGCAGACGCTTCTGGCTCTTGAACGGTCAAACTCCAACAGCTTGACGCCCGGCACACTTTCAATAACCTTGCGCGGCTCGTCGTAGATGCCGTTCTGTTTACCCAAGAAACAAGGATCATGATAGATAACTTTCTTGTTAACCTCTTTTGAAAACGCAAGTTTCTTCTCATCAATCAGCTTGGCAAGCAGCTGCGTATGATGTTGGACTTCGAAGCTTGTTTGGTTGTACCTGTTCTTAAAAGCGTGATAACCGTGCGGACAGCTTGTTACGGCTTGTTTTATATTGTATTTGTTGAAGGTCTTCATGTTTTCCTCAACCAGAAAATCGAAAAGGCCTTTTTCACCCATGCCGTACACTTCGCTTCCGCAACAATTCTCCTCGTCACCTAAAATTCCGAAATTCAAACTGGTCTTCGTGAATACAGTTGCCAAGCTCTTGGCCACACCTTGAATTCTAGGATCATAAGCTGATGTGCAGCCGACAAAATACAGAATGTCTGCGCCCTGTGAGATGTGTTTGATGTTTAGCCCTTGCATCCATTCGGAACGTTTGCTACGTATTCTTCCCCATGGATTGCCGTTCTTGAAGATGCTTTCCAACGCGTCGCGGATAGTCGGTGCAATCTGTCCCTCTTCAACAGCCATGCCGCGGATATCAATCAAAAACTCGTACGGGTTCAAATCCTTCGGACAGCGAACCCCGCAAGTGCTGCATGTTGTGCAGCTCCAAAGCTCATTCTGTGAATGTGGGGCCACTTTGCCTAGCATAGCGACTTCACGCATGTACTTTCTAACGTTCAAGCTGGCTTTCTTCGCGACAGGGCAGCTTCCAGTACATGTTCCACATTGGATACATTCAAGAAGCTTATGTTTCTGGACAAGCTCTTGAGCGTTCATGTTGTCCATCACTTTTTGATGAAAAAGAGGCGTAAGGTTATTAAAGCGTTTTCCCGTGAATCAATTAAAACAAATGATGAAAATGGAGATTGCCGTCAATGGAGAAAAAGTCCCCTAGAATCGGCATTTTCGTTTGTGAATGTGGCGGCAACATAGGCGACGTTGTAGACGTTAAAGCAGTTGTTGACACTGTCAAGACCTGGGAAGGTGTTGCCGTAGCCAAATATCATAAGTACCTATGCTCCAAACCAGCTCAAGAAATGATCCTAGAAGCGGTGAAAAAGGAAAATCTGGACAGAGTCGTGGTTGCCAGCTGCACGCCACGAATGCATCTTGCAACTTTTCAAAGCGTTTTGGAACAGGCTGGTTTGAACCCGTTCATGCTTGAATTTGTAAACATCCGCGAACAGGACTCATGGATACTCGGCCCACATCCATCAGCCGAAGCCACGAAGAAAGCTGTAAGCCTAATCAGAGGGGGCTATGAACGGAGCCGAGAGCTTGAACCGTTGCAGCTCATTAGCGAGAAGGGTTCTAGAGAAATCCTCATCATAGGCGGAGGCATTGCGGGAATTACTGCTGCGCTTGAGCTGGGCTATTTGGGTTACAAGATTCACCTTGTTGAGCGGAAACCCAGCATCGGCGGCAACATGGCAAAGCTGACCAAAGTTTTCCCAACACTGGACTGCGCACAGTGCATTTTGACGCCGAGAATGGCTGAGGTCGGCAGAAACACGAACGTCAACTTGTATACTTACGCTGAAGTGCAAGAAATGAGCGGCCGACCGGGGAATTACGATGTGAAGGTACACATGAAACCGCGCGGTGTCGACGTTCAGAAATGCAGAAGCTGCGGCGTCTGCGCGAAAGTTTGTCCGGTTACTGTTCCAGACGAGTTCAATGAGGGATGGTCGCAGAGAAAAGCAGCTTACATCGAGTTCCCGCAAGCAGTGCCTTCAGCCTACACTATTGACTTTAAAACCTGCACAAAATGTGGAAAATGCGAAAAACTTTGCCCAGCTAAAGCCGTCAGCCTAGCAGACCAGGGAACCACTGTTGACTTGCATGTTGGCGGCATAATCATGGCTACAGGCTACGAGCTTTACGATGCCAAAAAACTTGAGACTTACGGTTACGGCAACTACAAAGACGTTATCACAATGATGGATCTTGAAAGGTTTGTCTCCGCCACAGGACCGACAAGCGGTTACATCAAAAAGGCTGATGGCACCGACGTTAAACGCATGGCCATTCTGCTTTGTGCAGGTTCGAGGGATAAGAATTACATTCCATATTGCAGTCGGATTTGCTGCATGTATGCATTGAAGCAGGCTTTTGTACTTAAGAAAATGCTCGGTATCGACGTCAGCATATACTACACAGACATCAGAGCCACAGGCAAGGGGTACGAGGATCTCTATTGGCGTGACGAAGAGGCTGGTGTCACCTTCATACGTGGCAAGGTGGCTGAGGTCTACAGGGACGGTAAGAATGGCAAGCTTGTTGCAGTGGCAGAAGACACCATTACAGGCGAGATGACGGAAGAACAGTTTGACATGATCGCGTTAGCCACACCGATGGTTGCACCCGAAGGGTTGAAAGAGCTTGCTGAAAAAATGAAAGTCTCCATCGGAGAAGACGGATTCATAACAGAGAAACATCCTAAGCTTGACCCTGTCGATTCACTGGTCACTGGAATCTTTGCCTGCGGCTGCGCTCTGAGCCCGAAAGATGTCCGGGACACAGTTTCCGACGGCTTAGGCGCATCTGCTAAAGCAGCCTTGTTCTTGAAGAGCGATTATGTCACAACCAGTCCGGAAAAAGCCTACGTAATCACAGATTTGTGCAATGGTTGCAAGGCTTGCGTTCCAATCTGCCCGACAAACGCCATAACAATGCAGGAAAACAAAGCCAAAATCGACCCATTCCAGTGCACAGGCTGTGGCGCATGCATACCAGTCTGTCCGCAAGAGGCAATTGACTTCAAGAACTCAACGACTAAGCAGATAATCGCACAGCTGAGAGGAGTGCTAACTGACAAGGAACTGAACGAAGTCAGGATCGTAGCATTCGTTGACAGAAACGTGGGATACACAGGCATGGACTTCATCGGTTTGGATCGTACCAACTATCCGGCGAATATTCGCATCGTGTCAGTTCCAACAACTGCTATTCTAGGCTTGAAACATTTGCTCTACGCTTTCGCCTACGGTGCAGACGGCGTCTTAGTGATTGAGGGGACACAAGAGATTGATGAAAAGTTTACGAAGAAGAGAATGATTGACATGGGAAAAGAACTGGCAAAATACGGAATTGAAAACATGCGAGTACGCTACAGCTACGTGCCACTCCCAGTCTACAAAAAGGCCGCAGAACTATTCATCATGTTCACAGATAGAATAAAGAAGTTCGGACCAATAGCAGAAGAAAAACGCAAAACAATCAAAGAAAAAATCCAAGCTTAACCGCAAATACCCCAAGTAAGTGTAAAAACCATTCTTCGATCACCGGGACGAATTAAGAAACCGGAGACAACGTAGCTTCAACAGAATCTAGGCAGTTCTTTTTGCTCCACAGTTTGGGCAGGCTGTGTCTGTTTGCGGCATTAAGGCTCCGCAGTATTTGCATGGTATCATTACGACTTCTCGGATTATTTCCTTTTCTTTGACAACCGGTGCAGCAGTTGGCTGGGTCACTTGAATCTCGGTTATCGGGCTGGTCACGTCTGGTCTATCATCGACCGCGATTATGCCCTTGATAGTCCATGTGACCTTTGAATCGATGCTCTTGAACGTGGGTCGGCCGCCTGCGGGAATATTCACTTTGCAGGGAAAAGCTTGCGCGAAGCCTTTAGTTACGTGTATCGGCCCGCTGACCGCAGGTTTTGCAGAATAAAGCGTTGCAGACTCTTGAACCTCTTTCAGAACCTGACGGTTCACCGCTGGATCATGCACATATCTAACTCTCTTTGCGTCTTCGACGCATTGCACTTCGCACCTTATCTCCGTAGCGTCAAACTCTTCATCCGAAGAAACCGTCAACGTGCCTTCCGCATTTTCCCCCAAATCAAAGCTGTACTTGCTGAACTGCAGCGAAACCTTCGCGCTAGGCGCAGTCAATCTGTCTTTAAACTTTTTGAAAAACGACATGCAAACATCACCAACTCTACGTTGCCTCTGACTTTTAAGATATTCCATATTTCTAAATTGTGTGAATCTAAGCTACTGACCTCAATTAAACATTTTCCATTCTTTTCTTCCCCCTATCGAATAGAAAATCTTGGATTTACGAAAAGTACAGATGGCTATCATTTGTGAATGTAATTAATCTGGGACAATGTTTGAAACTGTCTACTTTCCAGCAAAAGTTTTATGATTATCGTTGTTTAAAACTGTTCAAGCACTAGGAGACTGGCATAATTTGGATATTGTTGTTTGTGTTAAGCATGTTCCAGAAACAGCCGAAGCAGAACTAAAAATCGATGCAACTGGAAAGGCCATAGAAAAAACAGGACTAGTGTACGACATCAACGAGTGGGACGACTACGCCTTGGAGGAGGCGGTCCGCATAAAAGAGAAGCACAGCGGCACAGTCACAGCCATAACCATAGGGGCAGAAGACTCAGACAGTACGCTAAGAAAATGTTTAGCCCGCGGCGCAGACAAAGCCATACGCTTGACAGATCCAAAGTTTGAAGGTTCAGACGGCTACGCTATTGCGAAGATTTTGCACAGTGTGATCAAAACTTTGCACTTTGACATTGTTTTAACTGGAATGCAGGCAGGCGACGACGGCAACGCTATGGTGGGTCCGATACTTGCGGAGATGCTCAAAATCCCCCATGCAACGATGGTCAAGAAAATGGAATTAGGCACGGGCACAGCAAAAGTCAACCGCGAACTCGAAGGCGGCTTAGAAGAACAGGTTGAAGTGAAACTGCCCGCATTGTTCTCAGTACAGACAGGCATAAACGAGCCAAGATACGTTTCAATCATGGGCATCAGAAAGGCCATGCAAAAAGAAATAAAGCTCATGACACTAGCAGACACGGGCTTGACTGAAAACGACGTTGGTCCAGCAGGCTCATGGTCTAGAATAGAAAAGCTGTACGTTCCACCAGTGGAGAAACAAGCAGAATTCCTCAAAGGAAGCCCAGAAGAAGTGGCAACAAGAATTGCTGAAATTTTGAGGTCAAGGGGGCTGATCTAAAATGACCGAGATTTTCGTTTTAGCCGAGCATAGGCAGGGGCTAATGAGAGACATAACCTATGAAATGCTCACAAAAGCCCGAGAAATCGCTGAAAAAACCAACGCAGAGTTGACAGCAGTACTGCTGGGCAAAGATGTCAAGGAACACGCCAAGACCCTAGCAGAATACGCGAAAACCGTACTACTTGTTCAGGACCCAAGACTTGAGAACTTCAACTCTGAAGCTTACAGGAAAATCTTGTCAAAACTGATTGCTGACCATAAGCCATTGCTTGTCATGATGGGACACACTTCCTATGGTGTAGACTTGGCTCCAAGACTCGCAACCGCGTTGGATCTGACGCTTGCAACAGACTGCATAGACCTAGGGTTCGAGAACGAAGCTTTCACTGTGACACGTCAAATGTTCGGAGGCAAAGTGAACGTAAAGGCTGCAGCCCGCAAAGCCGAAACCTATCTTGTAACCATCCGTCAAGCCACATTCGCGCCTCAAAAACCTGCAGCCCCAACAAACGGACAGATCACAGAAATTCCCTCACCGCTGACAGAGGAAATAACTGAAAAACGGTTCATACAGTACGTTTTACCACCGCCAGGCGGAGTGGACATAACAGCTGCGGAAAAACTCGTAGGCATAGGCAGAGGAATAAAAGACGTAGCCAACATGCCCATGATGGAAGAACTTGCCAAAACCTTAGGCGGCGTCTTAGGATGCTCGCGCCCAATTGTGGACAAGGGTTGGCTGCCGACTGACCGTCAGATAGGCACTTCAGGAAAAACCGTGAAGCCGAAACTTTACATTGCCTTCGGAATAAGCGGTGCCTTCCAACATGTGTTAGGAATGAAAAGCTCAGACCTCATAATAGCCATAAACAAAGACCCCAAAGCGCCAATCTTCAGCTTCGCCGATTACGCCGTGGTCGAAGATCTTTTCAAGATTGTGCCTCCGCTGAAAAGCAAAATATATGAGGTTCAGGCGAAGAAAGCATGCCCTTAGACAAGGAGAAAGGACAGAATGGACTTTAAATTAGACGATGAACAACAAGAGATAAAACGTGCCGTCCGCGAATTCTGCACTAAGGAATTTACTCCAGAGCTTGCCTTGGAATTCGACCAGAAAGAAGAGTTTCCAATGGCTCTCTACAAGAAAGCGGCGCAGCTTGGCTTCACAAGCATGCGCATACCGCAGGAATATGATGGCCAAGGCTACGGAGTTCTGGAAGACTGCTTGGTTGTCGAGGAACTGTGCCGAGCAGACCCAGGCTTAGGAGTTGCAATCTCGCTTGGAAACTTGATGATTCCAGATGTGCTGCTGAAACACGGCGACGAAGAGCAAAGAAAGAAATACATTCCGCCGCTTGCAAAAGGCGACAAGATCTCGGCAGCAGCCTTCACCGAACCTGAACACGGGAGCGACATAACCCGCATGGACTCAACCGCCGTGAAAACCGGAAATGAATGGGTCATAAACGGCGCAAAGGAATTCATAACAAACGCCACAATTGCGGACACCTTCATAATACTATGCCAATCAGATCCAAACTCTCAACCGCCACACCGAGGGCAAAGCGTGTTCCTCATAGAAAAGGGCATGTGCGGCTTGGAAGCAACGAAGCTGCATGGCAAAATGGGCATAAAACCATGCGTCACAGGCTCACTTTCTATGGCAGATCTGAAAGTGCCCGAAGCCAACCTCATAGGCGAACTTGGCAAAGGCTTCTATTATACCCTTGAACTCTTCGACGGAACACGCATAACCGTAGCGGCGCAAGCAGTGGGCATGGCACAAGGCGCATTTGAACGAGCACTCGCCTATGCAAAAACACGCAAACAGTTCGGACAACCCATAATCAACTTTCAAGGCGTGAGCTTCAAACTCGCAGAAATGCTGATGAAAATCGAATCCGCACGCCTAATCATGTACAAGGCAGCGTGGCTCTATGACAAAGAGAAACCCAACGCAGTCGCAACTTCAATGGCCAAGGCCTACGCAGGCAGAGTCGCCATGGAAGTGACAGACGAAGCCATACAAATCTTCGGCGGATACGGCTACCTAGCAGACTATCACGTTGAACGCTTCCACAGATGCGCAAAAATAACCGAAATCTACGAGGGCACAAGCGAAATCCAAAAGCTAACCATAGCCAACTATCTCGCCAAACAACCATAACAAATCTCATCCTTCCCCCTTTTTTCAATGGCATTAGACAGCTGCCTAACATATTGTAAAACAGAGTCACGAAACTAGAGAGTAGGGATATATCCTTCTATTGTTCCACAAACTACTGTAACCCTTAGTTGTTCATTCAGAGTTATGGTGATAAAGCTTTTATTATCCGCCGAGAACTATAAGCTCCTTTAAAGGGGATCATTATGGGAGTTGAAAAATTAAAGAAAGTTGTTGTCGTTGGAGCAGGATCAATGGGTCACGGAATCGCACAGATTCTTGCAATGGCCAACTATGACGTTGCTATAGTGGATGTTAGCGACGAATTCCTTCAAAAAGGTTTAGAGAAAATCAAGTGGAGCCTTAACAAGATCGTTGAAAAACGGCGGATCAGACCTGAAGATGCTGAGGCCGCACTTTCAAGAATCGTAACAACCACAAGCTATGAGAAAGCAGGTGAAAACGCGGACTTTGCCATTGAGGCAGCTCCCGAGAAGATGGAGCTGAAAAAGACGATATTCGCTAAACTGGATGAAGTAACCCCAAATCATGCAATTCTGACTTCCAATACCTCCACGTTAAGCATAACAGAGATGGGCAGTGCAACGAAAAGGCCTGACAAAGTTGCTGGGATGCACTTCTTCAATCCGCCTCAGCTCATGCAACTAGTTGAAGCTATCAGAGGAGACAATACAAGCAATGAAACACTAGACGCAGTTGTAGGCGTCACTAAAAAACTTGGAAAAACAGCTGTAATCGTAAAAAAGGATGTGAGAGGCTTTATAGTCAACAGAGTACTGGGAATCGTGTTCAACGAGGCCTTCTGGACTCTTCACAGAGGAGAAGCGACAAAGGAAGGCATAGACGCCTCGATTAAATACACTGGCGGATTCCCAATGGGATGGTTTGAATTGGCCGATTATGTTGGACTTGACATAGGCTATGAAGTAGGAGAAGTACTATACGCTGCATACGGAGAAAGATTCAAACCTTGCCCAGAGGTCATAGACCCTCTGATCAAAGAACGCAAGTTTGGCCAAAAGACAGGCGGCGGGTTCTATGATTGGAGTAAAGGAAGACCACGGATACCCTTCAACCTGCTCGAGGAATATGATGTTGAAAGGTCATGGGCCGTGGCTGTGAACGAAGCAGCATGGCTCTTAAAGGATGACGCAGCAACACCGCAAGACATCGACACAGGCATGAAACTTGGCACAGGATGGCCATCAGGCCCATGCGAATACGCAGATAGAGCAGGACTCGACGTCATGCTCAACAAACTCAAAGAACTGCACGGCAAATACCAAATGGAAATGTACAAGCCATGTCCCTTGCTTGAAGAATATGTTGGCAAGGGCTGGCTCGGAAAGAAAACCGGAAGGGGGTTCATGTAAATGAATTTGGATTTAACCGAGGAACAGCTTGGAATCAAAAAAGCCGTAAAAGAATTCTGTGAAAAAGAGTTCAAGCCCGAAATAGCCTTAGAACATGACAGAAAAGAAGAGTTTCCAATGGACCTGTACAAGAAGGCCGCCAAACTAGGATTCACAAGCATGGCCTTGCCACAAGAGTTCGGGGGACAGGGCTACGGAGTTCTCGAAACGTCCTTAGTTGTCGAAGAAATGTGCCGATCAGACTCTTCTCTGGGCGTCGCTTGTACGAGTGGAACTTTCGGTAGCGAATTCATCCTTACTCTTGGAACGAAAGAGCAGAAAGACAAGTATCTGCCACCGATCTGCAGAGGAGACTTCATGTCAGCAGCAGCATTCACGGAGCCAACAGTCGCTGGAAGCGATGTAACACGCATGGAAACAACGGCTGTCAAATATGGAAACGAATGGTGGCTGAACGGAACCAAGACCTTCATCACCAACGCTACAGTAGCAGACTTCATCGTTGTTCTTGCACAAACAGACACAAAGATTAGACCAACATATAGAGGCCAAACTCTATTCATAGTTGACAAAGGCACTCCTGGACTGGAGACCAGCAAGCTACATGACAAGATGGGAATCCGAACATCGATAACGGGCGAAGTTTCTCTAGCCGAGGTCAAACTGCCAGACTGGAACATAATCGGGGAGCTCAACAAAGGATTCTACTACAGCATGGAATTCTTCGACAAAGTAAGAGTAGGCGTCGCAGCTCAAGCAGTAGGCATGGCGCAGGGAGCAGCTGAGATAGCTTTCAAGTATGCTAAACAAAGAGAAGCTTTCGGACAGCCAATATTACAGTACCAGGCAATCGGTTGCCCGTTGGCTGAAGCGATGACTAAGATAGAAGCTGCAAGATGGTTGACTTACAGAGCTGCCTGGCTGATCGACCAAGGCAAGATGGATCCGATGCTGACATCGATGGCCAAGTTCTACGCTGCTAGAGTGGCGGTTGAGGCGACTGACATGGCTATACAAACGCTCGGAGGCTACGGATACATGGGCGAATACAGAGTGGAAAGGTATCACAGAGATGCAAAGATAACAGAAATATACGAAGGGACATCAGAGATTCAGAAACTTACAGTGCTCAGGTACCTTCTCAGAAAATACTAACATGCTCAAAACAGACTACCAAAAGGGATATAAACTCAAAACTGTTGAAAACTTGCAAGGTGTATGTTATGAGTAAAGCATATGACACTATAAAAGTTGAAAGAGAGCCGAACATTTTGTGGATAATTCTAAACAGACCGCAGAGACTAAACGCTTTCAACAACGTGCTGATGGAAGAGTTGTCAGACATCTTGGACACCGCGGAGAAAGATCCTACCGTAAGATGCATAGTAATAACCGGTGACGGAGACACAGCATTCAGCGCAGGAGCGGACGTAACCGCGTTCCCACGTGCGACGCCAGTGTCAGCCGAAGAATTTTCAAGAGCAGGTCAAAAGGTGTTTTCAAAAGTGGAGGAAATACCCAAGCCTGTGATAGCTGCAATTAACGGCTACGCTCTCGGAGGAGGATTAGAACTGGCCCTGGCGTGTGACTTCAGAATAGCCGCCGAGCATGCTGAACTTGGGAGTCCAGAGATAATCTTGGGCCTCATACCCGGTTGGGGAGGAACACAGAGACTTGTCAGAGTCGTAGGTCTGCCAATGGCGAAGGAGATTGTGATGCTCGGAACGAGAATCAAGGCTGACGAGGCTCTGAAACGAGGGCTTGTGAACAAAGTTGTGCACTACGACAAACTTCGGGACGAAGTCAGAGAAATGGCCAAGAAGCTTAGTGCAGGTCCTCCAATAGCGTTGAAATACGCAAAACACGCAATAAACTTCGGGACTCAAGTACCGTTGGAAGCTGGACTGCGACTAGAATCAAGTCTAATGGCGTTAACATTCTCAACCGACGACATCAAAGAAGGACTAGAGGCTTTTATGTCCAGAAGAAAGGCTGAATTCAAAGGGAAATAGAGCGGGTTCTATGAGAAAAGTAGCTGTTATAGGTGTAGGCAACACTAAATTCGGTGTCAGAAACGACGTAAACTTGACCGAATTAGCCTTCGAAGCCGTAAAGCCTTCACTGGAAGACGCTGGTGTAGACACAAAAGACATACAATTCATGGCCTTAGGAACGATAGGAGCTGGCGCATGGTACGAGGAACCACTACCAGCAGTGGTCGCAGCCGAATACTGCGGATTAACAGGTGCAGGCCTAGTTCGATGCGAGGCTGCATGTGCAAGCGGCAGTGCAGCATTTCTCACTGCCTATTCCGCTATAGCCAGCGGCCAAATGGACGTCACAATGGCTTTTGGCATTGAAAAGATGAGAGAAGTCGACACACTTACGGCTGTAGAGTTGATTGGAAGAGGCGGATACTATCTCTGGGAGTTTCACAACTTTGGACTAACCTTTCCAGGATACTACGCGTTACACGCTACTGCCCACATGGCTAAATATGGGACCACAGAAGAAGACTTGGCGAAGGTTGCAGTCAAGAACCACAAATATGGCGCGATGAACCCAATTGCCCACCTTCAAAACAAAATCACAGTGGATGACGTATTATCATCCATGGTTATAGCTTCCCCGCTCAAGCTCTATGACTGTTGCCCTATAACTGATGGGGCTTCTTCCATAATATTAGCCTCCGAAGAAAAAGTCAGAGAACTAAAGATTGACACTCCGATATGGGTTGCAGGTATAGGATACTCTTCCGGTACCGCGAACCTGAGTAGGAGACTAAGATACTCAAGCTTAGAAGCTGGAGTGGCAGCAGGCCAAATGGCATACAAAACTGCTGGAGTAAGACCGGACCAAATAGACGTGGCAGAGGTTCACGACTGCTTCACCATAGCAGAGATAATGGCTTATGAAGATCTTGGCTTCTGCAAACCAGGTGAAGGACCCAAACTTGTTCGCGAAGGACAAAACGAAATAGGCGGGAAAATACCGGTGAACGTTGACGGAGGGCTAAAAGCGAAAGGACATCCAATAGGCGCCACAGGCTGCTCGATGATATACGAGCTAACAAGACAGCTCAGGGAAGAAGCTGTCCCGCGAGAAAGACAGGTGCCAATGAAAAACTACATCGGGCTCGCACACAACGTGGGCGGAACTGGCCACTACTGCTACGTGACAATATTGAAGAGGTGAGATGACCCATGTCTCGTGCATCCATGCCAACGATTAAAACTCGGCCTCTAACACTTGTACAGGAAATACCAATAAGCAAGACCTCAAAGTTTTGGGACGGCCTCAAAGAAGGAAAAGTCTACGCAACCAAATGCCTGAAATGTGGAAAACTCTATTTTCCACCAGTAGCTGACTGTTCAAACTGCCGCTCATCTGAAGTAGAATGGGTTGAACTGAGCAACGAGGCAGAAATAGAAACCTACACTCACGTAGTTGTCAGACCGGGCTCATTCCAACATTTTAAGCCCTACACTGTTGCAATTGGAAAACTGAAAGAAGGCGTAAAAGTGCTCGCATGGTTAACAGGCGTCAAACTTTCAGAGGTTAAGACAGGCATGAAAGTCAAACTGATCGCCAAAGTCGCTCAAGACGGCAATCCAACTTACGAGTTCGTCCCATCATAGCCGGAGTAAGCCTTCATCAAAAATAATCTCGTCCTTTTTTATCCTATTGTCTCAGTGATCAAGTTATCATCCCAATCACTACGTTCACTCCCAACTTGCCTTGGGTTGATCTCACTCGGATCTCTGCAACCTTTTAAGATGCTTGCGTAAATTGTGGAATTATTTCCTTAGAGTATAGTTCCATTACTCGGCGCGGGTCCGGTCCGACATTTATCAATAGGAGGTGTTTGGCTCCTGCCTTTATGTATTCCTCTATCTTGTCTGTGCAATCTTTAACAGTCCCAGCGACTGAAAATTCAATTGCCGCTTCCCTTGGAATTAGTTCTCCATATTGTAGAAACTTCTCCACCCATTCAGAATCTGGAGAAGCCCTAAAATAGGATATTGATTGAAGCTCCTTTGGCAGTTCAATATCATAGCCAGCTTCCCTCAGTATTTCTGGCGACGGGAGTATTTGGGACTTTATCTTATCAAGCTGCTTGTAGGCATCCTCAGCTCTTTCAGTAATAGATGTGTATAGATATACCCCGGTGTCTATGTCATCAAGAGATTTGCCCGTCCTTTCTGCCCCTTCTTTGACAAATTTTAAGTGTTCTCCGTAAAGCTTCGGAGAAAGCGGGACTGAAAGCCAACCGTCAGCCATTTCGCCGGTCAATCTAAGTGTACGCGGACTGTTTGCTCCAAAATATATGGGTACTCTGCCTTTGACAGGGTTAATCTGCAAGAAAGCGTCTTTCAATTTCCAGAACCGTCCTTCATAGGTTAACACATCGCCTGCCCAGAGTCTCCGCATAATCGTTACAGCTTCGATCAGTCTTGAAACAGGGTTTTTCCATTCTATTCCAAAAGGGTCTAAATTCATGGCCTCACCAGCACCCAGCCCGAGTATTACACGGCCGCCTGAAATTCGATCTACAGTAGCAACCTTTTGGGCGAAAACGGCAGGATGGTATCTGTGTGGATCACTAACACACGTTCCTAAAACCACTTTTTCAGTCACGACGGCAGTAGCAGCTAATGTAGACCAAGCTTCTGGGACAATTCCGGGAGGTATGAACAGGACGTGATCCGGAAACCAAATCGAATTGAAACCAGCCTCTTCATTGGCTTTGGCTATTTTGAATATCTTCTCCACAGGAGTAGCCGGAATGGGAATAAAGCAGCCAAAACGAATGGACTTCTTACTCGACTCCATCGGTACCACCGATTAAGCATTCTATTACGTTCTGCTTATTTAACTCGTTAAATAAGTCTTGTGAGTCTCTGAAGGCAACGCGGATAAACGCACGCTAGAAGACAGCGCGCACTAATTTCTTGAAATTGTCAATTGAGAAGTACATATGATTTTTATCCAGCTTCTTTTTTATTCTAACTCATGACGATACCAAGTGATATAAGCGACGTGTGTGAGAACCCTGCGGCAATACTAAGCCAGTACAGGGATTCCGGAGTCAAAGTCATCGGATATACGTGTAGCTACGTTCCTGAGGAGCTGATTATCTCAGGCAGTCTGCAGCCATACAGAATATCGAACATCGGAGCAGATGTAAGTGCCCTTACACCAAGCTTTGTGTGCCCCTTTGCCAGCACCGTTTTGGAAAACATCCTGAGACTTGAAGACTTCTTCAGCGGATTCGTAGTTGCCCATACATGTGACCCAATGTGGAGACTTTATGATATCTTGAAGAAAAGAATCAGTAAGCCTCTATTTCTCCTTAGAGTGCCGCATAACACAGACAACGAGTTATCACTTGATTTCTTCAAAGCGGAACTCACCAGGTTCAAAGAATTTCTGGAGAAAAATTTTGAAGCAAATATTAATGAAACTACATTATCTAACTCCGTAGAATTATGTAACGAAAACAGAAATCTGCTTAAAAGAATTTACATGTTAAACAGCGGAGGCAAATACAGGATCAACGCATTCGACCGCTTCCAACTTGTACTTGCAAGCATGTGGATGCCAAAACAAAAATGCAACGAGCAAATGAATGCATTGAGCTTCAATAATGGCGAAACTGATGGCAAATTGAGGTTGCATGTAAACGGAACAGCCATCTACGATCTCAATTTGATAAAGGCGATGGAAGAATCTGGCGGGTTCGTTGCGTCTGACGATTTGTGCACAGGTTCGAGGTATTTTTGGAACAATGTTGAGAGGTCCCAAGAATCCATTTCAGCGTTAGCTTCAAGATACCTCATAAGAACTCCTTGTCCGTCCCACGGACCTCTTGAAAAAAGGCTTGAATACATAGATTTCATGGTCAGAGAGTTCAAGGCACGAGGGGTGATAACATTTGCTGAAAGGTTCTGCGACCCAATATTATATGACAGCGTGCACATCAAAAGCATGCTTGCCAAGAGTGGAGTCCCCACGGTGGTCATAGATTATGAGAATTCAGCACAGGAGATTGGTAGAATCAAAACAAGAGTTGAAGCCTTTATCGAATCGTTAGGTGGTTGAAATGAGCTTGCAAAAAGAAAGGAGCAGTGTTCTTCAAACAACAAGAAAGATAAATGAACTTATTATGGGACACTTTTCAAGGGCTTGGGATGTCAAGACTCAAAGCAAACCCATTGCTTGGATAACCGTCTTCACACCTGTCGAGCTTCTGTATGCTCTGGACGTTTATCCAATCTCTCCTGAGCATTTTGGTGCAATGTGCAGTGCTCGTGGTCTTGTTTTGGATTATCTGGAGCAAGCTGAAATGGGTGGTTATTCCGAAAACTTGTGCTCGTACAGCAGGTGCGGCCTAGGTTATACCATCAGCGGAATGAATGGACTTATGCCTCCTCCAGACATTTTGATAACTTTCAGGAATTCATGCGATGTTTATGTCAAATGGTGGCAAAGTCTTCATGCACACCTTGGAACACCATTATTTCTAGGTGAGGCTCCGTACGTTTTGACTGGAGCGGACTTGGGCAACTACGTTCTTGACTATGTTGTTAAACAATTAGAGCAGCTGATAAAGGTAATTGAAGAAAAATTTGGCCTAAAGTTCGATATGGAAAAACTTGTGCAAACTGTAAAGCTTTCGGACAAGTCGAGCGACTTGTGGCTTGAAACGTTAAAGCTCAGAAGATCTAAACCATGTCCTCTTGGAGGCAGAGACTCAGCTTCAGACATTTTCCCACTTGTCGTCATGCAGGGAACAGATGAATCTGTCAAATTTTATGAGGCTCTTTTCAAAGAGGTTAAGGAAAAAGTCGACAAGAAAGAGGGAGTAATAGAGAATGAAAGGTTCAGATTGCTGTTCGATGGAATATGGCTTTGGCATGCGCTTGATCTTATAAAATACTTCGAAGACAAGGGTGCGGTCTTTGTGTATGAACCTTATAGTGAGGCATGGGCTTACAGGCTTGATGCATCGAAGCCGTTGGAAAGTATAGCTAGGAAGATTCTGGCCATGGGCTTAAATCTGGATATAGACTTACGAATTGAAAGTTTTTTGGATAGCATTAAGGAGTTTCAGGTCGATGCAGCTGTTCTGTTCTCTAACAGAAGCTGCAAATCATGGTCAGCCCCACAGCTGGTAACCGCAGACATTCTGAGCAAGGAGTTTAACATCCCTTATCTTCTGTTCGAAGCTGACATGGCTGATCCTCGACAATATTCTGAAGCTCAAATCAAAAATAGGATCGACGCTTTTCTAGAAGTCTTGGGAGAAGCCTAATGTACGTTGGCATAGATGCAGGCGCTTCTGCAACAAAAGCCGTGATAGTTAACAAAGATGGTGAGATTGTATCATATGCCATAGTTCCGTCGGGAATTAACTTCAAAGCATCTTCTGAAGGAGCGTTAACAAAAGCGCTCAAATTGTCCGACCTAAGCTTGGAGGGTTTGTTATACACGGTTTCGACTGGTTACGGAAGAGCTTTGGTGAACGCAAAATCAACATCCTCCGAGATCATATGCATTTCCCGTGGTATTCACAAGCTTTTCCCATTGGTAAGAACAATTATTGATGTAGGCGGCCAGGACTCCAAGGCCATCAGAATCGCAGAAGATGGAAGGGTTTTGGATTTTGTCATGAACGACAAATGTGCCGCGGGAACGGGGAGATTCTTGGAAGTCATGTCAAATATTCTTGAAAAACCGATAGAAGAGCTTAGCAAACTGCACTTCAAATCATCAAAACCGATCAAAATAAGTAGCACATGCACAGTTTTCGCTGAATCAGAAGTGATATCTCAGATAAGTCAAGGATCTGAAATTGAAGATGTAATAGCAGGGCTTCATGAAGCAGTGGCTGAAAGAATCTACAACATGTCCAGCAGAATCAGATTCGAAAAAGACGTGGCACTGACAGGTGGAGTTGCAAAAAACCAAGGATTCGTCGATGCTCTGAGCAAAAAAATCAAGTTAACTCCCACGTTGCCAGAAGAGCCCCAAATAATCTGCGCCTACGGAGCGGCACTTGCAGCAATCAAGAGACATCAAGAGGGCGTCGGCTAATCTGACTTTCGGCCCCATTGATCTCATAGAAAATGACTTGATCAACCTTGGTTCTTCTTATTAGGCCCCTCTGTTCAAGAAGGTTTAAATGTGCCACCGTTTCTCCAAGAGCCAAATACTTTTGGAAGAGAGGGAACTCATCCCAAGATTTGTAGTTGACATTCCAATGGACTTTAGATGCAAGCGTGTACGCCGTTAAGCTTCCGGTCTTAATCGCATCCATGAATTCCGCCAGTCTTTGTTCATGGTGGTCTTTGAGTTGGGCAATTCTTTCTCGATGATTCGTAAAGGTTTCCTCATGCGCAGGCAAAACAACCTCAACGTCAAGTTTCTCTGTTTTTTCAAGACTTTTCAGGTAATCTGTTAGGGGATCCGTGTTTTCCGCAGACTGAGCTACATGTGGACTAATGGTAGGCAAAAGATGGTCTCCTGAAAAAAGAGTCTTTAGCGAAGGCTCATATAAGCAGATGTGGCCTGGGGAGTGACCTGGAGTCCATAGGACGTGGAGTTTGTAGTCGCCCACGGGGATCTCTTGGCCGTCCTGCACTGGAAACGCAGATGTCGCAAGTTCTTTGTAGGCTTGCGGCGTGAAGAAAGCTGGGTGGAATCTTTCAATTTTTGTTGCAGTTGAAAGGGGCATGCCATTGACTTCAAGAAAAGTAATCATGCCTTTCTTGTAGTCTTCGAATTGTCTTGATATTAGCTTTGAAATTTCGGCTTCGACATGGTGTATTGAAAGCTTGATCTTTTTTGAGGTTTCTCTGAAGCGTGGAATTAAACCTACGTGGTCCACATGAAAATGGGTTAATAGAATGTCAGTTAACTCTTCAGGCGGCACATCGACTTCTGAAAGCCCTGTGCACAGCGATTGAAAAGCTTGCGGAAAATCTAGACCGGTGTCAATCAGGAGATTTTTCTCCACTGACTTTATCAGATATGAATTCAGGTGTCCAAGGGGGTTGTAGGGTAATGGAACGCTTATCTGAAAAATGTTTGGAAAGACTTCTTTAATCATAAATATCGCTCCGAGCCTGGCCCGAGTTTTATGTAAATCACGTTTGCCTCATTCATGTAAATCCTAGCTCAAGTTCAAAATTCTGGCTGTGTTCAAGCCAAGAATTTTCTTCTTTTCATCCTCGCTCAGGCATTCACATGTTCTTACAACGTTCACTTCATATGCCATATTACTTCCCCATACGACAGGATAGTCAGAACCGTAAAGTAGCCTATCAAGACCCACTTCCTCTCTTATTCTCTTCAGGATTTTTTCCGAATAGATGAAACTGGACACCGCCGCAGAATCAAAATATACATTGTGAAAATTTTTTCCGAGTGCAAGTGCCTCTTCAAACCATATTCCAGGCTCTCGCGCACTGTAGCTTCCAGTGTGAGCTAAGACAATAACTGGGCTGTAGCTTTCCAGAATGGGCCTCAAATATTTTGGGTTGGCATCTTCAGAAAGCTCTGGGATTTCCCATGGTCCCGGATCGCAGCCAGTATGGTAAAGGAGAACCTTCTTGTTTTTTTCGCAGTATTCACAGATTTTTTCGAAGTTCTTGTTTTCGATTGGAGAGAAGAGCTGGAGGGTTGGAAGCATTTTTATTCCCTTAAGCCCGAGAGTGCTTATTTCCTTAAGCTTTGATTCCACATAATATTCATCCTTGTTTGGGTTGACGGAACCAAACCCGATGAATCTATCTGGATTCCTTTTGACAAGATCTGCAATCTCTTGATTCGAGCTTTTAAGTTCAGGATAGTAGTTGATCAATTCTTGGAAAAACCGTTTTATCTCGTCCTCTATGTACATGGATCGTGAAGTTCGAAAGTTTAAGAGCGATTCCAAATGACGTTGATTCAGTCTACTTTTGATTTCCGGTTTTTCTACATCCGATGGGTTTGCATCTACTCCAAGCAAAACTGCATAGTCTACATTGGCTTTTTTTATTTCGTCTAGAATCTCCGTTTCTTGAACAAAGGGGTGAACATGAATGTCTATAATCAACCCTTATCACCTCACTTTTTTGTAGTGCTCGCGGACCCAGCGGTTCTCTCCTTTGCATGCTTTATGGATCGTTGCTTCAAATTAATATTTCCGGCAGGTTGCTTCATGTTCATGTCATGCCCCCTTTTCAAACCAAGTTTCCAACCGTGAGGCAGCTTCCTTCATCATTATTCTGACGTCAAGCGTCATCTCCTCTATAAAGCTTGCAGATTCCTCAGCCGTGTGCGGACAGCCGCTGTCAACGATCAACCCTTTATAGTAATAGAAGGTTGTCCAGTAATAAGGCCCCTGATTGTATTCTTTGCCAACATTTATGAACACAAAATTTTCAGCAATTTTTTTCCATTCAAGCATATACTACCTACGTTAAATCACAGAAGAAAACATTGTGATCTTTCCAAAAACCCAAACATTAGAAGTGGATGGGAACTTAACGTTAACAGAAACTGCTTTCGGGTAACGAAGAAACAGGGTGCGGGAGACGTAACAAAAAAAGAGAGCATTCTTTGTGACTTAACTCTCGATTCTCAACTTTCTTTTTCAATGATGGTTGCTATTCCTTGTCCTCCACCGATGCATGCTGTTGCTAGTCCGTATCTGCCGCCCTCAGCTTCTAATATCCTTGTTAGAGTTCCAACGAGTCTTGCACCCGTTGCACCCAAAGGATGGCCGATGGCTACACCTCCTCCCTTCACGTTGACCTTGTCCGAGTCGATTCCAAGTTCTTTTATGCACCAGAGGGTGACGATTGCAAATGCTTCATTGATCTCCCAAAAGTCAATGTCCTTGACGTTTAGTCCGCCGTGCTTAAGCGCCGCTTTGGTTGCTGGAACGGGGCCTTTGCCCATCACTGCGGGAGGGACTGCTGCCCATCCTATTGATTTGATGGTTCCAAGGGAAGTTAATCCGAGTGATTTCGCCTTCTCCTCTGAAGCAAGCATCATGCACGAGGCACCGGCATTTAGCGGAGAAGAATTTCCAGCTGTTATTACCCCTCCCTGCATGAACGCTGGTGGAAGACTTTGAATTTTTTCGAGGGACGTTTCGGGTCGCACACTCAAGTCCTTATCGATGGTTTCTGTGGTTCCATCTGGGTTTGTAATGGTTATTGGCATTATCTCACCATTGAAAAATCCTTCTTGCTGAGCTTTTGCTGCTAACTCGTGGCTTCTCAAAGACCAACGGTCCATATCTTCCTTGGTAATGCCATATTTCTCTGCTCCTTCTTTGAACAGTTTTTCTGCTGTTAGTCCCATTACGAAACCTGTCTCCATTTCGTACTTTCGGTATTCTTCTTTTTCGATGAGATCCATGGGGGGACTGATATATGGGTTGTCGCCCATTGGGATGTGGGTCATGTGTTCCATTCCACATGCAATCACGAGATCCGAATTCCCGGTCATTATTTCCATTGCACCGACGTGCACCGCGCTCATCGAAGATCCACACTGTCTGTCCAGAAAGACAGCTGGGACTTCAACTGGAAGTTTGGCTAGCATTACTATTGATCGTCCTCCATAAGTCCACTGCTCCCAGACGCCGAAAGCTGCTGAGGCAAGGACTTCGTTGATTTCAGAAGCATTGACATGTGTTCTCTCTACGATTTTCTCAATAAGCGTTGCAGCCACGTGATCCATTCTCAACGGATTAAATTTGTCCTTTTCAGGCTCTTGTGGTCTAGACCTGGAAAAGGGAGACCTGAGATAGTCGACTATCACTGCTTTTCTCATCAAATTCCTCTGGCAACATTGGAGTATGAAAACACTGTTATAGAGATATTTTAGTTTTCCTACTCCATTCTTGAATGCGTTTCATTCTTACTGCTTAACTTACCCGTTTTGTGTCACACTCTCAAGAAAGATTTTGCAACTTTTGTTGTCGCCGATCTCGTTCGAGATATCATAATTATCTCCTCAAAAGAGGAAAAAGACTTAAATTTTTTACTACTTATTCCAACGGAGAGGAGTATTTGAAAATGGGAAGAGTGACAGAAGGTTATAAGGAACTGACCAAAAGGGCAAATGAAGTTGCCGAAGCAAAGAGTCTGATGGTTGGATGGAACAAAGTCGTACAGTTTGTAGTGGCAGGTGAAGGAGACTTCTACATCAAGTTCGAGAACAGCGTAGCAACATTCCACGAGGGAAAGCATGAAAAACCTGATGTGACCTTGAAAGGACCAGAAGAAGTTTTCTACAAGATGCTGACCCGAGAACTTGACCAAACGAGAGCATACTTTGCTAAACAGTATACTATAGAAGGTTCTATGGCTGACGCCATGAAATATGGACGCATAGGAACAGCCGTAGCTAAGGCAACGTAGGATTACTCTACATTTTAAAAATTCCCTTTTTTCTAGTTTTCCATGAGAATGTAATAATTTTTCAGCGTCATTTTTCCTTAAATAATACCTTCTGAACCACTATGCCTTTGTTTTAATGGGCGGAGGGCTTGGAGTGTCAGTGGTATTAGAATGCTTGTCAGGTTTCCTCCTCTTCTTCTCGAATGCTTAGACTGCCGTAGATTGCAATTATTGCTGCTATGGGAAAGTCTATTAGAAGCAGTGCAATTGAAATCTGGGACATGCTTAAGACCACGGTAAAGATCATTGAAAGTAGAAGAATCATTATAAATAGAGCTAAAAAGCAAAATTGAAACCGTCTCATTCTACGCAATTTTTCACCATCTAATTGTTTTTTGAGATAGTAAAATAACTCTGATATATAAATCTGACACATGTCTTTTTCGGAGAGGAGCAGAGGGGTGCGCGTACTTTGCAAAGCCCGCTTTGACAGGTTCTTCAAGGAGGCATTGCGTCTATTTTGCTTGCTACCTTTTAATAGCACTTATCGTTTTGACAATGCTCTGTAAAGCTTCCATGGCTGGATTGTTTGGTCAGTGTCCCTACGCGTATTTCTTCGCCATTTATGGCTAGGTTTTTGATGGTTCTCGCTCGAGGGATCACCGTTGGGTGCGCGCGCTAAGGTTAAGGTGACGCCTGTAATTGTCACATGATTACGTGGAAAAAGATATCTTTTTTTGCTGACTCACTGAGATTCGCTTGTTCACTCAAGTGAAAGCTTGTTCTGTAACATTTGTTCACAATCTTTTTAAGAATGGGGCGGCAATTGTGAAAGTAGGAGAAAGGAAAATGAAAGAAAAGACTTATATAGGAATAGTGTTTGCGACGCTTCTAATCGCTTCAACATTTACTGCTCTGACAACAAAAGCGGCGTTCAAAGGAACAATAACGATCGGTATCGTGGGTCCTGATGGGTTGCCACACTGGGACCCCGCCGGGATGAAGCCGGGAGCTCAGATGGCGGCGGATGAGATCAACGCTGCGGGCGGCGTTCAATTGGCTGATGGTAACTATCAGATCGTGTTGAAGTTTGCAGACGAGCATGACTATCCGACTATAGACCCTGCTGCAGCGGCATCAGAAGTGGAAAGGCTAATCACGGTTGAGGGATGCGAGTATATCATAGGAGGCTTCAGAACGGAAACCACAACTACGATGATTGAAAAAGCAATGGACTATGGAGTACCGATGTTCATTAATGGAGCAGCTACCAATGAACTCCTGTACGGATTGGTTAACAAATCAAATCCTGACAAGTACGCGAGGTACAAGTACCTCTTCAGGGTGAACCCCACCAACTCGAGCACTCTTGGCGGTACAATTGGCGCTGGGATCCAGTACTTAGTATTAGCAAAGATGTTGAAATTATACGGACATCAAATGACCTTACCATATTACTCCCCGCCTATACCCCCCGCCTATGCCCCTCCGAATGGTTTGCCTGAGATCAACTGTACTACCGGCGTTCAAGTTAAGGTCGCCGTTCTCGTAGAAGATCTTGCGTGGCTGGCATCAACGTGGGTCGTGTTTACGACCCCGACACTTTATCCACGGATATTGGGCCCGAATGTCAACGTCACATACGCGGCTCGGATAAAAGACGGTACCACCGACTGTACGTCATTCCTGCAAGGTGTCATAGATAACGATTGTCGCATCATGATTCACATATTCTCAGGAGTCACGGGAGACCCTATAATCACGCAATGGAAATCCATGAACGTTAGCGCCTTGCCCGTTGGCATCAACGTATTAGGACAGACGCAGGACCACTATAGCAAAACGGGAGGAGCATGCGAGTACGAAACATTCACGATTGGATGTGGAACGAGAACTCCTCTGGTTGCAAACGTGACAACCGTGTTCTGGGACAAATTTGTCAGCAAGACAGGTGCGTGGCCGATATACACTGCATTTGGCGCTTATGACACAATGTATCTATTAGCGAACGGTCTTAAGGCCATTGGATCAAAAGACAAGGATCAGCTCGTAGCTTACCTTGAAGACCCGGCATTTCAGACAGAATCGGCGTCAGGCTTAGGCCATTTCAAGTTCGATAGCATTCATGATGTTTTCAGCAATGAATCATCACTTTTCTGGAAGTCAGGCTACGTGAGGACCAGGATGGCGCAGTGGCAGGCTCAGAGAATAGAGATAGTGACACCCATAGACGCGGTCTACACGAAGAAATTTGCAATTCCTCCATGGATGTACCCGCTAAAAACAGACGTAAACTATGACGGAACAATCAATATCTTGGACATCAGTGCAGCTGCCAAGGCTTTCGGGGCCACGCCTGGTCATCCTAGGTGGGACATAGAAGCCGATGTCAACCTCGACAATATCATGAACATCCTCGACATAAGCCTGATAGCAAAAGACTTTGGCAAGAAGATTACTCTTCCTCTCGATTAGCGTCCCTACCAAGAGATCCAAACCAATATCCCTTTTTTTGTTTATGTGCAACAACCGCAAAGCTGATGGGGAGAAATTTTTTATATTGCCCATGTATTAGATAATCCTTTCTCAGAATCTCGGTGATGGGTATTGATCGAGCAAATCATAATATTCGGTGCAATTTCAGGCGGATTGTATGCGTTACTGGCTCTCGGGTTCACCTTGATTTATGGAGTATCTCGGGTGGTGAATCTTGCTCACGGTTCCTTTTACATGCTTGGAACTTACATGTTTGTTTTTTTTGGAACCTTTGGTTTTTTCGTATCGGATCCAATGCTAGCCTCAATCCTGGCTTTAATCGTCGCCGTAATCGTCGTAGGGGCAGTAGCTAGCATAACATATAGGTTAACTATACACCCTGTCATAGGCGACGAAGTCGCTGTGCTGGTGGTCACGGTTTCTCTAGCCATAGTCTTTCAGCAGTTGATGCTTCTGTGGTATGGGGCTTCATTTCCACGAGTCAGTTGGCCAGCGGGCTCGGTTCTACTGGAATCGACGAGCATCATGGGGGTCACTGTGGAGTACTCGCGCATATTCGCCTTTGTGGTCTCACTAGTTCTCTTTGCCGGCTTAATGGTATTCATCACAAAGACAAAAATTGGAAAGGCCATGAGAGCAGTATCTCAGGACCGTGAGGTTGCGATGCTAATGGGAATTAACACTGAAAGACTATACATGTTAACGATGTTTCTATCGGCAGTGCTTGCCGCTTTGGCGGGCATATTCATCACCACTTCTATTGAAAAGTTCGCAGGACCATGGCTGTGGCTTAAGCCCCTCGCTCTATCCTTCTCAATTGTCATTCTCGGTGGTTTGGGTAGCATCAAGGGAAGCCTTCTTGGAGGCTTCATCATGGCATTTGCCGAAAAGACAGTTGAAATCATGGTTCCCGAAGGAGGAGGGATTGTAGGGGTTGTTCCACTTGCGGTTATCATCGTGACCTTAATAGTAAGACCCAAAGGTTTGTTTGGAAAGCGTATAGAAATGGAGGAGTGAGATTGAGATGGTAATAGGGCACCTCAGAAGGGCGTATTCAAGCTTTGCCGCGCACGTCTTTGACATTCCTCCGAGATTTATGGCTTTTCTCTTCCTCATGATTCTACTTCTAGTCCCAGCAACAGGGCTAGGCCCATACTATCTGAGCATAGTGATTTATGCAAATGTGATGGCAATTCTTGCGGCCAGCTGGGATCTGCTCGTAGGTCGCACTGGACAGATAAGTCTTGGTCACGCTATTTTCTTCGGAATTGGCGGTTATGGCTCAGCTCTACTATTCAAATATTACGGGCTTTCAATATGGGTCACTATACCCATAGCCGTGCTAATAGGCTCGTTGGCCGCACTGTTATTAGGTTTTCCTTGTCTGAGGGTGAAGGGACCCTACCTGGCCTTGGTGACTATGGCCTTTCCATTAATTATCTCCAGTACAGTTAGTTGGGGTCCTCTTGTCGACATATTTGGTGGCGAATTGGGTATCCGTGGTCTCCCTGGCTTTTTTCCTTTTCTGCCCATACTACAGCAAAGAGCAGCAGAATATTACTTCACCTTGGTCTTGCTTTTCGCATCCTCAGTCCTAATGTATAAGACTGCAAATTCGAAAACAGGGATTGTTTTCATGTCTATTCTTGATGACGAGTTGGCGTCCAAAGCTTGTGGAATCAACGTAACTAGGTATAAACTTCTGTCTTTCATGATAAGCGGTTTGTTTGGGGCTCTAGCAGGTTGTGTGCAAGCTAATCTGTTAAAAGTTGCAAATCCTCCGATGTTTGATATTTCCATATCCTTCTTACCGATAATCGTAACGTTTCTAGGAGGGATAGGAACAATTTATGGTCCGATAGTTGGAGCTTACATCTATGCCATTCTGGATCGGTACGTCCTAACTGATCTGCTCCCTAGACTACTGCGTGACAATTTCCAGGTGATGTCCCTCCCAAGTTGGTATAACTTTGCTAAACTCCTAGTTTTTACTCTTATCGTATTAATTCTCGTCATAAAGTGGCCAAGAGGCGTATCAAGGTTCACAACGGATAAACTCGAAGACCTTGAGGAAGCTAGGGATCTGGATGAGAGGGGACCCAGAATCTGGAAGACGTATAAAAAGAAAAAAAGTAGTACTCCTACTTAGCGGTGGTGACCATGCATCTACTTGAAGTTGACAACTTGACCAAGAGTTTCGGAGGGCTAACAGCAATCAAAAATGTCAGTTTCCACGTTGATGAAGGTGAAATGGTTGGCATAATCGGCCCGAACGGTGCTGGAAAGACAACACTGTTTAACCTACTAAGTGGGTTCTTGGAGCCAGACTCAGGAAACGTGACATTCAAAGGCGAAAACATCAACGGACTTGCTCCGTATAGAATTGTCAACAAAGGAATCGCCAGAACATTTCAAGTTGTCAGGCCCTTCCGCCATCTACCAGTCATCGCAAATGTCATGGTGGCCCTTAAGTCTCCAAGAGGAGCCAGAAAAATCGAATGGATCAAAACCATGGAACGAAAAGCTGCAGAAATCTTGGAGGATGTGGGTCTCTCCGAATTGATGCTCGAACCGGCTGGAAACGTGGGCCATGGAGACTTGAAACGGCTGGAAATAGCAAAGGCCCTAGCTACCGAGCCGGATTTACTGATGCTGGACGAACCATTTGGCGGATTGAATCCTCTCGAAACGGATTATCTGACCAAGTCCCTTATGAGAATGCACCTTGATGAACCTAGCCGCGGCGTGCTCATAGTTGAACACAAATTGTACGCTCTGATGAAGATGGTCGAGAGAGTAATAGTGCTTCATATGGGGGAGAAAATAGCTGAGGGAAAGCCTGAGGAAATAGCCAAAAACGAGAAAGTGATAGAAGTATACATGGGAAAGGCGACGTGACATGTTTGAGGTAACAGACCTAACAGTCCACTATGATGGGGCTATGGCGTTAAACTGCGTTAACCTAAAAGTGGAAGATGGAGAGTTCGTTGGTGTTGTCGGACCAAACGGCTCTGGAAAGACAACATTGCTCCGTGCAGTATCAGGTGTATTAACGGAAGTTGAACCTGGCAAGAAAGAACGACCCAGCCTCTCAGGTACCATAGTGTTTGATAAGAAAAGAATAGAGAAACTTGACCCGTGGCAAATCGCAAAAATGGGCATCATCCATTGCCCAGAGAGACGAAGACCATTTGCAGAAATGACCACCCTTGAGAACCTGCAGCTGGGCGCCTACTTACGGAAAGATAAAGAGGGAATCAAGAAAGACTTAGAGCGAGTCTACGAATTATTCCCTGTGCTTAAAGAGAGAAAGAACCAAATGTCCAAAACTCTAAGTGGCGGTGAACAGCAGATGCTCGCCATTGCAAGAGCGTTGATGTCAAAACCCAAGCTTCTGCTCATCGATGAGCCATCGCTAGGATTAGCTCCAATTCTGAAAGAAACTGTCCTTAAATGCATAAAGGAAATATGGCTTTCGGGAGTCACAATCTTGTTAGTGGAACAAGATGTGGCCATAACCCTTGCCACGGCGCAAAGAATTTATGTCCTTGCCCATGGAAGAATAGCCACCCAAGGAACCAAAGATGAATTAATGAAAGACAGAGATGTTAGGGAGATATACCTAGGACTGTAGACCATCACACCTGCAACAGCCAACGAATGACTTTTATGTTCCTTCTGCATCTAATCGATGGGGTCTGAAATGACAAAATCAGAGTCCGACGTGGCATTATCTCAATACGAAGCGAAACCTTGGCTTAAATGGTATCCCGAAGGTGTTCCGTCAAATATTGAAATTCCAGAAAAATCCATTCCAGATATGATTGACGAAGCGGTTAAAAAATGGGGTGATAAGACCGCAGTAGTTTTCTACGGGAGAAAAATCAAGCACAAAGAGGTATGGGAGTCGTCTCTGAGGTTCGCAACGGCACTGCATGATATAGGTGTCAAGAAAGGAGACAGAGTCGCCATGCTCCTTCCAAACTGCCCCCAGTTTATAATCGCCTACCTTGGAATTCTTAGGTTGGGAGCTGCGGCGTCACCTATGAGCCCCCTTTATTCTCCCAGAGAAATCAAGCATCAGCTCAACGATAGCGGGAGCAAGAACATCGTTTGTCTAGACTTGCTCTACGAAAATGTGGAAAAAGTCTGGGACGAAACAGGGCTAGAACACGCAATCATCACTAGTGTAGAAGAGTATTTACCGGGAGGAGACCGACTCCTCGGAAGACTCCGAGGAAAACAATCACCGGAGACAAGCACAAGACTAGGAATTCTCATGTTCCAAGACTTAATTAAGAAATATCCACCAAAGCCACCCAAAGTCGAAATTAACCCTAAGGAGGATCCGGCAGCACTCCCTTACACAGGAG
>Ga0172366_10000274_pt1 | contig 35265 bp, 25 predicted proteins | sample LakKivSesite69cm_FD_114533 | JGI IMG/M metagenome (GOLD analysis project Ga0172366, IMG submission 114533) | Sediment microbial communities from Lake Kivu, Rwanda - Sediment site 69cm | ecosystem: Environmental > Aquatic > Freshwater > Lake > Sediment | place: Rwanda: Western Province, Lake...
CCAGCCAGCTTCAGATGGCTTGGCATATCGTAGCCCCCGACTTCAGTCGGAGGGCGTCACGCACGGTCCCACCGCCCTCCGGATAAATCCGGGGGCTACGGAAGAGCGAAGCTCGCTCACGCGGTGACCACTCTCTAGAGACGGAGAAACATCATCCGCCAAGGTATTTTGTTGATGACCATATGCCTGCGCGCAGGTGGCCGCGCTGCACAGGTGACGCACCCCGTGCCCACGCGCAGTCGCCGAAACGTCATTATGGGAAGTGCATAAGCCATGAAACGCATGTTCAAACCCTCCCTGCTCGCCCTCGCGTTGATCCTCTCCGTGAGCGGATGCGGCACGAACCTGGGGCATCACCCGAACAGGCTGACCTTCCGCGCCGACGGGAGCTTTACCATCGTGCAGTTCACCGACACCCACCTCCATTATCCCGATTCCGTTGACCAGCACACCTACGAACTCATGGACCTCGTCCTGCGCCTTGAGCGGCCCGACCTCATCGTCCTCACCGGCGACATCGCCCGGCTGACCGACGAGCCTGAGTCGAAGCCCACGTGGCCGATGCTCGTGAACTTCCTCGACGGCACAGGGATTCCCTGGGCGTACGTCTACGGCAACCACGACGCCGAGTTGAGCGGTTACGCCAGGATGGACTCAGTTCTTGGGACGGCGCGTCACGGTCTTTACAGGCCGGGGCTGCCTGGCCTTTCGTCGCCCGGAAACTACGTCCTCCCGGTGTACCGGCACGAGGGCAAGGAGATCGGCGCGCTGCTCTGGTGTCTGAACTCCGGCATGGAGAGCGAGGAATCGTCCGGGTACGGTTGGGTCAGGGAAGACCAGATCGCCTGGTTCAGGGCGGAAGCCGACCGGCTCATGGGAGATCGCGGGGATAAGATCACCGGCTTGGCGTTCTTCCACATCCCTCTTCAACAATACCGGACGGTGTGGGATACGCAGGTCTGCACCGGCTACAAGCACGAGAACGTCTCTCCGCAGGGGAAAGACGTGGGCCTTTTCGACGCATTCCGCGAACGTGGGCGCGTCGTGGCCTGCTTCGTCGGGCACGATCACGTCAACGACTACGAGGGGACGCTCGATGGGGTTAGCCTCTGCTTCGGACGCGGCTCCGGCTACCGTGCGTACGGCAGGGAAGGTTTCCAGCGCGGTGCGCGGGTCATCGTGCTGAGAGAGGGTCAGCGCGGCTACACGAGCCACATCCGCCTCGCCGACGGTTCGCTTGCAGATCGGTCCGTTCATCAGCCCGGAACGCCCGACGCCCCGTAGACGCGCAGGTCATCACGTCGCGGGCAATGCTCCGTTTTCCCGCCTTCGTCCTGCCCGGCTTCCGTGCTATATTTTCACCGTTGTGCCGTTCCCGAAATGCCTGGCCCCGTGAGCGAGGTGGGGCAGGCTTCCAACGGTATGCCCGCTTTGCCCTGTTCTGCCGGGACAACGAAACCGTAGAGAGCATTCATCAGGCGCATACCCGAACATCCAAGCCCCGAAAGGAGCGCATTATGGCTGACAAGGCCAAGTCTCTCAGCGAATACGAGAGCAAAGAGCTGCACATCATCTCCAACACCCACTGGGACCGCGAGTGGGTGTATCCCTCGGCGGAGACGCGGCTTTTGCTGCTGGAGTTCATGGACAACCTCCTCGACCTTCTCGACAAGCGGCCCGACTTCCACTCCTTCCTCATGGACTCGCAGACCCTCTGCGTCGAGGACTACCTGGAGTTCCGCCCGGAGCGGCGCGAGCAGGTCAAGAAGCTCGTCACCGCCGGTAAGCTCATCATCGGCCCATGGTGTTCCCTGCCGGAAGAGTACATCATCAACGGCGAATCGCTCGTGCGGAACCTCGTGATTGGCCACCGCCAGGCGCAGAGCCTCGGCAATGTCTCCAAGCTCGGCTATACCCCGTTCAGCTACGGCCAGACGAGCCAGATGCCGCAGATTTACCAGGGCTTCGACATTGACACGATCATCTTCTATCGCGGCATCAACACCAAGCACTCCGAGTTCATCATGCGCGCACCCGACGGCTCGGAGGTGATCGGCACGCGATTCGGCGCGCTCTCGCGGTTCAGCTACTTCTTCTACGTCTACCGCATGGTCGCCTATAACATGACCCGCGACGAGGCGAAGTACGACTGGCAGCGCGGCTCATTGCCCTTCAAGCTCTGCGGCGACCATCACCGGAACGCGCACTTCTACATCTGTGACCCGGACGTGACCGGCTGGCACACCGAGCACATCGAGCCGGGCCTCCAGAAGCTTTTGCGCGACGAATCCCAGCACTTCACCACGAAGTACATCGCCTGCATGCAGGGCTTCGATAGCTCCGAGCCAGACCCGCGTGAGGTGGACCTCATCAAGGCGTGCGAGAAGTACCTGCCCGGCCACAAAATCTTCCAGAGCAGCCTCGCCGACTACATGGAACTGATTAAGAGGGAAGTGAGGGAAGGTCGCTGCAAACCGGAGGTGATCGAAGGCGAAAGCCGGAACCCCGGCGCGACCGGCAAATGGACGCACCTCTACGGCGACGTGATCTCCAGCCGCGTGCGCATCAAGCGGATGAACAACAAGAACGAACAGGCGCTCCAGCGACAGGCCGAGCCATTCGCCGCACTCGCCTGGACGCTGGGGGCGAAGTACCCCAAGACCGTGCTCGACACCTGCTGGAAGTACCTCATGCAGAACCATCCGCACGACACGATCTGCGGCGCGGGTATTGACCAGATGGAGAAAGACCTCATCCATCGCGGCGAGCAGATCAACATCTACAGCGCGGGCCTCATGCGACGCGGGTTCCAGGTGATCCAGAAGCGCATTGACAACGGCGACATGGGCCTCAAGGACGTGGCCCTGACCGCCTTCAACCCGTCGCCATTCCCGCGTTCGGAAGTGGTGAGCGTCTTCATTGACCTGCCGGACGGCTGCGACATCGAGGACTTCACGATCCGCGACGAACATGGCAACGCCGTCCAGATGCAGGAGCGGGAGCGCTTCCCCTGGGGGACGCTCGTGCGGAACCTGCGCGACGTGTCGCTGCAACTGCACGCCATGCGCGTCGCGGTGCACTTCGAGGCGAAGGACGTTCCGGCGTTCGGCTACAAGACCTACCGGCTCAAGCGCGAAGAGGTCGTCCCGGAGCCGATGGGCAGGATGGTCACCGGCATCAACACGATGGAGAACGAATACCTGAAGGTGAGGTTCAACGCCGACGGCACGCTTCAGGTGACGAACAAGGAAACCGGCGATGTCTTCGACGGCCTGCACTACCTGGAAGATCGCGGCGAAGGCGGGCATCCCTGGGTCAACAAGGCGGTGGACAGGGACGAGTCCATCACGAGCCACGGCGTGAACGTCTACATCGCCAAGATGGAAGACGGGCCGGTGCTCGCCCGGTTCCGGGTGGACTATCACATGATGATCCCGGAAGGCGTCGAATACGAGTACACCGAAGCCTACACCGGACAGACGCCCAAGGCTCAAATCCGCGAGGCCCGCGTCACCAGGCGCTCCGAGAAGAAGGTGGAGATGGTGGTCCGGTCGGTGTTCACGCTGCGGAAGGGGTCGAAAGTCCTTGAGGTCCACACGACGGCCAATAACCAGTGCAAGAACCATCGCCTGCGGGTCTGCTTCCCGACGCGCATCCAGGCGAAGACCTCCGACGCCGAGGCCTCGTTCGACGTGACCGAGCGGCAGATCATCCGCACGCCGGATAACGTCTACTGGGGCAAGGAAAACCCGGTGCTGCCGCATCACCGGTTCGTGAGCGTGAGCGACGGCAAGAAGGGCTTCACGCTCTTAAACGACGGCATCCGCGAGTACGAAGCGATGGAAGACGACGACCGCACCCTCGCGCTCACGCTCTTCCGGGCATTCGTCTTCCGCAATTCGCCGATCCTCGACACGTGGGACATCTACCCGGAGATGACCCTCTCCCAATGCCTGGGCGAGCTTGAGTGGCGCTATGCTATCTACCCGCACAAGGGCAACTGGGCGGAAGCCGAAGCCTACGTCGAAGCCGACCGGATCAACCTGCCGCTTGAGGTTGGGCAGGCCGGGAAGCACGCTGGCGACCTGCCGAGGTGGTCGTACAGCTTCCTTGAAGTTGCGCCGACGAACCTCGCGCTCTCGGCGTTCAAGAAGGCGGAGGACCGCGAGACGCTCATCCTGCGCGTCTTCAACCCGACGAAGGAGGAGATCGAGGGCACGATCAGCTTCTATAAGGACATCAAGAGGGCCTGGTTGTGCAACCTCAACGAGGAGCGGCGTCAGGAACTCAAAGCAGGCGGCAAGAAGCTCGCGCTCAAGGTCCCGAAGAAGAAGATCATGACCATCGAGCTTGAGGTGTAGCTTCCTCAAAGCACGCAGGGGCGACCGGATGGTCGCCCCTTGCATTTCACCGTCGCCTGCGGATGGTTTGTCAGGCCGTATATTTAGGAACAAGGATGGATGAAGACCGTATTCTTTTCAGGATAGGAACACCACTCGGCTTTTGTGTTCATGTTTTAAAGAATGCCTGGGAGGTGATCTCTACCATCAAACACCCGGCAATGGGTGGACGGGAAGCAGAGGTACGGAACACTTTGCACATGCCGGACGAAGTCCGCCGCAGCCGTAGGGATCCGAGCGTATTTCCTTTCTACCGCCAAGAACGTCCTGGCAGATGGACATGTGTCGTGGTGAAAAGAACGGATGGCGAAGGTTTCGTAATCACAGCCTATCCAACCGACGCCATCAAGGAAGGTGAGCGAGTATGGAGCACGTGAAGGTCTATTATGATAAGAAAGGGAACACACTTACCGTGTGGTTTGGGAACCCTCATGACGAGTACGTCTGTGAGGAGACCGGCGATGAAGTCGTCCTCATGAAAGACCGGGCAGGCAAGGTTATCGGGTTTGAGAAGCTCAACTTCTCCGCATCCTCACTGGAAGGTGTGCACTTCACCCTCGAAACGGTGAGTATGTGATCCTGAGATGCCGCGTGTACACGCGGTCTATCATGTCCTTACATTTCGTGCGATCAACCGTAAGGGTAACTTTTACCTCGTTTTCCCACCTTATACACTTTCGCCTTAATAATCTCCTATGAGGGCGATCACAAGGATCGCCCCTACTGCCCGTCCAATGGGATGCAGGGGCGAACCTCGTGTTCGCCCAATGAGGAAATTCTTATCCCGAAAGCGTATTACCACTCTACATGCCAGAAGCCCTACGCGATCCTGATGACCTCCCGCAGCTTCTCCATGTAGTAGCAGAAGTTCGGCCACGAGATGTCCGGCGGGCAGGAGTGGTCCACCATCGGGACGTATCCGCCCCCGGCGACGAGCGGCGGGACCTTCTTCAGTTCCTCGTCAATCGCCCTCGGACCGGCGGCGATGGCGCGTTTGTCTATCCCCCCGAAGAGGAGCAGATCGCGCCCGTACTTCGCCTTGATCGGCGCGGGTTCCATGTTGGCGGCGATCTCGCACGGCCAGAGGCCAGCAAGGCCCGCGTCGAGCCAGTGCGGGATGAGGTCGTGCACGTCGCCGTCGGAATCCACGAAGATGAGGTCCACTCCCCGCGCACGGAGGAAATCGCAGACGCGCCGATAGCGTGGGACCATGTACCTCTTGAACATCGCCGGGCTGAGGAGCGGACCGCTCTTCATGCCCATGTCCTCCCAGAACGCCCAGTAGTCAACGTCCGTGTCGTCGAGGATTTTCGCGGTGATGGCGATGACATTCTCGCAGATGTCGTCCATCATCTCCTCGACGAGCGCGGGGTCGTCGTAGAAGGCGTACGAGAGGTTCTCAAGCCCCATCATGTTCCGCAAGGGGCCGAAGAAGCCCGACCACCGGTCGCCGAAGAGGCACAAGGGATCGGTGCGCGTCTTCCACCGCTCGCACCGCTCCTTCCAGTCCGGCGGGAAGCGGTCCTGGACAGGGCCGGTCAGGCGCGGTTTGAGCAGCGTGCGGTAGTCTTGGCGGGTCTTCACCGGGAACTCAAGGAAATGCGGCATTGAGCGGTCGGTATCGTCCACGTAGACCTGCATGATGATGCCTTCGTGGTTCCGCATGATCTGCTTCTCGCCCTCAGTCCTGAGCACCTCAAGCTCGAACATCGGCCAGGGACCGTAGTAGATGGGGACGCCCTTGGTCTCCTCCGCGCCGAAGTACTCGGCCAGACCCACGCCTTCGGGGAAGCCTTCTGCGTGCCACCGACGCATAGTCTGGGACCACCCACCCGTCGTCCAGTAGGGGGTACGGTCAACCGGTTGATAGCGAAGGATGCGATGGAAACGCTCGCGGTGCGTCATGGCAAACTCCGGTGCTAAAGGGGAAAGCTTTATGCGAGGGCAAACGTGCGGGGAGGCCGGTCGTCGCTCCTCCCCGCACGTAAGAGGATGCTTCTTCAGAAGCGGATTTGCAAGGCGTTTTGCAGTTGGCGGATCATGAGCAGCGCGTCCGCGCCGGTGATCGTGCCCTGCGGGTTGAATCGGCCGGTGATGGTGTCGCCGGTCATGATCCCGCGTGAGGCGCACAGGGAGATGGCGTTGTACGCCCAATTATCCGCACGCACGTCGGGGAACTGGGTCGCCTCGCCGATGAACCGGGTGAGCAGACTGTTATCCTGCGTGATGAGGACGATCATATTCTGGCAGAGATACGCGAACTCTGCACGGGTGACTGGCTGATCCGGGTCGAATTTGCCGGTCGGTTTCGCTTCAATGGCCCCCAGGCGGACGGCGTCGCGGATGAAGCGCTCCGCCCAGTTGCCCCCGATGTCATCCGGCATACGCGCTCGCGTGCCGGGGGTGAGCGTGGGGGGCTGATTGGCCGTCTCGTAGCGGATCGGCGTGCGCTTCTGGAGGACTTCCTCCAGCTTCATCTCGTCCACGAAGAGCACCGCCAGCTCGGCGCGGGTGAGTTCGTCCACGAGCGCGATCTTCTTGCCCAGCCGGGTTCCCGGTGCGGCGCGCTGGATTTTCTGCATGAGCTTCCATTCGCGGTCGGCGCGCTCGGAGAAATCGCCTTTGGCCGCGACAACCGCGCCGAACGAACGGGCGGCGTTGTCGAATTGCAGCGCACGCTTCTGCGCGATACCGTAGTAGTAGTTCACCTCTTCGTTGTTCGGAGAGGTGCGGAGCGCCCTCTGCGCTTCCTCATCAACCTGCGTGATCCAGTCCTCGCGCTGCGAGAACCAGTTCGCGCCGATCTGCTGCCGGGAAAGCAGGCGGATGCGCGCCACGTACGCATCAACGCAATTCTCGTCCTTGGACTTGGCCTGGTGGATGTAATCCTCCGCCTTCGCCCAATCCTCCCGCTCGACCGCTACAAGCGCCAACCCTGCAAGCGCCGGGGCGTAATTCGGGGCAATCGCCTGCGCCCGTTGAAACTCCGCGAGCGCACCCCCGACATCCCCGCGATTCAAGAGACGCTTGCCCTGGTTGAAATGGACCACCGGGTCCTCCAACGGCGACGCGGGAGGGGTGACCTTGGGGCCACACCCTGCCAGAAGCCCCAGGGACGCGGCAAATACGACTGGCATCACTATGCGACGCATACACACCTCCATCACTTCGGACTTCTCCGGTATCTTGCCAAGCGGACCCAATCTCGGTCCGGGCTTACGGTGTAGTGAACTTCCAGAGCGCGCTTACCGAGTTCATCTGCTCATCGTCGCCGGTGATCGTGGCGACGCACCAGTAGTAGGTTCGCCCACTAGTAAGCGCCTGACCACTGTAGACAATCGTCGTCGTCGGGCTTTGCACGGACTGGGACCACTGCTGCGAAAGCCTCGCGACATCCTTGTAGACAAATACCTTGTACCCCGAAGCCTGCGAGACCGGCGACCACCGGAACTCCGGCGTGAGCGAGGTGACTGTGGCGTTGTCCACCGGGGAGGTGAGGGTTACGGGCGGGAGCGGAATGGCGGAGACTTCGGTGCTCAGGCTGCCTGGAGACTTCAGGCCGCCCTTATCTGCCGCGACGACGCGATAGTAGTACTTCGTCCCCACCGCCACCGACGTATCCTCGTACGCGGTAGTGCCTTTCGGGATCACCTTGAACGGCGTCCCGGTGGTGCCCACGTTCGGGCTGGACGAGCGGTATATCTGATACTCCTGGAAATCCCCTTCCGTATTCGGCGACCAACTGAGCGTGATGCTCGCGGGAGGCACGAGGTTCTGTGCCACCGCGTGCACGTTCGCAGGAGGGGCGGGCGGGGTCAGGTTCGCCGCAATCGAGAGGATCGGGGTCGTCGCCTCGCTCTCGTTTCCTGTCTGGTCGAACGCGGTCAGTTTGTAGTAGAACATGATCGTATAGTCGAGGCCCGAATCGGTGTAGCTCGTGCTTTCCGGAGGGATGGTTGCGATGCGCGTGTAGGTGCTCGCCGGGTCGTCTTGCGTGCGATAGAGGCGGTACCCGGCGAGGTCCTTCTCGCGGTTGCGCTGCCAGGCGAACTTGTTCTCGCCGTCGCCGCCGCCCACGCGGCTAAACCCCTGCGGCACATCCGGAGGAGTGACGTCCGGCCCGGTGGAGCCGCATCCCACCCAGAGACCTCCGGCGAGGATGATCGCCGCCCAGACGGACATCCCCCACCAAGGGCATATATGTCGTTCTCTCGCAGACACTTCCCTACACATCTGTCCTTCACCTCCCGTCGTCATAACGTCCGACGCTTCTGGATGAGAATGGCGGCGCCCACGGCAATGGCGATGATGACCAGCCCGGCGGCGATGATAATGATCCAGAGCGTCGTATCGGACTCCGTATCCTTTTCAGTGGTGGCGCTCTCCGTCGGTGCGCTCGCCGCGAAACGCGCCTGCACCTGATTGCCCGAAACCTGCACGATACGCGCCCCTGCGCCTTCCACGAGGCTTGCGACCCTCGATGAGACAGCGTCGCCGGATTGCCCTTCGGAGAGCTTGATGATGATCTTCGCCGAGCGCTCGTTGAACTCGCCCGCGATGACCTGCGAGCCTTCGAGGAAGCTCCGCAACGAGGTCGCAATCCCGTTATAGGTCGCGTAATCGGGCGTGTTCTCAAGGAAGAGGATGATCGCCGAGGCGGGGAAGTGCTGCCGCAACGTGGGGCCGAACAGTTCGGCGAGGCGTTTCCCGTAGTTTTCGAGCGCCTTGCGGTTCAGTTGCGCGAGGTTTGCGCTCGGCCCGACCGCCTTCTGCGACTCCACCACGTCGAACGGCACTTCCGGTTGATCCACGAACACGAGGCGAGCCGCCCCTTCCGCCCGGCGGCTGATCACCCCGACCCCCGCGCCTTCGGCTCCGACGGTGCCCGCCACAAGCCTGAGCGGGTCCGTCACAATCACCGCGTCAACGAGGTAGCGTCGCAGGAGCGGATACTTGTTCTCCCCCCGGATGAGCGCGGCCACCTCGGCGTAGGCGCGGCTCAGGTCAACCACCTGATACCCCTGTGCGGTGAGCGATTGCTGCAACGCCGCCGTCGCTGGGTTTTCCCCGCGCAGGGGTTCCTGTAGGAGGACCCCGACGCGCCTGATCTGCTGGATGAACTCTTGCAACGCCTGATCGGGGATCGGCTTCACCCAGGCTCTGATCTCGCGCTCGCACCGCATCACCCGCGCTTCTTCAGCCGTCGTCTTTGGGCTTCCGATCTCCTGGAAGTGATCTATCACCCCTTTGGACTCGATGAAGGCCTGATAGAAGCCAAGTTCCACACCGCCGACGGAAACCTCTCCGACGCGGACTCCGATGGCCTGCTGCACCGCGAGCACCTGCGCCTGCCTGAGCGCCTGATCGCACGCCGCGCCCCGGTCGGCGGCAAAGCCCACGCCCTTCGCCTGCGCCTCCATGAGGTCGGCGTCGGCCCATGCCGGTTGAGCCGCCATGAGAGTAATCGCTGCCGCAACGCTCAGCCAGGCACAGGGTCGTATTCCCGTTCTCATCGTGTCGCTCTTCCCTGGGCCGTCAGCCCGTGACGAAGATGACCTTGCACATCCGCTTCAGGTTGGCTCCCGCCACGTCCGCCGCAAGGATTTTCGCGGCGACTTCGGGCGTCACGTAGGCGGTCGTGCCGACGACAGAAGCCGCAGGCAGGACGATGGGGTTTGCGCCTGCGCGGTCGCGGATCCGCTTCGCCGCATCCACCGTGCGCGCATAGCCGACCAGCCCCTTCTGTTCGTATACCTCGGTGCTCGCGTCGGTGAACTGGTAGACAGCGGTCTCCTGTCCTTCGACGAGGATCGCAGGCGATGCGCCGGGGCGCAGGCCCATGCCGGTGGCGTCAATGATGATCCCGGTGAACGGCCCCTGCTGTTCACCAGGGCCTTTCTTCGCGCCGGGCAACGACGACGCCTGCGCAGCGGGTTTGGCTTTGGAGGCCGGAATCTGCGGCTTGGGCCACTGGCTGCGCGGCAGGATCATCTCCTGAAACGCCAGGACGGACCCGTCGCTCATCTTCTGCGTCCACGCTCGACCGAACCGCGCGCCCTGGACAACCTGCTGGATATACGTTGCCGCCACGTACTGACCCAGCTCCACTCCGCCACGCGAGTCTTCCGTGACGCGCATCCTGCCCAGAGCTGCCGCCAATCGCGTGTACCCGTCGCGCTTTGCGGTGAGCATCGCGGCCATCCTCATGCCCGCTTCGCTCGGCGCGGAGCCGACCGAGGCGGTTCCCATGCCGACGACTTTCACGTCGCCGTTCTCCCAGTCAATCTGTTCGCCGTAGCCCTGGCCGTCCACCGTCGCGGGGCTGAGGATTTCCACGAGCGGGTTATCCACCGGCAACGTGGTCGTCGGCTGGCCCTGCGGCTTGGCGCGGGCGGAATCAGCCGATGCGACGGCCGGCGGCTGCGGACCGAACAACTTGTCGCGGTTGAAATAGATAATTGCTCCCAGGCCCACCACGACAACAACAAGCAGGGTGACTATCACAGTCTTCAACGTGTTCATTGCAGGCTCCTCGGATGTCGGTAACGGCTGTCGCACCGTCGGCGGCTTACTGGTCTTTTCAGGTTGGGGGGATGGAGTCGGCGGTATGCTCTGCGAGTCGACTTTTTCTGTCTTTGCCGTGCGCTCTTCGACCGGCTCAGGTTGCGTGGGAATCTGCATCTCGTCCACCGTCGCCCGCTCGGCAGGGGTCGGCGGCGGCGTGGCGACGCGGAGGCGGGAAACCTCACCGGTGCGCCCGACCGCCTCGAAGAGGAGGCGTTTGAACTCCGCCGCACGCTGTGGGCGTTTGGCTGGGTCCTCGTCGGTGGCTCGCTTGAGCACCTCAAGCACCTCCGCCGCATGGGGTTGCTGCATGACCTCCGGTAGCAAAGAGGCAACCTGCCCCTGATCGGGTATCTCTCCGGTGATCATCGTGCTCAGCGTCTTCGCGAGGGAGTAGATGTCGCTTGCCCGCGAAAGCGCGCGCTGGCCCTTGAGCACCTGCTCCGGGGCCGCGTACGAAGGATGCCCGGCCTGGATCGTGGACATCTCGTGCCCGATTTCCAACTCCTTGGCGATACCGAAGTCCACGAGCCTGACGTGGTTGCCCCGCTCCAGCATGAGATTATCCGGCTTGAGGTCACGATGCAGGATCGTCTCCGACAACTCGTCGTGGACATGCTGCAACGCGTCGCAGGCCTGCCCGACGAGGTCCACCGCCTCGTCAACGCCGAACGGACCGTCCTTCTGCACCCGGTTCCACACGGTCCGACCGCTAATGAGTTCGGTCGCCATGTACCACACCGGCCGTCCGTCCTTATCCACCGCATCGCCGGTGGAGACCAGGCGCATGATGTTCGGATGCTGGATGGTGGCGAGGATCGCAGCTTCCCGTCGGAAGCGCTCTTCAAGAGCGGGATGTTGTGAGAAGTCAACTACCTTGATCGCTACGTTCACGTTCGACTTGGTGTCGCTGGCAGCGTAAACGTCTCCGAATGCCCCCGAGGCGAAAAGCCGCAGGATGCGAAACTGATCGGCAAAGATCATCCCCTCGGGCAGATTGAAGTTGGGCATGTGTTGCATCCTTCATCACCAGCCCCATCGCCCGATAGCTCGCCCGAGGCATCGCTCGATACCTCGCCCGATACTTCGCTCGATACTTCGCTCGACAGCGACGACGCTGCGCGCCATCAGTCGTTGGGACGATTGTGCTCCGCTTTCGCTCGAATCACCTGACGAATGCGCTCGATATCTTCCTGGCTGAATGTCCGATACCCGCGCCAGTCCCTCTTCGCACGCGGGATAACCCCGGCCTTCTCCCAGTTCTGCAAAGTCCGCTTGGAAATATCCAACTGGTCGCACACTTCCTGGGTGGAAAGAACGGAGCTTTCCCCCGATTTTGCACTCTGTCTGTGGTCGCTCATATGCCGTCCACCTCTTGGCGATCATGGTACTACACTGGCTGCTATAGCAAGTATAGAAACACTCACCACTCCTGTCAAGTGCCCTCCGACGATGAGTACGAGTTGGGACCTGTAGGTATGAGAGAAACAAACCGGTCTCCGTAACACTCAATGGATCGGAGTCGCCAGCGTGGTCAGGGTCCCCATTTGGTTCGGACGGTCCGCCAGAACCCGGACAATGATGACGCTCAAGTTGTCATGCGCTCCCCCCTGATAGACAAGGCCCTTGAAATGCTCGCAGGCAGCCTGCGGCGCCAACGCCCGTTCCATGAGCGAGGCCACCATCTCGCCCTCCGGCACATAGGCCACCATCCCGTCGCTGCCCAACAGGAACGTATCATCAGGCTGCACCATCACCACCTGAATATCGAGCGGAGGCAACTGCTCCCCGACGCCGAGGCTTCGCGTGATCACGTTGCGCTCCGGAGAGTTCTCCGCCTCCTCAGGACGAAGCTCGCCCCGGTCAACCAGATGCTGGACCCGCGAGTGGTCTCTCGTGAGTCGCTGGATGCCCTCGCCGCGCAGAAGATAGACGCGACAATCGCCGACGTGAGCGATCACCGCGTACCGCTCCCAGATGCGCACAAGCGCGACGGTGGTCGCCATACCGCGCAGGTTCGGCGTACGCTGTTGTTCGGCGCGAATTGCGCTGTGGGCGCGGTGGATCGCATCCTCCACGGCCATGACCTCGCCTTCCAGCCGGGGTGCGCGGCGGGTTCCCTGGCTGATGAGGCGGTCCAACGTCTCCACCGCCAACCGGCTCGCCCGGTCTCCGGCGGCACGGCCTCCGACCCCGTCGCAGACGGCGAAGATGCCCGCACGCGGGTTGACGAGGATGCTGTCTTCGTTCACCTGACGCTGGAGCCCCACGTCGGTCAGAGCACCCACCTCCAACTGCATCGCGCTACCTCGCAGAAGCCTGTGCATCCGGGGCAAGAGGAGCCTGCTCAGTGCGGTGGCTGATGCCCACCACAATGCCCAATGCCGCGAATGAAGTCAACATCGAGAAGAACCCGCGACTGATGAACGGCAAGGGAATGCCGGTGAGCGGCATGAACCCCACCACGCCGCCGACGTTCACGAATACCTGCGCCCAGAACAGGATGGCGAAGTTGATCGTGACGAGCCGCCAGTAGTTGTTCGTGCTGCGCTGGCCCACCAAGATGATCGTGAGCACCAGCGCGATGTAGAGCACCAGCACGGCACCTGTGCCGATCCACCCCATTTCCTCGCTGAGCGTGACGTAGACGAAGTCGTTGATGGCTTTCGGGACGAAGGTCGGGTTGCCCATGCCCAGCCCCTGGCCGAGCCAACCCCCATGTTCCATCGCGAAGAAGCCCCGGAAGAGATGGTCGAGCGTGCGCCAGTATGGGCCGTCCTCGTCGTAGATCTCCGGGCTTTCGCTTCCCGTGAGGATGCCCCACATGAGCCACCACGAGGTGATGCGGCGCATCGGCGTGGCGAGCACGCCGAGGTTCGGCGAAGGCTCCCACTGACCCATCGTGCTGAGGCGCTCTTCGAGCGATTGTTGCGTGACGTGCGAGAGCTTGGTGAGCATGTTCGGAATGCGGGGAACCGTCCCCAGTTGCGTCGCAAGGCGGTCTCTGAAGCGAGACGATGCGCTCAGGAGCGCGCCGATGTGCTCGCTCGGCCAAGTTTTGAGCATCGCCGCCATGTCGCTGACCGGCGGATTTGCCCGCCCGAACGTCTCGCACATCCGCCACGCCGCAAGACGCCGCTCCATCTCGTCTTTCGAGAAGCCTGCCAACTGGCTCGAAAGCTCGTCGGGCGAGTCGGAAAGGGTGAGTACCGTGCTCAGCCGCGCCACGAGCGTAGGGGCCTGTTCGAGGAACTTTGTCCGCGTCCTCTGCGGGAGGCTCATGAAGTCGTGGGTGAGGAGATGCGGGTCCATGTCGCCGACGCCGAACAGGGTGATGAGGTAGGGCGGCATGGCGAAGGTGATGAACACCCAGCTTGCCATGCCTCCGAGCGCAAGCCCAAGCTTCACCGGCGAGCCTTTGCGCGTCCTGATGACGTAGACGACGTAGCCGCCGAAGATCGCCAGCGCCCCGACGAGCGCGACGAGCCAGAACCAGTTATGGAGCCATATCGCCAGCGAAAGGCCCTGGATCGAAGGGATGACCGCGAGCGCGAGCACGAACATCCCGACCACGAGGACAAAGCCCAGGAGCGGGTAGAGCACGCGCCGGGTGCTCACGTAGAACGCCAGCGTGTAGAAGAACGTCATGATCCACAACTGGCCGAAGTCGCGGATGAGGAGGAATATCCAGAGCGGGCTGAGGTAGAGCAGGAGCATCACCACGAGGAACCGCATCCTATCCCCGCCCACGGGCCGCTCTCCGTGAAAATACGGCTGCATGGTGATGACGAACCCCGTCATGGTGAGCACAAGAGGTATCTTCAGGATTTCCCATGGCGTCATGTTCGCCAGGAAGCTGCCTCCCCCAGCAGCCCCTCCGAAGACCGCCGTCACGCCGCCGAGCAGGAGCGTGAAGAGGAACGTGAGCAGGCCGAGCAGGAGGTAGTTCCCCTCCAGGAACGCGAGCGAGCCGCGCATCTGAAGGATGACGATCCCGGCGAACACCACGAGCACGATGGACATCTTGGCGAGCGTCTGGACCATGTCCGAGAGTTCCTGCTGCCAGGTGATGTGTTCGTGAGGCGAATCAGGCGGCGAATAGAGCTTCTTGAACTCCGGATGTCGCTGGATGAAGAGGATGTTGATCTTATCCCGGAGGAACCGGCGTTTGTTGGCCATGGCGATAGAGGATTTCGTCGAGGAGGCCCAGATGTCGTAGCTGACGCGGTACTGCACCGTCGTGCCGATGGCGGTGAGCAGGAGCGCGACATAGATGACGTGCTTGCTCGCCCGCAGACGATACCTGCGCTGGAGCCATGCGATTGCCATGACGAACAGCGAGACGAACACGACGTTGCGCACCAGAGCGACGAACGAGGGATTGTACGCAAGCCGATGACCGGCCCAGTACACCGACAGATGCATCAGTATCGTGAGGAGTATGATGATGAGACCCATCCGTCAGCCCCCCTCCCCGCTCGCGAGGGTGCGCACCGAACTTTCCTGGGTTCGCATGGAAAACAGACCGGGCGGCTCGGCGAAGTAACCGTATTCCCGCGCCGCAAGGAGCACCTTTCGCGCCACATTCAGCCCCACCACCGAACCCCAGCCCGCGTTCTCGCCGATGACCGCGACCACGATCTTCGGGTCCTCAGCCGGGGCGAAGCAGACGAACCAGGAATGGTCCCTGCGCTCGCCGGGCGATTGCGCCGTGCCCGTCTTGGCCGCGATCCTGAGGTCCTCCATGTAGAGCGACTTCGCCGTCCCTTCCTCGCCTTCCACGACGCGCAGCATGGTCTCGCGGACCTTGTCGCATACCTCCTTGGAAAGCACGCGCTGGCCACGCGGGCTGCGTCCGAGTTCGAGGATCGGGTCGTAGCGATAGCCGCCCGACGCGATGATCGCCGTCGTGACCGCCATTCGCAACGGATTGGTGACAACCGGCCCCTGCCCGATGCCCGATATGGCGACCTCGAAGCGGTCACGCGCCTGATACTCCACCGCCGGAATCCGCAGCGAGGAATGTTCGTTCATCCGGTCGTCTTCGGAGTTCCACGACATCGGCCCCATGACGCCCATTTTCGTCGCAAACTGCCCGACGATCTCTCCGCCGAGCGAATCGGCGAGCGACGCGAAATACTCGTTGTCGGAGATCTCCATCGCCTTGAAGATGTCAATGATGCCGTGATTTATCGGCGGGCCATGGCTCCTGATCGCCTTGCCGAACCCTTTCGGCACGTAGCCTTTGCCCACGGAGTCGTACCGGTAGTCGTCCCATCCGTTCTCGAACAGCGCGGCGGCCATGACGATCTTGAACGTCGAACCCGGCGGATACACCCCGCGCACCGCCCGGAAGAAGATCGGTCTGTCCGGGCTGTAGCGAATGGCGTCGCCGACGGGCGTGCCTTCGGGGTTGTCGGTCAATGAGAGATAGAAGAGCGTATCCTGCCGCGCCGGGTTGACGATGGCGACCGAGTCGGTGCCGACTTTCACCACTTCCTGGTTGAGCACCGTCCAGGCAAGGCCGCTTTCCACCTGATCGAGGGTGTAGCTCGGCACGCTCACGAGGGCGAGCACTTCGCCGGTGTGCGGGTCGAGCACGCAGGCGGCTCCGCGTGTGGTGCGCTGGCGCATCAAGGCGGTCTTCAGGGCGTCGTAGGTCGCCCCTTGCAGGCGGTAGTCAATCGTCAGGGCGATGTCCGAGCCGACCTTCTGCACGGCGAAAAGGCTGTTGATGAGCTGATCGGAGAGGGCATGTTGCCCCATGAGCACGTCGTTGAACGCCGATTCAAGCCCGGCTCGTCCGCGCACGCGGGTCGAATAGCCGACGAGGTGAATCGCCGCCTCGCCGAGCGGGTAGTATCGCTGGAAGAGGCTATCGCTCGTGTCGAAGTGATACCGCGCCAGGGCGAGGCTGTCGGTTTCGTGGCGGTCGAGGATGCTCCCCTTGCCGGTGATGCTCTCCTCGTACCAAGGCCGCTCGTCCATAATGAGCCGCACGAGGTCGTAGTCGCGCATCCCTGCGGCTCGCTGCGCCCGCGTGAGCCGCTTGATGCCCGCAAAATCCGGGAAATGCCGGAACACCTGGAGCATGGAGAGCGACGCGGTAAAGAGGATCAGGATCGCCATGAGGATGACGACTTCGCGTCTGCCCGCGAGAAGCCGGAGCTCCGGGTCCTCCCGACGCAGACGAACCCACGTGCGACGCAGGGCTGCGCTACTCCCCACTACCCAGTACAGCCCCATCACGAGAAGTATGCCGATCACCGCGAGATTGATGACGATCAGGATCAGCAGCATGGCAGGTCAGGTCTCCTCTCGAAGCACGAACGTCAGTTGCGCCCGGCGGCAGAGAATGAGCCGCTCGTTCACCGGCAGGGGAACCGCTTCCTGCGGCGGCGTCTGCCGGTCGAGCGAGCCGATGAACGTCCCATTCAGGCTGCCCAGGTCAGTGACGCGCACTTCCCCGTCTTCGCGCACCTCAAGCCGCGCGTGTCGCCCCGATACGTGCGGGTTGCCCCGGACGACGAGGTTGCCCGCATTGTCCTGCTCGACCGTCGGCAAGTCCTGATCCGATCCCGTCTGCATCGAGGAGCGTCGCCCGATGGTGAGCGTCATGCCCGGCTTGAGGACGAATTCGGCGGGCTGAGCGCCGCTTTCGACGGCAAGCACGAGCGAACGCCCGCCCGCCTCGTCCGGTGGAAGCTCCTCCCGCGTCGCCAGGCTGGCCGACTCGCCGACGCGCTTGCGCCAGGGATCGCTGGGAATCCGCTCATTCATGCAGGATCATTTCACCTCCACGCATCCGTGCGCGTGCATCTGCGGCGTACGCATGTGCACCCCCGCGTGAGGCCCTCCCGCGCACCTGTGAGATACCTCGAATCACCTGATCCGCCAACGGACGACCAAGGCTTACCTCGTAGATGCTGACGCCGGGAAGCGCGCACCAGCCGGGCCTCGCTCTCTCTTCGGGCCTGCCGCCGACATCAAAGACGAGCACCGGCCCGCGCCGCACGAGCCGCGCAAAGGCATCGCCGACCTCCGGCGTGCCCGCGTCCGCAGCGTCCGTATCGGTGATCACGCACGTCGTGACCGCCGCCTCAGCCCGGCAGAGATCGTGCGCCTTCTCCAGCGCCGGACCGAGCAGCGTGCCGCCGCTCAGGCCCGCCATGCGGACAAGACGCCGCTCAAGGGGCGCGTAGTCGCTGCACGGCGGCCACGCATCCACCACTGCGTCGCCAAAGATCACCAGCGACACCCAATCCCGCCAACGCCGGGCGGCTTCCACCAGCCCTACCGCCGCCTCCACCACCCGCGCATTCACGCTGCCCCACGTCGAGCCGCTGTCGTCCGCCACAAGGCAGATCGTCCGCCGGGCCACTTCTCCGCTCTCGATGCCTCCTGCGCGCCATCGCCTGCGAAGCGTCGTCACGCCCGGCACAGAAAAGCCGAACGCCGAGAGCGTGCCCACCCAATCGAGTTCTCGCGGAGGCTGCCCCCAACGCCAGACCGCCGAGCCTGCCGGTTCCGCCGGACCCGACGCGCCCGGACCGGCCGCTCGCGGCAGAAGGCGGGATACCTCGGCGTAAATCCTGTTGAGTTCGCGATTTTCAAACGCGACGCGACCCCGGTCCGGCCCCAAAAGGTCAATCATGTCCCGTGCGTCCACGTCAACCTGTTCTCGCTGCCACGCGCGCAGGAGCGGCTCGACCGGCTCTCCGGCAGGGTTCGCCACCAGGCGCGTGCCCCACAGCCCCGCCGGAATTGCCGACGCGGCGCGTCGCCCATCGCTCGTTCTAGGATACAGATAGTTGAGCATACGGGCAACCTTCCGTATCCGGTCGGTCTCGCTCGTGCGCTCGTCCGTGAGCACCTGCCACGCATCGCGGGTGATCGGCAGGACCGGGTCATGCCGCGTGCCCCATCGCGTGCACAGCGCGAGGCTCTCCAGATCGAAGAGCACCGCCAGGCGCTGCACCTCAATCGTGTCGCCGCGTCCTTCGGCAAATTGCGCGAGGAGTTGGTCGGCAAGCAGCTCAAGGTGACGCGTCATGCCGCGTTCGTAGACCTCGCCCCACTCTCCTTCTCCCCGGCGGCCTCCTCGAAGATACCAATTGTCTACCCACACGTCGGCGACCGTGTTGAGGAATTCGCCCGAATCGCCCAGCCCTTCGCCGAGCGCAATGCCCTGCCAGAAGAGCATCTGCCGCACCGTGCGCGGGCTGATCGTGCGGTGCCCCCACTCGTGGAGGAGCACGGTGAGCACCGAATCCCGATCCTCCGCGAGCAGATCGCGGGGGACCGAGACGTAGTACCAATCCGTGCGCGGCGTTCGCGCATCCTCCACAAGCCGGGGGTAGAGATGCACTCCCCAGAAGACTTCCACCTCGTCGGCCAACCGAAAGAAGGTCGCTTCGTCCACGCCGGTCATCTCCTCCCGTCGGGAAAGTCCTCCTCGGCGAGCCTTTCCAGTTCCCGGACGACGAGGTCGTTCTGGCCAAGGGCGTGCAGCGTTGCGCGCCCCTCGCGCTCGTGCTGCGCCCAGGCGTCGAGCGCGTGGTTCCACGTGGGAATCTTCTTCTTGATCGTCTGCCAGGCGTCCTCCATGATCCACTCCTGCTCGTGGGAATATTGCGCCGTCAGTTCTGGCCTCAGGCGCACGCGATGCCCAAGGACAAACGGCAGGGCGAAGTAGAAGTCATCCGGCCCGACCGCCGAATGCCCGTTGAGCCACGCCCGCGCCTGAGCCACCTTCAGGCCGCTCTCAATGAAGCGGTACGCGGGCGGCGGCCCTTCGAGGTGGGAGCAGACCTCCGCCTTGAACTCGCACCGGGAGCAATCGAGGCGAAAATCCGGGTGCGCGACGGTGCGGTCCACGACGATGCAGACGCGGAAGGAAAAGCCGATCATGTTCGCCAGCGCAAGCACCCGCTCCGGGATGCTCACCCGCAGGACATCGTCCCACACCTCGGATATCTGCCGGGCGGTCAACCTCGGCGGGACGAGCGTGCTCAGGTCATCCCAGAGCGCGCGGCCCGTGCTCAGCTTCCGGCTTTGCAGCGCAAGCGCGCCGCCGAAGCTCACTGCCGGAATCTCTATGCTGTAGTCAATCCGGTCGAGGAACGCGCCGGGGATCGGGCTGGAACCGGCGTCCTCTGGGTTGCGGTCGAGGTAGCAGATGAAGTCCGGGCTGCGGAAGACCTGATCGCGGTAGGCCACCTCGTGCTCGCTCAGGAGCGCGAGGAGCGCGTTGTGCACGAGCGGCGTGGCTCGCTGAATCTCGTTGATGTACTTGAGCCGCGCGCTCACGAGCGGGCGCGGGGTGACGTATTCCTCACCGCGCTGCAAACGCCCCAGGTCGAGGTGATAGAGGATGTCGTGCGGGGTGAGGTCCTGGCTGCACGAGACTTTCCACGCATCGTACCGCCGCTCGGCTTCACGCTGCTCGGCATCCAGGCTGAAGAAGGTGTGCCTGATGAGGCTGACAAGCTGATTCTTGCCCGTGCCGTACGTGCCGCTCAGCAGGATGACGGCGTTCTTGACGAGGATCGCGCACTTGATGAGGTTCTCGACGATGATGTCGGGAGCCTGGAAGTAGGAGAATAGGTCGTCGAAGCCGAGCAGGAGTTCGCTCCGATGCACGAACGTCGGCGGCACGGGAGGCGCAAGGGCTGTCGCATCGGACCGTTCGGCTCCGTTCATCACACCTGATGGCACCATGGTCGGACCGTACGGCGTTATTGATACACCGGACGCAGCGCAAGGTGCGCCGCGCCTCGTTGCGTCAATTGGATGTCATCGCCGATCTGCACCGGCGTCGGCTGTTCGACCCGGTTGCCGTTGAGAAACGTCCCGTGGCTGCTCCCAAGGTCCGAGAGCGTCGCCGTCCCGTCGGCAGCCACTTCCAGTTGCGCGTGCTTGCGGGAGATCGTGCCGACGGCAAGGACGATGTCGTTTGTGCTCGAACGCCCGATGGTATATGCGCGATTCACTTCGAGCATCCACGAGTTGGTCTCGGAATAGCTCCCGTCCGGCTCGGGCTCCAGAAGCGCGAGGCGATAGAGGATGCTCGTCTGCACGTCCGCCTCTTCCACGACGGTGGCAAGCTCGTCGCTCGGAACGGCCTCCTCTGCCCGGACGGGCTTCTGTTCGGGCCGGGGTTCGTAGACGCGGGTTTCCACGCCCTTCGGCGGAGCTTTCGCTTTCTCGGTAGGCTCTCTCTGCGGTTTCCTGGGCGGCTCGTACACGCGGGTCTCCGGCGGAGCCTTTGCGGGCGCTGCCTCCGCCTTTTCCCTCTCTGCGGGCCGGACAACCCGCGTCTCCATGCTCGCAGCAGGTCTCGATGCCTGTCCCTTGCCCGGCTCGAACACCCGCGTCTTGAGCGCGGCGGGTTTCTTCTCGGCGTAGACGACGGTGGCGAGCGAGCGTCCGTCGAACGTTGCGGCGACGGGTTTTGCGACGGTGGGCAGCCTGGCATCTTCCGGTCGCTCTTTGCGGGCTTCGGCGTTCGCCGCGAGCGAGGTGGGGAGCGCTTTCTCTTTGGGGAATTCGGCGGTGATCTTCACGCCCTTCGTCATCGCGTGCGGTTCGATCCGCACTGTGACCGTATCGGCGTACGTCTTGTAGGTTCTGCCCTTGCCGAGGATGTGGTCGCGGGCGGCCTTCGCCAATTCCTGCTCAAGAATGTCTTTGTCTTTGCCCGTCTCGCTCCGGTACTCTTCCACCTTCTGATCGAAGAGCACCTGATCAACTTCGATGCGGAAGCGCGTCGGCAGCAGCCCGTCCGAGCGTTGCGCGCACACGAGGTCAATGTACGCGCACAGGCGGCTCTGGAGATCGGCCCCCAGCAGCACCTCCGTCAGGCGTTCGGTGCTCTTGCGGAACCATTCGCTCAGGCGTGCCATACCAGCTACCCCCTCCCCATATCGAGGATGCGTACCGCGCTACGATTTGCCGACGTGCACCGTGATCCGCAGGTCCGCCACGACGATCTCCGACCCATCTTGCAGGTCAGTCGCGTCGCCCGGCGCGAGGGCGACGCCGTCCACGCTCGTCGGGTTTCGTGCGTTCTCGTGCACGCGCACCCGCAGCCCTCCGGCTTCCCCCTGACTGAATTCGAGATGCTTCCGGGAGAGGTGTTGACTTTCGTCGGCAATGTCCACGCCGCCTTCCGTATAGCGACCGACCGTCACCGGCAGCTCCGGCAGCGCGTAGCGCTCGCGGCTGTCGGCGTCCTCGACGACGAGTTCGACCTTCAGGGCCGGTTGCGCGGGCGCGGCTTCGGTCGGCTCGACGACCCGCGTCTCCATTGACGGCCTTTCCGGCCCTGGCGCGAGCGGTACGGCAGCTGCCTTCGGCTTCGGCGGCGGCTTGGGTGGCCTCGCAGGCGCGCCTTTCTCCTCGGAGGGCTTTCCCATCGCCGCCGGTTCGGGTTTCTCTTCTTTGCGAGGCGCGGCAACGGGTTCTCCCCCGGCGGGAACGATCTCCGCAAACCCAGCCTCCCGGTCAATGCTCGCACGGATCTCGGTCTGTCCGAGCGTGAGGTTGTCATCGGCTTTGATCGCGACGTGCACGTCGCCTGCGCCGAGTGGCTTGTCGGCGCCCTGAATCTCGGTGAGGAGTTTGGCAAGCTGATCCCGCAGGTAGCGCACGAGCGTATCGCGCACGACCTCGATACCCATCCAGTGGCGATAGTCTTCCCGCCCCAGGTAGATGGTGAAGTAGCGCGGCGCGAGCGTGGTGTCGCCGACGGTGATGACGTTGCCTTCCTTCCGGAGGTAGTCCGTGAGCGCGGCGAGAATCTGCTTATCGGAGAGCAGCTTCGGCGCGCCCGGCTTCGCGGCCTCCGGCGATCCCTGCTTCTGCTGCGCTCCTTCCGCTTCGTCTTCAAAAGAGAACGCGTCCGACACCTTCTTGCGTAGTTTGTTGAGCAGCCCCATAGTGCCTCCTCTCTCAGGCCGTCAGAATGCTGCGGACTCTTCAAGTCCGATCACGAAGGTTCGACCCGAATGCGCATTGTCCCGACCTGTATGAGGTCCGTCGCCGAAAGACTGACGGGGCGCGATGCCGTCAGAGGGCGTCCGCTCACGAGCGTTCGTCCGGCGGACGGATCAAGGAGAATGATACGGAAACCTGCCTCCGTCTTTTCTATTCGAGCGTGCACAGGGGCGAGATAGCCCCGCGTGTCGCTGACCATCACATGCGCCACATCGCCGCTTCCTGAAGGAGCGCGTCCGAAGGTGACGGGAAACGCCGGGATGGGGAACTGTTCGGTCTGCCCATCCGGCTGCTGGACGACCAGACGCGCCACCGGCTCAACTTCCATGGGCGCGAGCACCGCTTCCGTGCCGAGCGTCCTCTCCACCGATTTCCCGTTCGTGGCTGGTGTGCCGGGGGACGGCACCTCCTTTTCCCCGTCGGTCGGGAGATCGCTCTCCGGACATACGAAACGGACCTCGCCCTCTGCAAGGGCGGGGTCGGGTTCGAGCGCGATTTCTGGTCCGGAAGGCTCCGCACCCGCAACCTTCGTCGCCATCGCGTCTCTCGGCGACCGGACCTCTTCAAGCGCCTCGCGCACCATTGACACGAACAGGCGTTCCAATTGCGCGTATGCGGTCCAGTACACGAAGGACCCGGCGTCCAGCCGCACCGTCAGCAGCCCACCGGCGACGGGCTTTTCGACAGCCCTGGCCGCACCCTCCAGCGCGTTCCGCCAGCCGGAGAGCGGCATCGAAGGCGGGTCCGGCGGCTGCACCGTGAGCCGCACCTGACCGACGGCGATAATCTGGCCGAAGGCAATCGGCTTCGGCACTTCGCGGGGCAGCACCACCCCATCGAGAGAGGTCTCGTTCCGCGATTCGGGCATCGCCGTCAGCGTCAGGACTCCGTCTATGACGGCGAGCAGGAGATGTCTGCGAGACATTTCCGCGACGCCTTCCAGCCCCAGGTAGTACTCGTCTTTCCCGATGCTGCCTCCGCGCCGCCCGACGACGGCAGGCAATGCCGCGACCGCGTACTTCCGCGTTTCCGCGCCGGGTTCGACGACCTCCAGCGTTGCCCAGGGACCACGAAATGACGGCGCAGCCCGCTCTTCCATCGCGACCGCAACCTCGCCGGGAGGCAGCGTTGCGGACGCCTCGACGACCACCTGATGCACCTCGGAGAGCGCGAGCGCACTGGCGATGTTCTCGACGAATGCGCGGAACACGGCGGGTGACTGGTTCCAGTAGGCGTAATCCTCGGCGGCACACGTCAGTCGGCACGACTTTCCCGGTGGAACGTCACGAAGCTGTTCCCGCATCCTCTCCCACGTGAGCGCGGGCGGCCCCGGCACGGCCTCGCTCTGCTTTCCGTCGTCGGATACCCACGATGCGCTCGTCCGTATCCCGGCGGGAGGCAAGTCGTCCGCAGGCATGAGGAGCGGAGTCGGAATCTCCCCTCTCACGCCACCCATCGCATCGGCGGCAATCTCCGCAAGCGTCTTCGTGAGATCGGGAATGCCGCTCCAGTGGTCGTAATCGCCCGGCGAGAGCCAGATGATGATGCGCTGGGGAAGCAGCTTCGTCTCGCCTATTGTTACCCCAAAACGCTCACACGCTTCGCCGAAGGCTTCCCGCAGGTGATCTTTGGTGATGGCCGTCTTTGCAGGCGGCTCAAGGAAGCGAACCGTGATCGTCGCGACGCTCAGTTCGTCTCCCGGAGCGACCGCGACGCTCTTTCCGGGGGCGATTTCCTGCCCGCGAACGCGCGTCTTGTTGGTCACGCCCGGAAGGAGCGTGACGATGAACCTGTCGCCGCTCCGGTCGAGGATGAAGTGCCTGCGCGACATGCCGCCCATAAGATCGAGCGGGAGATACTCCTTGCCGACTTCGGGCTGCCCTCCGATGCGCCCCACCGTCACCGGAAGCGCGGTCACCGGATAGACCACCGGTTCGCCTCCCTGCTCAGCATCGCTCACCTCAAGGAGTAGAAGGGGTGGCTTTTCTGCGCGCACCGGCTCCTCTGGCTTGGTTGCCACACTCTCGACGACGGCTGCCGGAGCAGGCTCAGGTGGCGCGGCCTCCTCCGCGGCCAGGGCAGCTTCCGCTTTTTCCTCGACCGGCGGTTCCTCAGGGATCGGCAGAGGATCGAGCGACGCCTCGACGCGAATGCCTGCGACCGGCACCGATTCGTCGGCGATCATGCCGACGTGCACGTCGGAAGGCGACACCTCTGCGCCCTCCCCGGCGCGTCGCGTCTGCCCGATGGCTTCGGCCAGTTGCTCCCGCAGGTGGGCGAGAAGTCGCCGGTGGATGTGGGGGTAATGCGTCCAGAAAGAGTAGTCGGTCGGGTTGAGGTGCGCGACGAAGTAGTAGGGGACAAGGATGTCGTTGCCGACGGTGACGGTTGATTCATGCAACGCGCTTATGAACGCCGCGACGATCCCGTTGCTGTCGAGCGTGCTTGCGGCAGGGCTTTCCGTCGTGGCCGCACCGTCCTCCCCAAGGGAGATGGGGTCCATGCTCGCCATCAGGTCAATCTGCCCGCTACTGACGTTCTTATCGGGCAGATACGTGATCACGAACTGCTCGCGGCTGACCTTCGCACCGTGCTCCGCCGCAGAGACACGTTCGACAAGCGCGAGAAGGACCGCTTCCCGCAGGGCCTGGGAGATCTCCGGGTACTGCGTCCAGAACCGGTAATCGTCCGGCGTCAGCCACGCGGCGAAATGGTGCGGCATGATGGTCTGGCCGCCGACGGAGAGGGCGTTTTCATGGAGCGCGCTCGTGAATGCGGTGATGATACCGTCCGCGGCGACGGAGGGCGAATCAACGACCGGCTCGGCATCCCCTTCCTTCAGCGCTCCGTACCAGGACTCGACCTGTATCTGCCCCTGGGAAAGCTCTTCGGCGGTATCGAACTCGACGGTGAGCGCGCTCGGCGATACCTCCGTCCCGATAAGACGCCCCATTTCATGGGCGACTTCCCCGCCGACGTACGCTTCGTAGCGGCTCTTCACCACCGATTGGTTCAGATGCTGCTGAGCCACGTCGGCGGCAGAGAGCGTCACACGATAGACAATGGGAGGGAACTTGCGGGAACCAAGCGATAACACGCGCCGACGCATTTCTTCCACCAGTGCGCGCGCCAGTCGAACGTCGAATCGCTGTTCCCTATACGGTCTGTCGGCGCCGACAAGGAGATCAATGAAGCGACGTACGGCGCCCTTCGGTTGCTCGTTCGCGCTCATATGCCACCTCGCGTGCAGAATGAGGTACCGTTCGGAACTTTGGGAAAACAATACGAGGCGGAGGGTGCTGAATGCAACCCGAAGCGCCCAAGAACACCACAAGCGGATGCCTCACGAGAGACACCCGCTTGGATATTCGGAATGCACGTGCTGCGCTATCGTCCCTGCGCAGAGGAACTCAGTTCTTCCTGAAGCTTCTTGATCTTGTATTCACAGCGCTGCCGCCACCGAGGATCGCGCTTGGCCTCGTCGTACTCGTTGATGGCATCCTGCAAACGCCCCAGACACTCCAGGGCCTCAGCACGCACGGCGTGCGCCGAGGCGTTCATCGGTTGCAGACGGATCGCCCTGGAGGCGGCCTGCTCCGCCTCGCTGCAACGCTCCAGCCTCATGTACGCTTCCGCAAGTTTGAACGGGGACTTGTAGTCGCGTGGGTCCAGCTTCTCCGCATGAGACAGCGCTCGTGCGGCTTCTTCGTACCGCGCGAGTTCGAAGAGGGTGTTCCCGAGGTTCACGAAGGTAGTTGCTCGTGAGGAGTCAGCCTGTGCGGACTGAGTGAGGAATTCGGCGGCTTGCTCCCGGAGCCGCGTCGCGGCTGCGGCGTTGTTGTCGCGGTCGGCATCTCTGGCACGCTGGTTGAGAATCCTGCCGACGCCCTCCAATGCCTCAGCGCGCCGGGCGTCGTCTTCCGCTCTGGCGACCGCAGCGCGATAGTATCGTTCGGCAGCGTCGTAGTCCCTCGCGCTTTCCTCGATGTGTCCGCCGATATAGAACGGCCGGGAAATCTCCGGCGCAAGCTCCATGGCGCGAGCGGCGTCAGCCCTGGCCTCTGGGTATTTGCGCTGGCGCAGAGAGACGATGGCGCGGTTGGTATAGGCAACCGCCACGGTTGCCAGCCCCTGCTCCGCCGCCGCAAGGTACTGCACCGAATCGGCCAGAATACGCTTCGTCGCGTGGTACTCCCGTTCGGCCTCTTCGAGATTCTCCTGCTTGAGAAACACCTTGGCGATCTCTAGATGCGCTGGACCGAACATAGGATCGAGCGTGACCGCACGCCGCAAAGCAACGATTGCGTCCCTATTGTTGTTAAGGCTCTGGTAGCAAAGGCCGAGGTTGAAATACGTAGGGGCGTCTGTGGAATCCATTTGCGCCGCACGACGGTATGCTTCCGCCGCTTCACGATACTTGCGCTGCTGGAAGAACGTGCGCCCCTGTTCGCGTGCCTCGTTCAGTGCCTGAATCTGCTCCGGCGTCAGTTCGTCGTCGCCCGTCGTCGCGGATACGGGCGCCAAGATGCCGAGCACGGTTATGACAGCCGCCCTCATCCCCAGCGTGATCATTCGTCTCATCACGGTGACTCCCAGAAGCATATCCTACGGCTTGGCGAGTGCGAACACGCCCGATGACCGCACGTTCGGCGAACCTGCGCGTGCCGACGCACAGCCCGCTTTTCCCCTGCCTCAAAACGCCAAACCCTCACGCTCGGTTCCCATGACGGAAACACGTCATGGCATCCCGGTTGTGAGGGCATCTTTACTACCCCACCCCCCGGCGTAACCATACGATGGAACAGCTCCGGCGCTCAACCAACGATGCTACGTGCGTTGGGCAGAGCTGCGGCAACGCACCTATCCTTCCCCCCTGAGGGAAGCACCTGGCTCTGTCTACCATATTACCATATATAGATATGCAAAGCCAGGTTCTTTAAAGCGGGTCATCTCAGACGAAAACTGATTTTCTGCGCCACCTTCACCCGGACAGCACGGTCGTTCTGTTTGGCGGGCGAGAAGATCATCTTCATGGCAGCTTCTCTCGCCGATTCATGGAACACCGGCGGCCCGCGAAGAATCTGCACGCTCTCCACATGCCCATCTGTGCCGACCACCATCTCGACGAATACGTCACCCTCGATGCCTGCCTGGCGGGCGATTTCCGGATATACCGGGATAGCCTGGAAGATACTCGTCGGCTTCTCTTCCACCATCCAGAACTCCATCGGCGGCGGTTCTTCCTCGACGATGCCGGCCTCCTGGAGCTTCTCCGGCACCGCCACAGAAGCCTGCTCATAGAGCTGCGTATCCATGATCGTCAGGTCCTCGACCTCGGCCTCATCCTGTGCTTCGACCGGGACCTGCGGACGAGCTGGCGCGGCCTGCGCTTTTTCCTGCGCGGTCGGCGGAATCTCGACCACGTCAATGGATTCGGCCTGCTTCTGCACGATTTCGCGCCCGCGTTCGAGGTAAGGGTTGGAGTAATAGAACCCCAGGCACGCAACCATCGAGATGATCGTCGCAACAAGCAGCATGGGCCGGGAGGATTGTCTCACGATGTCGCGGCGGGACTCTGCAATTCCGTTCATCGCGCACCTCCTTTCAGCCTGTCGTTCATTGTTGGAGCTCTTTCGTCCGTGCAGCGAAGGATATGCGCAGGGTATTAGCCCTTCGCAATTCCTCGATCACATCGGATACCACCCCGTATTTGGCGCGCTGGTCGCTCTTGATCAGGACGATCAGTTGCGGATTGGCTTGCAGCTTCCGCAAGAGCGTCGGAGCAACCCCATCCATATTTACTAACGCGCTATCAATCTGAATGATCCCATCCGCCGAAATCCAGAGGTTGGCGATGTTGCGCTTATTCTTCAGAAGCTCAACCGAAGCGGCCTCTGGAATGTCCGGCGGGTACTCAGGCCGGTACTGCACGAACACGGTCGAAACGATGAAGAAGATCAACAGCAAGAAGGAGATGTCCGCCATTGACGCGGTGGGGATCGTCGTTCCCGCTTCCTGCGTAGTTTGCCTAATGTGTGCCATGGTTGTGCGGCTCCTTCACTCCTTTTGTGGCCAGGCCATCCTAACGGCCCGGTCCGCCGCCACCGGCGCTTCCCAGAGGCTGAGCGATAGATATCTTGGACCAGTCGTGAAGACTGCCCGCCTGACGCAGCTCGTCCAACACGTCGAGGAATACCCTGTAGCTCGCATCCCTTTCCGCCAGGATGGAGACGACCAGGTTGGGGTTGTTCACAATTCGCCGCTCAATCCGGTCGCGCAACTGCCTCATCGTGACTATTTCGAAATCGCGCCCCATCTCCTTCAACGCGATCTCTCCCCGCGCATTGATCCAGACGTTGGCAATGTTCTGCTTGGGGATGGGAAGCGGCTCGCCCGGCGGTGGCAGCGTCATGCCGATCCCCTTGTCCTGATTCATCGAGGTGGTCACGATGAAGAAGATCAGGAGAAGGAAGGAGATATCCGCCATCGAAGCGGTGGGGATTTCCGTTGACGCTTGGGGCGGGGTTTGACCCATCAGCATATCAATGCCCTCTCAGCGAGTGTGCGTGCTATTGGGCTTTTGGTTTGTCCAGTTGCTGCTCGATGAGCAAGTCCACGAGCATCGTCGAGGTCTCTTCCATGTCAATGATAATACGGTTGATCCTCGAAATGAGGAAGTTGTGGAACGTCTGGGCGACGATTGCGATGATAAGACCGGTCACCGTCGTGATGAGCGCCTGGGAGATGCCGTTGGCCACGATGGTCGGCTTCACGTCTCCGGCTTCGGCGATGGCTTTGAAGGCGATCACCATGCCCCACACCGTGCCGAGGAACCCGATGAGCGGCGCAATCGTGGTGACCGACGCGAGCACCACCATGCCGCGCTGCAAGAAACTGCCTTCCACCGCGCCCGCGCTGGTGATCGCTTTCTCCACGTGGTCAATGCCCTGATTGACGCGCAGGAGACCTTCACGAAGCACCCCAGCCACGGGACCACGCGTCTTGTTGCAGACTTCGACGGCCTTTTCCGGTCCGCCGTTCTTCATGGCGGCAGAAAGCTGCTCAAAGAAGGCCTGCGCATCAATCTTCGCGAAGGTGAGCGTCCAGAGCCGTTCGAGCGCGAAGGCGATGCCGATGATGAGCGCGAACCCGAGCGGCCACATGAAGATGCCACCGTCCCGCCACAACTGCTGCACGCTGAGCGCCGTCACAACCTTGAGGATGATCTGATCCCGATTTTCCGCCACAATGTCCGCGCTGGGCGGAATGACCACTGCCGCGCTCACCGTGAACGGCGCCTTGGAGGCATTGTTCTTGAAGGTGAGGGTCCACTTCGCCTTCTGGGTGGACACCAGGCCGGTCTTGCCTTCTTCAGCCGCAAAGCCGAGCCGAGGACGTATGGAAGTGGTCGGCTGGAGCGCATAGCCAGTGCCGTTGTCAATGTACAACGCCTTGATGCGCACGTCACTTTCATTCTCGATGTTCAGTTCGTCGGAAATGTTCAGCGCTACCTGCACGTTCGCACGCTGCACATCCGGCATATTCAGCGCAACCGTAGCGACGACGTCTACCGGCTTGTCCTTCTCCACGTTATTGGTAGCCCGGCCATCCTGGAACATTTCCAACTTGACGTTGATTTTCGTCGTGTCAGCTGCGGCTGTTTCCGAAGCGGGCTGGGGCGCCACCTCACGAGGTTGGGCATTTGCCATGTTGACAAGCCATACTCCCACGGCGACAAGTACTGCAATCCGTCGAACGCGCATAGATTACTACCTCCTGATTCTACAATCTCCCGGCCGTCACCATCCGGGCTTCTACACCCACCCTGCCCTAGCCCAAGACGGCATGTTCGCCCAGCCGTACCGTGGAGCAAACCCGTCGGTTTCAGGCATGTCGAAAGACTCACCCTCTCATACGACCACGCCGACGCAACTCACCCGGAAGAACCACAGGCTACGGCATCGGCCAACGCGCATCACTCACTCGATTACTTCAATTACTTCGTTCTGCTTTTCGCGCCCCGGAATCCTGCACCGATGTAACCGTTCAACCTTCCGACCGAAGAACTTCGCCTGATTGATCTCGTCCTCTGTAAGCGGCGGTTCGATGCTGTCATGCAAGCTGAGAGCCTGGGCTTTCCACGCCGGGTCGTTCGTGAGCACGGCGCGGTCCAGGTATTCGAGCGCGGTCCGTTTGTCCGACGGGGAGGGTTGACGCGAGTAGTACTGCCCGGCGAGATAGAGCAGGTGCGCGCTCTCAGGAAATTCGCGCAGCTTGGGCAGGAGAACCGCGACCCCTTCCGCAGTCCGACCCTGAGCGAACAACTCCTCCACGAGGACGCCGACGCGAGTCGGGTTGCTCGGCTCTAGGCGGGCGAGCTGCCGGAGAGTGCTCAGGACGATAGCGGTTGAGTTGAGACGTCTGGCGGTGCGAAGAACCGCCTCCCAAGAAGTAACATCACTGGAATCAAGCCTGGCGAAGCGCAGGTAGACGGCCAGCGCCGCCCCGTCGTTCCCCGCGTTCTCTTCTTCGCGGGCGTAGAGATCGCGGCATAGCTTGCGGTTCAGCGTATCAGCCAAGCAGGCTGCCCGCAGCGTGCTCAGGCGCTTGACTGGGTCGTCGCCGACACAATTGAGCATCTGTTGGGCGACTTCACGAATGATTTCACTGTCCTCGAGCTTCAGGGACTGTAAGTAGGCGTAAAGGTCGCACGCTCTTTCTTGCATATTCTCGGCGACCATCATGTCAGCGGCGGTCTTCAGCCAGCGGACCTTCGTCGCTTGGTCTTCCTGATGGCGGGCGGACATGAGAAGTTCCTCAATCGCCCGGGGGTAGTCGCCCATGTCGTGGTAATAGCTATAGAGCCAAAAATGGGTGCTGACCTGCGTGGTGTCCAGTTCGCCCGCTCTGCGGTAGTGCACGTATGCGCTGTCCTTCATGCCCCACTGATTCAGGTACTGCGCGTAGAACCGCTCCACTTCGGCGTCACCTTTGCAGTAAATCAACGCCTTCTCAAACTGCGTTATCGCATCCGTTTGCAGGCCGCTTCGCGCGTATTGGAAGGCGAAGCTCCGGTGAAATCGGCACTTTCTCAGAGAATCCGCTCGAAGGGAGTCAAGGACATGTGGCGTGATCTCTGGTTCTTCAGGAGGAGCAGTGGCGGACTGGGGCGGAGGGCAACCAAGAAGGCTCACGACCACTACCGCGCCCAGCAGCAGGCATGCCAACCGAAAACCCACGTTTCGGTAGTCAGACATGGAACCGTCCTCTCTTACGACACAGGCACGAGGCAGTACCCTCCGACGACTTTTCTTCAGGCACCTGACGGTAAGGAGAATAATGTAAGCGATCAAACCGCGCAATACAACGATAGGGTACCTGAAAAAAGCTACCAGCCATACGCTACACCGACGGACCAGGACGCGAATACCGGGAACACCGCTACGCCAGCAACGATACTGACAGGACCCTGGCTGAGCATGATCTGGGGTCGCACATAGGGTCGAAAGGAGATGTCGGTATTACTGGGTGCGCTGTATCCATAGTAGTATTCGAGGTCGCTTGTCTGCAACCCTACCCGGTCGGTCTCTAGGACGACCCCTGCGGAAAAGCCGAGGGCCACTCCTGGCAGCGTCGGGCCGAATTCCTCAGGGGGAGCGTGGAGGACGCGGAATGCACTTCCCCCCAGCGAAATACTGCTCACCTGTTCGTACACGTAGGTGAGGACCGAATCCTGAGCGAACGCCTTGTTGTAGGCATCTTCGCGCTGGACTCGCCGTTCGCCGGAATGCAGCAGGAAAAGCTCGCCTCCCCAGTTCACTGCGGACATGGAGCGCTGCCAGTTCCCATACACTCCGAACAGCCCCAAGCCAACGACGTTGAGATGTTGCACACCGACAGTGGTCAACCCCGCATGAAATCTGCGGACAGCCGCCGAATCGGGAAGTGCTTGTGCCCAACCGTCCTCCGCGCACACGAGCATCCCCGCCGAGAGCAGAACGGATGCCAGGATTTTCGAAGTGCTCATCACGTGACTCCCTGCGGATCATTGCCGTGTGGGAATGCGGAAATGGAGTCCGGTAGGCCCTTGTAGAAGCATGTACTTGCCCAGATCGCCGTAGAAAGGAAGGGTAGAACGCCGGTAATATGTAGAAAAGATATTATACAACCATGTTCAGAGCAAGGAAACGGGGGATTTCACCACCCCTCGTGCGTTGTCGGCGCCACCGACCGAGGAGCCGTACCCATAGCGCACAAGAGAGCGTGCCGACATGGTGGTGCCAAGTGTTCCTGGGGCATACCATTTCGGCTTCAATCCGCCCCACATGGTAGTGCCATTAGGGGGGACATGTATTATTTTTGGTGTGTCGGTCGTCCGGCACGCCCGTTTTTTTGAGATTCACTGTGGTCCTCTTGGCCGAGGCCACACTTCCCGCAATGGAAGCGGAACGTTATTATCAGTACGTGAGGAGGGCTGGGGGTCGGCTTGAGTCCTGCCGACGGGTATGAGGATTCTCATTGCGCCGATTCGCAACGCGGTTCGGTGCTCTCATGATACATGCCGCTCGTGGTTCATCGCCGCAATAGGATGGGGGACCCATGCGTCTGCTCTGGAAAATCCTCCTGCTCAGCATTCTGATGGCCATTGTGCCGCTCTCAGTCGCCGGATGGAAGATCATCTCTCGCATTCAGGACGAATTGATCTATTCTGCGGTGAGCACCAGGATGGAAATGCTGGCTTCGGTGCTGGCGTACCGCATTGACCAGATGTACGTGCGCGAGTGGCGTAACATCCTTATGACGATCGCCAAGACGGAGCAGTTAGCCCTCTTGGGAAGAAAAGAACTGAGTGACCCGCGTCCTCCGCTGGAGGCGGCGGTGGAGGAGCACGACGACCTCGTCTCATTGCAGTTTTTCCCCAACATTGACCGGGGGTACGTCCTCACGCTTCGTGGGGCCCTTGCACAGAAAGTGGAGAGTGATACCGCCTCCGGTCAACCCATCCTGCGAGAGCTGTTGAACGCCGACGAATCCGAAGCACTCGCCGCGATACGCCAGGGGAATGTCTATCTCGGCTACCCGTTCGCCGTGAAGGGGCTTGAGGGCCTGTACATGACGGTGGCGGTCCCATGGGAAAGCCCTGCGGTGATACCGGGAGCGGTGATCGCCAAGATCAGCCTTCTCCGATTGCAGAGGGAAGTCCAGCGCGCGCAGTTCGGCGAGCGTGGGCGCGTCTTCGTCGTGGACTCACAAGGCAAGCCGGTCACCCACCCGGACACGACGCTCATCGCCCATCACGCCGCCCTCCCCTCCACCCCGGTCGTGGATTCGCTCGTGTCCATGCTCAAAGAAAGGCGCGACGTGCCTTCGAGCGCCCCCGGCTCTGCGCCCCTGACGGTCTCCACCGAGATGATGTTCTCAGAGAACCAGGTCTGGCGGGTTGCCTATGCGATCTGCCAGACCGTCCCGTGGGGGGTGGTCGTTCAGGAGCCTAAGGAAGACGCATTGCAGCCAGTGTATCTTATTATCAGAGATATTATGTACTGGCTGATCATCGGCCTGGGTATGGCGGTTGCTGGCGGGCTTTTCCTCTCACGCATGCTCGGCGTGCCGATCAAACAACTGAGCGACGGCGCACGGGCCGTCGGCGCGGGGGATTTCGACCACCAGATCACCTTGCGGTCTCAAGACGAACTGGGTGAATTGGCCCAGGCGTTCAATCAGATGGCGCGGCAACTCCGCGCGTATGATGAATTGAACGTCGAAAAACTCATCCGCGAGAAGAAAAAAACCGAGACCATCTTGCATAATGTCGCCGATGGTGTGATCGTTACAGGTACCCAGGGTGAGGTGCTCGTCCTCAACGGACCTGCGGAGGGCTGGTTCGGTGTGCACGAGGAGGATGCGCTTAACAAACCGCTTGCGTCATGTGTTAAGGCCTCGGAATTAGTGGAGCTTATCACCGAGACGCAGCAGGATGAGAAGCAGGAAGTTCATTCCAAAGAACTGGCGGTCGAATTGCCTGGGCAAGTGCGCCCGACAATCTTGCACGCACGCGCCACACGCGTTCAAACTCAACGGGGGGAATTGATCGGCATCACTACGGTGCTCCGAGATGTGACCGCCGAGCGTGAAGTGAACCGGATGAAGACGGAACTGGTGTCGGTGGTGGCGCATGAGCTGCGCTCGCCCTTGGTGTCCATCATGGGCTTCAGCGGGATTCTGCTCGAAGAGAGCCTTGACATGCCCACGAGGCTGGAGTTTGCGCGGATCATCAACGACGAATCGAATCGCATGGTCGAGA